>ENA-OQVM01000775-OQVM01000775.1-marine-metagenome-genome-assembly--contig:-NODE-775-length-46758-cov-5.749984_pt1 | contig 46758 bp, 43 predicted proteins | sample MGYA00237776_ERZ505498 | MGnify/ENA primary metagenome ERZ505498 (study PRJEB26159, sample SAMN06265151) | marine metagenome | isolation source: Helgoland LTER site | place: Germany:Helgoland, sampling...
TGGATGCCTGTTCGTTATGATGCGGGCGCAATCTGAATATCTTGGGCCATCGACATGCGATAAACTACATCAAGCTCGCCGCGAACTTTTGGCCGCTTACTCGGCGTGGATAGAGCGGGCCAAGCGGCATGGTGAGTTTATAGATATCCCAACAGATATTGCAGCATTATTGCTCGACATGCAGCATGGTGGCGCAATGCGTATGCAAAGGGAAGGCGTTCCAAGAGAAACGATAAAAACTGTGCTTAAAATTGCTCTTGGGGCTCTGATGTTTCAAGATAACACAATCAAGCCCTAGTCCTTCATACGATATGCAGGGAATATTTTCATCCTCGCTCTCCCACGCTATACCGCGGGTCTGTGACCCTTTTTCTTACGCGCAGCGTATCATTAATATAAAGGGGACTGACACATTGGAAAGGATTTGAATTATGAGCGAAGCAAATACATGCGGGTGCGGGCGAAGCCCAACGGGGAAATGCATCGGCTGGCATAATATGACTGAAGAACAATATGCTGAGAAAAAAGCTCAGTATGAAGCCAAACAAGCTTTGAAGAAATCCAGCTAAAAAACCCTATTTAAGATTTCTCTAATATCGTATTTTTAACGCGACCTAGTGATTTAGCTACCAGCTTTATTTTTAATTTTAAGTCTTTCAGCGGCCAAAACGCCGCCTTGTTTTATCGTTACGGAGCGCACTATGTTTGTTATCGCGGTTTGTTATCGCGCGCACAGCCGTTCTTTAATCTGCTAGAACGACTTGAACAGCGCGCTGAACTCTCACCATAACCAGATCCATACCCCGTGCAAAAGCGGGATTGAAAACGGACTCAGATATTTGAGTCCCATTTTATTATCTGATTTTGCTGAAAAAAAATGGCTATGGCGGAGGAGGAGGGATTCGAACCCTCGATGGGCTCTCACCCATGCCGGTTTTCAAGACCGGTGCATTCAACCGCTCTGCCACCCCTCCATAATGCCTAAGGTGCGCTCGTAAAGCACAAACAAGTTAATGTTGTGCAAAACCAACTTTGCGGAAGAATTTGATTAAAACAACATCAGGATCAAGTCAATGTCTGTTTTACGTTCTCACGAATAGAATTTCGCGCCTAAAATCTTGTAATAGTGAATTTCTGCCTCTGATTGCAGTATTTCGTAAATTCTCTGTTGAACTGTAAGCGCCGCCGAATTAAGTTATTATAACACAATATATTGTAGTCATTAGAGGGAACGCCTACAAAAACTACCTTTATCTAATATCGAATGTTGTATTATAGAGGCAGCCTGAGTGGGTATTTTTTTTGGTGACGATGCTAATTGTAGGCCAGCATAATGATTAGGGTAATCTATCGGTCAGTCAGTATCCGGTGCAAAACACATAACAGATAGGTCAAAAGATGCGCTTCCTTGTTTTATTCAGTTTACGTTTATGGCTTGCCGTCTCTGTTCTTGTTGGTCTTTCATTTCATGTGAAAGCTGAAGAGTTTGATTCCTGGCGCAGTAATTTGCGCACCGAGGCTGTTGCAAAGGGTATCTCAGCCTCTCTGTTTGATGAAGCCTTTCAGAATGTGGCTCCGATAGCCCGGATTATTGAACTTGACAGGAATCAGCCAGAATTCACGTTAACGCTATCGACCTATTTGCAAAAAGTTGTATCAGGGACACGGGCGAAAAAGGCCCGCATTCGCATCGAAGAGCATAAAGATATTCTGGCAGAGGTATCGGCAAAATACGGTGTTCAACCGCGCTTTATTGTGGCGCTCTGGGGTATTGAGACAAATTTTGGCCAACATACGGGCGGATTCTCAGTTGTGGCTGCCCTTGCAACGCTTGCATATGATGGCCGGCGTTCAGCTTATTTTAGAAAAGAGCTGCTGAATGCGCTCACAATTCTTCAAGAAGGGCATATTAAACCTGCCGATATGAAAGGGTCATGGGCAGGCGCCATGGGTCAGAGCCAGTTTATGCCCTCTAGCTTTCTGAGTTATGCGACTGACTGGGATGGTGATGGTCGCCGTGATATCTGGACAACCCAAAATGATGTATTTGCGTCTATTGCAAATTATTTAAGCTCTGTTGGTTGGCGTGACGATCTTACCTGGGGACGCGAAGTAAAAGTGCCGGCGGGACTGGATGCTGCCAGCTTGTCCAAAGCAAAAACAAAAAAGACAATGGATGAATGGCGCGCCCTCGGCATAACCTCGGCTGATGGTAGCCCCCTACCAAAACGGAATCTAACATCTCGGCTTGTTGTGCCGGCCAAATCAGACGGCCGTGCTTTTCTGGCTTATCGGAATTATGACAATATTCTGAAATGGAACAGGTCTAATTATTTTGCTATTGCGGTTGGCACATTAGCTGATGATATCGCATATCGGTAATCTGTAAAAAATACTGGTGAAAAACAAATGTTAATACTGTGAAGGTTACCTCAAATGAGAACTCAAATAATGTCTAATAAGTGGTTTCTGGGTCTGTTCCTGCCTGCCAGTTACCGGTTTAGTCTTATTCTTGTCGGCTCATTATTTTTGGGGGCATGTTCAACAGCAGAACTGGCGATTGACCTCACACAAAAATACCAACGTGAAAACAAAGAGACTCCTGTTGTTGTGCCGAGTGTTGTTGCTGCACCGCATTATAAGGTCGGCAACCCCTATAAAATTGGCGGCGTGTGGTATTACCCAGAACGTGACCTAACCTATGATGAAACAGGTATTGCTTCGTGGTACGGCGATGAATTTGCTGGCAAGCTAACGGCTAACGGCGAGATTTTTGATCCGTCTCTTATTTCTGCTGCCCATAAAACCCTGCCAATGCCGTCTATCGTGAGAGTGACCAATCTTGATATCGGTAAATCTATTGTTGTACGTATTAATGACAGAGGCCCTTATGTTTCAGGTCGTATTATTGATATGAGCCGGGCAGGGGCGCGTCTGCTTGGCTTTAAGGAGCAGGGTATTGCACGGGTGCGGGTTCAGGTACTTACTGAGCTTAGTCTGCAACATGAAAAATTTGCCAAGGCCGGAGAATTTCCTCTTCTTGGCGCTGAAAAATTAGAAAGTCCACCAACAAATGCGGTTAAAAAACCGGTAGTTTCTCTGACAGCGCGCACAACAAGGGCTACGGCAGTTAAACCACAAGCAGGCGAGTCTGCTGTTGATTTGCTAGCAAGTGTTCGGTCTGGCGAGGTGCTGGTAACAAATCCTCAAACAACCGACTTATGGGTTCAGATTGGGGCATTTCATAGTGAGATCAATGCCCTAAACGTTCTTAATACTGTTCAGGATATTGCGGTAGGAGAAGTCTCCCAAGCCCAAACTGGTGGCCAGAATTTCTTCCGAAGCCGTTTGGGACCACTTTCTGATGTTGCTGAAGCGGATAGAGTATTAAACGCGATTTACCAGAGAGGCTTCAATGGCGCCAAGATTGTTGTCGAGTAGGGCGGATAATCTGGCGGGTTCATGCTGCCATTTTTTGAACTTTTTATCTAAGTAGGGTATTGTTAAAGCTGCTCACAGCCGATTGCTTTGGTGTGGTCAGGCATTAGAATTTAGCTACCCTTTTTGTCGGTCTAGAAGGCGTTTATAACATGAAAATACAGATAAGAGGCATGACAATGGCAAAGTCAGAAAATAGGATGTCTTGGCTACTGTTAACGATTATATCTCTGGCCTTTTTATGCATGACGTCTGCTCAGGCGGCCGACGGCGTAGCGGTGCCTACAAGTGCAAAACAGGCATATGTAACAGATTTTGCTACAGGGCAGGTGCTTCTTGAAAAGAACGCGCGAACGCCGATGAAACCTGCATCTATGGCAAAAATCATGACGATTTATATTGCCTTTTCTAGAGTTTCCGAACGGAGTCTGTCTCTTGAAGATAGATTTTTAGTGTCGGAAAAAGCATGGAAAATGGGCGGTTCCCGCTCGTTTCTAGATGTTGGCTCATCTGTAACGCTTGATGAGCTGCTACACGGAATTATCATTCAATCTGGAAATGACGCCGCTGTGGCACTAGCAGAGGGTATTTCAGGAACCGAAGCGAATTTTGTGGCTGAAATGAATATCACGGCTCAGAAGCTCGGTATGACGAATACAGTGTTTGCCAATGCAACAGGCTGGCCTCATCCAGATTTGACGACAACAGCCTATGACTTAAATCTTCTGGCAACCGCGCTTATCAAAGATTTTCCTGCTGAAACCTATCCACAACTTTATCCGATTTTTTCTCAGAAAAGATACACTCTCAACAATATCAAGCAAGATAACAGAAACCCCCTTCTTTATGGCAAGAATGCGTCGAATAATGGCGTTGATGGGTTGAAAACAGGCTATACTGAGGAATCAGGTTATGGGCTAGTTGCCTCAGCGCTTCGCGGCTCTCAGCGCGTTGTAATAGTGTTGAACGGTATGGAATCTAAAAAAGAGAGGGCGTCTGAATCACGTCGTCTTGTCGATTTTATTTTCAGAGAGTTCAAACTATATGACTTTTTTGCTGCCAACGAAGTGATAGTTCAGGCTGATGTGTGGCTTGGAACACAGCCGAATGTAGCGCTGGTTATTGAAAAACCGTTGCAACGTGTTTTATCACGTGTTCAGCGTGCCAAGACAAAAATATCTACGAGTTGGTCAGATCCTGTTCCAGCCCCTATTAGCAAAGGTCAGGTTATTGGCCATCTGAACGTTGAAATTGACGGCAAATTAGAAGATCGTATTCAGCTTGTTGCTGGAAGTGATGTTCGTCAGTTAGGCGCAATTGATAGATTATTTGAAGCCGTAAAATATCTTGTCTTTGGCGCGCCAGCAGAACCTGTCGAAGAATAAAAAGGATATCGGGGTAATGACAGGCCTTTTTATATCGCTAGAGGGCGGTGAGGGAAGCGGGAAGTCAACACAGGCTAAACGTCTTGTTGATTATCTAGGGAGTGCCTTTCCGGCGCGCGAGATCATTCGCACAAGAGAGCCAGGCGGCACCAAGCAGGCCGAAGCTATTCGTGACATGCTGGTCACTGGCTCAGCTGATAAGTTTCTGCCTGAAACAGAAGCGTTGCTTATGGTTGCAGCACGCGCAGAACATATCGCAAAAGTAATCCAGCCGGCCTTGTTGCGTGATGCAATTGTGATTTGTGATAGGTTTGTTGATTCGACCTATGTGTATCAGGGGCTTGCGCATCAGATTGATATCGCATCACTTGAAGCTTTGCATGAATTTGCCTGCGCCGGACTAACGCCTGATATCACATTCCTGCTTGATGTGTCCGTCGAGCAGGGGCTTGAAAGAGCAAAAATCCGGTCAGATAGCAGCGCTGACTCTGAAAGTCGGTTTGAAGAGAAGGGCAGCGCCTTTCATGCTAAGGTCAGAGAGGGGTTTTTATCTCTGGCGACGCGTTTTTCAGATAGGTTTGTTGTTGTTGATGCAAGCGGCACCCCGGATGAAACAGATAAGCATGTCCGTAACGCTATAAAAGACTATCTGCAGATAACAGCACCGGCGGGAAGTGTGCCAGCGCATGCAGAATGATCCTAACAATCCTTTTCAGTTATCTCCGCTCGAAGGACATCAGGATTTCATTTCTCAATTTATAACAGCTTTTGATGAAAACCGGCTTCATCACGCATGGCTTCTTTCCGGCCCTGAAGGGATTGGGAAGGCAAAACTAGCACAGTATTTGGCGGCATGGCTGCTTAGTCGGCCTGACGATAACAACCTGTCCATGTTTGGTGAGGCGGCAGCTCCTTCAGCTGCTTCGGTGTTCAGTCTTTCTGAAGATGATAGCGATGTGCGACTTGTGATGTCGGGAACCCATCCTGATTTGCTAACATTGTCTGCTGAAAGTGATGAGAAAAACAAATCAGGTCAGATAAAAATAGAACAGGTACGAAAGCTTCCTGCCTTTTTCAGCTTTAGCGCTGCACGGGCAGGATGGCGGATTGCGATTATTGATAGTCTTGATGACATTAATAGGAATGGCGCAAATGCGATGCTTAAAACGTTAGAAGAACCGCCAGAGAAGACCATTCTTTTTGTGCTGGCATCTCGTCTTGGTCAGGTGCTACCCACTATTCGCTCCCGTTGTATTCTTGCCCCCTTATCACCGCTCTTGTTTGATGAATCTATGCGTGTGATGAGACAGCTCTATCCAGAGGCTGATGAAGGTCAGCTATCCTTGCTGGTTCAATTAAGTGAGGGCGCTCCTGGCAAGGCGCAAGCATTAGCTGATACAGGCGCTGTTGATTTATTTGAAGCAAGTTGCACCTTGCTTGCCAGCAAAAGAGCGCCTGATGCTGACATGATGGCGATTGCCGAAAAATGGGGACCGCAAGGCCAGAAGGCAGGCCCGATGCGCAAAGCAGCCTTATTTTTATTTGATAAAGTCATTGCTGCTGCCGCGCTTAACGCCGCCGTCCCATCCTATCACGCCACTGATAACCAACTCTTTACCTCAGTTCCTTTCATCCAGAGAACCGTTGCAGCGCTTGCTGAGCGTCACTCGGCACAGTTTTTGAGCAGCCTTCATCAAGAGTTTATTGAAGAGATTAACAGGACAGAGCGACTCTATCTGGATATGGGGGCTGTAATGTCGCGCTTTTTTCATAAAATCAATAGCCAAAGCCCTTCCTAGAACTATAATCACAAGCGGGGTCGTGAGATTACGCCCATTATGGTAAAATTTTATCGGTGACATCTATTTCGAGTTTCGGAACTATGATTATCACTAGTTATATTCTGTAAAGTGAAGTGAAAAAATGTCTCCGACCTACTATCTGACCACACCTATTTATTATGTAAATGACAAGCCGCATATCGGGCATGCCTATACGACGCTTGCCTGTGATGTGCTCGCGCGGTTCAAGCGCCTTGATGGCTATAATGTTATGTTCTTAACAGGTACAGATGAGCATGGTCAGAAAGTTCAGGATGCTGCCGAGAAAGCCGGTGTTGCGCCTCAATCCTTTACCGATACGGTATCGCAGAATTTCCGTGATCTTACCTCGGCCATGAATTTTTCAAATGACCAGTTTATTCGTACAACCGAACCGCGGCATTATGAATCATGCCGCCATATATGGAATATGCTGTTAGAAAAAGGTCATATCAGACTTGATAAATATGCTGGCTGGTATTCAGTGCGCGATGAGGCTTTTTTCACTGAAACTGAGCTGGTTGATGGTAAGGCGCCAACCGGGGCTCCTGTAGAATGGGTCGAAGAGCCATCCTATTTCTTCGCGTTGTCAGAATGGCAGCAGCCTTTGCTAGATTATTACGAAGCCCATCCTGATTTTATCGCGCCTGCTGGACGCCTAAACGAAATTAGGAGCTTTGTGAAAGGCGGGCTGAAGGATTTGTCTATCAGCCGCACAACCTTCGATTGGGGCGTTCCTGTTCCCAATGATGATGATCATGTGATGTATGTCTGGCTGGATGCGCTAACCAATTATCTAACAGCGCTCGACTGGCAGAATGATGGCGCTGACTACTCAACCTATTGGCCGTGTGATTTACATATGGTTGGCAAGGATATTCTGCGCTTCCATGCTGTCTATTGGCCTGCCTTTTTAATGGCATCTGGCTTGCCTTTGCCAAAACGTGTTTTTGCACATGGCTGGTGGACCAATGAAGGCGAGAAGATTTCTAAATCTATTGGTAATGTGATAGACCCTCTGGCTCTCATTGATAAATATGGACTTGATCAGACGCGGTATTTTTTGCTGCGTGAAGTACCGTTCGGCCGTGATGGTGATTTTTCTGAAACAGCGATGATTGCGCGCACAAATAGCGATCTTGCCAATGATCTTGGTAATTTATCGCAGCGCACCTTATCTCTGGTTGTGAAAAACTGTGATGGTATTATGCCGGCACTTCCCGCTAATATTTCCGGTGATGACGCTGAATTGCTGGCTGCTGCTGACGGATTGCTGGAAAAGGTACGCGCAGAATTTGACCAACAGGCCTTTCATGAAGGGTTGCGCCTGATATGGGACGTTATTGGAGAAGCCAACCGCTATATTGATACACAAGCACCATGGGTGTTGAAAAAGACTGATATTAACCGGATGGGTGAAGTGTTGGCTGTCATTGTGGAAACAATCCGCCAAATCGCTATTTTGGTTCAGCCTGTAATGCCCCAGTCAGCCGCTAAGCTGTTGGACCAGTTAATGGTACCAGATGACGCGCGCGGCTTTGAGCATATAGCAGGACGTGCACGGCTCACATCTGGTATAGCAATTGAAAAACCACAAGGTGTTTTCCCGCGCTATCAGGAGCCTGAAGGAGAGGGGGCATGACCGAGCGCCTGTCTTTTATCGATTCCCACGCGCATCTTGATTATCCTCAATTTGCCGATCAACTGGATGATGTGATTGCACGCGCCGCCACCCAAGGCGTTGATGAAATCATTACGATTGGTGTAAAGCTCAGCACAAGCGACGCGCCGCGCAAAATTGCAGATACCTATTCAAATGTCTGGTTTAGCGCTGGCATTCACCCCCATGAGGCTGAAAATGAGCCTGATGCCTGCAATCTTGAGGCTATCCTTGCCGCTGCGGACCATCCGCGCTGTGTTGCGATTGGGGAAGCAGGACTTGATTATTTTTATGAGACAGCCCCCCGGCAGATGCAGGCTGATAGCTTCCGCGTTCAGATAGAGGCAGCACGCCGAACAGGAACACCTATCGTTGTGCACTCACGTGATGCAGATGATGATATGGCAGCGCTTCTCGAAGAAGAAATGGCAAAAGGCGCTTTTACCGGTGTTATGCATTGTTTTAGTTCAGGCCCTGAGTTGGCTCAACGCGCGCTAGATATTGGATTCTATTTAAGCTTTTCTGGTATTCTAACCTTTAATAAATCAGATGAGCTACGGGCTATTGCAGCTGCCGCGCCCACAGATCGTATCCTTGTTGAAACAGATTCGCCCTATCTTGCGCCAATGCCGCACCGTGGCAAGACGAATGAGCCAGCGCATACACGCCATGTGCTCACAAAGCTTGCAGACGTCCATAATATGACAAGCCACGATATGGCGGCACAGACAAAACAGAATACCTATAATCTTTTTACCAAGATGAGGTCGTCATAATGAGTAGCGCGCTCACCATTACAATGCTTGGATGTGGCACGTCGGTTGGCATTCCGTGCCTTGGCCGAGCAGGGTGGGGCACGTGCGATCCCAATGAGCCAAAGAATAGACGTCAGCGATGTGCACTCCTTGTTCGCTCGGAGACAACCACCATTCTTGTTGATGCTGGGCCTGATATTCGTAATCAGCTTTTGCCGCATGAGCTGGAGAAGATTGACGCTGTCCTGATTACCCACACCCATTCAGATCATGTTGCTGGTATTGATGATTTACGTGTCTTTTACTGGCCCGATAGAACAGAAGTCCCGGTCTATGCCTCAGCCAAACATGGCGCTGAGTTAACAGAACGTGTGCCATATCTGTTTAGTAAGGACCCTACTTCGCCATCCTACTTTATCCCGCCCTTTACAATGCAGGAGATTGCAGCCGACGACAGGCTAAAAATTGGTGATATTTCGATTGAAGTTTTACATCAGGAACATGGTGGAACATTCTCTTTTGGCTTCATTTTTAACGATGTTTGTGGTTATTCAACTGACGTAAAAGAGCATCCAGAAATTAACTTTGAAAAGCTTGCTAATATTCCGTTATGGATTGTTGAAAGTCTGCGTGAACAAGAACATCAGGCGCATGCGGATTACGCTACGACATTTTCATGGATAGAACGTGTGAAACCAAAGCGCGCCGTTCTCACCCATCTGGGGCTAGAAGCAGACTATCAGACATTGTATGAGCTTTGCCCTGAAGGGGTTGAGCCAGGTTATGATGGCATGACATTTCATATGAGCTGTAAATCTGACGGCCTATAAATCGGGTGGCCAGCTAGTCTGACCGGCAAGTCTGACTGGCAGCACATCTTAAGCCATGTGGTGTGATCTAGCGTAACATTTTAAATATCATAGTTTAAAATAATACATAATATACATTATGCGACATAATTATTATGATATGATGTTATTACAATAAGTTATCGCAGTGAGCCGCAATGCTCATGGCCCTAAATGCCGTGGCATAATAGACATCACAGTCTGGTTCTGTGTTGTTTTATAACCGGCACTCCCTTCTCTAACGCACTAGAAGCTTTCGCGTTAGCCGCCAAGTCTCGTAGTTCACGCTATTGTGAATTAGCGTTAATTAAAAATTAATACTCCCAATCGTAAAGTAACTGGGTCAGACGCACTGCACTCACATTGTCTGACCCCAGATTAGTTATACGCGTTACAGGAGTTTTTTTAATTATGAGCACATCAGATATCAAAGTGACCTTTTTCCGGACATTGAATGCAGAAAGTTCAGTCGGAAAACGCTTTTTTTCCTCCAAATGCCTCACAACTCTGATTGAAGATGTGTCTTCATCCATGACACAGGATGAGAATTATGCCTGTTTCCGTCCCAGCCCCTTTGTGATGATTGCTGTGGATAGAAGCGGTGACTATGTAATGATATAATCTTTTGCCCTCCTCCCTAGAGAAATATCATTACATGGTGCTGCCCCTCAGTTTTTCCCTAAGACTGGGGGGTGGTTTTATACAAAATAAGGTTACTTTTTTGCTCCAAGAGAGAGCGGCAGACTAGACCATTTCATTTGGCACGCTTATCATTAGATATGTTTTATTTTTATGATGGTGGAAATCGCAATGATCAGGTCAGTTATTATCCTTTCTCTTTTTATCTTTGCTGGAAGCTCGCTTATCGTAACGGTCGATGCGCATGACGGCGCGACGGGTATTGTGAAGCAGCGCATGGACAGATTTTCTGAGTCAAAGCAGCAGCTTAAACAGATTCAAGCGGCTCTTGGCGCGCAGGATTTTAAAACGATTGCCACAGCAGCAACCTCTATTCGGGACTGGGCGCGTGTTATGCCAGACTATTTCCCAGAAGGCAGTGGCGAAGCGCCAAGCAAAGCGTCGCCACGTATTTGGGAGTCATTTGATAGCTTTGTTAATGAGGCAAAAGCACATGAAATTGCGGCTGATGCGCTCATTCTAGCAGCGCAATCCGAACAACAGGATGAAACAATTAATGCGTTCAAGCAACTGGCGCAAACCTGTTCATCTTGTCACAAGGCTTTTCGGCAGTAATATCGTTTTTTTGCAGTAGAATTAGGAGTTATCCGCGATATGTATATTCGGGTTGTTGATATTACCTCACCATCCAAGATGCAGTTTGAAATGACCGTTGCCTATTTTGAAGCAAAATGGTCACCACGAGTTTTGGAACTCGGCGCCCTCGCCGCTGAATTTATTCAGACGGGTGAAAATTCCGGGATATATATTATTCATTATCCCGATGAGAAAGTCGCAAAGACTGTTTTTCAGCAAATTAAGTCAGATGTTGATAGCTATAATGCTCAGAATAAAGTCAGCATCAAAGAGGGATATAGGCTTTTCAGGATAGATTCCTAAGCCAGCAATAAACGCTGCCCGTCAAAAGAAAACGCCTGCTAGTCAATAGGTTAAACGCTCACTTGCGTGTAAAACCAGTGAATATTTTAGGCTAGCACAACAATAATCGGGATAAGACATATTGAAATTATCATCGACCACAGCATTGCAATAGCGATTGGACCAGTCTCGACATTGTAGCGTGGCGCAAAAGTTAAGGCCATAAGTCCAACAGGCGCCACAGCAACTAACATCGTTGTTTTTGCTGTATCTAGGTCATAGCCCCTGCCCCAGACAATCAGCATTAATGCAATGAGGGGAAAAACGCCCACCTTCATTACAGTAATAACAGAGGCCAGCTGGAAATTTCTGGCATCACTTTTCTGTGACAGTAAAATACCCGAGACAAATAACGCAGTTGGGGCTGCAGACTGAGCAATGAATAAAGATGTTCGCTCAAGGCTAAGGGGAACCCCGCCAGGGATCATAATAAGACCTAGGCCGATAGCAAACCCAACGAGAGCGGGATTGGTAATTTGCTTCACAATATGCGCGCTGAGTGTCCGGCGACTACTCGTTATAAAATCAAGCACTATAATGCTCAGTGTTAGCACAATTACATCTGTTGCAATGATTGTTTTAATGGGCTGTAACAGCGTTTCATCAAATAGAAACTGAGAGATAGGATAGATAAATAATACATGGTTCGAGAAACTGCACGCCATACCAATAATAAGAGCTTCAGCAATACCAACAGCGAAAACAACCCGCGCAATGGCTGCTGCAAACAGATAAACAGCTACTTCAACTGCCAGATATGACAAACTTAAGTCGAAATCCATTGCGGTGACGTCAGTGGTTATTAATATTGAGGCTGATATTGATGGCACCCCAAACATACCAACAAATTTTAAGATAGTAAGGGCTTGTTGTTTATCAAAGACTCGAAAAATGCCCGATAAATATCCTATGCCAAAAATACAGGCAACTGGAACTACCGCATCAATAAGAACGTCAAATACTGATAATAAATCAGTCATACATAATACCTGATCTCACCAACGGCCCATATCCCCACTCAAAGGTATGTCAGCCGTCTTAATAGACATAGTCGCCATCATAGAGGGTTACAGCTACCATTTATCGGTAATGTCATCGAGCAAACTCCTCAGCATTAGGAAATGAGCGTTATAAGCCGCCCTTTGATAGTTTGACTAGCAACAACCACAGCTTTTCTTGCCTTGTTTCTTTTCCTGCGCGTCTGCCTTTTCCTTCGTCTTTAAGGCTAGCGCCTTAAGTTCATCCTCAGATAATGCTTTTGATGGTTGTTGAGGGGTCGTTAAAAAGTAATTCATAATTTATCGCCTAACTAATCTTTAATAAGGTTACATGGTCTTTTTTTTGGTAATTTTGGAAGCATCGAAATACTCTGTCCAGATAAATTTCATATGATATCTAATATCTGGCTACTGACGTCATTTGACTATAGATCACCTGATGAGATGCCACCCTATAAAACTCAGCAATGCCAGCAATTACTCATAGCTTTATGATTCTGATATAAAAAAAGGCACTGGTCTGGTCCGATGACCGTCACAGTGCCTTTAATATATGGTGAGCGGTACAGGATTCGAACCTGTGACCCAGTGATTAAAAGTCACTTGCTCTACCAACTGAGCTAACCGCCCTCACGTCACGACAAGCGTGATTGGACTGCAAATTAGGCATTTACGGCTCGGTAATCAAGTGTTTTTTCATCTCTCTTGCAGGTTTCTCTCTTGCTTACCGTGAAGCCGGGAAAAAACTGGCTTATGCTTCATTATCAGAGAAGTAATCTAGCAGGCGCTGATTGACTTTTTCAGGGACAAAGGAGGTCACGTCACCACCAAAACGCGCCACTTCTTTTACCAAAGATGAAGCCACAAAATGCTGGTTTTCTGAGGCTGTCAGGAAGATAGTCTCCATATCTGGCTTTAGTCGTTTATTCATACTTGCCATCTGAAATTCATATTCAAAGTCAGAAACAGCCCGCAGGCCGCGAATAATCATGATTGCGCCGATAGAATCTGCAAACCGGGTCAGCAGGCCCGTGAACGCCATGGCTTCAATTGACCCACCACCTTTTGGCTGAAGCGTAGCAATTTGCTCAGAGATAATGGAAAGCCGCTCATCAAGGGAGAAAATAGGAGATTTGCCGCTATTCTGAGCCACACCAACCACAAGCTTGTCACAGAGAGCGCTGGCACGCTCTATGATATTCAGGTGGCCGAATGTAAGCGGATCAAAAGTTCCGGGATAAAGGGCAATGCGCTTTGTCATCAGTCTATCATCCTCGCATGCATAATGACTGACTATTCCTCAGTCGGTATATCCGGTGTTCCGGCTTCGCCCTCATTGTTATCTGCTGACACTTCAGAGCCAGCATCAGGACCCAACTCAGGCGCGTTATCATCGTCTTCATCATCGTCAGCATCGCGGATTACGCCAACCGATACAACTTTTTCATCACTGGCCGTCTCAAACAACCTTACCCCTTGCGTTTTTCTGCCAGCGATTCGAATAACATCGCCCTCGCCGCCATCAACACGGATACGGATGACCTTTCCGGCATTGGTAACAAGCATTAACTGATCTTCTGCAAAGACTGTAAAGGATGCAACCACTGAACCATTACGTTCTGACGTTTCAATATTGGCAACCCCCTGCCCGCCTCTGCCAGTCCGGCGATATTCAGAGACAGCTGTGCGTTTGCCATAGCCATTATCAGTGATTGAAAGCACGAATTCCTGCTCAGGATCACGGATAACGCACATTGAGACCATTTGGTCATCACCCAGAAGTCGCATACCGCGAACACCTACTGAGCTACGGCCAGCAAATACGCGAACTTCGTTCACTGCAAAGCGGATAGCCTTACCTTTGCGGGTAGCAAGCAAGACATTATCGGCTTCCTGACACGGCAGAACGCCAATAAGGCTGTCGCCTTCATTCAGTTTCATCGCAATTTTACCGTTTTTCATAATATTCGTGAAATCGGTCAGTAGATTCCGCCTGATATTGCCCTGTGCGGTTGCAAACATAATATTCAGCTTATCCCATGTATCGGGATCAGCTGGCATTGGCATGACTGTTTGAATGGTCTCTTCAGGAGCAATTGGCAGCAAGTTAATCATTGCCTTGCCTAATCCTTGCGGTGAGGCGATTGGCAATTTATAGCATTTTAGCTGATACACCATGCCAGTTGATGTAAAGAACAGGATGGGTGTGTGGGTATTGGCAACAAACAACCGTGAGACAAAATCTTCATCACGGGTTTTCATGCCCGTCCTGCCTTTGCCGCCGCGGCGCTGGGCACGGTAGTCAGACAAGGCAACGCGCTTAATATAGCCCCGATGCGATACTGTGACGACCATATCTTCTTGTTGGATGAGGTCCTCATCATCAGTATCATGGGCCAGATCCGATATTTCGGTGCGGCGCGGGCTATCAAGACGGGTGCGAACGGCCTCAAGCTCTTCAAGTACAACTGAAGTTAGCCGGTCCTGGCTAGACAGAATATCAAGAAAATCAGCAATTTGCTCAGCAAGATCTTTGGTTTCATCTGCAAGCTTATCGCGTTCCATCCCTGTCAAGCGCTGCAAGCGCAACTCAAGAATGGACCTGGCCTGCGTTTCAGACAGATGATATTTACCATCAACAACCATATGGCCCGGATCATCAATCAGCGCAATAAACGGTTCAACCTCGCTTGCAGGCCAGGCGATATCCATCAATGTCGTGCGGGCCTGCTCTGCATTTGGTGCTTTTTTGATAAGGTCGATAATTTCATCAATAGAGGCCAGCGCAACAAGCAATCCAGCCAGAATATGAGCCCGCTCACGTGCCTTGCTAAGCTGGAAACGTGTTCTACGGGTGACAACCTCCTGCCTGAATGCACAAAATGCACTGAGCACAGTCTTTAGCCCCATCTGCTGAGGTCTGCCAGCATGCATTGCCAGCATATTTACAGCAAAGCTGGTTTGAAGGCGGGTATGGCGATAAAGCTGGTTCAGCACAACATCAGCTGAATCATCGCGCTTTACCTCAATCACCATCCGCATGCCTTGGCGATCAGACTCATCACGGATATCAGAAATCCCCTCGATGGTTTTTTCGCGCACAAGCTCGCCAATACGCTCCAATAGCTGGGCTTTGTTAACCTGATAAGGGATTTCGGTTACGATTATCTGTTCCCGGTCACGCGCTGTAAGCTGTATTTCTGCTCGTGCACGCATCATGACTGAGCCGCGGCCAGTCGCATAGGCATCACGAATACCAGCCCGGCCCATAATATAAGCGCCCGTTGGAAAATCAGGTCCCGGCACGATTTCAAGCAACTCATCATCGCTGATATCAGGGTTTTTGATAAGTTCCATACAGGCCGTAATAACTTCATTTGGGTTATGCGGCGGAATGTTTGTTGCCATCCCAACAGCAATACCGCCTGCCCCATTGACTAAAAGATTGGGAAACTCGGCAGGAAGCACAGATGGTTCAGGCTGTGTTTCATCATAGTTTGGCACAAATTCAACAGTATCACTATCGATGTCGCGCAACAGCGATTCAGCCGCTCTGGCGAGCCGGCTTTCTGTATAACGCATCGCAGCGGCAGGATCGCCATCAACCGACCCGAAATTACCCTGACCATCAACAAGCTGAACACGCATTGAAAACGCCTGAGCCATGCGGACCATAGCCTCATAGATAGAGCTATCACCATGCGGGTGATAGTTACCCATAACATCCCCCACGATACGCGCAGACTTACGCGGCGGCTTATTCCAGTCATATTTGCCTTCCATCATCGCATAAAGAATGCGGCGGTGAACTGGCTTTAACCCATCGCGCACATCTGGCAATGCCCGTGCAACAATGACGCTCATCGCATAGTCAAGATATGACCGGCGCATCTCGTCAGAAATTGAAACTATTGGGCTCGTTGGGCCACCAGACATTGTTGAATCAGACAAACAAAAAACTCCTCTGTGGGCTGCCAGTACTAGCATGCCATATTTCAATATTTATACCATAGGCTACCCCTCAAACACCAGATATTGTGGTTAAAAAGTGGTTTATTTTACATTTTTCAGGGCAAAAAAGAAGGCACACTCATCGATAGGGTGTGCCTTGCTAATATTTTACTGATTTAGGGCAAAAAACGCCCTATTTTGGAACGCTACCCTAGAACGGGATATCATCATCAATATTGTCACTACCAGCCATTGGTGGGGGTGTTGTACCGGTGCTAACACCGCCGCCGCCGCCAAAGCCGCCCCCCATGCTGTCATCAGCAGGAGGCTGGCCACTATCAGAACGCCCGCCAATAAATGTCATCTCGCCACGATAGCGTTGCAGCACGATTTCTGTTGTATATTTTTCGGCGCCCTGCTGGTCTGTCCATTTACGGGTTTGAAGCTGACCTTCAATATAAACCGTGCTGCCTTTGCGCAGATATTGTTCTGCAAGCCGAGCAAGGTTTTCATTAAAGATAACGACGCGATGCCATTCTGTTTTTTCGCGCTGTTCGCCGGAATTTTTATCCTTCCAGCGCTCTGATGTCGCAATGGCAAGATTTACAATTTTCATGCCGTCCTGAGTGCTTCTTACGTCTGGATCCTTGCCGAGGTTACCGATCAGAATCACTTTGTTCACGCTGCCTGCCATTGAAAATCCATCTCCCTTGCAAAAAGGTTAGTCTCGTGAAGAAGCGGTTCGCCCCGTGGCGGTTCCAGCTCCCCTAAATGAGACATCACAGTAACACATATCATATCTCAAAGAAGACTTTTCCGATGGTTTTTTTCGTCCTCAGATGGATATCAGGTCGATAAGTGATTATATAGGGTCAGAAGCACCATGTTGGTAGGCGTGATAGGACTCTTTCCTCGCACGTAAGGGGTGTATTTTCACGTCAGGTGTAAGAGGCAGGAATGGAAGAAAAACAAAGAGTTATTTCTGTACGCGGGGCACGTGAACATAATCTCAAAGATGTATCTATTGACCTGCCGCGCGATAAGCTTGTTGTTTTAACGGGCCTGTCCGGCTCTGGAAAATCAAGCCTTGCCTTTGATACGATATATGCCGAAGGGCAGCGCCGGTATGTTGAATCATTATCTGCTTATGCCCGTCAGTTTCTGGAAATGATGCAGAAGCCCGATGTTGACCTTATCGAAGGCCTGTCGCCGGCCATTTCCATTGAACAGAAAACAACCTCTCGTAACCCGCGCTCAACAGTCGGGACTGTCACTGAAATATATGACTATATGCGGCTGTTATGGGCACGTGTTGGTATCCCCTACTCGCCAGCAACTGGCCTTCCCATTACCTCTCAGACTGTTAGTCAGATGGTTGATGCCCTGCTTGCAATGGAAGATGGTACGCGGCTTTATCTCATGGCGCCTGTCGTGCGGGGGCGTAAGGGCGAATATAAAAAAGATATGGCAGCTCTTTTGCAACGCGGCTTTAGCCGTGCGCGTATAGATGGTGAAATGCATGACCTTGATACGCCGCCCGAGCTTGATAAAAAGCGGAAACATGACATTGATATCATTGTAGATCGGGTGATTATCAAGGGCGATCAGGATAGCCTGGCAACGCGGCTTGCTGATTCTCTGGAAACAGCTCTTGAGCTGGCTGACGGGCTTGTTTATGCGGTTGATGCAAAAACAGATGTTCGTACGGTCTTTTCAGCACGATTTGCCTGTCCTGTGTCTGGTTTTACCATTGATGAGGTTGAGCCACGCCTGTTTTCATTCAACAATCCGTTTGGCGCATGCCCGGCATGTGATGGCCTTGGCATGACTGCCCATTTTGACAATCAGCTGATTGTCCCAGACAGCTCATTATCGTTACGTGATGGCGCTCTGGCGCCGTGGGCAAACTCATCTTCGCGCTACTATATCCAAACACTGGAAAGCCTTGCGCGCAGCTTTACCTTTTCTCTTGATGTCAGTTTTAACAAACTACCTGATGATGTGCAGGCGTTGCTGTTACAGGGAAGCGGCAAAACTCCTGTTGAGATGGTCTATGATGACGGGTTGCGCTCTTACCGCACAACCAAGCCGTTTGAAGGTATTATGCCTAACCTTGCGCGGCGCTATCGTGAGACTGATTCTAACTGGGTGCGCGATGAGCTTGAAAAATTCCGGGCGCAGCATCCTTGCGATAGCTGTCATGGCAAACGCCTAAAGCCTGAAGCCCTTGCCGTTCGTGTTGCGGAAAAAGACATCTCGGAGGTCTCTGCCCTTGCTATCGGGGATGCACTGGAATGGTTTGCTGATTTGAATGAAAGCCTGTCGGCACAGGATAATGAGATTGCCAGCCGTATTTTAAAGGAAATCAATGAACGCCTTGGCTTTTTAGGCAATGTTGGCCTGCGCTATCTGAACTTATCACGCAATTCAGGCACATTATCGGGCGGCGAATCTCAACGTATTAGATTGGCATCTCAAATCGGCTCAGGCCTGACGGGTGTGTTATATGTCCTTGATGAGCCGTCTATTGGGCTGCATCAGCGCGATAATGACCGCCTGCTATCAACACTCGTCAGATTGCGTGACCTTGGTAATACAGTTCTTGTTGTTGAACATGATGAAGATGCTATTCGGGCGGCCGACTATGTGGTCGATATGGGCCCGGGGGCGGGGATTCATGGCGGGGTTGTTGTTGCGTCAGGCACCGCCAGCGAAATATCGGCAAACCCTGCCTCAGTCACGGGTCAATATCTCAGTGGTGCCAAGGAAATCGCTATTCCGGCACACCGCAGAAAAATAACAAAAAAGCGCCAGATAACTCTTAAAGGCGCAACCGGTAATAATCTGCAAGATGTAACAGTCTCCTTCCCGCTTGGGGTCTTTACCTGTGTGACAGGTGTTTCGGGCGGTGGAAAATCGACACTTGTTCTTGAAACACTCTGGAAGGCCTTGTCACGAAAACTGCATAAAGCGCGCGAGCTTCCGGCGCCCTATACAGATATTGTTGGCCTTGAGCTGTTGGATAAGGTTGTTGATATTGACCAGTCTCCGATTGGGCGGACGCCGCGCTCCAACCCAGCCACCTATACAGGGGCATTTACCCCTATCAGGGAATGGTTTTCCGGCTTGCCAGAATCCCGGACACGCGGCTATGCCCCAGGACGGTTTTCTTTCAATGTCAAAGGCGGCCGGTGCGAGGCCTGCCAAGGGGACGGCGTTATTAAGATCGAAATGCATTTTCTGCCTGACGTCTATGTGACATGCGATACCTGCAAAGGCAAAAGATATAATCGTGAAACACTAGAAATAAGGTGGAGAGACAAGTCGATAGCAGACATTCTTGATATGACAGTTGAAGAAGGTGTTGGCTATTTCAAGGCTGTTCCATCTATTCGTGACAAGCTACAGACAATGGTGCGTGTTGGGCTTGGCTATGTGCGCATAGGCCAGCAAGCAACAACCTTATCTGGCGGTGAGGCACAGCGTGTAAAACTCTCAAAAGAGCTTTCCCGCCGGGCGACAGGAAAGACGATTTACATTCTTGATGAGCCAACAACCGGACTTCATTTTGCCGATATTGCCAAATTACTAGAGGTGCTTCAGGAATTGGTAGAGGGCGGCAATACTGTTATCGTTATCGAACATAATCTCGATGTGATAAAGACAGCTGATTACGTTATTGATATGGGGCCAGAAGGCGGTGATGGTGGCGGACAGGTTGTTGCAACAGGCACGCCAGAAGATATTGCTGCAGTTGCTGAATCCTATACAGGTCAATATCTTGCGCGGGCTCTTGCCGCTTCCCAAGATCGCACAAAACAGGTATCCTAAGCGTTATGACAGATAAAATATCTCCTCCCCTACTACATATCATTGGCGGCGGCCTTGCTGGCTCTGAAGCTGCATGGCAGGCTGCAGAAATGGGCGTGTCGGTTGCTTTGCATGAAATGCGCCCTGTGCGTAAGACTGATGTGCATGAAACTGAAAATCTTGCTGAATTAGTATGCTCAAATTCGTTCCGCTCAGATGATGCGAGTGCAAATGCGGTTGGCGTTCTTCATGCGGAAATGAGGATGCTGAATTCTGTTATCATGGCAGAGGCAGATAAGGCGCGGGTTCCGGCAGGCGGCGCACTTGCTGTTGACAGAGATTTATTTTCCCAAGGCGTGCAACGCGCCATTACTGCACATCCCAATATAACCCTTATCCGCGAGGAAGTCGCAGGGCTTCCCCCTGAAGAGTGGGGACAGACGATTATTGCTACCGGCCCGTTGACTTCACCTTCTTTGGCTGAGGGCATTCGGGGGCTAACGGGCGAAGATGACCTTGCCTTTTTTGACGCTATTGCGCCCATTCTACATGTTGATAGTATAAATATGGATGTTGCATGGTTCCAGTCACGTTATGACAAAACCCATGATGGCGGTGATGGCAAAGACTATATAAACTGTCCGATGACCGAAGAGCAGTATCACAGCTTCATCTCTGAAATGCTGGCGGGTGATAAAATGTCATTCCGAGAATGGGAAGAAAACACCCCCTATTTTGATGGCTGTATGCCGGTTGAGGTTATGGCAGAACGCGGCGAGCAGACGTTGCGATTTGGACCGATGAAACCTGTTGGCCTGACTAACAGCCATGATGGCTCGCGGCCCTATGCGGTTGTGCAATTACGCCAGGATAATAAGCTTGGCACTCTTTTTAATATGGTTGGGTTCCAGACCAAGCTGAAATATGCCGAACAGGTCCGTATTTTCCAGATGATACCGGGGCTAGAGGGCGCACAATTTGCCCGTCTTGGCGGCTTACACAGAAACACCTTTATTAATTCACCGCGCTTGTTAGATGAGCAATTACGCCTGAAGGCGCGCCCTGCCCTGCGGTTTGCTGGTCAGATTACAGGCGTTGAGGGCTATATTGAATCTGCTGCAATTGGCGGCATGACAGGACAGATGGCAGCATCTGACTTGCTTGGTTTGGACTGGCAGGCACCGCCAATTGATACAGCCCATGGCGCCTTGCTTAGCCATCTGACAGGCGGCGCAATGGCTGACAGCTTTCAGCCAATGAATGTGAATTTTGGGCTATTCCCGCCGTTAGAGATGGTCACAGTTGAGGGGAAGAAACCCCGCAAGCTACGCGGCCGTGACCGCAAAGCAGCTTATGCTGGCCGGGCACTTTCATCACTCGCAAAATGGGCTAATGTGACACTGCCTGAAGAGCTTGCCCATATTGGCTAGGGTTTTCAGGGTTTTTCGCGTGTTTTAATAAAGCCTTATGCAGATGAGCGCAGCAGTAAGTGCCAGCAAAGCTTGAAGATGAATAGCGGGTCATCATCGGGATGCGGGCTATTTTCAGTGCTAGAGCGGACAGCCATAAAACTCAAACCCGATAGGACTGACTTTATCGCGCCCGAACGCATCAAAGCGTGCCGGTCATCTAGCGAAAGAGCGGTGACGGGCTGGCGTGTCCGCGACTGACATATCTGAGCCCCAATTTTGCGGGCTATTTCATCGTTGCTACCACTCATATTAGAGGCTCCAATTTTGGATGCCCCAATTATAGATGCTAGACAGGCAATGCTTGTCTGCCATGCCGCTGCCAGACAATCTCTATCTTCTGCTGCGCTACGCCAGCTCTCGCATAACCCATCCAAGGACTCAGCAGTAAGAATTCCCTGCTCTTTTAAGGTGATTATCTGGCGAATAAGGGGATGTGCATGATGCGATGTTCCTGCTGAAATGGCATCATCCCACCATTGGATACGAATAAGACGTATCATCACCTCTTCACTTACAAGCGCTTTTTCAAGTTCAAGCGCTAGCAAAAGCACTGTGCATAATGGCTCGCGTATTGCAGGTGAGACAAACATAAAGCAGTGCGCATAGGATACAGAAATATCACGAAGGAGGTGCCACTGTGAGGGTGCAGCTGTTCCTGCCATAACCAAAACCCCTTAGTCGATTGCCAGAAGACCAGCGGCAGCCGACCGCCCTTCTGACACCATCACATTCCATGTCCGGCACGCCGCAGGCGTTGACATGACCTCAAGGCGAACACCTTCTTGCGATAATGCTTTGCCAAGGACGGGAAGATTTGTCATCGGCGCTTCGCCAAGACCGAGCAGCAATAAATCGGGGCGTTCATCACCAAGCATTGCCATTATACCCTCAAAAGTGACGTCTTCAGCAGTCGTAATAGACCAATCCAGCCGTAGGCGAGACATAATAAATTGAGAGCCGACATAAGATTCTTTGGTAATTCTAAATCCGCCGCCGCCATAGCTATGGACAATCTGAAGAGCAGCATCACCAGAAAATTCCTGAACTGTTATCGCCGGCTTATGAGGGCTGTCTGACATGCTATATTTTGCCTTCACGCTCATATTCTGGGATGGGGACAGAATTATCATCATCACTGCGCGATAAATCAAACCGCGAGACAATCCCAACAGCAATAAACACAGATGAGTAAGTCCCGATAGCAACACCCCACAGCATCGCAAGCGCAAAGTCACGCAAAACAGCACCGCCAAATACCGCAATAGCAATCAGCGCAAGCGCTGTCGTGATGGATGTCATCACTGTTCTGGCAAGCGTTTCATTTAAGGAACGGTTCAAAATATCTGGCTGGGACCATGATTTATAGCGCCGCATATTTTCGCGCACACGGTCAAACACAACAACCGTATCATTAATGGAGTAACCAGCAATGGTCAGGATAGCTGCGACCGTTGCCAGATTAAATTCAAAATTGGTCAGGGCAAAAATGCCAATAGTGGTAATGACATCATGACTAAGAGCAATAAGGGCTGCGAGAGAAAACTGCCACTCGAAACGGAACCAAATATAGACCATGATGGCAAATAGCGCGCAGATAACCGCCAAAACACCTTTTTCTGCTAGCTCTGCGCCAATGGTTGGCCCGACAAACTCTGTCCGGCGAATCTCAAAATCACTACCAAGGTCAGCTGTGATCGCATTAATCGCAACGATTTGCGCTTTTTCATCGCCTTCCTGACGCTGAACACGCACCAGAATATCACGCTCAGTGCCAAAACTCTGAATAGACATATCGCCAAGACCAAGACTGCCAAGAGACCCCCTCACCTTAGCAAGATCAACCTTTTGACTGCTTTGCGCCTCAATAAGGATACCACCTCTGAAATCAATACCAAGGTTCAACCCCTGAATGAAAAACAAACCGATAGACCCTATCACCAGCAAAACTGACAGGCCGCTCGCAAAATTCATCTTATTCAAGAATTCAAAGGCAGGCGTTTCAGGAAGAAGCCGTAATCTGAACATCTATCTTTCCTTTTCTATCTGCCTAAAGCGACAGCAATTTTGGGCGTGTACGGTTAACATAAAGTGTGATTATCAGGCGCGTAACCAAAATCGCTGTAAACATCGAGGTGATAATCCCAAGCGAAAGCGTAACAGCAAACCCCTTAATCGGCCCAGACCCAAAGATAAACAAGAATAGGGCAGCAAATAATGTGGTCAGATTAGAATCGATAATAGTCGAGATAGCTCTATCATAACCTGCTTCAATGGCAGCGCGCACGCTCCGCCCTGCTTTAACTTCCTCGCGTATACGCTCAAAAATCAGCACATTGGCATCAACCGCCATCCCCATCGTTAACACAATACCGGCAATGCCCGGCAAGGTAAGCGTCGCCTGAAGGGCAGATAAGGCAGCTAGTATAAGAATGATATTCACACAAAGAGCAATATCGGCAAACAGGCCAAAGAGACCATAGCTTACAAACATATAAACAATCACAAGGACCATACCAACAATGGCCGCAATCTTACCGGCAGCAATTGAGTCAGCGCCGAGACCTGGTCCAACAGACCGTTCTTCGAGCACGATAAGCGGCGCCGGTAGCGCGCCAGCCCGCAGAATAAGAGATAGCTCTTGGGTTTCCTCAACCGAGAAATTACCTGTAATCTGACCATTGGTGAAAATCTGAGACTGAATAACAGGAGCTGATACTACCTTCCCATCAAGCACAATCGCAAAAGGACGTCCGATATTCTCGCCCGTAACACGGCCAAACTTCTTACCACCAAGAGCATTAAGCTGGAACGTAACAGCGGGCCGGCTTTGCTGGTCAAAAGAAGCAGAGGCTTGGTCAAGCATATCACCGCTTACCATGACGCGCCGTTCTACAACATATGACGGATCCTCAGGCTTTGCTCCTTCTAACAGAACACTGCCAGGCGGCACGCGGCCAGACTGGCGGGCCTCTTGAGCGGTTGTACGCGTATCAACAAGCTGGAATGTCAGGCGAGCTGTCCGGCCCAAAAGCCGTTTAACACGTTCTGGATCATCAACGCCCGGAAGCTGCACAAGAATACGCTCTAAGCCCTGACGCTGAATAATAGGCTCTTTGGTGCCATCGGGGTCAAGGCGTCTGCGGATGATTTCAATTGATTGCTCAACAGTGGCTGTCTGCACATCAATGCGGCCCTGCTCACTCAATGTAAGACGCCACTCAAGGCCTTCGATTATAACATCATAATCACGAGATAACTCACTGATATAGCTATTAACTTTATCATTATCTTCGACATTACGAAGCCCAAAGGTAAGAGCCGTATTCACCACATCAAGATTACGGAACGCAACCTTGTTTTTACGCATTTCAACCCGAAGACCATCAGCAAGGTTAGATAGTCGTTCTCTTTCGACTTCTTCAATATCTACGCGCAGCAGTAAATGCGACCCACCCTGAAGGTCCAGCCCGAGATTAATAGGACTTCCCGGCAGGAATGATGCACCGCCACCAGACCCCAAGATATTTGGAGCAGCATACAGGACACCAAACAGGATTGTCACAGCTACAACTGCTTTTTTCCACGCATCAAATTGAAGCATTTTTGCCTCTACTTACAAAAAAATATTATTGGGTATAACAAATAGTAGAGACCGCTTTACTTGTCTTTACCTTTTGCTTTTGCTTTTGGCTTTGCTGTTTCAGTAGAAGGCTTGTCAGCGATCATAGAGCGCATAACGTTTACCTTTACGTCTTTGGCAATTTCAACTTCAACCGTGTCCTGACCATCAACAGCCTTGGTAACAACACCTGTGATACCGCCGGATGTGACAATCTTGTCGCCGCGCTTAATCGCAGCAATCATAGCTTTATGTTCTTTGGCACGACGCTGTTGCGGACGAATCAGGAAGAAATAAAAGACAACAAAAATAAGAAGGAAAGGCAGAAGCTGGCCAATTCCGGCGGAACCGCCGGCTGATTGAGCAAAAGCTGGACTAATAAGCATAGGATAAATCTCCGGCAAGAAAGCACTGGCGGCAAGAAACGCGAAACCAGACTGAAAAACCCTTCTTAACAAGATGTTCTTGAAACATGAAGGATCATTGATACATTAACGGGCACAATACAGTGCAGGCCGCCTGCCCGCAACAGCAAAACCTTACATTTTGTAAGCTTGTGTTGAGTTGATTAAGAAGAGGAAGAACCATAATGGATACTAAAGCGATGGAAAATGTAGCTCCTTATCTGAGCCGCATTGCTGATGCCCTTGACCGGCTCTCCCCTCCTGCAGCAGAACAAGCCGATTTATCAGCACATGAGGGTTATATATGGGAGGCCAAAACTAAGGTTTTTCAGGCGATTGATTCTATTCAGAGACTTCCCTTAGAAAGTTTAAAAGGCATTCAACAACAGCGCGAAACCCTTATGGCAAATACCCGTGCATTTGCTGAGGGCCGGCGCGCCAATAACGCCCTTTTATGGGGCGCACGCGGCACAGGAAAATCATCAATATTAAAGGCAGTACATGGCGCGTTAATCGAGGAAGGCTACAATATTGGTCTGGTTGAAATTCAGCGGGAAGATCTGGCTGATTTACCTCTTGTGATGAGTATATTATCTGCTGCCGATCGGCCCTTTATTCTATTTTGTGATGATTTGGCGTTTGAACAGGATGATGTAAGCTACAAATCTCTTAAAGCTGTGCTTGAAGGCGGGCTGTCTGGGCGCCCCCGCAATCTTGTTTTTTATGCGACATCAAACAGGCGTCATCTTATGCCACGCCAAATGATGGAAAATGAGCGTAGTTCTGCGATTAATCCATCAGAAACAACCGAAGAAAAAATCTCTCTCTCAGATAGATTTGGTCTCTGGATTGGGTTTCATTCTGTTGATCAGGAGACCTATCTTGATATGATCGCGTGGTATGTAACTCATTATAAGCTGCCAATTGACTTGGAAGATGCGCAAAAACAGGCTTTAAGCTGGGCTGTAGGACGCGGCAACAGGTCTGGGCGTTCTGCCTTCCAGTTTATTCTTGATCTCGCCCTGCGGCTAAAGATTGATATCTGATCAGGAGATAAGGTCACGCGGGTTAACAGGCGTCCGGCTTTTTCTTATTTCGAAATGAAGCTGCGGGCTTGTAACACGCCCCGTCATGCCCACCTGCCCAATAAGAGACCCAGCGCCAAGCACCTGACCTTCGGTAACAGACAGGCCATCGAGATGAGCATAGGCCGTAATCAGGCCACCTTCATGTTTCACCAGAACCAATGTGCCAAAGGTTTTCAGCTCTCGGCCTATATAAGCAACTGTGCCGGGCGCTGAGACAGTAACAGGGCTGCCTGCTGCCGCAGCAATATTGACCCCATCATTGTGAACACCTTTGGCTGCAGGGCCAAATTCAGTGATGATTTCACCTGAAAGAGGCCAAGTAAACCCTGCCCCATTTAAGGCAGGTGCTACAATTCTTTTGGTGGGTTTTTTGGGGGCAGAAGCTGTCGTTGTTTTTAGCGGCGTTGAGACTTGCGTATCCTGCGGCACATTCTGCAACGAAACTCCCTCAAGAATCGTAAAATCCTGCGTTTCTGGCAGTGCAAGCACCTGACCATTCGTTAGCTCATAGGGCTCTGATAATTCGTTCAGTTCGGCAATCTGATACTGACTAACAGCATAACGCTGCGAAAGGCTGTAGATTGACTCGCCTGGCTTTACGGTATGGGTGCGCGGCGGTGTCAGTCCCAGATCCTGACCTGCATCGAGCAGGAAAGGAAATGTCAGACCATTTCCTGTTATGATTGATTGCGGCGTCACCCTATAGCGCGCTGCCAATCCATATAATGTATCATTTTGCTGGACAGTAATTCGCCCTGATGCCGGAATAGCAAGGCGCGCCTCACGCAAGGGCGCAACAAGAAGCGGCGCAGGTGTTTCGCGCGTTAGCGACAAATTCGGCAGGCTTGGCATTTCTGGTAATTCAGGCACCTTTAAGTCTGATACACAGCCACCAAGTGATAATGCTGAAAAGACCATCAGTGATGTGACAAGCTGTTTTGTGACTGAGGCAGGCACCATTATTGTTCTGTTCCTTTAAGCATTGGTACAAACCGCACGGGCATCAGTGTTTTAACATCTGCACCGTCTTCAGTTCTTTTTACAACAATCAACTCTTCGTGACCAGTCACTCCAACAGGTGCTACCAAAATACCGCCAACCTTGAGCTGTGAGACGAGTATATCGGAAAGTCTTTCGCTTTGGCAGGTTACGATTATTCTGTCAAAGGGCGCGGCTTCTGGCCAGCCCTTATATCCATCTCCATAACGGAATGTTACGTTGGAGACTTGGAGCGAGCGGAGCCTATTTTCTGCATCGACCATAAGAGGCCGAAGGCGCTCCATAGTATAGACCCGGCGGCATAGATGCGAGAGAATGGCGGCCTGATAGCCACTGCCTGTTCCAATTTCTAGAATCCGATGCCGCTTGTTTATCTCAAGCGCTTCTGTCATGCGTGCCACAATAAAAGGCTGCGAAATAGTCTGACCGCCAGCGATTGGCAATGATACATTTTCATAAGCATGTGCAACAAGGGCACGGGGAACAAAGGCTTCGCGGGGAACACGCTCAAGAGCAGACAAAATATGCGGACGCATAATCCCTTGAGAGCGCAAAAACATCACAAGTTTTGCTTTCTTATGAAGAATATCACTCATTTAGCTGCTGCTCCGGTTACGCATATTACCGCTAAAAATTATCGGCGGAAATTCGAACCATCTCATTATGTGCTGTCGCATCCATGCCAAGTGGTGTGAACGAGACATAGCCCTTATTAAGCCAGTATCTATCAGAAAAGGCGAGTGTTTCTTCATAGGGTATTTGCGGGCCAATACGGTATGTATCAGGTACGGTACCGGTCAGAATTTCATCTGAGAATTTATGTTTATCAAGCAAGGCCGGACGGATACCCTTAACAGGCGATGCGTTTTGCGCTGGAAAGTTTACATTCAAGATAGTGCGTTGCGGTAGCACAGTTTCAAACGCTGCTTTCATGACGGCAGCCCCTGTCTGCCGCACAGCCTCAAATGCAGCCTCATCACTACCATTTTTTTGTGAAACGGCAATCGCAGGAATTCCAACTATTGCAGCTTCAAGTGCGGCGCCAACAGTCCCGGAATAGCCAACATCATCAGCAACATTCATCCCGTGATTAATCCCCGATACCACAAAATCAGGTGGCGAATCCTTAAACAGCACATTCAACGCAATCATGATGCAATCAGCGGGTGTACCGCCAACCGCATAATGCTTTTCATCTCGTTTGGTAAAGGAAATATCTGTTCTGAGTGAAAGAGCGCGCCCTTTGCCTGACTGGTCTGCGCTAGGGGCAACAATAGTTATATCATCACTAAATTCGCGCAGAATCTGTTCAAGAATATGAATACCATAGGCATCAATACCGTCATCATTGGTAACTAGAATCCGCATCATATTCCCTCTTAAATCACGACACTGCTTTATATTCTGCGTATTCGGATAACAGCATTCTCTTATTAGCTATAATATCAGAGCGATGCGACCAGCCTGTCAGTTCCCATATAGCTGTGCAAGGCGGCTGGCAGCAGAATGCTACCATCTTCCTGCTGGCCATTTTCAAGCAACGCAATCATACATCGCCCAAGCGCTAATGCAGACCCATTTAAGGTATGAACAAAGGCTGTTTCCTTCTCACCTTCTGCGCGTGTGCGCGCCTTCATCCTGCGGGCCTGAAAGGGGCCACAATTCGAGCAGGAGGAAATTTCACGGAAACTACCTTCACCATCATTCTGGCCCGGCAACCACACTTCAATATCCAAAGTTTGTCGCGCAGAAAATCCTGTATCGCCATTGCAAAGACGCAAAACACGATAGCTTAACTCAAGACGTTGCAGAACTGTTTCAGCACAAGATGTCATCCGCTCAAGTTCAGCATCAGACTCTTCGGCTGCTACAATACTAACAAGTTCTACTTTAGAGAATTGGTGCTGGCGTATCATACCGCGTGTATCGCGCCCTGCTGACCCTGCTTCGGCGCGGAAACACGGCGTATAGGCTGTCATCCGTAACGGCAGGTCGGCATGCGCAATAATGCTATCAGCCACAAGATTAGTAAGCGGGACTTCTGCTGTTGGGATAAGCCATCTATCGTCGGTTGTCCGGAACAAATCCTCTTCAAATTTTGGAAGCTGGCCTGTCCCTGTCATTGTCTGCGTGCGAACTAAAACAGGCGGCACAGTCTCACGATAGCCAAACTCTGTTGTATGGATATCCAGCATGAAACTAGCAAGCGCTCGCTCCAGCCGCGCCAACTGGCCGTGCAGAACAACAAAGCGGGCGCCTGATAGTTTTGCCGCACTCGCAAAATCCATCTGACCCAGAGCCTCACCTAATGCAACATGATCCCGCGGCGTAAAGGAGAATGATGGCGGTGTGCCAACAACACGCAACAGCTCATTATCAGCCTCATCAGCCCCTTCAGGTACATAATCTTCTAGAATATTAGGCAGTCCCATAAGATGGCTGGTTAACGCCTGCTCGAGACGCGCCTCTTCGGCTTCGAGTGCCGGAATGGATTGTTTTAGCTCGGCCACCTCAGCCATCAGCACATCAGCATTGCCGCCAGACCCTTTTACCTTGCCAATTTCCTTGCTGGCATCGTTCCGGCGGGACTGCTGTGTCTGAAGTTCGGTTTGAATGTGACGGCGTTCTGTATCAAGCGATAGAATTTCCTGAGCCACAGGGTCAATATTACGACGCGCCATAGCCGCATCAAATAGCTCAGGATTGTCTCTGATAAAACGAATATCATGCATGATAAAAATGTCCTTACTGATACAAGGTGTCAGTTGTTAATCTGCGTCAGGCTCAGAAGGCTTTGCCATGAAACGTGCACAAACAATGGATAGCTCGTACAGAATAATAACAGGCACAGCCAGAAGCACTTGAGAGATTACATCTGGCGGGGTCAGAATGGCTGCGGCAATGAAGGCAAGCAAAATAGCATATTTGCGTTTGCCTGCTAGATCATCAGCGGTCAGAATGCCGGCACGCACCAATAATAGCAAAATAACCGGAAGCTCGAATGATACGCCAAAGGCAAACATCAGACGCATCACAAGACTGAGATATTCACTAATGCGTGGCTCAACCTCAATGGGGAGTGCGCCCTCGCTGCCAGCAACTTCAAAGGAGAGAAAGAAGTCCCATGCAAGCGGAATAACTATATAATAAACCATCGCCGCGCCAAGAATGAATAACAGGGGCGTTGCCATAAGAAACGGCATAACAGCCCGTTTTTCCGTCTTATAGAGACCCGGCGCCACAAATTTCCAAACTTGGAGTAATATCAAAGGAAATGTAATTGAAATAGCGACAAAAAAGGACACTTTAACTTGGGTGAAGAAGCCTTCGTGAAGGCCTGTGAAAATCATCCGGCCGCCGCGCTCCAATAAAATATCTGCCAATGGTGCCTGCAAAAAAATATAAACAGCATCAGCTATATTCTGTGTGCCACTGCCATAAGGCCGGATAAAGCAGATCAAAAAGATGGCAATAAAGCCAATCATAATCACACCGATGCGGTTTCTCAGTTCGGTTAGATGCTCGATTAGACTCATCTCACCTGGGGCCGCTGCGCCATCAGCGCTTTGTTCGGTCTCAGACATTATGCCTTATCCTGCTCTGATGAAGGTGTTTCAGTGCTAGACAGATTAGCCTGAGTATCACTCATGGTCTTTGCGGCATCCTGCACCGCCTGAATATTTTCCTTGATAGATGACACATCTGCCGAGCTACCTATTGACTGAACATCGGGTGTAATCTTGTCATCAACGATACGAGCCATATCTTCTAGATTGCCGGTTTTAAGATCAGCGACCATTTGTTTGACGCCTTTGACATCGGCCTCACCGGCCACCTCTTCAAGACTTTTGGAAAATTCGCGGGCCATCTTGCGGGCCTGTCCAGTGATTTTGGTGAAACTGCGCAACATTTTCGGCAGGTCTTTTGGTCCAACGACCAAAACCAGAACGAAGGCAATCATCATAAATTCCTGCCAGCCAAAATCAAACACGCGGACCGTCTCCCTCACATGAACGTCTCGAATCCAACCATACACTAAAAGGATGGGGCTTTACTATGCCCGCCTTTATGTTGTCTGGCTAAAAACGAAAAAGATGCGCCGCCAGACTAAGAGGTCTCCAGACGACACATCTTTGATATTGATAGACATCAAAAGCTTGCACGCTAGGCGCGAGACTTTGTTGCTTTCTTAGCCCCTGCTTTTTTCGCTACTGCTTTTTTCGCTACCGCTTTCTTTGCGGCTACTTTTTTCGGGGCTGCCTTTTTCTTAGCAACTTTTTTGGCGGCAGCCTTCTTTGGCGCGACCTTTTTAGCTGCAACCGGCGCCGCCTCTATTACATCATCATCAGATGAAGCATCACTATCATCGCTCTTAACCCCATCTTTGAAGTTTTTAAGGCCTTTGCCAAAATCACCCATGATGCCAGAGATTTTTCCCGGACGTGCAAAAAGAAGCAAAAGAACGGCAAGAACAATTAGCCAATGCCAGATGCTAGTAAAACCCATGATATTCCCCTTGAAGATGGAATTAATGCTTAAAACTTACCAGCAACTGCCAGCAAACGAATGCGACGAAACTATAACTATACTAAAGCTTCCTCGCAATAACAGAAATTAAATACCCTTAACTTTTATAAAAAAACACTATCATCGCGCAAAGAAAAAGGCTTGCTCCCTATCCATCTCCAGATGTACGGCGCTTCCAGCTGCAAATGAGTTCAGCCCGGGAATGCGCGCATGAAGATGAAGCTCTCCATCATCGGACGGCACAGCAAGGTGAATGAGGGTAGCACGGCCCAGTAAATGAGACTCAACAACCGTAGCCGGCACACCGCTATCAGTCGCTGAAATGCGCAATCCTTCATGACGCAACACCATCAGTGCAGCAGAGCCTTCCGTCATATCAGGGCTATCAAACTCACCAAAAAGAGTTGATACACGTCCCTCACGACCATGAGCCGGCACATGGTTCACTTCCCCAAAAAATTCTGTGACAAAGGCGCTTTGGGGTCGGCAATAAAGGTCAATCGGGCGACCTTGCTGGAGGATATTACCATTATCCAACACGATAATCCGGTCCGACATAAACATCGCTTCTTCTGCATCATGGGTTACCATAAGAGCAGACGTCCCTGTTTCGCGTAAGACGTGAAGCATCCGGTCACGTACCCGCTCGCGCAACCGCGTATCAAGTCCTGAATAAGGCTCATCCAGCAGCACCAGTTTTGGCGATGGCGCCAGCGCACGGGCCAGTGCAACACGTTGTTGCTGGCCGCCAGATAATTCATGCGGATATTTCTGTGCAAGATCAACTACATCAAATTCAGCAAGCATGTCAGCCGCCCGTTTACCGGCAGATATTCCAAAATGAGACAGGCCAAACAAAACATTTTCAGTCACGGTAAGATGCGGGAACAGCGCATAGGACTGAAACACAAGTCCCATTTTGCGGTCCTCTGGCGGGACAAGCACGCCTGCGCTACTCAAAATACGATTTTCAGAGATGATTTCGCCAGATGATAAGGTCTCAAACCCCGCAGCCAGACGCAGCAAAGTTGTCTTCCCGCAACCAGACGGCCCCAGCAATGTTACCACCTCGCCTGCCCCAACATCAAAACTGACATTGCTTACAGACGCTGTGTCACCATAATCATGGGATACTGACCGAAATGACAGCATTATGCGTCCTCTTCTACAAAACCATCCAAGAAATCATCATCTAGCAGGCCATCACTGACCTCATCCTCAGGACCATCATCATCTTGATGACTGGATTCGCCAATACCGCCAAGTATCTGGCCTTTCCGCAGTAATCCGGCAGATTTTAGCTCATCAATACCCGGCAATTCATCCACGCCTTGAAGCCCAAAATGATCAAGAAAAGCAGTGCTTGTTCCCCATGTAAGCGGCCGGCCCGGCGTACGCCGTCTGCCCCGCGGCTTAATCCAGCCCAGCTCTAGCAAAATATCAACCGTACCCCGTGATAAGCTAATACCACGTATTTCTTCAATTTCCGAGCGTGTGATGGGCTGGTGGTAGGCGATGATAGCAAGCACTTCGAGTGCCGCCCGTGATAAGGGGCGCTGTATTGGCCGCTCTAATGTAAGGAAGGCAGCAACATCAGCGCGTGTCCGGAACGCATAATGCCCCTCAATATCAGAAAGCTCAATGCCAGACTGCTCATCATATCGCGCGGCTATAGACGCTAAGACTTCGGTTATCTGGTCTTCATTTTCAAGATAGGGCAGTAAGGCACGACGCGGGACAGGCGCTGGAGAGGCAAAAATCAGCGCTTCAATCACACGAGCTGTTTTCTGAATATCTATCATTGCTCACTATCCTTGGCGCGAATATATAACGGGGCAAAACTATTGCTCTGACGTAAGCTTACAAGACCATCACGCGCCAATTCAAGTGACGCCACAAAGTGAGAGGCAAGAGCCGAGCGCTGATCAAGGGGCTGTTTAAGATTGCCGGGCAAAAAATGCTGCAAGACTTGCCAGCCAGGAGATCGTGAAATCAGCGAGCGCATCCGCCCTGATGCTTCCTGCACTGAATAAAGCCGCGTGGCTGCAATTGTCAGGGTGCCGGCCTCTTCTTGCGACCGGATATCCCCATAAGCACTGAGCAAATCATACAAGCTTGCTGTCCAAACAGTTTTTTCCGTTGAATGGAATGCCTCTATTGTGCCGCGCACAAGCCTATCGCGGCCAAGATGCGGCAAATCAACCAGCCGTTTTGCTGCCGATTGCATGGCCTCCAGCCTTACCAGCTGGTAGCGCAATGCATCTGTCATATCGATAATTTCTTCATTCTGGTCTGGTTCAGGATCAGGCAGAAGAAGACGTGATTTCAGGTAAGCTAGCCATGCCGCCATCACAAGATAATCAGCAGCAACTTCAAGATTTATGTCACGCGCCTGCTCAATATAAAGCAGATATTGGTCTGCCAGAGGTAGAATGGCAATCTTGCTCAAATCGACCTTCTGATCACGCGCCAGTGATAGTAACAGGTCAATAGGGCCTTCAAATCCGTCCAGATTAACAAACAAAGAAATTTGACGGCCTGCATCGTCAAATTCATCCTCATCTGGTGCCTCCATTGGGGCGTTATCTGAAGCGTTTGATGACATCATGGGCGTACAGGAGTAGCTTTCCTCAGAATGCAATCCTGTCCAGAACGCTTCAAATCACCACAAATTTTACGGGCATCTTTCGGCGGCAAGGGTTCAGTTATCACCCGCCAAAACATCGTAGAATTTTTCGCTTCCACCTGCATGACGCCAAGCATAAGACCCATGAGCCGCTGATTATGTTTTTCGGTAAGCAACGCTGACGCTGTTTCTGCTTTTTCCCGGTTTCTAAAAGCTGCCAGTTGAACCATAAATAGTTCAGGGTTTGATAAATCAGGCTCAATAATCTGTTTCTTAATCACTCTGTTTTCTAGTTTTGGCCGTGCAACAGGACTGGCTATCTCAGATGCTTCACTGACCGATGCACTGCTCTTAGTATCAGGCTCACTTGCGGTATCATCGCTACCTGATGCACCTGCGATATCATCGCTACCTGATGCACTTGCGATATCATCGCTACCTGATGATAGTCGTTTTGCTATAATGACTTGAGTGCCATCATTCGTTTTGCTCTCAGAAGCCGCCTCACCCTGGGCGGCGGCAGGAGCTGTTGCGGGTGGTATTGCGCCGGCTGTTTGGTTTGGTGCAGGCATCGCACCAACGCCGCTTGCTGTAGAAGTAGATGGTGTGTCTGGCGTTTCTTTTAGGTCAGTTGTTTGGACTGGCGGCAGTTCAGGTTGACCATCAGGCAGCGCTAATGTTTCGGTGCCCTCTGAGCGAGGCTGAGTGCCATCCAGCATATTCATAACAGTTGTGTTTGATGTTTCAATTTCCAAACCACCTGTCTCGATAGGCTTAACCTTAAACGGACCTTGATCTGGGCGTAGAACGGAAATGTCACTATTATTCTGGTCAGCGCTAGAGCCAAACCAGACAAACCCTGCGCCACACACAGATAACAATACCAGCCCCCATAATATCAAGGACAGCTTTCGTGAAGCTGGTTTTGTCTTTGCTTTACGCGGCGTAACACCATCCTCATCAGCATCCGAAGCATTCTCATAGCGCATATTATCCGCCTGCTCAGCCATTACATTTCCTCAAGGGCTGTGATGCCCATTAATGATAGTCCTTGCGAAATCACCCCGCGCGTTGCTGAGACTAAAGCAAGGCGCGCACTTGTAAGCTCATCATCATTATCGCAGATGAAACGTAGCTCAGAATTATCCCGGCCCGCATTCCATAATCCATGAAATAAACTCGCAAGATCAATAAGATAAAAAGCAATCCGGTGAGGTTCATGCGATAGTGCTGCTGATTTCACCATATGGGGAAAGCTGGCAAGTTGGCGGATAACGCGCACTTCATGAATATCAACAAGGCGGCCTGCTGCCGCGCCCATCACAGGCTGGCCTTCTGCTTGCCGCAACACAGAGCTGGCACGAGCATGGGCGTATTGAACATAAAAAACAGGGTTTTCACGGCTTTTCTCGGTAACCCGGGCATAATCAAATTCCAGTGTCTGATCAGACCGGCGGGTCAGCATGATAAACCGCATCACATCAGCGCCAACAGCGTCCATGACGTCTTTCAATGTAACAAAGGTTCCTGCCCGCTTTGACATTTTAACAGGCGTTCCTTTATCCAGAAGCGAGACCAGCTGGCATAATTTAACATCAAGCATATTCTTCTGGCCTGAGATTGCTTCAGTGGCAGCTTTCATGCGTTTGACATAGCCACCATGATCAGCGCCCCAGATATCAATCATAGAGCCGCCTGTGCGTGACAGCTTATCCATATGATAGGCGACATCAGAGGCGAAATATGTCCAGCTTCCATCTGATTTCTGCAAAGGCCGGTCAACATCATCGCCAAACTCGCTTGCCTTGAAGAGCAGTTGTTCACGCGGCTCCCAATCTTCTGGAAGCTGGCCTTTTGGTGGCTCAAGAACACCGCGATAAACAAGGTCCATTTCGGCTAGTTTATCAATTGACTGCGAAACAGTGCCGCTATCAACCAATGCCCGCTCAGAGGAATAAACATCCATTTGAATGCCCATTTCAACTAAATCAGCCTTGATAGATGCCATCATCTGCTCAATCGCAAAGGACCGGATAAGCGGCAACCATTCTGCTTCGTCCAATGCGAGCAATGTATCCGCGTGACGCTCTACCAATCCAGCACCAACATCTTTCAGATATTCACCCGGATAAAGACCATCAGCTATCACCACACCGTCTTCGCCAAGCGCTTCACGGTATCGGAGCTGAGCTGAGCGCGCCAAAACATCAACCTGAGCACCCGCATCATTGACATAATATTCACGGGTCACATCATAACCGGTAAAGGCCAACAGATTAGCAAGCACATCTCCTAGAATCGCCCCGCGAGCATGGGCAGCATGAAGCGGGCCTGTTGGGTTGGCAGACACAAATTCAACATTAACAGCCTGTCCGTTGCCAAGCTCTGAGCGGCCATAATTTTGGTCCGCCAGAATGGTAGCAACTTCTGACCCCCAGCGACCTTCATTAAGGGTGATATTTAAAAATCCCGGGCCGGCAATCTCAACCTGCGCAACATCTTTGTGAAGCGCTAGTTTTTCAGCAAATAACCCAGCAAGGTCGCGCGGCTTAGCTGAAACCTGCTTGGCAAGAACCATCGCCACATTACAAGCAAGATCGCCATGTGTTTCATCACGCGGCAGTTCAACAGCCACCCGAGACAGGTCAGCTCCTGCCATGACCTGACCAGCATCGCTCAAATCTTGATAAATTATTGTTATTTGGTCTTCAAAAATAGTGAAAATATTCATGTTATGATAATATTGGTCCTGGTTCAAAAATACGCTCATATTCTAATAGCGCATAGCGGTCTGTCATGGAAGCAACATAGTCAGCGATAATGCGTGCTTTTTGCACACCATCTTTATTTTCTAGGCCCGCCTGCCATTCAGTTGGTAGCAAATTAGGCTCGTCTAACAGGCGTTCAAAAAGCTCTGTTAAAAGGTGCTTGGATTTACTTGTCATCCGGTTCACTTTGAAATGACGCCAGCTATATTTAAACAAAAAAGTCCGCAACTGCGATAATGTATCTGCCGCTGCAGCCGAATGACAGATAACTGGCTTTCCTGCGCTTCGGATATCATCAACTGATTGCGGATTAAGCGCGGCAAGAGCCAGAACAGTTTCATTCAGGATGTCTTGAACGAAATAGCTGATAAGCCGGCGCGATAATTCATGCACAAGCCTTTTTTGCTCACAATTCGGATAGAGTTTGTGAAGGTTAACCAGAATATCACCAACCACTGGCAAGCCCTCAAGCTGGTCAAGCTGAAGCAGGCCGGCGCGCAGACCATCATTGAAATCATGCGCCAAATAGGCAATATCATCCGACATATTGGCAACCTGTGCTTCGGCAGGCGCATAAAGGTCCAACTTAAGATCCCATTTGCTATTCAGCGCTTCGATTGTTGGCCGTAATGCCGCTTTTCCATGGCTGTTAGTGATGAGCGGGCCATTATGCTTCACAACCCCTTCTAGCGTTTCACCTGTAAGGTTTAACCCGTCGAAACTAGCGTATTTTTCTTCCAAAAGCGTGAGCACTCGCACTGACTGCTCATTATGATCAAACCCGCCAAACGGCGCCATGACCTTATTCATCGCCTCTTCACCTGCATGACCAAACGGGGGATGACCAAGGTCATGGGCGAGTGCAACAGCCTCTGCAACATCCTCATTCAAGGATAGTGCGCGAGCGATTGTGCGGGCTATCTGGGCAACCTCAAGGGAATGGGTTAACCGGGTGCGGAAACTATCGCCTTCATGATAGACAAAGACTTGTGTTTTATTACGAAGCCTCAGAAACGCAGATGAATGAATGATCCTGTCACGGTCTCTTTGAAAATCAGTCCGAGGAAACAGCTCTTTTTTGTCTGGCGCTGCTTCGGTAATGTAACGTCCTAGCGCGCTTTTATGGCATGCATAAGGAACAAGAGCTGCAATTTCTGGCATGATGTCATCCATACAGATGTGGCTGTATAAGCTAAAGGCTGCGCCGGTACGGCATATAAAAAAACACTATACCAACAATAGCACCCTAGCAGGTCTAAAACATCCCCGCAAAGGGTGAAGCAGGCAAGAGGTTAGACAAAAAAATATCCTGCCATCATTCCTGCTCTCCCATCTTGCTTATGAGAAGGTGCGATGCCATATTAGATATATGAGACTGATAGGGTCTCGATTGCCAAAGGACCATGCAGCTGATGAATGAAATAACCTCATCTCAGACATTTTCACTTACGCCATCAGCCGGGGCCCGTATTGCAACGCTGCTCACGAGTGAAGCTGCGCCCTATTTTCGGGTAAGCGTTGATGGCGGTGGCTGTTCTGGCTTCCAGTACAAGTTTGATTTTGATCACAATCGAACTGATGATGATATTCTATTTTCCCAGCATGGTGTCGAGATTTTAGTCGATGATATGTCTCTGGGCTTTCTTGAAAATGCCCAGCTTGATTATGTTGAAGAACTTGTTGGCTCCTTCTTCCGTGTTGTAAATCCCAACGCAACAGCATCATGCGGTTGCGGCACGTCATTTTCGGTTTAACCAGCAGATGATGACCTCCTCTGTGATGACTAAGACGGCGCGCATTGCAACCTGGAATGTGAATTCGCTGAAAGCGCGGCGTGAGCATGTGCTGACCTACCTCAGTGAGGGCAAAGCCGATATTTTATTGCTGCAGGAATTAAAGCTTCAGGATGCAGATTTCCCACATGATGCCTTTAAAGAAATAGGGTTTTCATCTGTCTGTCATGGCCAGAAAACCTATAATGGTGTTGCAATTATCTCGCGGTTTGATATCGAAAACATTGTGCGCGGCCTGCCGAATGGTGAAGCGCCTGCCGGTATTGACGGTGAGGCTGACACCCATGCCCGCTATATTCAGGCTGATATAAAAGGCATGACTATTGCCTCATTATACCTGCCGAATGGCAATCCCTGCCCCGGCCCAAAATTTGATTATAAATTACGCTGGATGAAGCGGCTTGCTGGTGTTGCAGAAACCTTATTGCACTCGGAACGCCCCATTATTCTCGGCGGTGATTATAATGTGATGCCGCAGGATGTTGATTGCTATGATCCGAACGCATGGGAGGGCGATGCTCTCTGGCATCCTGACAGCCGTGCTGCCTTTTTTGCGCTCGCTCATAGCGGCTATACTGATGCGTTACGCTCGATACATCCGACTGGCGAGAAGTTTTCCTTCTGGGATTATCAAGCCGGCGCATGGCAGAAAAATAATGGCATTCGTATTGACCATCTGATGATGTCACCAGAAGCAGCATCACGATTATGCGCCGCAGATGTTGATAATGCAGAACGCGGCAAAGAGCGTCCGTCAGATCATACGCCCGTCTATTGCGATATTACGCTGCCGGCATAATCATCTTATTCAGATAAAAAAAACGGCGTCCTTTTTTTGAGAAGGACGCCGATTTAATGATAACTGTCTTACAAGACTATTTGACCTTATTGCATTATTTAAACTTATTGCTGGGCTCAAACTTTGACTTTACCGGCTCTCTTGGCTCACGCACCCATAATGAACGGTCTGGATGCATGCCAGCACCAAATACGGCTGACACAGCAGAACAACGCATTCTGTTCAGCAATCTTGTATCGGCAACACCAACCGATGGATGAGTGCCATTATTATCAGCAACATCACGGTCCCATTTTGCCTTGCGTTCGGCATAAACCGCACTATCCAGTAATTGCTCACAATTCAGCTCATTCGTATTTAGATCAACGATTATCGTATCGTTTTCTTCGATGAGCGCAATGGCGCCGCCAGCAGCAGCCTCAGGGCCCACATGGCCAATGACGAGCCCAACAGAACCGCCAGAAAATCTGCCATCAGTCATCAGACCAACAACGATATTTCTTTCGCGGCACAGGGCCGTAATCCGAGAGGTTGAATCAAGCATTTCCGGCATGCCAGGAGCCCCAAACGGGCCTTCATACCGCACGACGATCATATCAAAATTATCAAATGACTCACTTGATTTATCAAGCGCATCAAGAAGTTCCTGCTCTCCATTGAAGATTTTAGCCTTCCCATGGAACAGGTTGTTTTCAAGACCGCCCTCAACGCCAGCTAGTTTTAGCACAGCACTGAATTCAGGTGATAAATTACCGCCAAGAACACGCAAGCCGCCAGTCTCTTTATAGGGCTTTGCAACACTATAAATGACATCTCCATCAGGCTTTGGTGGGTCCAGTCTCTTAATCTGTTCAGCAAGTGTCTCGCCTGTACAGGTAAGCGTATCGCCATTCAACAGCCCAGCATCCAGAAGCTCTTTTACGATGACCTGCATTCCACCTTTGGCATCAATATCGACCATGGAATATTGACCAAATGGGCGGGCATCAACAACAACCGGAATGACATTTTCTGAAAGATGGTTGAATTCTTCAGGCGACATGATGTCATCTGAAAAGCTCTTATAACCAGCTGCGCGTGCAAGTTCAGGTGCATGAAGCAGGACGTTAGTAGACCCCCCGACTGACATAGAAACTATGACAGCATTCCGGATAGAGTCCCGTGTAACAATATCACGTGGTGTAATATCATTGCGGATTAACTCAGAAAGATAGCTAACGAGTTGGTCAGGAAATTCTGTTGTGCGGCGGCTATCCTGTGAGGCCGGCGAAATCATGTGAAGTGGTTCCATCCCCACAACACCAATGAATGTCTGCATTGTATTGTAGGTAAACATGCCGCCACAGCTACCATATCCAGGGCACGCTTCTTTGGCGATACGGGTCTTAAGCTCTTCATCATCACTTCCCGCCAATTGGTAGGCGGTAATAAGATCAATGCTCTCACCTGTTACAGAATCTGTTCCCGGCCGGATAGAGCCATCTGACATAATAATGGCCGGCCTGTTATGTTCCAAAATAGCAGCCAGTGTGCCAACAGGGGGTTTATCACAAGCAACAACAGCGATAACGCCTTCAAGGCCTGACGCGCTTAAATGCTCGGACAAGGCATCATTTGCAATCTCTCGGCCGATAAGGGAGTAGCGCATTTCACGCGTACCATTGCGAATACCATCAGAGGTCGCAATGGTGAATTCTGGCTGGATCAAACGCATTGGCATTTCACCCGGACCTGTTCCAATGCGTGCCCGCAGCGCTTCATGAATGACGTTAACTTTATCTGCAACACCGATATAGCATTGAGAGTCGCCCTTATTCCCGACAACACCAACAGATGGTTCATGGATTAACGCCAAGTCTGTACCCAATTCTCTGGCGATCCCGTAGGTTTGGGAGTTTCTGCCTGGGTTTTTGTCGATTAATATTGTTTTGGAATTCTTCATTTTAACCTCGATAGGATGAACATTTCTGTTAGCCAAAAGATAGTGCGCCCTCACAAAGGACAAGACGCAATAACATCACTCCATTATTCTGTATCAAGCCGCACTAACGCAGCCTTAAGACCATCTAGTCGAGATTGCTCCTCTTCTAGACGGCGATTATTTTCTGCAACAACAGCTTCTGGCGCTCGTTCTACGAAATTAGGGTTATTCAATTTTCCCCTAATTTTACCAGCCTCTGCTTCACAAGCAGCAATCTCTTTTTTCAAACGGGCGCGCTCAGCGTCAAAATCAAGAATACCCGTCAATGGCAGACCCATATCCATTCCCTGAAGGCTGGTCCGGGCTGTCCCTTTTTCAAAATCGCCCTCATGATAGGATACACCGCCAAGACGGGCAAGCCGCAGTAAGGGCAACGTCATCGCATCAATAATACCGCGTTGCTCATCGCTAACACCGCGAATAACCAGCACTGGCTTAGCTGAAAGTGGTACATTCATTTCGGAACGCATCGTTCTGATTTCACTGATAATATCAATAACTGTCGAAATGCCAGTATCGGCTGAAGCACCGGCAGCAGCCGTGGGCCAGTCAGCAACCATCAACATCTTGTCACGACCAAACAGCTTTGCATTCAGCTCTTCTGTAATGAACGGCATAAACGGGCTGAGTAGATGCAGCGTCTGATGCAGAACATAAGCTGCAACAAGGCGTGTCTCTTCAGAATCAGCCAAGACAGGCTTGATAAATTCAACATACCAATCGCAATATTGGTTCCAGACAAAATGGTAGAGTGTGTCTGCGGCCTCATTAAATTTATAACTCTCTATCGCCAGCGCTGTTTGTTGTGTGGCGCTATTGAACTCGCTTAAAATCCATTGATTAACAGGCTCATTCACCGTATCGGGAAGTGAGTGGGTCACGCAGTCATTCATTTCAAGGAAACGAGAGGCATTCCATAATTTGGTAGCAAAATTACGATAGCTCTCAATCCGGTTTTCGGACAGTTTTAAATCACGTCCCTGCGCTGCCATAGCAACAAGCGTAAATCGCAGGGCATCGGCACCATATTTAGCTGTCAAATCAAGCGGGTCTAGCACATTGCCTTTGGATTTAGACATTTTCTGTCCATGCTCATCACGCACAAGTGCATGAATATAGACATCCTTAAAGGGCACCTCACCCTCCATGAAATGCATGCTCATCATCATCATTCTAGCAACCCAGAAGAAGATGATATCAAAACCAGTTACCAGAACTGAGCCCGGATAATAACGATGTAACTCTTTGGTATCTTCTGGCCAGCCTAGCGTTGAGAATGGCCATAAGGCAGAGGAAAACCATGTATCAAGAACATCTTCATCCTGAATAAGCTCAACAGCCTTGCCGTAATGAGCCTTTGCGGCTGCCAGCGCTGCTGCTTCGTCTAGTTCAACAAAAGGCGTGCCATCTGGGCCATACCATGCCGGAATCCGGTGTCCCCACCATAACTGCCGCGATACACACCATGGCTGGATATTTTCCATCCAGTCAAAATAGGTTTTTTCCCAGCGCTGAGGCACAAAGCGGGTTTTACCATCACGAACAGCCTTGATAGCTGGCTGGGCAAGCTTTTCAGCATTTACATACCATTGGTCCATCAACCATGGTTCAATCGGCACGCCAGAGCGGTCACCATGAGGCACAGTATTCTGAATTTCTTCAATTTCGCCGAGCAGACCAAGCGCGTCCATATCAGCGAGAATTTTTTCCCGCGCAACAAACCTATCTAGCCCCTGATAAGGTTCAGGCACAGACCCGTTCAATGCCGCAAAGGCATCATAGATATTCAGCAATTCAAGATTATGACGTCGGCCAACTTCAAAATCGTTAAAATCATGAGCCGGTGTAATCTTAACAGCGCCCGTCCCCTTCTCGGGATCAGAATATTCATCTGCAATAATCGGTATTTCACGCCCAGTCAGCGGTAGCACAACCATCTTGCCGACAAGATCGCTATAACGCTCATCATCGGGGTGAACAGCAACAGCCATATCGCCAAGCATCGTTTCAGGGCGGGTTGTTGCAACTGTGACCATTCTGTCCATATCCTTCACCGGATAATGGAGCTGCCACATTTTGCCGTTCATGTCTTTTTGTTCAACTTCGAGATCAGAAATCGCTGTCTGGAATTTAGGATCCCAGTTGACCAGCCGCTTATCCCGGTAAATCAGGCCGTCCTTATGCAGTTTTACAAAAACTTTGCGGACCGCATCAGACAAGCCCTCATCCATGGTGAACCGGCTACGCTCCCAATCAGCGCTTACGCCTAGATGGCGCTGTTGATGCTCAATCGTACCGCCGGATTCAGCCTTCCATTCCCAAACCCGCTCAATGAATTTATCACGCCCTAGATCGCGCCGGGATATACCGTCAGCTGCCATCTGGCGCTCAACTACCATCTGTGTTGCAATACCGGCATGGTCCATACCGGGCTGCCACAAGGCGTCCTTTCCTATCATTCTGTGATAGCGGATAAGAACATCTTGAAGGGTAAAGGTAAGTGCATGCCCCATATGCAGTGAGCCAGTCACATTTGGTGGTGGCATCATGATAGTATAAGGCGTTTTTTCAGCGTTTGGATCACAGGCAAAATAGCCAGCCTGCTCCGATGCTTCATACCATTTGGTTTCTAGTGCGTCAGGCGCATAGGTTTTATCAAGCATAATTTCCCGCAAAGCTCAGGAGCGATTAAAGACAAAAATTTAAACAGCATTCACTTATGAACGATGTTTTACCTTTGCATCTCTAGCTCTTGGTTCGGAGGATGGCAAGGAATCTTCCAAAAATTCAGGTAGATTCTGGTCAATCCATCGGGCGATATGGGAATCAATCATTCCCATCAACACAGCCCGTGACTTAGGAGAAAACATCTCTTTTTTATCTTCTGCTGATGATTCTGCTAAAATTTTATGTGCCATTAGAGAGGGGTCAAAATTATGTAAATCAGAGGCGCGAAGCTCTTCATCAGACGTAAATGATTTTTCTTTGTCCCGGCTCGTTGGTTCAGCGTCATCACTTGCGCAAATATCACTGATAAGGCGCGCCATTTTCTCAGAAAAGGGAGGTGATGGATGGCCTTTTCCCGCTTCTAAGTTAATCTGATTCTGGGTGTAAAGGCCCTGAACCAGAGACGAATGCGGCTTACTTAAGCTATCAGGATCATTAGCATCGCGCGCTGTATTGCCCGCTATATTCCCCGGCCAAACAACTTTATTCAAATGAATGACATCGGCGCTCGAACGAGGTGGTCCTTCTGAAACCTTAGACGGATTAGCATGAGGCTCATTTTGATCAACCAGGGATTCCTTGAGAAGCATCTCAATAGATTTCCACAGGCCTGCCATACTATTGCCGTCATCACCAGCCATTTTTCGATAACCCCTCACTGCGAGAAAAAGCTACCGTTATTCTCCGACTGAGATTGGTAACATATAAGGGTAACGGCTTGATGGCTCTGGAATTAAATCCAAATCGATATTTTTTTCAATTAAGTCAAATAAATCGGGAGAAAGCCTCCCCATCGCCTGAACAAGCTTAAACGCATTCAGTAATACCGCCTGTTTTGTCTGCGCCATTCGCAACTTAGCATCGAAAAGGGATTGCTCTGCATCCAACTGATCAAGCATTGTTTTTACCCCAAATTCAACTTCGATTGCCGCATTTTCAGCAAGTAGTTGTGCCGCCGTGATTTCTGACATGACAGCATCTAGCTGGCCTTGTGAGGCATGGAAGGCACGGAAGGCATTGCGAACAGCAAGCCTTGTTTTCCGTTTCTGTTCGGCAACATCAAACTTTGACTGATTATGAGATGATAATGTTTTGCGCGCCAGACTTCGGGTCGAGTTTGTTACCAAAAATGGCGTGCTAAAGGTAAGAGTTGCCGAAAGTTCTTCTTTATCAGCGCTTGTCGCTGTCTGATCCAGCGCAGAGGCAGACAGGCTTAACCCCAATGTTGGCTTAACAGATGCCTCAAGGATAGGAAATTGAAGACGCGCGACCTTTTCTGCGGCAATGACGGATAGAATGTCGGGGTGAAACTGCTCGGCACTCTGTTCAGCAGCTAATATCGTAAGCGGCATATCACCTGGCACAATAGGGGTTGCAAGCTCACCTGCGGACAAGCCTGTGAGGGACAAATAGGTTTCTTCTGCGTCAATCAGCGCTGAAGCGGTTAGGATTTCATCAGAATAAGCGCGTGCGAGCCTAGCATCTGTTTCTGCTAGATCAGAAGGCGTGGCGCTCCCATTGGCAAGGCGTATCTGAGCTGCGTCTCTTTGTGCAGATAGGCGGGCAATATTTGATTTCCGGATACTGGCTTCTTCACGCGCGGCAATCACATCAAGATGGGCTGTGATAAGAGAGAGAATAACGCTCTGCTCTACTGATGAATAGTCTGCGCG
>ENA-OQVM01000780-OQVM01000780.1-marine-metagenome-genome-assembly--contig:-NODE-780-length-46723-cov-9.700639_pt1 | contig 46723 bp, 48 predicted proteins | sample MGYA00237776_ERZ505498 | MGnify/ENA primary metagenome ERZ505498 (study PRJEB26159, sample SAMN06265151) | marine metagenome | isolation source: Helgoland LTER site | place: Germany:Helgoland, sampling...
CCCCCACACGGACTCGAACCGCGGACCTACTGATTACAAATCAGTTGCTCTACCAGCTGAGCTATAGGGGCACTGCGGGGCCGTTTAGGTCAAATTTTGCAAGCATGCAAGCCCTAGCGGTTTGCTTTTGCTAAAACAATTATAGCACCAAAAGATAGTCCTATCATTAATAAAGCCGGTGGAGCAGTTGCATTGAAGTTCTCCAAAGTTGCTTGCCCATAGGTGTGGGTGGATAACGTTTCAAAGTTAAAGGGCCTTAACAGCAAAGTGGCAGGTAGTTCTTTAACAGTATCGACAAAAACCAAAACCATCGCTGAAGCTAAGCTACCCCGCATTAGCGGTTGGTAGATCCTCCATACCAACGATGATCGTCCCAAACCAAGAGATTGTGCAACGTGAGGAATACTTGGTGTAATGGCAGCTAACCCAGCCTCTGAAGCACCCACTCCAATCGCAAAGAAACGTACACAGTAAGCTATAACGAGAGCCGCAGCGGTGCCGGTTAAAAGCAGCCCAGGATCCACTGCTGTCATAAAGTAAATCTTATCGGCAGCCCAGTTATCTAATGTTGCTAATGGAATTAAAATTCCAAGTCCAAGAACAGCTCCCGGGAATGCATACCCCAAAGTACTTACAGTCGGTATGTACTTGCCTAATAGTGTTTTATTATCCTTTAAACCTAGAACCATAATCATCGATAAAAATACAACCAATGTAGCACTTACAAAACCTAATAACAGACTATGACCCGCAGCACTCCAGAGCTCTATATCTGTCCATAAATTAATATCGTTAAGCGTCGGACGAACGAGCACAAATAGCGGAATAATAAACCCGATAAAGATCGGTACTAAGCAAAATAGCAAGGCAAGGGAACTCATTAAATTAGATACTCTTTGGGGCTTTACTCGCGCTAGTTGGCGTCCAGATTTATTAAAACGCGCATTGCGTCGACCAAGCCTTTCGAGAAATAGCAAGGCTGCCACTATAACAACTGCAAATAAAGCTAATTGAGCCGCGCCTCCCGTATTATAGCTTTCAAGCCATAGTGAAAAAATTCCCGTTGTTAGAGTTTGCACAGCAAAGAAATCAACTGTTCCAAAATCGTTCAACGTTTCCATCATAACAATCGCAGTACCTGCCACAATCGCGGGGCGAGCTTGAGGTAAGGAAATTCGCCAAAACTGACGGACATGTCCAAGACCCAACGAACGAGCTACATCATGACCGCTCAAGGGCAATTCACGAAACGCAGACCGGGCTAATAAATAGACATATGGGTAAAGGGCAAAAGACAGCACCAATATAGCACCAAAGCGGGACCTAATATCGGGAAACCAGTAGTCACGAGCAGAGGTCCATCCCATCGTCGCCCGCAATGAAGTTTGTAATGGGCCAGCATATTCCAAGAGTTCAACCCAAGCATAAGCCGCAATAAATGATGGCATCGTCAAAGGCAGGAACAATGCATACTTTATAACCTTGGCTCCAGGGAATTTTATATTTGTAACCAAATACGCCAAAGAGGTACCCAAAAATAGGCTTACGAAGCCCACTCCCGCCATCAGCACCAAACTGTTCGTAAGATAACGCGGCAATACCGTAGACATTAGATGCCGCCACTGCAACGTTTCCACCGAAAAAGATAGCCAAACGATAGAAGCAATTGGAAATATAAAAATAAACGCTATCAAAGTGGCAGTGATAAAACTAAAGCTCCACCGCTGCCGAACGTTTCTCACTCCGATCCCTTCAGCCAATATAATACTCATTTTTCAATATAAAAACTGCCCTCAGAATTTAAAAATATGAAACCAAGACACACACTCATTTGTTAATGTTTAAAATATTGGTGCCTGACGTAACAATATAATGTTATCTACCAAGGAGTTGTGAATATATAAACAATTAATAAAGCCTCACATTCCCAAGGCTTGTTTATACATATCTAAAATGGCTTCTTCTTCAGCAATGTCAGCCTGATCACGCTTTCGCATGCCAATGAGCTTACGTATAACTCTAGTGTCATATCCTCGTCCTTTAGCCTCAGACATTACTTCTTTTTGTTGTTCTATAAGATCTTTTTTTTCAGCATCTAAGCGCTCAATCCGCTCAATAAATTTTCGTAATTCATCACCAGTAACACGGTAGCTACTTTCTATTTCTGACATCGGGCACTCCGTTTTCAAAATTCATTAACAGGTGATTATCCGGCGATTTATACTTGCACAAGACACCAAGCTCCGTGAAGATGATCATAAGTTATATCTTCGGAGAAATTTATGAACTGGTTGATTATAATCGGCGTTATTATAACCTGCTTTGGGCTTGGTTTGCTTTTTTTTACAATTAACAAAATTTGGCGGGCAAAAAAAGAAAATCTAAATGAAGTTGCGATGAAAACTCGACTTCAATCAGCGATTGCGTGGAATTTAGGAGCCATGGCTTGTTCAGGGATAGGCTTAATGATCGTTGTGCTAGGAGCTATACTGAAAGCATAGTTGTGAGTAATTAAAATTTTACCCTGATACTGAAAAAGATACTGAATTTCATCTAGACGTACGACTTGAGCCCGATTAGGATTATTAAATGTGGTCTCATAAACTTTCGCCATACTATTCCGTAGCACCCCAAATTTCTGAGGCGGATATTTCTGCAATTGTAAGTGCGGGCTTCAAAGCGATTATCTGTAATCGCCCAGATTATGAAAATTCGGAAGACCTACATATAGTAATTATTAAGGCTGCAGCATTAGAAGCTGGACTGGAGTTTGCTGAAAATGTTTTTGATGGTTCTAGTTTTGGCTCAGACAAAATTGCAATACAAAAGGACCTAATGCAAAAACTACCAAACCCCGTTTTAGCTTATTGTACTTCTGGAGCCAGATCTGCTGTAGTTTGGGCTTATGCAAATGCTGGCATTATTGAAGTCGATAAGATTTTAGCGACGATGCGCGAAGCAGGTTACCAATTAGATCACCTGCGCGATCAGCTCGAGCAACTAGCACTCACTCGTGCAATAGATTGAAAAGTCTTATAGGTAGGGAAAATACCAATGGCTAAAAAATTCCACAAACCAACCGCAGAATTCGCTGCTAACTCTCATGCCAATAGTGCTAAATATGAGGAAATGTACGCGGCATCTTTGCGTGATCCAGAGTCATTTTGGGCAGAGCAAGGTAGGCGCTTGGACTGGATAAAACCATATACAATAATTAAAAATACCACATTTAATCACTCGGATGTTTCGATAAAGTGGTATGAGGATGGACAGCTAAATGTTAGTGCTAATTGCATTGATAGGCACCTCCCGACTCGGGGTGAACAAGTGGCTATCATTTGGGAAGGTGATGACCCAAATGATAGTAAAAATATAACGTATAATCAACTGCATGAAAAAGTCTGTAAACTTGCCAACGTCTATAAGAGTTTAGGCGTAAAAAAGGGCGATCGAGTTGTCTTGTACATGCCGATGATCCCAGAAGCAGCTTTCGCAATGCTGGCCTGCAATAGAATTGGTGCTGTTCATTCAATTGTTTTTGCAGGCTTTTCTCCAGAAGCACTGGCTGCAAGAATTACAGCCTGTGATGCAAAACTGATAGTAACAGCCGACCAAGCACCACGCGGTGGTAAAAATACTCCTCTGAAAGCTAATGTAGACGAAGCTCTAGAAATTTGTGGCGATGTAACCACCCTAGTGGTCGAACGCACGAACGCTGAGATGCAAAATAAAAAAAATCGGGACTATAGCTACGAGGCTTTGATGGCAAAAGCATCAGTTAACAGTGCACCCGAGCCAATGAATGCAGAAGACCCACTGTTTATACTCTATACGTCTGGCTCAACCGGCGCCCCTAAGGGGGTGGTTCATTCAACTGGTGGCTATCTTGTCTATGCCTCTATGACCCATCAGTACACATTCGATTACCATGATGGCGATATTTTTTGGTGCACCGCGGATGTGGGTTGGGTTACGGGACATAGTTATATAGTTTACGGACCGCTAGCCAACGGCGCCACAACGGTGATGTTCGAAGGATTACCAACATATCCAGATGCGGGGCGGTTCTGGGCAGTCTGCGAGAAACACAAGGTTAATCAGTTTTATACTGCACCAACCGCAATTCGTGCCCTTATGGGGCAAGGTAATACCTTCGTTGATAAACATGATTTATCTTCAATTAAAGTACTTGGCACTGTCGGTGAGCCAATCAATCCAGAAGCGTGGAATTGGTATAATGAAGTTGTTGGTAAAGGCCGAGCACCAATTGTTGACACTTGGTGGCAGACCGAAACCGGTGGGCATTTAATGACTCCACTACCTGGCGCAACCGACACCAAAGCAGGTTCATGCACTTTCCCATTTTTTGGGGTACAGCCAGTGATTTTGGATCCTACAACTGGCATAGAGATAACAGAAGTCGAGGCGGAGGGCGTGCTATGTATTAAAGATAGCTGGCCTGGACAGATGCGTACCGTATGGGGTGATCATGATAGATTTATTTCTGCTTATTTCTCCGATTATAAGGGATATTACTTTACTGGAGACGGTTGCCGACGCGACGCCGATGGCTATTACTGGATCACTGGCAGAGTAGATGACGTTATCAATATTTCTGGTCATAGAATGGGCACAGCAGAAGTGGAAAGTGCCTTAGTGGCGCATCCCAAAATTGCTGAAGCCGCAGTGGTCGGCTATCCTCATAAAATAAAAGGTCAGGGAATATACTGCTACGTAACACTTATGACTGGTGAAAAACCAGCAGATGAATTACGACTTGAACTCCGTAATTGGGTCCGTAAAGAGATTGGGCCTATTGCGTCACCGGATCTTATACAATGGGCCCCTGGTCTCCCAAAGACGCGCTCTGGTAAAATCATGCGACGCATTCTTCGGAAAGTTGCAGAAGACGATTTTGGTGCACTGGGCGACACCTCCACCCTAGCAGATCCAAACGTAGTAGAAGATTTGATTAAAAATAGGATGAACCGTATCTGAGTATTTGAAAAATTGAGATTCAAAATCTACTTGAGCCGGTAGATGCAAATGAAACCAGACTGCCATCACAATAAAACAATAATATTAGAAACCAATGCGATTAAGGATCTCCTTCCACTTTTGCTACAATTATCTTATAAAAAATTAAATAGATCCGAAAAGGCATACAATGGCTAAAAAACCGAATGATAATGACGTCGCCTTCATCGAGGCACTGGCAGAGTTACTAAGCAAACAGAGCCTGACAGAGATTGAGGTCAATCGTAAGTATGGTGAAGACGACAGTTTAAACGTCCGCATTTCAAAAACACAAAATGTGGTACAAGCCACGGTCACAGCTCCCGTAATGGCTTCACCTGGGCTCATCACTTCCGCACCAACTGAAACATCCAATATAACTGGCGATGATCCCAGTGCTCATCCCGGTGCAGTACCATCTCCAATGGTTGGAACAGTATATTTGCAAGCTGAACCCGGCTCACCTGCTTTTATTTCAATTGGAAGTGTTGTGGCTGAAGGCGACACAATTCTCATTATTGAAGCAATGAAAACGATGAACCAGATTCCCGCACCGCATTCTGGCACCGTAAAACGAATACTAGTTGAAGATGGTGGACCTGTTGAATACGGGTCCCCTTTGGTGATTATTGAATAATGTTCAAAAAAATTCTTGTTGCCAACCGAGGTGAAATTGCCCTCCGCATTATCAGAGCAGCCCGTGAAATGGGGATTTCAAGCGTAGCAGTCCATTCCACAGCCGATAGTGATGCAATGCATGTACGAATGGCAGATGAATCTGTATGCATAGGCCCAGCCTCAGGGACTGAAAGTTACTTATCCATTCCTGCAATTATTGCGGCAGCAGAAATCACAGGGGCTGACGCTATTCATCCTGGCTACGGTTTTTTATCGGAAAACGCATCATTTGTTCAGGCACTAGAAGACCATGATATTGGGTTCATAGGTCCAACAGCCGAGCATATTCGCCTTATGGGTGATAAAATCAGTGCAAAAGATACTATGAAGGCTCTAGGAGTACCCTGCGTTCCTGGTTCCACAGGCGGAGTACCCGATGTTGAATCTGCTCTTAAGATTGGGAAAGAATTTGGCTACCCAGTAATTATAAAGGCCACAGCCGGCGGTGGTGGACGTGGTATGAAAGTTGCAAATTCTGCTGAGGAAATGGCAACAGCCTTCAGTTCAGCAAGGTCTGAGGGGAAAGCTGCCTTTGGTAATGACGAAGTTTACATTGAAAAATATTTGACTACGCCCCGCCATATTGAGGTACAAGTATTTGGTGATGGAAAAGGGAACGCTGTCCATTTAGGTGAGCGTGATTGTTCACTTCAAAGACGTCATCAAAAAGTTTTTGAAGAAGCTCCAGGCCCCACAATCCAACCAGATGAGCGCGCATCAATCGGTAAAGTTTGTTCAGAAGCAGTAGCAAAAATTAATTACATCGGCGCAGGTACAATAGAATTTTTATATGAAAACGGTGAATTTTACTTCATCGAAATGAACACGCGACTACAGGTTGAGCATCCCGTGACAGAGGCTATTTTTGGAGTAGACCTAGTTCGCGAACAAATTCGTGTGGCAGAAGGGTATAGTCTCTCGTTCTCCCAAGAAAATTTAGCTATTAATGGCCACGCCATAGAGGTCCGCATCAATGCTGAAACATTCCCAGATTTTTTACCACGCCCAGGAAAAATAAATGCCTATCACGCCCCGGGAGGGCTTGGAGTTAGAATGGACTCAGCACTTTATGACGGATATGTAATACCCCCATATTACGATAGCTTAATTGGCAAACTAATTGTTCATGCACCAGATCGCCCCGCAGCGATTTCTCGCCTAAAAAGGGCTCTAGACGAGTTAATAATTGATGGCATCGAAACCACAATTCCTCTGTTTCACGCACTTTTAGAAGAAGAGGATGTGTACTCTGGGAATTACAACATTCATTGGTTGGAACATTGGCTGGAACACACCTTTAAAGAAAAATGAAGCCAGAGCCTCTTGATCCACAGCTAATGCTTAGAGCCTATGCTAGAGGTATTTTTCCCATGGCAGAAAAGGCAACTGATCCAGGGCTGTTTTGGGTCGATCCTGATATGCGTGGTATTTTTCCAATGGAAAAGCTTTACTTATCCCGCAGCATGCGGCGGTTTTTGCGTGGAAATGAAATAAAAACTTCGTTGAATACTGAATTTGAAACCGTCCTGTTCCACTGTTCAAATCGGAGTGAAACTTGGATCAATCCAACTTTGAAAAGCTGCTACAAAGAGCTTCACAGCTTAGAACGATGCCATAGCCTAGAGGTTTGGCAAAGTGACGAGCTAGTGGGTGGAATATTTGGATTGACTATTGGTGGCGCATTTTTTGGAGAAAGTATGTTTTCTTTAAAAAAAAATGGTTCAAAAACTGCAGTCATAACACTTAGATTACACCTTCAGAACTGTGGATTTAAACTCTTTGATACCCAATTTATAACTGACCACCTGAAAAGTTTAGGCGCTATTGAGATCAGCAAGAGCTCATATCGAAACCAATTGGCCAAAGCTGTTAATTTGGCGGTCTCAATAAACTCTCAGCCACTACCAAATGTTCAAGGTATTTTACAACGCAACACCCAAACATCGTAGCGAGGATGCTCTAACGCGTTTAGTGCAGGTGAAGAAGCCACCATCCAGCCATTAAATAGTTGAGCTTTATCTTTGGCCCAGTAAACCGACAAAAGCGCAAACGCATCAAGACCAATTTTTTCTAATGGATAACGGCAGGAGTGGAGATGTATGTCGATTGGACCGATAGTGACCGGTTCTTCAACCGATAATATAAAAGTTTGTAGCTCACCTGTGGTCCTATCTAGCCATCTCATTTCGGCAGTACTTGTTTCACTAGCCCGCTGCGAAACCCCCTGAACTGGCAAGAAAATTAAAAAAAACGCCAGCAAACGTATCATTAACTACCACTGCCAGATGCAAATTTCATTAGTAAATTCAATATTCCTAACGATGACTGAGTGTCGGCTATGGTGTCCCCTTCTGAAAGATTAAAGGAAGACCCACCAGGTTGTAATTCAACAAAATGACCACCTAAGAGACCTTCTGAAGCAATTATAATAGCAGTATCGTCTGGTAGCTGAATAGTATTTTGAAGGGCTATTTCGACATCAACAAAAAAACTTTCCGGATTAAGGGCTATATTGGAAATTGAACCAACTTTTACGCCAGCTAAGCGAACATCCGTTCCAACCGAAACACCCTCAATGGATCGAAAACTTGCATTTAACAGATAGGAATTATCAGCATCGACCCAACCACCACGTTGAAAAGCAACAAAAGCAAACCCAACCGCAGCTATCAGCACGCATGTACCAGCAATGAACTCAGCCCAAATGCCCCGCATCATGTTACTCCGGTGTCCAGGCCTCATAGTCGCTGCGCGACCGAGGCGTAGTTTTTCGTATAGAACCAGCAGGAGCATAAGCCATAACAGTACCTGTAAGGTTCGGCAGATGAGGCTTTTCCCATGCTTTGTGAACTAATGGAGTTGAATTTGGTGGTTCGTCCCATGTGTGATGTAGCCAACCATGCCAATCAGGACTGACACAACTCGCTTCAGCCTCTCCATTAAAAATTACCCAGCGCTTGGCATTATCACGCGTCTGATAAAATATGTTTCCAGCTTCATCCTCGCCAACCTTCACGCCTTTGCGCCAGGTAAATAGCTGGGTATTCAAAGTCTGACCATTCCACCAAGTAACCGCACGAAGAAGTGTAGACAATATTCCCATGGAAGCCTCCCAAATCTAATTACAAAAGATATGCCTTAGTTGCAGCCATGGGTCTAGTGCCTGTCTTACCTCATATTAAAATGAACCAAATCTTGAATATGGATTTAATCATTTTTAATATTTTATTTTACTACCCAGCCGATGCCGGCTCACTTTTGCTATCACTATGGATCATTAGTGGTGCGGCATCAGATGCAACTGCCTCTTCATTCACGACAACTTCTTCTACGCTATCTAATCCAGGTAAATCAAACATCGTATCAAGAAGGATATCTTCCAGAATAGATCGCAAACCCCTTGCGCCAGTTTTACGTTCAATCGCTCTCTTTGCGATTGCAACAAGCGCATCATCGGTGAATTTCAACGCTACCTCTTCGAGCTCAAACAACCGCTGGTATTGTTTAATCAACGCATTTTTAGGCTCAGTCAGAATTGTTACCAAAGAAGCTTCGTCTAAATCCGTTAATGTCGCAATAACTGGCAAGCGCCCCACAAACTCTGGTATCAGGCCGAACTTAAGGAGGTCTTCTGGCTCCAATTCACTGAATACTTCTCCGACGCCACGACTATCATTCTCTTTGACATCTGCGCCAAAACCAATCGAACTTCCCTTGCCCCTTGCTGATATTATCTTATCGAGCCCCGCAAACGCTCCGCCACAAATAAACAAGATGTTTGTCGTATCTACTTGCAGAAACTCTTGCTGTGGGTGTTTGCGACCACCTTGAGGAGGAACGCTGGCTACCGTGCCTTCCATAATTTTAAGTAAGGCCTGTTGAACTCCCTCCCCAGAAACATCCCGTGTTATCGACGGGTTATCCGATTTCCGCGTAATTTTATCTACTTCATCAATATATACGATACCCCGTTGGGCCCGCTCCACATTGTACTCACTGGCCTGCAATAACTTAAGTATAATATTTTCAACATCTTCACCCACATATCCCGCTTCAGTTAATGTGGTTGCATCAGCCATCGTAAAAGGAACATCGATGATGCGAGCTAAGGTTTGTGCAAGCAAAGTTTTACCGCAACCAGTAGGTCCGATTAGCATGATATTTGATTTAGCAAGTTCAATTTCGTCTGATTTTGCAGCAACATTTAAACGTTTGTAGTGATTATGTACCGCAACAGAAAGCACACGTTTTGCATGAGATTGACCAATCACATAGTCATCTAACACTTGGCAAATTTCCAAGGGCGTCGGAACACCCTCCGAGGCTTTTAGGCCTGAAGCCTTAGTTTCTTCACGGATAATATCCATACAAAGTTCAACGCATTCATCACAAATGAAGACCGTTGGACCTGCAATAAGTTTTCGTACTTCATGCTGGCTTTTGCCACAAAAACTGCAGTAAAGGGTATTTTTACCGTCGCCACTTACTTTATCAGCCATGTATCACCTTTTAGCCCTCTGCACTCGTCAAATATACAAACTAAAACCTTTAGATCGATGCTAAATTGCGGAGAGTTTATGACACCGCACACAAGGCCACAACCAAAATTTAAATTTTATAAAATTAGTCTTCATCTTTGGGTCTATTTGCCACTATCTCATCAATCAAACCCCAATCTTTGGCATCTTCCGGTGACATAAAGTTATCACGCTCGAGGGCAGCTTCCACCATATCGTAATCTTGCCCAGTATGACTTACATAGATTTCGTTCAGACGGCGTTTTAATTTTTGAGTAAACTCTGCATGAATCATAATATCAGTGGCTTGACCTTGGTAACCACCAGAGGGCTGGTGTACCATAATGGACGAGTTTGGCAGAGAAAACCGCATGTCTTTGGCTCCTGCAGTTAATAGCAAAGATCCCATTGAAGCCGCTTGGCCCACACAAAGAGTACTTACTTTTGGCTTTATGTACTGCATAGTATCATAGATCGACAGGCCAGCCGTAACCACACCACCAGGTGAATTGATGTACATGCTGATGTCTTTTGACGGGTTTTCTGCTTCAAGATGGAGCAGCTGAGCAATAACTAACGTACTCATACCATCATGAACCGGTCCATTCACAAAAATAATGCGCTCCTTCAGCAAGCGCGAGAAAATGTCATAGGCTCGTTCACCACGACTAGTTTGCTCAACCACCATGGGGACGAGGTTCATATAGGTCTCTACTGGATCGTTCATAAGTTCCGCCTGCTGCTCTAAATTGAGGCATTACGCCAAATTGTTTGTATAATATTAGTGTTGCCCCCCGGATAGAACAAGGGGCAGAGAGCTTTTTAAGAGAAATTAAGTCAATAACTTAAGATTTAGCAGTCAAGGCAAGATTAAAGAAAAATAGGCCGCCTGTTTAAGTGTCTAAACGATCCACCAAAACCCGCAATCCATCAACGTATTGGCTGCAAATAAAATTTACCTCTTCATATCATTTACATGTTTCCATCAATCATAAGGAGACAAAAACCGGATGCATTCATATATTAAATATGCAAAACAAAGATGAATTTTGAACGCCAAAGCTTGGTCCGTTATTACAAAAAGGTGGTGAGATGTATCCGTTAGAAGGTCTAAAAGTTATAGAAATCGCTCGCGTACTGGCAGGACCATGGATTGGACAAACTCTTGCAGATCTGGGGGCAGAAGTAACAAAAGTAGAAAGCCCAGATGGAGATGATACAAGAAATTGGGGTCCTAATTATATTAAAAAAGGCAAAGATAATTCTGCAGCTTATTTTCATAGTACAAACCGTGGAAAGAAGGGGGTCACTGTCGACTTCAACGACCCCAATCGTTTATCTTATCTTAAAGAACTAATTTCTTCTGCAGACGTATTGGTTGAAAATTTTAAAGTGGGCAGCCTAGAAAAGTTTGGATTGGATTTTTCCACGCTTAGTGCTGCAAACCCAAGGCTAATATATTGTTCCGTAACAGGTTTTGGGCAAGATGGCCCCAGGGCGCACAAAGCTGGTTATGACTTTATGATACAAGGCATGACTGGCATTATGGACATTACCGGTGAGCCAGATGGCATGCCCCAGAAAGTAGGCGTAGCATTTGCCGATATTTTCACTGGGCTTTATGGAGTAATTGGTATCCAAGCTGCCCTAGCTCAGCGGGAACGAACCGGTACCGGACAACATATCGATATGGCTCTTTTTGATTGCATGCTGGCTGCTCAGGCTAATCAAAACCTAAACTATCTATCCACTGGAGAAAGCCCAAAACGTATGGGGAACGCACACCCCAGCATTGTACCCTATCAAGTTTTCCCAGTCGCGGACGGCCATATAGTTATCGCGTGCGGAAATAATAGGCAATTTCACAATCTAGCTCTTGCGTTGGAACGGCACGATTGGATTGATAATCCCATTTTCGCAGACAACATGACCCGGATATCGAATAGAGCTGAAGTTGTAAGCCAAATCACACAGCAGCTTAGTACTTGGAATAAATTAGAAGTCTTGTCCTCACTAGAGGCGGCCGGAGTGCCGTCAGGGCCAATCAACACTGTGGCCGAGGCTCTGGAAGATCCACAAACTTTGCATCGAGCAATGCGCATTGCACCCGAAGGCATTCCCGGCGTACGCACGCCGATTAAATTTTCAAACAGCAGCTTGCAGCTTAAGCGGGCAGCACCAGGTTTAGGCGAGCATAATAACAGTGATGATTTGGAGCCCCATTAAACTATAGGATAGGCAATGGCAGATACTACTGACGTAATGAAGTTTTTAAACCAGACGAGCTGGGATGATCTACCGTCAAAGGTGCGTGAACATATAAAATTTTGTTTGCTGGATTTGATTGGAGTTGCAGCTGGCGGCGCTAAAACCAAATTATCAAATATTGCCCGCGACTACGCCGCAATGGATATGGGCGGCACCGTCCCAATGATTTTTGATGGACGGGGAGCCTCTGTGGCTGGAGTGGCGATGGCAGGTGGCATGACGATTGACGCATTGGATGGCCATGACGGGTTTAATCCCGCCAAAGGCCACGCAGGTTGTGGTCTATTACCCGCTCTTTATGGGGTAGCCCAAGATAATAAATCAATTTCTGGTCGTGAATTTTTATTAAACCTTACGATTGGCTATGAATTAGCGTGCCGCGCAGCTTTAGCACAACACGCAACAGTAGCAGACTACCATACCTCAGGAGCTTGGGTTGCAGTAGCAATCGCAGGCGTGGCATCACGTATGATGGGACTGTCTGAGACTCAAACTGCACATGCGATGGGAATAGCCGAATATCATGGCCCCCGAAGCCAAATGATGCGGTGCATAGATCACCCAACGATGCTAAAGGATGCCTCAGGTTGGGGCGCAATGTGCGGCGTATCAGCTGCGCGAATGGCCAAAGCTGGATTCACGGGTGCTCCGGCGCTCACTTTACAGACAGAGCACTACAAAGATTTAGGAAAAAATTGGCTTGTAACGCAGCAATATTTTAAGCCATATCCGGTATGCCGTTGGGCCCAGGCACCAATCGCAGCAGTTTTAGATTTAAAAGTCCAACATAATATTGAGAGTAAAGATATTAGCGGTGTTCATATTACTTCGTTTCACGAGGCGGTACGCCTCGGCCAAAAAATAGTAACCAATACGGAGGAAGCGCAGTATTCAACATCATTTCCATGTGCTGTGGCACTTGTTCACGGCGATGTATCACCAGAACATATCGCTGATAATGCCCTAAAACATCCTGAGATACAGCGCTTATCTTCAGTTTTAACGATGGGCGAAGACGAAAAAGCTAATGCTGTTTTTCCTAAATCACGTCTAGCTCGCGCGGACATCACCCTCAAAAATGGACAAGTGTTAGCATCCGCGTGGTTTGAACCCAAATGGGACCCTAGCGCACCTCCAACACAAGAGGAGTTAACCAAAAAATTTCACGATTATGCCACACCAGTTTTGGGAGATACTCGTACTCAAGAAATTTTTGATGCAATAATGTTGCTAGAAAATACAGATACTCAGCACCTATTTGATCTCTTGTCCATTCCTCCAGAGGAGCTTAAAATTCATGTTTCCTGATTTCACCTCTGCCGAACTCAAAACAATATCAAAAACACCCTACGATGTAATTGATAAACCAACGCAGTGGATTTCTGTCGCACAAAATATTCGGTTAGCTGCGCGCCTATGGCGGCCCGATATTTTGGAACCTGTGCCAGTTGTGGTCGAAATTATCCCATATCGACGTCAAGATGGAACATTACCAGTTGATGAGCGTATACATCCTTATTGGGCTGGGCATGGTATCGCTGCTCTAAGAGTAGACCTTCGAGGGTGTGGTGATTCAGACGGAATTTTAGAAGACGAATACCTTAAAGTTGAACAAGACGACGCAATTGCCGTAATAGAATGGGTAGCAAAGCAGCCTTGGTGTAATGGAGAGGTTGGAATGACAGGCCTTTCTTGGGGTGGCTTCGCCTCCTTACAAGTGGCGGGACTTAGACCCAAAGCACTAAAAGCGATCATCGCAATTGGTGCTACTGTCGACCGTTATAATGACGATGTACATTATAAAAACGGCTGTCTTTTAAACGAGAATTTTGGTTGGGGCTCCTCGTTGACAGCCTTTACAACGAGGCCACCAGATCCTTCCATAGTTGGAGAAGATTGGCGATCAATTTGGCTTAATAGATTAGAAAACCTAAACTTTTTTGCAATCAATTGGCTTGAGCATCAAACTCGTAATGCTTACTGGGAGCATGGATCAGTGTGTGAAAACTTTGAAGCCATTGAAGTTCCAGTAATGATAGTGAGTGGTTGGAATGACCTCTATGTCAATGCGTTACCAGCCTTAATGGACAACCTCAAAGGGCGTTGCCACGCGGTCTGTGGGCCTTGGGCACATCATTTTCCTCACCTCGGCACCCCGGGTCCATCTTATGATTATCTTGGAGCATCGTTGGCATGGTGGCGGCAGTGGCTTAGTGGCAAAGCAGAAAAGCCTGAACCGGAAAAAACCCACCTCACTTTCATTAAGGACGGCGCCATACCAAATCCCTCCGACCAAAGAGTGGCAGGCAGGTGGATCGAAGGTCAAACTTGGCCATCACCATCCACAACAATGACATGTATGTATCTGGCAGAGCATGGTCTCACAAAAAAAGCAGTCGCTTCCCCACAAATTCAAATTCATAGTCCTATCGAAACTGGCGTGACGGCTGGTGAATGGATCCCACATTGCTCAGGTTCTGAAATTGCCGGATGCCAGAGATCTATAGACGCTCAAAGCACCTGTTTTGACAGTCAGGTTCTTGATCAATCCATTGAGGTATTTGGTCGTCCAGAACTTTCAGTTTCATTGCATTCAAACGCAGCTACTGGAAATTTCATTGCACGCTTGTGTGACGTCTCACCAGATGGGAGCTCAGAGCTTGTTTCAATTGGAGTTTTAAACCTGAGCCATCGCAATGGAAGCAAGCACCCAATCCCTATGCCCATCTACGAAGCTCAAAAATTACATCTCAAACTAGACTATACTGGGCATAGGTTTCTAATTGGACACAAAATACGTATTGCTTTATCAACCGCTTATTGGCCATTCATATGGCCTTCTGTCGACAACCCCATTCTTACACTCAGCAAACAACCTGCTTACCTATCTCTACCACTCCATGTCGATTCGGCGGAAAAACCAGTCCAGGTTAGTAGACCTATTGCGCCACCCGTATCCGCACTCACAATCAAGCGACCACCAAATTCCAAGCGCACAGTTAAACGTGACTGGCATAAAAATAAAACAAGCCTAACTATTGAGGATGATTTGGGAGAAACTCTCTATCACAAAAACAATTTGTTAACCTCCGCCATCAAGTATGAAAGTTATGAAATTTCTCACAACAACCCACTATCTTCAAAAGCAAAACTAATATGGAATTTTGAATACAGACGGGACAAATGGGCAGTTCGAACCATAACCGAAACACAAATGACTAGTGATAAAAACTACTACTTTCTTACTGCAAAAGTACGCGCTTACGAACAGCACAAAAAGGTGTTTGAGAAGACTTTTGACCATAAAGTTTTGCGAAATAATTAAAAACTTACCACTTAATAGCGTTAAGTTTAGAAATAAATGCGAGAACCTACTGTCGGAGTTAATTACAGCCTGTCGAACAGGCAACCAGGAAGATTTGGTTTAGCCAAGAATTTAAATTTTTTATAGATACTAAACATCATGGCTTGATTAGACGTCACCACAGGTTTTCCCAGTTCCGTCTCGATCGTTTTGATTACCTCCACAGAGCGCATATCAGTGCAGCTGAGAACAATTGCCTGCACTTTTGGATCATTTGCTTTCACTGCAAGTTCAAAGACTTCTTTTGGCGAGAGTGCGCCCTGACCATAACAGCCTAAATCACGGCCAACGTCAGCACAGGAAATAGTTTCAAAACCACTACTTTCTAAAAATGCCATTGCCTTCTCATTAATTTTACCCACGTAAGGTGAGGCAAAGCCAACACGATGAACGCCCAGAGCTTTGAGCCCAGAAACAAGAGACCCAGCAGCAGTAAATGTCGGTACACTAGTCTTATTTTTAATCCTAAGAGCAAGGTCACGATCAAAGCTTGGCCCATGGGTCAAAGTAGCGGAAGTACAGCCGTATAGAATTACATCGGGCTGTGATCCTGCAATCATAAAAAGATCGTGGTTAAGGTCAAACTCCCCAAGTTGGGTCATCTGATCTGAATTGGGGACTACATCAGCGTCATATCCACCAGTGCGTTGAAAATGCAATGTACAGTTTGACGGACACATTTCTACTAAATCTGGTTCCAGGTTGGTATTTGTAAAAGGCACAAGCACACCGATCCTTAAGCCTTCTGAAGTGCGCTTGTTAGTGGCCTCTTTAACTGTGGAGGTCACAGTTACACCCAACTCTGATCAGCAACACGCGCAAAATTTTTACCTAAGATACCTTTGATTTCGAATTCTGAAAGACCCCTTACCTGCATACCATCCACAAGATCTCGGATTTTAGATGGACCGGCATGTTCAATACCAGGCGTGTCATATTGTTGGCCTGCAGGCCAATAGTCTGGCCGGGCTCGTAAAATGGCGCTAAGGTCGACAGTAATATCTGGAGTATAGTCGAAACCGAGCCCGACGTGGGCTGTTCCAGCAAGATCAATTAATTTAAACAAATGCCGTAACAAGCTCTCAGAGCTAGAGTCATTATCACCAATAAAAATTGCAAGTCCATTCAAACCTATTACACCACCTTTAGCTGCGCAGGCTTTTATTTGTTCGTCTGTAATATTTCTTTGATGCTGCCAAATTGACCATGGATTAGAATGCGAAAATATTACCGGTGAACTTGAGCGCTCTATCAATTCCATGCTACTTAGGTAGCCTACATGACTTGCATCGACGATAATCCCAACACGGTTCATTTCTGCCAATATTTCAACGCCAAACTTTGTTAGGGGAATATCAATATCATGGCACCCCCCCGCTGCTGAATTATTTAAATTATAAGCAAACAACATCTGGCGCACACCGAGGGTATGATAAATTTCAACCATGTTGATATCGCCTCCCAGCGCATTCATTCCTTCGATGTCAAAGCTGATTGCAAGCCGGCATGTATCACGAGCATTATAGATATCTGAAAGTGTTCCCACCAACAGAAACTGATCAGGACGTGCCATCAACCAGCGGCGGTAGGCAGCAAGCGTTGCAAGCGTTGCATCACGTGACATGACGTCAAACCCTACATTTATGCTTAAGTAGTTTACGTTATATTTTTGCCAAGACAGAAGATTATCTAAGTCCATTTCTGAAGACGGAAATAGTCCTGCATGTGCGTCCCAGATCAGACTTTCTTTTAAGTTCATCGGGTTTGCTCCTCTAGATCAATATTTAGCCTACCTTCGAAGATACAGGTAGCTACACCACCAACCTGCAAGCGCTTAATATTACCATTTTTTTCTTCTATCCGAGTGGTTACTTGGCTGGGACGGCCAAGCTCTATTCCTTGCTCAGCCTTAATTTGCAACTTTCCATCACCACTAGGCTTAAATAGACCTTTTTGAAAAAGATAAGTAGACAGGGCCGCATTCGTGGTGCCCGCAGCCGCAGACTCAGCAACACCTACTGCTGGACAAAAATCTCTAACATGCAGATCACAACTTTTATCTACCACAGCAGTAGAAAACGCAGCCACAGTTTCCAAACCGTTAGACATACAGAATTTAGAAAGCGTTTCAAAATCAGGACTTAGATCTCCCATCGCTTTCAGGTCACGCATCGGAAGACAGAGATGAATGAAATCACCCCTAGCAATCGCTGGCCTTAAGTTGGTCGATATCTCCACTAGTCCAACACCTAAAATATTTACCAGTTGTTCAAGGTTAAATTTAGGAGTGCAAAACGTTGGTGGCGTGACATCTAACATGACGTCAACTCGCCCAGCCTTTGTCTGTCGATATTCTACTGTTGCTCTACCGTTGGGCAGTTCGAGTAATGCGCTATTCCACCCCAGCCCCTCACAGGTTAATAGTTTTTGTGCGACAAGATGAGTTATAAGGCAAACAGTTCCATGCCCACACATCCGTAATTCCATTACCTTAGAAAAAAATTGTACTTTAATATTATTTTGATCGATTTTGTCGACAAAAGCCGTAGCGGGTAGCCCAACCTCACGTGCAATTCTAACCCTGTTTGGTATCGAAATATCTGACGAACTTAGAACTACAGCCGCTTGGCTACCAGAATAAGGCACCTCTGTAAAAGCGTCATACATCGAAATAGGCACATAAGATTTTTGTTTGGCAACCTCATTCTGACTACTCATATGGCTGCGCCCCAAATATTAATAACTACAAATTCTGCTCTTTCGATGCTGATACTCGGGGAACCAAAGCTTTGACCAAATCCTGCATATCAATTTGACCAATAGGTTTCTCGCCATCAACAACCCTAAATTTAAATGAGGTGTCACCCTCAGAAAGGGCTATAAGCGATTCGAGGGTATCTTTTGGGCTTACGTCACCCGCGTATTTAAATTTTTCATCCAAAGGCGTCATTACGGAGCGGACGCGCAAAACACGAGCACGATTAATATCACTAACAAATGCCTCAATATAGGGGTCAGATGGATTTACCAAAATGTTTTGTGGGTCTCCCTGCTGAACAACCTTCCCGTCTTTTAAAATGACAAGATGGTCAGCCAAGCGCAGGGCTTCATCTAGATCATGAGTAATAAATACAATCGTTTTTTTTAGTTCTACATGCAACTCAAGCAGCAGCTTTTGCATGTCACTGCGGATCAACGGATCAAGAGCAGAAAATGCTTCATCCATAAGCATGATATCAGAATTAGAGGTCAAAGCACGTGCAAGGCCAACTCTTTGCTGCATACCGCCAGAGAGTTGATAAGGATAGTGGTTCTCATAGCCCCCAAGTCCCACTCGATCAATCCAAACACGGGCCTCCTTATGACGCTCACTTTGGGGTACGCCACGCACCTCCAGCGGAAGTGCAGAATTATCAAGAACGGTCCGATGAGGAAGTAGTGCAAATTTTTGGAAAACCATAGCCAGATCGGTCCGACGCTTTTCACGCAATGCCTCCGGTCCCAACAACAGGGCATCTTCATTATCTATCAAAACTTGTCCATCAGTTGGCTCAATTAACCTATTTATGTGGCGAATAAGTGTCGATTTTCCAGATCCAGACAGTCCCATTACCACTGTTATGGCGCTCTCATGAATATTTATAGAGATGTCCTGTAATCCCAATACATGACCAGTCTGGGCAAGTAATTCTTCTTTTCCCATACCTCCTTTGACTTTTTTAAGTGCAGCTTCAGGGTCCGAACCAAAAATCTTATAAAGATTTCGAATTTCTATTTTGGAAGATTTTATCATCATACTACCAATCTATTTAAAAGTTTGATCAGTAGATACGCGAGCAATCGCTGCTTTGGACACTCGGTCTAAAATTACTGCGAGTAATACTATCCCTAACCCTGCGATAAGACCCACCCCCAACTCTAGATTTCGGATACCACGGAGTACGAGAACTCCGAGACCAGGCGCCGAAACCAAAGATGCGATTACAACCATTGCGAGGCTCATCATAATGGTTTGGTTTACACCCGCCATAATATTGGGCAAAGCCAACGGCAACTCAACCCCGAGAAGCTTTTGCCTAGATGACATTCCAAAAGAATTAGCCGCCTCAACAACATCTTGGTCCACAAGTCTGATCCCCAGATCTGTAAGCCTAATCACTGGTACGATAGCGTAAACGATAATCGCGATCCCATACAACTTCGGTTCTGTGACACTGAAAAGGAAAATCAGTGGAATTAAGTATACAAAGGTCGGCAACGTTTGAAGCAAGTCGAGAAGTGGAATTAAGGCCCGCTGTAGGCGGTTCGATTTTGCCATAGAAATCCCAATTGGTACCCCTAATAAAATGCATATCCCTGTACAAACAGCAATAATAGCTAGCGTCTGCAAAGCAGCGTCTAAGTGATCGATAAAAGCCAAAAATGCAAATGACAGAGTTACAAAAGCAGTAACTACGACAGAGCGGCACACATACCATACGAAGAGCAATATTAATGGAACAATAATCCACCACGGCGCCGCCAAAAAGCTAAATAAAGCTAGCTCTAGTAACCATGACAAAGGCTGAGTTAATGGATCTAACACTGATTTTAAGACGTCTTTTACGTTTAGGAAGGCTTCCTCTACTCCCGCAGTAAATTCTCGAGATTGAGGAAATGATGGGCAGGCTTGATAGAGTTCATCCATCGATGGGAAAGGAAAGATAGGCCCCTCGTTTGCAGCATCTGGGTTAGTCTTCGCTAACAGGCTAGCCATCGATAACTTTGGAGTACCAGTAGCTGCGTCACACCAAGCCCTTAACCCCAGACCGTTGAACAAACCGTCATAAAATGCCATTTTTTATTTCCCACTAAGACAAAGGCACACTATTTGTGTGCCTTTGTTAGTTTTTAAATAGTAAAAATTTATTGTAGCAGTGCCGCTAACTTACCCCGTGCAGCATCATTAATCCAATTACCCCAAAGGTCTTGTTGCGTTGACAAGAAATAAACAGCGGCCTCATCGCCAGTAGCACTCTCAGCATCCTGCCAGGCGAGAAGACTGTTCATCATGTTATTAGTGAACGAAAGATTTCTCATCAAATCTGTTTCAGCTGGGTGGGAAGCCTCAAATTCACTAGTGACCACAGTCGTCACAACACTACTTGGCCACGACTGCATCGTAGGATTTGGGCATTCTGAATCTGAATTACAAGCTTGCTTGCTAGCATCATGAGCACCTAAGTCTACCTGAACCATTGGATATTTTCCCATAACTAAACTTGGTGTCCAATAGTATCCAAACCATGGTTCTTTCGAAGAGTAAGCCGCTCCGATTGATGCGGTGAGTGTTTCACCAGATCCATGTACAAAGTCCTCAACACCGTTAGCTTCAAAACCACCAGCTTTTGCAACATTTGAGGCTACAACCTGACAGGTCCACCCAACTGGGCAATTGTGCATTCTATTTCCAACCAAATCTGGGTTGGCTAATACGCCTTCGATAGTGGTTAATTCAGGATGAGCTTCGGCTAAATAAACTGGAATGAATAAGCCCTCAAGACCACCGTCTGAAAGAACGTTTGTTAGTTCATTGATTTTTCCCGCGTCCAAAAGAGGGAAATACGCTGGCGCACCATTTGTCCAAACTTCAGTTATGATGTCGGGCTCACCGGTTTCAGTAACGGAAGCAAGTGCTGGTGTGGAGGCAGAAGGCACGACCGTAACCTCGCAGCCATATCCTTGCTCGAGCAAGAATTTAGCAACCTGAGTTACGATGACCGCTGATCCCCAATCCATTTCAGTGATCGAAACCTCACCACAGCCCTGCGCCTGCGCCGTTCCAGCCGAAAGACCCGTGACCAGCGCGCACGACAGTGCAAACTTTTTAATATTTAACATAGAATTCTCCCAATATTTTTTTGTAATTTAATGATCTATCCACTATTGTGGTTTGTCTAGAACTTTTTTTAATATGCTATCATACCCTACGTCAATTATTTTTTAACTGCCATATTTTCCGCAATCATCGATATCATTTCGAACATTATTGCAGTAGCTGTGAGGGCCGTTATTTGATTTGGACTATCTTTTGTGGGCATCATGCAAACGATATCGCCACCAACAATATTCATGCCTCTGACTGCATGAAGCAAACTAATCGCTTCATCTATGTCAAACCCCTTTTCACCTGCTTCAATATTGGCCACACCTGGTGCAATGGTGGGATCCAAACAATCAAGATCAAATGTTATGTAAACTGGGCGCCCTGCCAGCACAGTTTTTATTTGATCAACCACATCTAAAAGTCCGCGCTTGCGAAATTCTTTCATGGTGACAACATTATAACCATACTCATAAGAAGGTTCGAGCCAATCCAAGGTCCGAGCATGCCCTCGTAATCCAATTTGCATCGAATGCTTTGGGTCAACTTTGCCTTGGTCCGCAAGATACGCCCCCCAATGCGCTGCCGATTTTTTTGCACCTAGAAAATGATCAACTTTAGTAAAAACATCACTGTGCGCATCCAAATGCAAAAAACAGACTGGTTCACCCTTTGTGATTTCACCGCAACCAAGAGCCTGAACAATACCTCCAGTAATGGAGTGATCACCACCAATTGAAACAGGTCTAGCACCCGTTTCATCTATTTTCCCAAAAAATCGTGTGATTTGCTCTATACAATCCTCATTATCGTTAGCGCGTGGAAACGGTACGTCACCAACATCCACAATTTTTGCAGCCTCCCAAGGATTGAACTGGAAGTCGCTGTGCATCCTACGCCCAACAGAAGAGACGTTGCGCAAAGCGCGAGGGCCAAGGTGTTGGTCACGCTCGGTTGTGCCGTTGCCCGTAGAGTGTGGGACTCCCACCAATGCGATATCTTTATTTTTAGCCTCGTCATTAGTGCATCGAAACAGGGTGGGAATACCCCACCAATAGAGGTTTTCCATCATTGAATTTAAATGTTTATCTGTCATCAAGTGATCCTCAATTCTTTGGTTGGTATTAGATCCAGAAAACGCATCTAAATAAAGCATTGGTAAATTAACAACGTCTTGCGTAGCAAGTATTTCAGGCCAGTTTAATAGAACAAATATGAATACCAAAATTATTAATAAAAAAATTGAAAATTATAAATTATAATGTTTAGGTGAACTACACCCAACAGTGGTGTGTAAAATTTTGGGAGCTTTTTATGAAATTTAAAAAATTAACAGGTATTTCTATCGCGTCAGCAATGACGGTGTTAGGATCTTCTGCTTTTGCTGATTGCGGCGATATCACAATGGCAGACATGAACTGGCCATCAGCGACTCTAATGGCAAATGTAGATAAAATCATTCTTGAAGCTGGATACGGCTGCTCAGTTGAAATGGTTGTTGGTGCCACAACAACAACTTTCGCCTCTATGAATGAAAAAGGTGCGCCTGATGTTGCAGGCGAGCTATGGATTAATGCTGTACGTGAGCCTCTTGACGCTGCTATGGCAGAAGGCCGCCTACACTCAGCCGTAAATGGTCCAATAACAGATTTAGGTGAAGGATGGTGGATACCACCTTACACCGCGGAAAAGCATCCTGAGTTGAAAACAGTATTAGATGTCCTAGATCACCCAGAACTTTTTCCTGACAAAGAAGACCCCTCAAAAGGCGCTTTTATTGGGTGTCCAGCAGGCTGGGGATGTCAGTTGTCAAATATCAACTTGTTCCGCGCCTTTGAAATGGAGAAAAAAGGTTGGGTTCTAATTGATCCAGGCTCACAGGCAGGTCTTGACGGATCGATGATTAAAGCAAACGAACGTGGTGAAAATTGGTTTGGCTATTACTGGGCTCCAACCCTTAACATTGGTAAATATGGCATGAAGCTTATGCCATTTGGAGTCCCTTTTGCTGGCAGCGAAAACTGGGATGGCTGTATTGCCAAAGCAGAGCAGGACTGTGATGATCCAAAGCCTTCATCTTGGACTGCATCTGAAGTCCACACAGTGGTAACAGATAGCTTCAAGTCAAAAGCAGGCGTTGCAATGGATTACTTTGCTAAGCGAGTTTACCCAGGCTCAGTAATGGGTGCCATGCTTGTGTACATGGATGCAGAGCAAGCTGACGGTCCTGATGCCGCTGCCGAATTCATGATACGTCATGAGGATGTATGGATGCAGTGGGTTCCCGCTGATGTCGCAGCTAAAGTGAAGTCTTCACTCTAATCTTAACATAATGAAAAAGCCCACCAGCCCTTGTGCTGGTGGGCTTTTTTTCTAATATAATGAGGTTTAAATATGAGCTTTTTTGATAAGTTTCCAGCAATGGAACGTACAGATTTACGAGATTTAAAAAAAGGAATAGACTCCTCATTTAAAGAGTTTTCAAGATCTTGGGGAGAAAGTATTGAAGCTTTTTTTGATCCTCTTTTCTATTTTTTAGTTAATTTTGAAAAATTGCTTTTAGGCACTCCTTGGCCACTGATTATTGGAATAGTCGCAGGTTTAAGTTATTTGGGGTCGCGAAGCTGGAAGCTATCAGTTGGTGCTGCAGTTTCATTTTTATTAATTGGTTATCTTGGTATGTGGAATAACACTATGTCCACCGTTGCATTAATTTCGGTAGCGACGTTTATTTGTATCGCACTAGGCATTCCAATCGGCGTTGCAATGTCCAAATCTGACAGGCTGCAGGCAATGATAACACCAGTACTAGATATCATGCAGACCATACCAATTTTTGTTTACCTTCTACCAGTGGTGATGCTGTTGGGAATTGGAAAAGTCCCAGGGCTAATAGCGGTATGCGTCTATGCAATGCCGCCAATTGTGCGTCTTACTAATCTAGGCTTACGCTTGGTAGATAAAGAAATTCTGGAGGCAGCGGATGCGTTTGGATCAAATTACCAGCAACGTCTTTTTAAGGTCCAGTTGCCCTTGGCGTTGCCAAATATTTTTGCTGGAGTAAACCAAACAATCATGATGGCTCTGGCAATGGTGGTTATTGCGTCAATGATTGGTGTAAAAGGTCTTGGTGTTCCAGTCTTACAATCCATCCAGAACCAATATCTTGCCTTGGGCATGATGAATGGTCTCGCAATCGTTGCACTTGCAATTATATTTGACCGGGTATCGCAACAATATGGCAAACGCCTTCAGCGGCATCGGGAAGGTGGAAGTGATGTCTGATTATAAAATTGAAATAAAAAATCTTTATAAAATATTTGGACCAGATGATAAAAACATGGTCGAGCTCGTGGCTAACGGGCTTGGGAAACAAGACCTCTTGGATAAACATCAGCATGTTTTGGGTTTAAGAGACGTCAATATTGGTATTTCGGCAAGTTCTATCAACGTAATTATGGGGCTGTCGGGGTCCGGAAAGTCAACTCTAATAAGACACATTAACCGTTTAATTGAGCCAACAGTTGGAGAAATAAATGTAGACGGCGAAAATGTGCTAGCGATGGATAAAGATAAAATTCGAGACTTTCGACGTTTTGGCGCTTCGATGGTTTTTCAAAACTTTGGGTTAATGCCACATCGAACGGTTTTAGAAAATGCAATGTATGGTTTAAACATACAGGGAGTAGTCTCCAGTGAAGGCGAAAAAAGAGCCCAACATTGGTTAGACCGTGTTGGTTTGTCAGGTTTTGAAGATAGGTTTCCTGCTCAACTTTCAGGCGGCATGCAACAGCGGGTTGGACTAGCCCGTGCGCTTGCAACCGACGCTGACATTTTACTTATGGACGAGGCTTTTTCAGCACTTGACCCACTTATACGTGCCGACATGCAGGCAATTTTGTTGGATTTACAAGATGAACTACACAAGACAATTGTCTTTATAACGCATGATTTGGACGAAGCGTTGAGAATTGGCGATGATATTGCGATATTACGTGACGGTGAATTAATCCAAAAAGGCACTCCCCAAAAAATCGTTTTAAAACCAGCTAATGATTACGTTGCTGATTTTACCAAGGATGTGAACCGTGCCAGGGTCCTAACCTTGGACACACTTTCCCACGAGGCGGGTTCAAAAAAGGGACTACCACTTGAAAGCAACCTCCCCATCGAAGAGGCAATGCAAAAGATGGTCGAGTCCAAATTTAACTTGGTTACAGTGATGAAAAATAATAAGGCAGTAGGTCAAGTCTCTCTTGACGATATGGTTGCCGCTATAGCGAAGCCAAAACCCACCGACTCTGGATCAACAACAACTTATCGTTAACTTTAGTTCAAGTTCAGTTAAATTTATGTACCAACACGTCGACAGCACAGACTTGATCTGAATATATAAACAGTGGATTAATCTCAATTTCTGCTATTTCGTCCTGATGCTTTGTATAGGCGATGCAGAGCCGATGTATTTGAAGAGATATCTTCTCAAGATCAGCCTGTGGGCCTCCACGGAACCCATTAAGAAGGCCAATTACGCGTAACTTTTTAATCGCACGAGTTATATCGTGTGGAGATAAAGGCAGTAAAAGCGTTACAGCGTCACCAACTAATTCAACAAGAATACCTCCACTTCCCAAAACTAAAGCTATTCCAAACTGTGGGTCTCTGCGCAATGTAACGATTAGCTCAGCTAATGGTTTAGGGGACATAGCCTCCAAGAGAAATTGGTCTGTGGCTGCCTGTGGATTATAAGAAACCACATCAGCTTGCATCTTTATTGAAGCTTGAATAGCCGAAGCTGCATCGCTTAGGTTCAACACAACTGCACCAGCTTCTGTTTTGTGCGGTAAATATGGGCTTACCATTTTTAGTGCCAAAGGATACCCAAGCTCACTAGCAACGGCGCCTAGGTTTTGCCCCGACGTAACCTTGCCCTGCGGTACCGCAAAGTCGTTGGCTAGCAGCCAAGATTTGCCCTCAGGTTCAGATACCATCACTTGCTGGCCCACTCGTAAATTTGGTGAAATAGGTCTGGGAATATCCAATAAGATACGGACACGGTTTTGCGACCAGTCAGCGGAAGCACTGATTGCATTTAGAGTTTCGTGAATACCTTGCATAGGGGCAACACCTTTAGAAATCAAAAGTTGGCGTGTCTCGATATCCATATTTTCTGGTATGGTGGCACATATGGCAGCCGGTAAGCCACTTTCCTTTGTGGCTCTGGCAAATGCAATCGCATCTCGTTGATAAAAAACTTTAGAATTATCCAAACCCTCTGCTGGGTAGTCCTGAACTAATACTGCAGAGCCTGCTTCAACAGCCGAAATCGCTTTTGAGAAAACTGGATAGGTTAAATCTTCCTGTCCCCAGATTGGAGTTGTATAGTCTAAAGGATTTGAAACTGTTGCAATTTTTGGTAGCAGAGCTGCTAGCTCAATTTCTTGTACTGGATCGACGGGTAAAAAGCTTAAGTCAATCTTTTCAGCATAATCCGCCAGCATGGTGGCCCCACCCCCTGAGCAAGTAAATCCCACCAAATTTTTACTTTTGGGCGCACCTACAACACACAGGAACTTTAGAGTTTCGAGAAATTGGGAAGGGTTAGAGACGCTGATAATACCAGTGCGCGCAAACAGCGCCTCATAAAGTTCAGCAGAACCAGACAATGAGCCTGTGTGGCTTATAGTTAACTCAGACCCAATCGTAGAACTACCAGTCTTGAGCACCACGACTGGAATGCCTTTAGATAGTGCTTTTAAAGCAGCACGCTCAAACCGAGGGACATCTTGCAAACCCTCAATGTGTAATCCAATGGCTCGCACCAATGGGTCATCCACAAAAAATTCTAAAAAATCTTCTTGGCCCAGTACTGCCTGATTACCCGCCGAAACCATGTAAGCCAAAGGCAGTGATCGTTGGCTCATAGTGATGTCAGACGAAAACATCCCAGACTGAGTAATAATGGCCGCGCCATAGCCAGGCGACCAGCCTCCGTGCTCAAAAGACCAAAGCGCAGAATTATCAATGTAATTGATCAGCCCATAACAGTTGGGGCCAATTAGAGCCATGTCTCCCGTAGCCACCACAAGGTCTTTTTCATCTTGAGTATTACCTGCTTCCTTGAACCCAGCTGAAAAACAAACCACGCCACCAGCGCCTAAAAGCGCCAAACTTCGCAAGGCCTCAACCACATCGCCAGCCGGAATTGCCAGGTAAACCGCATCGGGCGCGATAGGTAGATCTTCTATAGAAGCAACACAGGGAACGCCTGCCAAATCAGATCGCTTGGGGTTTACGGCCCACATCTCTCCATCAAATCCACGCCGGCGGGCCTCATCAATAGCTATAATGGCATAGCGGCCACCGATAAAAACAATGTGCCGCGGCTTTAACAGACGTTGAAAATTTGCGCGGCGAAGAGGGGTCATGCACCAAGAGGTCGCAGTATTGATCGCGTAATAATGTGGCGTTGTATTTCAGAAGTTCCATCCCAGATACGCTCCAATCGACTGTCACGCCAGAAGCGTTGTATAGGCATCTCTTCCATAAGCCCCATACCTCCAAAAATTTGCACTGCATCATCAGCAATCTTATTCAGCATTTCAGAACAAAATACTTTAATCATCGCAGCATCAGCATCACTCATTGAGCCACTCTCTGCACGAGATACGGCGTCATTAACTAGTAAATCCGCCGCACGCAGGTTCATGGCACCATCTGCCAGACGAAAGCCTGTGGCCTGAAAGGTGCCAATGGGTTTACCAAATTGTTTACGAGTTGCAGCCCAATTAGTCGCCATATCTAATATGCGTTCAGCCTTACCACAGCAGGTAGCCCCGACCCAAATGCGACCCATGCCCAGCCACTTTCCAGCTAGCTCAAGACCATGACCCTCGTCACCTAAAACTTGTCCTGCACCCAAGCGGACGTCATTAAAATGCAACTCAAAGGTTTTATACCCACGATAACTAACGCAACGAGTTCCCTGCCGGCAATCAAAGCCATCCGTCCCAACATCCACTAAAAATGCCGTAACACGCTTGCGGGGCCCTCGCGGAGTTTCATCTTCCCCAGTTGCGGCAAAGACAATCGCAAAGTCAGGCATACAGGGCCCCGAAATAAAATGCTTGGAGCCATTAAGTATCCAGTCGTCACCATCACGTCGTGCGTTTGACTTCATGCCCATGACGTCTGATCCTGCATCAGGCTCTGATAGAGCAAATAACTCCCGCTTTTCACCACGCACTGCAGGCAGAAGATATTCCTCTCGCTGATCACCTTCACAAGCCATAAGTAACTCGGTGGGACGTGCCGCCCAACTTTGGAGCGCGTGACTAGTCTTGCCATATTCACGTTCAATCAGGGACATCGGTCCGTAGCCCAAACCACCACCACCGACTTCTTCAGGCAAGTTACAGGAATAAAGGCCCAATTCCTTCGACTTAGCCTCAATAGTTCGCCCTATCTCTTCTGGGACATGGCCCAGACGGTCGATTTCGTCCTCATGCGGAAACATCTCAGTTTCAACAAAACGACGGACAGTCTCAACCAAAAGGTCAGTTTCATGATTTGTTTCCATAGCCTTAACATCCTAAATTAAAATACATTACCATTGTCGTACTCGATATCGGGTCACAACAATTACAAGTTGTAAAAAGGTTATTTTGATAAAGACAGCGCCCTATCAGTAGCTTCCTCAAGTTTTCTCAAACGTTTGATCAGCCATTTTTTCTGATATGACCTGACCCACTTTATGAGACATCGGCACCCCGTAGCTTCAACTTATTACGCGCCTCCTGTGGTGTTAAGATCCTGGCACCCATTCGTTCAACGATCTCGCATGCACGGCCTACCAACTGCGCATTGGTAGCCAACACACCACGTTCGAGGTATATATTGTCTTCTAAGCCAACTCGCACGTTACCTCCCAAAGCAACTGCTGCCGCCATCATTGGCATTTGACCACGGCCAATACCAAAGCTAGCCCAACTCGCACCAGGTGGTAATTGTGACTTCATTGCAACCATAGTTTCAACAGTTTGCTCTGCGCCCCACGGAATACCCAAACACAGTTGAAACATAGGCGGCTCATTGATCAAACCTTCAGAAATCATGGCTTTTGCAAAACGAATATGACCAAGTTCAAAGACCTCTAATTCAGGCTTCACACCCCATTCGCGCGCCATCACAGCCATTTTTCGCAAAGTCGGTGGGGTCGAAATATAAATCATGTCTGTATCAGAAAAATTCAACGTACCACAATCAAGCGAACAAATTTCAGGCAAACACTCCTTGATATGTGCCAACCGTTCATCCGGACCAATCATGTCGGTTCCATGTCCAGGCATAGCTGGGTCAGACGTATCAGAGATCCAGTCCCCACCCATCCCAGCCGTAATATTGATCACCACATCAGTATCGCTGTCACGCACCCGATCAACAATTTCTTTGAACAACTTCGGGTCACGGGACCCCAAACCTGTTTCAGGATCCCGAGCATGAATATGGGCGATTGAGGCGCCAGCCTTTGCGGCATCAATTGCAGCATTGGCAATGTCTTTTGGCGTTACCGGTACGTGTGGACTCTTACCTGTGGTATCGCCCGCTCCAGTTACCGCACAAGTCAAAACTACGTCATACTGCATTTAAAGCTCCCTTTTTCTTAACTTGACTAAGAAAGTGGTTAGATTTTTGTCGATTATCCGTCACACATTAGGATAAGGTGACGAAAAAACGCACTCAGAAAAGGTCTACATTTATGGAAATTGATATTCTACCCAAAATGGTGCGGGCTCAAACACATATGGTTTTTATAGTCGTTCCTAGGTTCAACATTACCACGTTAATTACAATGATTGAGACGCTTCGAATCGCAAACTATTTGGCTCCCTCTCCCATATTCTCGTGGGAAGTTGCGTCATTTGACGGAACAAAAGTTACCGCCAGTAATGGGATGACCGCGACGGTTGAGATTGCAAATGACAAGCTTATGCCTGCAGAACTAAACTTCATTTTAGGTAGCTGGGGCACTGAAAATTATAATAACCGGTACCTTACAGCCTGGCTCAGAAAACGTGCCCGTGCTGGCGAACGCATCTGTGGTGTGGAGTTGGGTTCCTACATTATCGCACGCGCAGGTTTACTTGACGGCAGGCCAGCAACTACACATTGGTCTTGGCTAAATGGTTTCAAAGAAAATTTTGATCGCGTTGAGGTTCAAGAGAGCCTATTCACGTTAGACAGTAAGGTAATGACTTGCTCTGGTGGTCTGGCGGGCGTTGACCTAATGTTGCGCCTGATAGAGGAAATTAGTGGCAGCAGTTTTTCTGGTGAAATTGCTGATCAGATGCTGCACCACCCAATCCGTAGTGCAACATCTCCCCAGCGCAGTACAATGGGGCGAAGCACTGAAACAATGCTGCCTCTATTACGTGAGGCGATGACGTTAATTGAAAATAACATAGAGGAGCCTTTAACCGTGCCTCAGGTCGCAAAGTTTTTAGGTGTCTCACAAAGACAATTAGAGAGGCAATTTAGAAAAAATGTTGGGTGTACAGTGGTCCAATTTGGTCTTTTACGACGGTTACAAAACGCCCGCCTGCTGCTAATCTCAACTGAACTTAGCATCCGTCAGATTGCCACCGCTTCTGGCTTTAACACGCTATCACATTTCGCCTATTCTTTTGGTAAATTTTTCGGCCGACGTCCATCAGATTACCGCGAAGCATGGCCCACGGATGAGCCAGCACCCAGCTGGCCAGGTTCGCTTTCAGATTTCCTTGATACCTTGAATGGCACCACACCAAAACTCACATAGAACGGGCTTGACGCAGGGCATTTAGAACCCCAACAATTTCACGGTCACGTTGGGCTGCCATATCTTCAAAGTGTTGATTCTTGGCCACTGCATTACACCCGTCAACCATCCGGTCACGTAGCTCTTTCGTCAATTCTGGTGCTTCCAGCCGCGTCCAAGGCAATTTCAATGCGGGTCCAAATTGATCTAAGTTAGTTGCCATACCACCTTCACCGCATGCAACATGAAAAGCCATACACTGACCCTGCGCCGCCATCCGTGGAGCCGGGCCATTCATTAGCGCAATATCAATATCTTCTGGCGTAGCCTCGCCATTGGCGACCATGTGCAATGCCTCTCTCCACAGTGCCTCTTGCAGCCGAGTGGCAACAAAGCCAGGAATTTCCTTTTTCATCATCAAAGGTTCTTTGCCAGCAACTTTATAAAACTTACCCGCCCAAGTGACGGCCTCTGGCGCAGTTTTCTTACCTCCTACAATCTCAACTAATGGCAAAAGGTAAGGCGGGTTGAAGGGGTGCCCGATAACTGTGCGCTCTGGAGTCGTGCAGTCAGCCTGAATATCACTCATCATCAAACCCGACGTTGATGATCCAATAACAACAGAGGGCGGTAGGATGGAACCTATCTGGGCGTAAAGCGCCTGCTTGATCTCGAGGCGCTCTGGCCCACTTTCTTGGACAAACTCAGCCCCCTCAAGTGCTTCTTCCAGATTAGTAACAATACTCAGTCGGTCCATCGAAGCACCTGGCGATAGCCCCAAATCGATTAAGCTCACCCATGCAGTATTTATGATAGACAGAAACGCATCCCTCTCGCTCTCATCATGAAGATAGGCAGTTACGTCATATCCGCGCGCTAAGAAGTGTGCAGTCCAGCCACCCCCAATTGGTCCTGCACCCAGGCTAGAGACACGCGTTACAGATTCTGGGTTGGCATACATTACTCACCTTTAAAATTTGGGTTACGCTTTTCAACAAAGGCAGCCACGCCTTCTTTAGCATCGTCAGATTTTAGCATCCTACGATATGTTGGCATTGGGTCAGTGCGCATTTTATGAAAAGCTTGCTCCAGTGATACGCATTCAATTTCGCGCTGCACCTCTTTTACGGACTGCATTGCGAGCGGTGCTGACCATGCAATGGAGGCGGCCCATTCACGCGCAGCATCCATAAGCTGGTCCGCCGGAACAACCTTATTAACCAATCCATAATGCGCAGCCTCTGTGGCGGTCATTCGACGCCCCAACAAGAACATTTCCATAGCTATATTGTGGGGAATACGACGCGGTAGACGTTGAAGCGCACCGGCGTCTGGTACAATTCCCAAAGGCATTTCTGGGAGACCAAATTCTACATGGTCGGCAGCTATTATAAGATCACAAGCCATAGCCATCTCAAATCCACCACCGATAGCCAGTCCATTAACAGCAGCGATGACTGGTTTGTTCAAAGACCAATTTTCTGTCAAACCAGTAAAACCGCCAAAGCCATATTCATCTGCTTCCCACCAGTTATCAAGCTGCATTTCACCATCATTAAGAGCCTTCAAATCCCACCCAGCAGAAAAAATTTTGTTTCCACCACCTGTTAAGATTGCACAACGTAAATCCTTGTCTTCGTGCAATTCTTGGAATGCCGCCGCTAGGGCCTGAGAGGTTGGTACATCAATCGCGTTGACCTTTGGACGTTCTAACTTAACCTCTAATATATGGCCCTCACGATGGACCGTCACACCTTCTGACATCTAGGCCTCCTTATCGAAATTCAGGGATAACTTCGTCACAAAAAAGTTTAAGAGAGCGTTTCTGTGCTTCATGACCAAGTCCCATCGAGGCGTAGTAAATAAATTCATCTACTCCGAGATGCTCATATATTTTGACCTTATCAATTACAGTTTCAGGAGAACCAAACATCAAGTTCTGCTCCAACATCTCCGGATCATACTGCTCGCGCCCCTCCAGCTCATGAAGTGGAATTTCTTTAGGAAACCCATTTTTAACATCATCCAAATTTCGATAAAGGTTTTCAAATTGTCCTAGGACACGGGTAATCGCCTTAATGGCCTCATCTCTATCTGCCTCGTTTTCATAGACAGCAGTATGACGCATAAGGGCAAAAATTGGGTCCACCTGATTACCGTGTTTAGCAATTGCTTCATCCAACTGACGTTTATAAAGCTCAGCCTCGGCATGTGGACGAGTAAATGGCCAACACATTATATTAGCGTTATTGGCCACGGCATAATCGTAGGTAATAGGCGACCGAGCTGCCACCCAAATCCGTGGATCATTTTGGAGTGGTTTTGGTACTGAAGTGGATGTTGGAAATTTCCAATATTCACCATCGTGAGCATAGTCACCTTTCCATAAAGCCAAAACAGCCGGCAGCATTTCTTGCATATATTTGTAACCATCCGTTTGAAGTAGGCCTGGATTCATTCTGTCAAATTCACGTTGATAGGCACCAGAACCAATGCCAAACTCTAATCGTCCACCACTAATAAGATCAAGAAATGCAGCCTCTCCTGCCAACCTGATAGGATGCCAATAGGCAGCATTGACCACTGCAGTTCCAAGACGAATTTTGTTGGTTTCACTCGCCCACCAAGTGAGGATCTGAAAAGGATTAGGGGCTATTGTCATTTCCAGAGCATGGTGTTCCGCAGCCCAAACTATCTCAAAACCGCCCTCCTCAGCCATTTGTACCATTTCAAGTGTGTGGCGGGCCACGTCTTTCATGTCGAGACTGCTGTCCAAACGCTCCAGATTTACAGCCAGTTGAAATTTCATCTCAATTATCCTCTCTTCGGTATCACGGTAGATTTACAGAATTTTGAAGTAGGTCCAAACCCAATCTTGGCTATCACCGCATTACAAATGGATTTGACATTGGTTCGTCAGACGTATTCATCCAAATTGTTTTGGGCCTAGTGTAATCATATATAGCTTGAAATCCACTTTCACGACCGTATCCAGATCCTTTTACGCCCCCAAACTCCGCTATTGGGGAAACGACGCGATAAGTGTTCACCCATACAATACCTGCTCTTATTAAATTTGCCATCCTGAGCGAACGCGCCGAATTCTGCGTAAAAATACCTGCAGCGAGCCCATGTTCAGTATCATTGGCAAGAGCGAGTACTTCATCTTCAGTTTTAAAACGCTGGACGCAAAGTACAGGTCCAAACAGCTCAGTATCCACAATACGCAAATTTTGGTTTGGACACTCAATTATAGTGGGCTCATAAAACAGACCTAATTTATCGACTGGTTGTTTTCCACCCACAAGTATCTTCGCGCCCTGCACCTTTGCATGAGCCACCTCACGCTCGATGTTTTCCAATTGGCCACTAGTACAGAGTGGCCCCATTTGTGTCTCTTCCTCCAGCGGGTCTCCAATCACAATCTCCCCTGTGAGAGCTGTCATCTTTTCGAGGAATTCTTCTGCAATATCTTCATGTAGATAAAGCCGCGATCCAGCCACACAGCTTTGTCCGGTAGCGCCAAAGATGCCTGCGATCGAGGCATTTACAGCACTTTCAATATTGGCGTCATCAAATACTATGAACGGAGACTTGCCTCCAAGTTCAAGAGACACTTCCGCAAAGTTACTTTTAACATTCTCAAGAACGTGGCGCGCCGCGTTTGGTCCTCCAGTAAATGATACCCGAGCAACATTAGGATGCGAGGTTAACGCTCGCCCACATGGTTCACCGTGACCAGTGACGATGTTTACGACACCTGATGGAATACCAGCCGCCTCAATTAACTTCCCAAACTCCAACATTGCGGCACTGGCATGTTCAGACGCTTTGAGCACCACTGTGTTCCCTGCTGCTAAAGCGGGACCAATTTTGACTGCTACTAGGAAAAGTTGCGAATTCCACGGTACAACTGCTGCAACTACTCCGAGCGGTTCTCGCTTGGTAAAGACAAACATATCAGGTTTATCAATTGGTAGGGTCTCACCACTGACTTTGTCCGCACAACCAGCGAAAAAATGAAAGAATTCCGCAATATATTTTGCCTGCCAGCGGGTTTCCTTCAACATTTTACCAGTGTCAATTGACTCCGTGCGCCCCAAATTCTCAGAATGCTCAGCAAGAAGGTCTCCCAGCTTGCGCAAACACTTTCCTCGCTCTGTTGGAGTGAGCTTCGACCATGGGCCCTTACTAAATGCATTGTGAGCAGCCGTAACCGCGCGGTTCACGTCCGCTTCAGTCGCCTCTGGGACACGGCTCCAAACTTCACCTGTACTTGGATTAACGCTATCAAACATGCCACCGTCTGATGCGTCTACCCAATCACCATCGATTAACATTTGGTAGTTTTTAATATCACCCATTCCAGGAGCTCCTATTTCTTGATTCCCATTCAAAGCCGCTTTCACTATTAGTGTTCGGGAAAAAGCGACACATATTGGCGAAAAATCCCAAAGTGTCTCAGCGCAATCAGGGCACTTTAAAAAAAAGGGACTTATGGAATGTTTAAAAAAAAGCAAGTCATTGGCGATCCACTTAAAATTAATGGACGAACTTTATCATTGTCCAGGGCTATCCGGGCAGGTGATTTCGTATTTTTAACCGGCCAAATCCCTATGCGTGATGGGGTACCAATGACCAATGGGACCATACAAGAACAAACCCGCGCTGTTCTTGATGACATTACCGCGACGCTTTCTCAGGCCGAATGTACGCGGGATGATGTCGTGAAGGCCATGGTTTGGCTACGCGAACGGGCCGACTTTCCCGGCTTCAATGAAGTCTATGGTGAGTATTTCCCGCTTGAGCCCCCGACACGGTCAGCTGTTGTTAGTGATTTGTTAGTGGATGCTCGGGTTGAAGTCGAAGTAATGGCCTATCGGCCATTGGGGGATACTACGTGATCAATGTATCACCTGACGGCACACAGTATGCATTGAGTGGGCCTCAAGATGCACCGGTTGTGATATTAATCCACGGCCTGGGACTTAATAAAGAGTGTTGGCAGTGGATGATCCCCAAACTAAAAAGTACTTACCGGGTTCTTAGCTATGATCTTTATGGTCACGGTGGATCTGCAGCACCCCCTTCAAAGCCAAACCTCTCACTATTTCGCAAACAACTGGTAGAACTACTTGACCTTTGCAGCATTGAAAAAGGAGTAATCATAGGCTTTTCACTGGGGGGTATGATAGCACGGCGTTTTGCTCAAGATACCCCACACAGAACCCAGGCATTAATCATTCTACACTCTCCACACAGGAGGACTGAAGCCGCGCAAGCCGCTATCATGTCACGCGTCGAGCAAGCTAGTAAATTGGGCCCTCAGTCGACTGTTGAAGACGCACTTGAGCGTTGGTTTACTGAAAAATTTCGTGCTAATAATCCTAAGTTAATGGATACGGTCCGGGGTTGGGTTACCGCAAACAAGAAAGAAGTATACCACACGATTTACGATGTTCTTGCTACCGGAATCGACGAAATTATAGCGCCAGATCCAGCCCTAACTTGTCCCACCTTAGTCATCACTGGAGAAGAAGACTACGGGAACGGGCCCGAAATGGCCCAAGCAATTTCTAATGAAATTCTGGGCGCAAAGACGATAATTTTGCCTGGCTTGCGACACATGGCACTGGCTGAACAGCCCGAGGCTGTAAATAAGCCAGTTCAAATATTTATGGAAGAATTGGAAGCATTACGATGAGTACGCAAATCCTTAAAGGACTTCGAATTCTTGATCTCAGTAGGATGCTGTCTGGACCTTATTGCACTATGCACTTGGCCGATCATGGGGCTGAAGTCATCAAGATTGAGGCCGTTACAGGTGATACCAGCAGAGGGAATGGACCATTTAATGATGACGATGAAAGCCAGAGTTGGGCAGGGTATTTCGTAAGCCTAAACCGAGGTAAAAAAAGTATTCAGCTCGATCTGAAATCAAATGAGGGAAAGGAAAGTTTTCTCAAACTGGCAGTAACTGCAGATGTCATTGTAGAGAATTTTCGTCCGGGGGTAATGGAGCGCCTAGGACTTTCCTATGAAACGCTCGCCAACATTAATGAAAAACTTGTTTATGCGGCAATCCGTGGCTTTGGGGATCCACGCTCCGGAACCAGCCCCTATGCAGAATGGCCCTCATATGACGTGGTAGCCCAAGCCATGGGTGGTTTGATGGCAATGACTGGTCCCGATACGAACTCGCCAACTAAAACAGGACCCGGCGTTGGCGATATATTTGCGGGCATGATGATGGCCTTCGGTATTATGGCCGCGTTACGCGAAGCTGAGGCCACCGGCAAAGGTCAATTTGTCGATGTTGCGATGTACGATGCAATGATCTCCCTATGCGAGCGGATGGTTTACCTCCACGATATGACTGGCATTGTTCCAAAGCCCGAAGGTAATGGCCATCCACTTCTCGCACCATTTGGATTGTTTCCTGCCAAAGATGGTCACGTAGCACTGGGCATTGTAGACGACGCATTTTGGTGCGAATTGGCTCAGCTTATGGGTCAACCTATGTTGGGAAGTGATAATCGCTTTTCAACCCTCGCCGCGCGGTCTCAAAATTCTGTAGAATTAAATGCGATCGTTTCCAGCTGGAGTCGCCTTCATAGTAAGAAGCATTTGACAGAACTGCTCGGCGGCAAAGTTCCTTTTGGTCCCCTGAATACCATTACCGATATTGAGAGTGATCCCCATGTAGCAGTACGCAAAATGCTGGCGACGGTCCCAAATCCAGATCCCAATTGCAAATCTTGGACAGTTGCAGCAAACCCACTACGCTTTAGTGCGCATGAGCATAAGCCACTGTCTGCTCCACCTCGTTTAGGTGCGGATAAAAATATCTTAGCTAAGCTTTTAAGGTTTCAAGAAATACCATCTGATACTAGGGAAGCACTTCAAACAGCAGTCAGTAGTTTTGCAGCCGGTGTAACCCTTGTCACTGCGCTTCAACCGAATGATAATCTAATTGGATTTAGTACTAGTTCTTTTACACCCGTTTCGCTTAATCCACCCCTTTTATTAGTATGCATCGCTAAAGCCACAGCGGGTTTCGATACGTTTGTACAAACAGATCATTTTGCAATCAACATTCTCGCAGAGGGTCAAAAAGAATTTTTAGATATGTTCAAAGAAAGTTCTAGCAAACAAATTGATGAATCTAGCTGGGATCTAAATTTCCAAAACATACCAATTATCAACGGCTCTTTGACTAGCTTCAGCTGCGTAAAGCACCGTTTAGTGGATGCAGGCGATCACCTAATCTTAATTGGGCGTGTGTTAGATTTTGAGGTAAATCCCGGCACCCCACTCATACTTTACAACGGTACAAGCTCAGATTCCGGAGCTAAAAACCCCATCACAAAAAAGCAGAAATATAAACTTTAATTGGAGAAAAACTATGCTTCCTGAATTGCGAAAAGTTGTAACTTTTGACGAAAATATCCACACTGAAGGAGGACGTTCGTTCAACCCAATTCTGCGGATGATTGGTGTGGCTGCGGTTGTAAAAAATCCATGGTTTGGGCGAGGATTTGTTGAAGATTTATCACCTGAAATTAAACGCATGGCTCCATATTTGGGCAAGTTGATATCAGACCAACTAATTGCATTAGCAGGTTCTGGAGATGCAATTGAGGCCTACGGAAAAGCTTGTATCGCGGGAACCAGCTGCGAAGTGGAACACGCTTCCGCACTTATCCACACCCTACAGTTTGGAAATTTTTATCGAGAGGCCGTTGGTGCAAAAAGTTATCTAGGTTTCACGAACACTCGAGGCCCAGCAAATACCCAAATTCAAATTCCTTTAATGGATAAGCATGACACTGGACGGCGCTCACACTACCTTACAGTTCAATTTTCTATCTATGACGCGCCTGCAGTCGACGAACTCGTTGTGGCATTAGGTGCCGCTACGCGAGGGCGCCCTCATCATCGGATTGGGGACAGGTATTCAGACCTTGCAGCTATGGGGAGAGATGTAGATAATCCAGCGGCGGTGAAAGACTAAATAATGGAGATATTACCAATATTTTTGAAAGTAGTATGACTTGCGCAAGGAAAAATATATACTCATTCCAGAGATAAATTGAGATGGAAAACCTACTCTTCCAACGACTAGAAATTTGTAGAATTATTAATTCCAATTATTCAAAAACCAAAAGGTTGATCGATGTTAACAATTTCAAAACACGCAGATGTGGCTGGTATATCACCAATAACTGAAGATTTAGATGGCTGGGTTGTCACTAAGGGAAAACCAGAAATGAAGACTTGGGTCATGCACACCAGTGAGGATGGAAGCATGATTTCAGGATATTGGGAGGCAACCCCGGGGACGTATCATGCGACCTATACAGAATATGAGTTCGTGCACTTAATTGAAGGAAAAATAATAATTACTGCGGATGGCCAAAGTCCCGTAACTGTTAAAGCCGGTGACGCATTTGTAGTTGAAGCTAGCTTTAAGGGAACGTGGGAAATTGTTGAGAGTGTACGAAAACACTTCGATATCAAACTGAAGTAGGACGAAACAGTGGTAGGTAAAAAAAAGCCAATATGTGAAATTAATAGTTCGAGGTTGTTTTTGGCCTGGCTCTCTTCTCAAAATGCTAGTTTGGCGTTTACGACCTATCAAGCGAACAAGTTATTTCTAATTGGAACGACCCATGAGAACGAGTTATCTGTTTTTGAACGCACATTTACTCGTTGTATGGGGCTGGCTGTTAAAGAAAATCAGCTCTGGATGAGTAACCTCTATCAATTATGGAGGTTTGAAAATTTTCTAGACTCGGGTCAGTTGTCTGACGAATATGACGCAATGTACGTGCCTGTATCTGGTCACACAACTGGGGACATCGATATTCATGATATCCACATTCGCGATGATGGGACCCCTCTCTTTGTGAATACGAGGTTCAATTGCCTCGCAACATTGGGACCCAGATTTAGTTTTAAACCGGTGTGGAAGCCTCCCTTCATAGACCGTATTGCTGCCGAAGACCGCTGCCATTTAAATGGTATGGCCATAAAGAACAATGTGGCCCGCTATGTAACCTGCGTGGCAAAATCAAATTTAGCAGAGGGTTGGAGAGATCACCGTACAGCTGGGGGCCTCGTTATCGATGTAGAAACCAGTGAGACCGTTGCAAGTGGATTGTCCATGCCGCACTCTCCAAGATTATATGGTGATAAATTGTGGATATTACAGGCTGGGACAGGCGAGTTTGGATATATTGATACAGATGAAGGCAAATTTAACCCGTTATGTTTTCTACCAGGTTTCGCACGTGGCCTTTCCTTTATCGGGGACTACGCAATCGTAGGGCTGTCCAAGCCGCGCAACAACAATACCTTTAATGGACTGGCTCTTAATGAAAGGCTGGACCGTGAAGGCAGTGAGGCAAAGTGTGCAGCATACATCATAAATCTAAATACTGGTGACGTAGAACACATGCTAGAAATAGAGGGGATAGGCGAAATATATGATGTCGCTGTCCTGCCAGGGATAAAGCGCCCAAAAGTACTTGGATTTAAAACAGACGAAATTAGGTTTACGATACGACCAGAGAATTAGCGTTTAACAATTGGTTGTTAAAACACTTTTTGATTTAGGAGGTTAGGGTAATATGTCTGAGGAGTTTCTCACATCTCATTTACTTATACTAATTGGTTACGCGGCTCTAACCATTGGATATTTAAATATGACCTACGACTAAAGCGACTGGCATGAATGATAGTTAATCTGTGATGTTATTAAACTCTCTATAAGCTTTAAGGCCTAAAGTTTTTTAAAATGTGCGGCTAGCCAAGCAAATCAACCCAAAAGAACTTAGGATAGAAACTGATCTATTTCTCTAGAATGTTGTACAAAAATCTTCATTGCATCATTTTGTGACAGCCTTTCCAGGACACCATCTGCTACTTCTTCCTGTGTCCACATCCAATCCTTAACTGGATCACCTCTCATTTCCCAATTTGCAAACAATCGCCGTTTGGATTTAGCGTCTTCCAGAAGTTTAACGTCCGTATGCCGATCATCAATTTTTATCTTTGAGTATACGGAATCAATCTTGTTTGGGGGGCCCTCAAGGTACTGTAGGTATAGATCTGATCTACAAATCAGAGCTCCAGTTATCTGGTTTTTTTTATTGTTTTGTTTAGACTGGACGAGGATGCCTTCTAGGACTTCGTCATCAAATCCAACAGGTTTAGATACGTAGATCACCTGCTTAATGAATGAATTTTCTAAATCTCTCATGAGATAAAGTTTATAACAAACGTACTCCATGTCAAATCAGCTGCTAACTTAGAAGATTAATTTAATCTTTTTGCATTTTTTAATTACTTAATTTGATCTGTCTACAACCACTTCCTGATCACAAGTGTAGACAAACATTTATCACACACGCCATCGCGCAAATGTTTTACTTCGTATTTCTTCTCGCAAGATACACAGTGTGTAAATATTAAATCCATGTGCGATTGTACAATTGCTGTCTGTTAATAAGCAATCTCCCTAGCCGGCAATGCACCAGGAAATTTATTTTTTGCCAAAAGGGCTACTTAATAAAAAACCAGGTATCAAAAAAATTAAAATTTTTATTTTGTCGAGCTATCTCTTGCTTTGTTTTCTAGTCTTATGCATCCTGTTTAAGTCTGAACTTTAGGAAGACCATCATGTATATTAAGCCGCCAAAGTTATGACTACAGGCCAAGTCATAGGGTCGTTAGTACTTATAATCGCATTAGGCGGCTCAATGCTTTACTACATGTTTCAGTATAACCCTCTCACACAAAGCGGAAAAAAGTGTGTTGAGACAGCCACGGTCCTTCCGTTAGCGAATACTACTACCGGAATGGGAATAACTGCCGCCATTTCTGAGTGTGAGTAAAACTTATCTTAACAAACAGAAATAAGGTAGATGTAAAATAATGCCCTGGTTACTCCATACATAAAAAATTTTGTCAGTGAGATTTCTATATAGGATGCTAACAAAATACCTAAATATACGGGCTTTAAGGAGAAAAGATTAATATGGCGTCCCCTGAAGGAGGCGAATCCATCTTTCAATACTAGGCATTTGTATTACCCTTAAGTTGCTGTTATTATTGATTTAATATAGTATTATAATAAAATTATTTATTAAGTCAATAACCCCTATAGGTGCTTTTTGTAGGTGCTTTTTTAAACATACCTACTTGACATGGACAGCTAAATATTGTATAACTATCCTTATAGAATTTGAGCAGACAATTACGTTGTCACTCAGTCTATTTCCCCATCAGATAAACAACATAAGGAATACCATATGCACGTACAGACTCTTCCTCACTTTAGTGAGTTTCAACTTTTACGGCTTACCAACCCTGTGCAGTATTACAGAGCAGACACGCAACAACAGATGCGTGATGCTCAAAAGTTTCACGGTACAGATGCCTACTATGATCTAATGGAACACGGTCGTGGTTTCTTTGAGGTAGCTCCTTGAACGTCTTTACCCTGCTTCAAGCAGCAAAGCGAAGACTTGAGACAGTAGACACAGAGTTCCATGAGAACGCAGAGACTACCACCGCAATACTACGAAGCAGTGGAGTACTTCCAACCAAACGTTTAACTATCAATGGTAAGCTGCATAAGCTCGTAAGTGCTATGCTAGTTGAAGCCTATCAAGCCAACACAACCATAGACGTATCATCCCGTAGTGCTGGTACATTTGCATACTATGGATACAGCACCAAGATCATCAGCTACTTGGACAAGATGGTTAAAGCTGGTCTGCTAAAGTCAGATACAGGTAAGGCAAAGGGCAAGCTAAACTTAGGGCCAATACTGGATGCGTATATGGTTTAAATAAACCCTGCGTAAAATCCAATCGTTACTAAAACGATACTTACTACAACCAACCAAAACATCTGCCCCATCCGTGTTCTCCTTTATGGTTTGATTAAAACGATACGTCTTCACAACCAGAAATAACACACCTTCTAACAACCAAACCTGAAATTGTTTCTATAATTACGAACTTCCCATCTGAAACGTGAACAGCCTGATAACCACCTTCGCCATACATAACCCGAAAAGCTGATGCTGTTGTTGCTACAGTTAATGCTAACGCCAATACAGTTAATGCAATCTTCATTTGGTAATCTCCTATCTTGCATAGCCAACACCATAAGCCACTCAGATAAATCTACCAACACATAACTAAATGAATACCACATAAAGTGGTTTACAGACCTACAGTAAAATTGTGTAAAAACAATACGCTAGACCGTATTATCTCTCCATAACAAGATTGATACTTAATGTAATCTTGTCTGAGATTATCAGTCTTCATTGCTACCAAACTCACCACCGCAAAGTTTCACCAAAGCAAGGTGATCTTATCCCCCCCAACTACAATCAAAGGAATACTTTTATGACAAACACTCAAGGACTAATGCCTAACTCAAAGCCTAAAACTAAGACGCCTAAATTGGATGCTCTACGTACAGAGCTTCAACCTAAAGCAGCACAATCTCTTGAAGAGCAACTAGCCACGCTTAATGACATCCAAATGCAGAGCCTCACCACCACAGTGAAAATGACGAGCATGATGTACAATACTGAAGACATGAAATCCTATGCTGCTCACGTAGAGAATATGTATCCTAGACAATCAGCAGATCGTAAGCGGCTAATAGTGCGTCTTATGCAGGAGCTAAACCCTGAAAGAGAATACACAGGCAAAGCTAAACCTGTACCAAACTATGTCAACGAGTTTTATAATACGCCCAAGATGCAACTACGCCCAGCCACCCAGCCCAGCGCAGAAGAACAGCTATCATTTGTGGATAAACTTGAGGCCTAACCCATTGCGCCTCTGGATATAGATCACCATTAACCCAGTCTATCAACAAGACGACCTCGACCACACTCAACTATTCTGGATCTTGTTCGACAATGTTCTGAAAAAAATTAGGTCATCCCCAAAACCTAAATCAATGCTAACAGCATTTCCAATTACCAAAGTGAGACATTCAACTCAGTGTCTTCAAGCACAATTCCACCGCGCGCGCCAATCGTGATATCGCCATATCGCTGGCAAAAACTTTCCGGCAAAGGCCGATCTTCGGGCAACGATAACCACAAACGTAGCAGGTGACGTCTATCAGCGAGGTTTGGCCAATCTTTGAAACCGGTACGATCATGTAGCATTGTATGGTTATAGACAAATTGCATATCTCCGGGTTTTAGCCGCATTTCTATATGATTTGCTGGATCATTTGCTAGTGCATCGTGCAAATCCAAAGCGGCAGTTTGGTCCTTAGTTAGTCGGGGTGCCGCTTTGTGACGCATCGCTGAATTGATATATTGCCGTTGATAGATCGAAGTAAGATATCCTTCGTGCCACGAGTATACTGGAATTATGAAAAAAGGTTCTTGACCGACCCTTACCTCTCCACGCCGGTCTGTTGCGATTGGGTCGAAAAGTCGGGGCAATAACTCAGGTGCCTGATAGGCAATTTCATTATAGATCGTGACAGAACTCGCCAGAAGCGAGTTACCGCCCTCCATACTATCCTTGAGACACAACAATGCCACTGCATCACTACTATCAGTATGAAAGGTCTGGCGCGCGTTTGTTTGATAAATGCGTGTGGTGTGATCCTGTGGATCAGCGCCAACATCACGCACATGTCCCAGCATATGGCCTTGCGCATTTTGTGATCTAAGCGCACCTATGTGGGTGCCTATACCACAAAAAACCGTAGCAATTTGTGCTGGCGTTAGTTCGTCTACGGGCAGTCCACGGATCAAGTGAAATCCAATTCCATCCTTTAACTCACTACGTACGTCATTAAATTTCTGTTGAAGTGTAGGCAACTCGAATGCCGAAGCGGTAAGTAATCCAATATCCAACTCTGAATACAAAAATGCGTCAGCCGCCGCTTTTAGCTCTGTTACCTCTGGAGGAGTTAGATGATAAGTCCATAGCTCTGAGTGGTTTGCCATATTGGTGCCATACCATGCTGCAGGGATTTCAAACCGGCTTGGAAGATCAAAAGGTAAATTAGGTGCCATATTTACGCCCGTCTTTGGTGTCCGAAATAAGCCTGTCATAAATCCGCGCTGAACTCAGATGTGCATGCATTATTGACTGAGCCCAATTCGTGTCTCCAGCTTCAAGAGCCGTGATAATTTCTCGATGATGTTGAACGCTACGGTCCAAGCGTTCAGTACTAAAAAGAGAGTATTTACGAAGTACCATTGGCAAGTGCCAAAGAGGTTCAAGAGATGCTACAAGCCGTGAATTACCAGACGCCTGGGCCACAATCCTATGAAAGGCGAGATTGGAGGCGCTGACCTTCGCGATATCTGGGTCGCCTTCACTTGCTAACTGCATTATATCACATTGCTTAGTTAGGGCTTTGATCTGATTGAGCCCAATCTTGCGTGCTGCAAGTTCCGCCGCGTAGCTTTCAAGCAAGATGCGCATGTTGGCAATCTCAGTCAATTCAACTTCGGTCCATTTCGCTACACGCGCACCGCTGTTGGGCGCACTTTCTACCAGACCTTCAGATTCAAGTCGCCGCAATGCATCACGAACGGGGGTACGAGAAACGCCAAGCCTGCCGGCAATAGTATCCTCCGGCATACGCGTCCCACCACCAAACTCCCCATTTAGGATTCCATGTTTGACATGTTCATAAGCAAGTTCCGCTGAAGTAGTCATTACTAAGCCAAAACTTCGGTTGGGATTTGAACATCAAAATCAGCTTTTGCGACAGCGCATATTTCTTCAAATTTTATAGTTTCGTGTTGTAATTCTCGCAAAGCCAATGAATCTAATTTATGATTATCAACTCTTCCCGCATCTAACACATAGGAAATACACATTGTATCTGCAATGGGATCTAAAATAATATTACCATTTTTTGCCTGTCTCATAACCAAAGCGTCAAATTTTATATTATGACCTACTTTTAATATTGAGGAGTTCTCTAATAGAGGTTTGATTAAGCTAATTGCATCATTAAATTGTATTTGTTCAAACGAACTACTATTACTAGAAATAAAGTCAGGTTCATTTACATTAGAATCATTACTATGTCTAAGCGGAACATAACAAGCAACGCCTTCTTTAAAAGACAGAGAAATTCCAATCAAGTCTGCTGATTTAGCACTTAAGGAATTTGTTTCACAATCTATAGCAATCACAGAGTGTTCAGAG
>ENA-OQVM01000782-OQVM01000782.1-marine-metagenome-genome-assembly--contig:-NODE-782-length-46653-cov-8.177108_pt1 | contig 46653 bp, 44 predicted proteins | sample MGYA00237776_ERZ505498 | MGnify/ENA primary metagenome ERZ505498 (study PRJEB26159, sample SAMN06265151) | marine metagenome | isolation source: Helgoland LTER site | place: Germany:Helgoland, sampling...
CTGTTCTCTCTGGGAGGTTTTGACATCAAACTGGACCCAAGTTGGTTCTTGATTGCGGGCCTGATCACATGGACCCTGTCCACCCAGTACTTCCCCGCCACATTGCCGGATCAAACCGGTGCCACTTATGTCGCCCTTGCCATCATCGCGATGTTTGGGTTTTTCGCATCGCTTTTGCTGCATGAATTGGCGCATTCCATCGTGGCCCGCAAGTTCGGCGTGCGCATCACTGGAATCACCCTTTTCCTCTTCGGCGGCGTGGCCGAGCTGGAATCCGAGGTGCCATCTGCCAAGGCCGAACTGTGGATCGCCCTTGCTGGTCCTGCGATGAGCATCAGTCTGGGATTAGGGTTTTTGGTCCTGAGCGGTGTGGGTGGATATATTGCCAACGCCCTGCCCATCGTTTTGGCCTATCTGGCCACGATCAATCTGATTTTGGCTGTCTTCAACATGGTTCCGGCTTTTCCAATGGACGGCGGTCGTGTGTTGCGCGCGTATCTGTGGCATCGCAACGGGAATGTGCTGAAGGCGACGCGCACCGCCGCACAGTCGGGCACTTTCTTTGGCTATGCTCTGACGCTGCTGGGTTTGTTTGTTCTGTTTCAGGGTGGGTCTACAGCGGGCCTTTGGTACATCTTGATCGGTTTTTTCATCTTGGGTGCGGCGCGCTCTGCCTATCAGAACCAACTGATGCAAAGCACCTTTGCAGACAAAACGGTGGCCGCTGTGATGATCGGCGACCCCGTTGTCGTGTCTCCGGAAATCACCCTCTCGGAGTTCGTCAATCAGGTTATGCTGAAGCATCGCGTCAGTTTTGCCCCTGTCGTGGCCGATGGTGTCCTGATCGGTCAGATCGACAAAGATGTACTATCCGCCATTGATCGAGATAACTGGACAAACACGCGGGTGGGCGATGTTTTTGCCGGATTGGATGTTGCGGCGACAATCCCCCCACAGATGCCCATCCCCGCTTTGCTGCAAAGGATCGCTAGCACCGGACAGCGTAAATTTTTGGTGGTCGAGGGTCACAAGCTTTTGGGGGTCGTGACACTCGCCAATCTGGTTGGTCATTTGCACAGGGCCGATGACGCTGTTCGGACCGCACATTGGTAGCAGGCATGAACCGGGGTACTAAAGACTACCTTCTCTTGCTGTTCGCTTGATCGCATAGAGGGTGGCAAATGGCCCCAGAACCTCGAACACCACCGTTGTACCGATGGTCAGAGCAATGATTTGTCCGCCCCAATCAGGAAAACGCTGTGCCGCAATAAGCGCCATGCCGATGGCAACACCGGCTTGCGGCAAAAGGGCGGCGCCGTACCATCGCGCCTGAACCCGCGGCACGCCTGCCATTGTGGCCCCCAGCCAGCCACCGGCAAGCCGCGCCGCGGACCGCAGGACAATGAACGCCAGACCAATCCCACCCACACTGGCAGCGACGCCGATATCCAGCGAGCTGCCTGCGAGGATGAAGAACAGCACCACAAAAGGCCATTGGATATGTTCGATTTCGTGAAAAGCTTTGGTGTGATGGGTCGCAAGATTGACGATGACCGCGCCCACCACCATGCCAGTGATCAGAAAAGACACCTCTAACCATAGCGACAGACCCGCACTAAGGAAAACCAGCGCCAACGCCTCGATTTGTAGCGGCTCACCGTCGCGCAACCGGCCTGTCAGCATGGCTGCGGGACCTCCGATTGCCACACCCAAAGCGATGGCTCCACCGATCTCCCACGCGGCAAGCGCAAGACCGGCGAAATCCTGATGCCCATTCAGCTGGGCCACGATCACCAGCACGATGCTGAACCCCAACAGCCCCCAGACATCATCGATCGCAACGATCCCGCGCAATGTCTTGGTAAAGCCGTTCTTTACTCCTGATTGGTGGATCACATCATTGGTCGCCGCAGGGGCGGTCGCAGTGGCTATCGCGGCCAGCAGCAATGCCAGCCCCAAGGGCAGACCAATGGCAACAAAACCTATGGTTACGATACTAAGCGTCGCCAGCACAATCGTCAGTGAGATAACGACAATCGCCCTCCCATGCTGCAGCAAGGTATCGCGGTGCATGCCACCACCCAGCAAGAAAGCCACCATCGTCAGGGCGATCACTGACAACAGATCGTACCACGCCCGAAGATCAGCCGGGATCAGATCAAACCCCGGCGGTCCCACAGCAAGCCCAAGAAACAAAAACAGGGTCACCCGAGGGAACCCTGTTCTGCGTGATATTAGATCGGCGACGAGGCCACCCAGAAACAACCCGCCCAAAGCGATCAAAGATGCAGAATGCAATGCCCTTAGCCCGGGATCGGCACCATGCAATCGGCGGCATCAAGGGTCAGGACCGGATCATTGGGTCCACATTCTTCGCCTGATATGGGATAGCGCCCTTCTGGTGCGCAATTGACCAGAATGAGAAGGGCGAACAGTGGAAGGAATTTCATGACGGACCTCTTTGAAAAATTGCAGATAGGCCGCAGGCTAGGGCCAAAGCGCCCCATACCAATTGATGTGTGTCAAAGTGCTATGGTATTTTGTGTCTCAAAATATACCAGATGACCGCATTGTCCCGGATCGACGCACAGAAAGCTGTGGGCGGACTTGCAGGGCCCCTGAGGAGTGCGTAGGGCAGTGATATGAATACCGGTGTTCGGCGACCTGCACAGAATGCGCTCCCGCCTCAAGTGGCCCTTGTGGACGGGGTTTTTGTGCTGGAGGGGGACCTGCTGATCGGGACAATAGAGAGCCTTGATCTGCGGCAGGGAACGGCCAAAGCGATTGACCTTAGCCGCGTGTCCCATCTTGATACCGCTGGCGCCTGGGCTGTTGTCACGCTGGAACGCCGCCTGCAAACAGCGGGGCTAGCGCCAGTCATCATTGGGGCGACTGCATTGCAAAGTGACCTGCTTGCTACCTTGCGCCGCAATATGCCCGAGGGGGAGCCGTTGCCTATGCCCCCCCTGACCGTTGCGGACCGGCTAGAGCAAGTTGGCCGATATGTGATTGGCTCTTTGCAAAAGACAATTGCGATGATTGGGTTTTTGGGCCGGGTTATGGTCACGATCTTTGGCCTGATCCTGCGGCCATCGCGCATTAGATGGACCGCAATCGTGCATCATATGCAGCAGGTCGGATTGAATGCTGTCCCGATCGTATCGCTGATGGCGTTCCTGATTGGCGTTGTGCTGGCATTTCAGGGGGCCGCCCAATTGCGCCAGTTCGGCGCCGAGGTGTTTGTTGTCGATCTGATCGCTATCTCGATCCTGCGTGAACTGGGCATTTTGCTGACGGCGATCATTGTCGCGGGGCGCTCTGGATCTGCTTTTACAGCCGCTATCGGGTCTATGAAAATGCGCGAAGAGATTGACGCTATGCGCACCTTGGGATTGGACCCGGTTGAGGTGTTGGTCGTACCGCGTGTCATTGCATTGGTCCTGATGCTGCCCGTGTTGGGTGTAATTGCCAATTTCGCCGGTCTGATCGGCGGCGGATTGATGTCATGGATCGAATTGGGCGTGTCGCCGGGGGTGTTTCAGGCCCGACTGCTCAGCAATACGGATGTGCAACACTTCTTTGTTGGCCTTTTCAAAGCGCCCTTCTTTGCGCTGATCATCAGCATCGTGGGCTGCTTTGAGGGTATGCAGGTCAAGGGCAACGCAGAGTCGCTGGGTCGGCTGACATCGACCTCTGTTGTTGTGTCCATCTTTTTGGTTATCGCGGCGGATGCCCTGTTTTCAATCTTCTTTGCGATATTGGGTGTGTGATGACCGAAGAACCGATCATAAGCGTACGCGGCCTTGTCACCCGTTTTGGCGATCATACGGTGCATGACGGCCTAAACCTTGATGTGCGTCGGGGCGAGATTATTGGCATTGTCGGTGGGTCCGGCACAGGCAAATCAGTGCTGTTGCAAGCGGTTGTTGGTCTTCTGAAGCCCAAGGCGGGGCAGATCACCGTCTTTGGAGAAAACGTCCGTGATACAAGCCCCCAAGACTATCGTCGCCTGCGCCGCCGCTGGGGTGTGATGTTTCAGGATGGTGCGCTGTTTTCATCGCTGAACGTCCAGCAGAACGTCGAAGCGCCGATGCGCGAGCAGTTGGATATATCAGACGAAACGCGTGCCGCGCTTGCGGCAATCAAGGTGCGTATGGTCGGCCTGCCGGAAAATGCACTGCCAAAGATGCCATCGGAACTATCAGGTGGGATGCGCAAACGCGCCGGTTTCGCCCGTGCCATCGCGCTTGATCCAGAGATCGTGTTTCTGGACGAACCCACCGCAGGGTTGGACCCGATTGGTGCGGCCGCCTTTGATACGCTGATCGCGCAGCTGCGCCGGGCGCTGGGCCTGACTGTCTTCCTTGTGACCCACGACCTTGATAGCCTGCATGCGATCTGCGACCGTGTCGCTGTTCTTGCCGAAGGCCGCGTCTTGGCGACCGGCACCATGGCCGAAATGCTGAACGTTGATCATCCGTGGGTGCAGGCCTATTTTAAAGGCCCTCGCGCCCGCGCCGCCCTTGCACAAAAGGAAGTCATCTGATGGAAACCCGTGCGAACTTTATTATGATCGGGCTTTTTACGGTGCTGGGTATTCTTGGCGGTCTTGGGTTCTTTCTTTGGCTTGCCAGTGTGCAGATAGACCGTCAATATGCGCAATACGGGGTGTTGTTTGATAATGTTTCGGGCCTTGATCCATCAGCTGAGGTCCTATTCAACGGAGTTACAGTTGGCAGTGTGACGGGCATTCGGATTTGGGAAAATGACCCCAGCAAAGCCTATGTCGCCTTGGAAATTGACGCCACCACACCGATTGCCATCGATACGATTGCGATGCTGGAATCCCAAGGGGTGACAGGTGTAGCCTACATCGCACTATCAGGTGGCGCGCCGGGTGCGGCGCTTTTGACGGCCGAACCATTTGGCCCGCCGATCATCGCGTCCCGTCAGTCATCCTTTCAGTCGCTGGTTAACAGCGCGCCCAACCTGATTGAGGATGCAACCAAGGTCATCGCCCAGATTTCGCAACTGACCGGCCAGAAAAACCAAGACCACGTAAGCCGTATTCTGGAAAACCTTGATAGTGCCTCTGTTGGGTTAGAGCAGGCTTTGACTGATTTTTCCGAAATCTCTGATACGTTGCGGTCCGCGACAGAACAGGTGGTTGTCTTCGTCGAGGATTTTGAAGGTGTCGGCGCTGCGACGAAATCTACCTTGGACACCGCTGATACGACGATGGGCACTATCACCGAAACTTTTGAAAATGCGAACGCGGCGATAGATGCTCTGGCCCCCACAATTGATCAGGCCAGCGGCGCGATTGCTGCTATTAGCAACATGATAGAAGAAGATTTTGCGCCTTTGGCCGATAATCTGCGCACGACCTTGGGCAACGCCGACATGGCACTGGCAAGTGCCGATCAGGCCTTTGCCCGCGCCGATGGCCTGATGGAGGCCGACATCGGCCCTGCCTTGACCGATGCGCGCGCAGCGTTGAATGATGTGGCGCAAACGCTGTCGTCCGTCACGGCCGATGTCCCGGCAATAATGACAGATCTGCGGGCGGGCGTGGCCGAAGCCCGCAGTGCCATTGCAGCCATCAGTCCGGGCATGCGAGACTATAGCGCACTGGGCGGCGAGGCACGTGCCGCTGTGCGCGCCCTGAACGATCTGATCCGTCGGCTTGACCAGAACCCTGCCGGGTTCGTGCTGGACAACCGCGTTCCCGAATACCGGAGATAGTTTGATGACCCTGACGCGACGCACATTCACATTGGGCGGACTAGTACTGCCCGGTTGCACGGCAATCAATTCATTGAACGACGCAGCACAGCCACGAGATACCTATGAATTGCAGCCCGCCTTTGTCTCTGCGCAAGGCGCGCGGTCTGCACGTAGTCTTTTAGTGCTCGTGCCAACGGCGCCGGCCGCCATCACCTCAGATCGTATCCTGATCCGCCAAGACCCGCTGTCAGTCACCTATCTGCCTGACGCGCGCTGGTCTGCCGAAGTGCCGCAGATGCTGCAATCGGTGCTGATCCAGACCTTGGCGGGAACTGGACGCCTTGGGTATGTCGGGGCGCAAGGTGCAGGGCCAGTTCCCGATACTGTGCTCTTGACGCGGATCGATGCCTTTGACGTCACAGCGCAATCGGATGGCAGCTTTGAGGCGCGCATTTCCTGTGAGTTGACGGTCTTGCGCGACCGCGACCAACGTGTGCTTGGTACGCGGCGCTTTACGCAGGCATTGCCTGTTGCCACTGACCGCACGACGGCCATCGTCGGGGCTTTTCAACAATTATTAGACGCCTTGCTGCCAGAGGCCACAACGTGGGTTTTGGCTCGTACGCGATAAGGCAGCCTACAGAAAGCTGGTCGCAAACAGCAGAACACTCGTCGCCACGCCTAAATAGGGCACAAGGATCGGGACGCGGAAATAGTTGGCAATGGGCGGGCCACGACGTTTCAGCCGGATCAAAGCGAGGTTCACAAGGATAAAGATCAGCAAGACCACCTGCGAAGTGCGGGCGGCCAATGCCTCGATCGACAGTGTCAGGGTGAGCGCCATGATGATCCCTGCGACAACGAGCGTTGCAACCACAGGGGTCTGCGTGCGCTGTGACACCTTGGCAAAGGTCGCAGGCAAATGGCCTCTGTCCGCCAGACCGTATATTACACGTGAAGCCATGATGGTCTGGATCAGCACGCCGTTGATGGTCGCTACTACCGCAATCATGCCGAACACCTGCTGGATACGTGGCGACGCCCCTTCAAACACCAAGGCAAGCGGAGCCGTCGATGTCGCAAGCCGATCAAGTGGAACCGCAAGCAAAACCGCAATCATCGTGGCGACATATATCAAGGTTGCAAGGACCAGCGTCCAGATGATGGCGCGCGGCATGGTGCGGGTCGGATCTTTGACCTCTTCTGCGACATTGGCCATGTCTTCGAACCCCACAAAGGCAAAGAATGCAAGCAGCGCACCGGCGCCAATCCCTGTCCAATGGGGACCTGTCAGAGGCGGGATCATCTGTGCCACCGTGATACCTGACGGGTCAGCCATGCCAAACCCCCAATAGATTACAAAGGCCAGTCCGCCAACTTCGATCACGGTGACAATGCCCGCGACAGTCACCGATTGAGTGATCCCCCATAAAGCGACCAAAGCCATGCTGGCCACCACCCCGATCGTCAGGATCGGGGTGGCGATTCCTGTGAGCGGGTGCAGATACGATGCCGCGCCGATTGACACGGCAGCAGCGGAAATAATGCCCGATGCCGCGACCGCCAGCCCGACAATCGTAGTCAGCCAGTTTTGGGAAAATCCAGCCTCCACATAAGCCGCCTCTCCGGCGCTGACAGGATAGCGGGTTGAGAGTTCAGCATAGGAAAACGCGGTGAAGGCCACAACAATCGCCGCAATGACAAAGGCTGCTGGCGCAAAGAGGCCTGCCTGCCCGGCGGTCGCACCCACCAGCACATAAATGCCCGCGCCTACGGTAACACCAAGCCCATAAAGCGTCAGCAGCGGCGCATTCAGCGCCCGGCGCAGTTTCGGAGTATCGGTCAATCTGGTGTCCAACTATTGCGGTGTCACAGCCTTATCGCGATGGCGCGGAAGATAACACCGCCTAAGGAGCAGGCCACATCTCGCGCAGCTCTTGCGGCAGGCAGGCCCGAACGTCTGCGACCTCGCCGCGTGAGATATGGTTGTTGATGACACCAAAGACCGCCTGGACGTCGGCTGGGCCTCGATAATCCATTACGTCGCCAATCTCCTTCTCGACCGCCGCCACGAAATCAGCGGCATGGCGTTCACGTACGGGTGTTTTCTTTGGCTGCCAGCCCTCAAAGAACATGCCCCGCAAAATGATAGGCAGTTGGGCAGAGAATTGGGCCATCTCATTGACGGGCAAATGATCGCGAATTTTGCAAAGTACAGAGCGCATCAAATGCAACACCTCGCGTTCGTTGGTCCAGCCAGTGCGCCCGGCAAGATCGTTCACCCATTCATGGGCCTCGTGGGTGGTGCGTTCAAATACATGGATCATACGTGTCATGGCAGGCTCCTTTTTTGCGGGGTTTGTATGCTGGTTTGTTATCTGATCCCGCCCATGCGCTATTGATCAAAATCAAATGCATCGGGTCGAAGCTTCGCTAGAATTGAAGTGATAATAGGAGTGCCGCATTTGGCATCCACCTGCAGGAGGAACTTTGATGAAAGACCCTGAACTGGACATCCTGATCAATGAGTTGGAAACGAACCGCGACATAAGCATTGCTGATTTTGATGGCGTCTTGCACGCATTGGGCTTTTTGCTGCCTAGTGTTGCATTGCCGGAAGCGCACCGCATTGGCACCACGGATCAGGCAATTCTGGTGGCGGATGACGCCTATCCCAACTGGTCAATTCATATACGTGGTCGCGCCAATGACGCCGATGGGCACTGGCGCTGCACCTTGCGTGAAAGCGACAGTCGCGACAGCGATGCGGCGATTGGCACAGGTCGGTCCCCAGTTCTGGGGCAGGCTATTCTGGCGGCAGTGATCCGGCTGGCGATGGCCCAGAAACCATAAAGATGACGGCACAGACAGAGATTCTAACGGTCACACTCAATCCGGCAGTTGATGTTGCCACGTCGGTGCCAAAGGTGGTTGCCGGCCCCAAACTGCGCTGTGGCACGCCGCGGTTTGATCCCGGTGGCGGGGGTGTAAATGTTGCCCGCGCCATCTGCAAACTGGGTGGAACTGCCATAGCACTGGTCGCTGTAGGCGGGGCCATGGGCAATAGACTGCTGGCCTTGCTGGCGGCCGAAGCCGTGCCTGCCCTGCCTGTTCCCGTGTCAGGCGAAACCCGCCAAAGCTTTGCAGTGACCGATGACAGCACGGGCGCGCAATACCGGTTCAGTGTACCGGGACAGGTCCTGACAGCGCGTGACGCCGACCTGTTACTCGCTGAAATCGTGGCCCATACCGCCCAGAACAGTTTTCTGGTGCTGAGCGGAAGCGTTGCCCCTGGCCTGCCCATTGATTTCCAAAGCCAGATCATCGCCGCAGTCGACGCGAAGATCGTCGTCGATACCGCTGGTTTGGCGCTTGATCACCTCATCGCGCATCCGGGCAGGCCAGTCGATCTGCTGCGCGTTGACCAGAAAGAGGCCGAAGAGGCCGCGGGCCATCCAATGCTGTCTGTGGCCGATAGCGTCGCTTTTGCAGCGGATCTGGTGGCGCGCGGAGTGGCAAAAATGGTTGTTACCGGGCGGGGTGCTGAAGGGTCCGTTCTTGTGTCTGCTCAGCATCGGTTCCTGTGTCACCCCCCTATCGTGCCCGTTCGCAGCAAGATTGGTGCGGGTGATGCCTTTGTCGCGGCGCTGACATTGGCATTGGCACGCGGAGAGCCCCCAGATACGGCGCTGCAACGCGGCGTTGCCGCCGCAAGCGCAACGGTTGAAACAGAAGGAACAGCGCTTTGCGATCTGCACACGGTGACGGCACGTTTTGCAGAATGCACGGTTGAGGTCGTATGAGAACAGCAACGCGCGGGTAACTTCCACGTCCTTTTGGGCTGCAAAGCAGCGTTATTAGCCTTCTTCGGCCTTGGCGACATTCCGCAGGACCTGCACAAAACTATCTGGCGTCACCGAAATGCTGTCGATCCCGAAACCCACCAGACGCTGCGCATAACCCGGGTCGTTGCTAGGCGCCTGACCGCAGAACCCCACCTTTTTACCCGCCTTATGCGCCTCGCGGATCACCGTTTCGATCATCCACAGCACCGCCGGATCGTCTTCGCGGAACAGGCCCGCCAGAGCGTCTGAATCCCGGTCAATCCCGAGAGTCAGTTGCGTGAGATCGTTGGACCCGATCGAGAAGCCGTCGAACCGCTGCGCAAACTCTGCCGCGCGCACCACATTGGCCGGGATTTCGCACATAACATAAACCTGCAGGCCATCGCGGCCCCGTTCCAGTCCGTTTTCCTTCATCACGGCCAAGACATTGTCGGCCTCTTCGGGCGTCCGGCAGAAGGGGATCATCATGATCACATTGTCAAAGCCCATTTGCCCGCGCAGCCGGGCAATAGCCTGACATTCCAGCGCGAAACCATCACGGTAGTGGTCGGAATAATAGCGCGACGCCCCCCGAAACCCGATCATCGGATTTTCTTCATGCGGTTCGAAATCACGGCCACCCAACAGGTCGGCGTATTCGTTCGTTTTGAAGTCGCTCATCCGTACGATCACCGGTTTAGGATAGCAAAAGGCCGCAATCCGCGACAGGCCACGTGCCAGATGATCGACAAAATAGTCGGGCTTATGGTCGTAACCGGCAGTCAGCGCTGCAATCTTGTCGCGTGTCGCTTCATCGCTGATCTTGTCAAAGTTCAACAGCGCCATGGGGTGCACTTTAACCGCGTTGTTGATCACAAACTCCATCCTTGCGAGGCCCACGCCATCCACAGGTAAACGCCACCAGCGCAAAGCAGCGGACGGGTTGGCAAGGTTCAGCATTACTTTGGTCTTCACGTCTGGCAGCGCGTCCAGCGTTTCTTCCTGCACTGAGATGTCCGAGATGCCTTCAGTGATTAACCCTTCCTCGCCGCCAGCACAGGACACAGTCACGTCTTGCCCGTCGTGTAGAAGATGCGTGGCGTTCCCACAGCCAACGACGGCTGGCAGTCCCAATTCGCGGCTGACGATAGCCGCATGCGACGTGCGCCCGCCATGGTCAGTCACGATGGCCGCGGCCCGCTTCATGATCGGTACCCAGTCGGGGTCTGTGGTCGAAGTGACAAGCACCGCGCCGTCGACGAAGCGGTCGATATCGGCCGCGTTCTCGATCATGCAGACACGGCCTGCGACAGCGGCATTGCCCACGCTAAGCCCTGCGACAAGCAACGCGCCAGGATGATCAACTGTATAGGATTTCAGCGCACCCACCTCCGCGCGGGATTGCACCGTCTCGGGCCGGGCTTGCACGATATATAGTGTGCCGGTTTTGCCATCGCGCGCCCATTCCATGTCCATCGGGCAACCGTAGTGGTCTTCGATGATCTTTGCCTGCCGCGCCAGCGTCAGGATTTCTGTGTCACTGAGCACAAAGGCCGCGCGTTCCGCCTTGGACGTCGGAACGTTACGCGGCGTGCCGTCGCGGTCATGGATCATCTTGATCTCTTTCGCGCCAAGAGACTTTTCAAGGATCGGTGTTTTGCTGTCATCACCCAAGAACGGTTTGAACACTTCATATTCGTCAGGGTCGACTGCACCCTGCACCACGTTTTCGCCCAAGCCCCACGCAGCGTTGATCAAGACGGCATCAGGAAAGCCGGATTCAGTATCAATTGAAAACATGACACCCGATCCGCCAGTATCGGCGCGCACCATTTGCTGGACACCCACCGACAGGGCAACTTGAGTATGAGAAAATCCTTGGATCTTGCGATAGGAAATCGCCCGATCGGTGAACAGCGAGGCATAGCATTTGCGGCAGGCGTCCAGCAAATCCGCTTCGCCTATCACGTTCAGGAAGGTTTCCTGCTGACCAGCGAAACTGGCGTCGGGCAGGTCTTCTGCTGTGGCGCTAGAGCGGACGGCGACAGGGATATCCGTCTCGCCCGCTGCATCCGACAGAGTGCGGTATTCGGCGATGATCTGCTTTGCCGTATCTTCTGGCCAATCCCCACCCAAAATCAAGTCGCGGATGGTTTGGCCTGTCTTGTGTAGGGTGGTTTTACCTGCCGCCAGCGCATCCAGTGCGATACCGATCTGTGCGTCCAGATCATTGGCCGTTAGATAGGCCCGAAACGCATCGGCGGTGGTGGCAAACCCTGGCGGTACAAGGATACCCTTGGACCCTAATGTCTGGATCATTTCACCCAGCGACGCGTTCTTGCCTCCGACGGTTTCAACATCGGTGCGGCGCAATTCGGTGAAGTTCATAACAAGGGGTTTGGCATCGGCCATCGGGTCATCCTCCTACAGTGGTTGCGGGCGATTTTGGCGCAGAGATGCGTGGACAAACTGACATAGGTCAATCGGTCCCTTTGCGCGTGGATGCAGAATGCCCCAATCATGACCATTCTAAAGGAGCCACCCCTTGGACATCGCTGAACGCAAGAAACTGATCGAAGACCGCATCACAGAGCTCACCACCAACCTGCAAAGGATTGAGGACGATCTGGAGCAACCCTTGCCCGCCGATCTTGAGGATCAGGCGATTGATCTGGAAGACGACGAGGTCCTCGAAGGGATCGGGCGCGCCAACGCCCAAGAGGTTCGTCTTTTGCAGAACGCGCTCAAGCGGATTGCCGATGGCAGCTATGGGATTTGCGGGAAATGCGGTGATCCGATTTCACCCGCACGGCTGGATGCTGTCCCCTATGCAATGATCTGCCGCAATTGCGCCGCCCAGAATTGATCTTGATCAATGAAAGGCGCTGCGCCCCGACATATTTTAAGAATGAAATGTATTTACCGAGGAGATTCTGATGACCTACCCCGTTCACATGACCGTCACACCCCATGTTTCAGCCTTCTTTGATGAGGCCACGAATACGATCAGCTATATTGTCTCGGAACCTGATGGCGACCACTGTGCGATTATCGATAGCGTGCTGGACATCGACTATGCGGCTGGTCGCATCACCTATGACAGTGCAGACGCGCTGATTGCAGAGGTTGAACGCCGTAGCCTGAAACTGGATTGGATTATTGAAACCCACGTACATGCCGACCACCTGAGTGCTGCCCCCTATATTCAGGACAAGCTGGGCGGCAAGATCGGCGTCGGTGATCAGATCACCGTGGTGCAAGAGACCTTTGGCAAAGTATTTAACGCAGGCACCGAGTTTCAGCGCGACGGATCGCAGTTTGATGCACTGTTTAAGGACGGTGACACTTACATGATCGGCGGCATGCAGGGCTTTGCTATTGCTACGCCGGGGCATACGCCTGCTTGCATGGTGCATGTGATTGGCGATGCTTGCTTTGTGGGTGACACGCTATTCATGCCCGATGGCGGATCGGCCCGCGCTGATTTTCCCGGCGGCGATGCCGCCACGCTGTATGACAGCATACAAAAGGTGCTGGCCTTGCCTGACGACATGCGCCTTTTCATGTGTCACGACTACGGCCCCAATGGACGCGATATCAAATGGGAAACAACCGTGGCCGAGGAAAAGGCGCACAACATTCATGTGGGCCAAGGCAATACGCGGGAGGATTTCATCAAGTTTCGCACGGAACGCGACGCGACGCTGGATATGCCACGCCTGATCATCCCGTCTCTGCAGGTCAACATGCGCGCCGGCGAAGTGCCCACGGATGAAGACGGCAATGAGGTTCTTAAAGTGCCGCTGAACGTCCTTTAGCCCGGAGGATATAATGGATATCAAGGCACTGTCGTCAAAGGCTTCGGTCACCCCACAGATCAAGGTCGATGACCTTCCTGCGATCAAGGAAAAAGGGTTTCGGTCGATTATCTGCAATCGGCCTGACGGTGAAGGCACCGATCAGCCCACTTATAAGGAAATCGAGGTCGCTGCGGCGAAGCTTGGCATCGATACGGCTTATCAGCCGATAGTCGCAGGCAAAGTCAACGATCAGGACGCCGACGACTTTGCCAATCTGATGACAGAATTGCCCGGTCCGGTGCTGGCCTATTGCCGCACGGGAACACGATCTGCGACGCTCTGGTCACTGACGCAGGCGCAGACCCGGACCACTGCCGATATCCTGAGTAAAACCAAAGCCGCTGGCTATGATATGGCGGGCGTGGTGCGGCGGATTGTGAATGGAGGCAAGACACCAACCGATGTTGGCGACGCCAAATTTGATGTCGTGATTGTTGGTGGCGGTGCGGCTGGCATTGCCGTTGCAGCCAGTCTGAAAACCCGCAAACCCCAACTTGAGATCGCGATCATCGATCCTGCCGACATACACTACTACCAGCCCGGCTGGACCATGGTCGGCGGTGGCATCTTCGGCGCAGAGGAGACCGTGCGCACCATGGGCAGCCTGATCCCTAAGGGTGTGCATTGGCTAAAATCGGCCGTGGCCGCGTTTGAGCCCAAGGACGATGCGGTCATTCTGGATGGCTGTCGGGTGGTTAAGTACGATCGGCTGATAGTCTGTCCGGGATTGAAATTGGACTGGGGCAAGGTCGAAGGGCTGGTAGAGACCTTAGGCAAGAACGGTGTAACCTCGAATTACCGGTACGACCTGGCGCCCTATACATGGGAATTGGTCAACGGCATGAAAGAAGGCCGCGCCATCTTTACCCAACCGCCAATGCCGATCAAATGCGCAGGCGCACCGCAAAAGGCGATGTATCTGTCCGGCGACGCATGGTTTCGGCGTGGGGTGTTGAAGGATATCGACATCCAATTCAATAATGCTGGCGGAGTGCTATTTGGGGTAAAGGACTATGTGCCCGCACTGATGGAGTATGTTGAGAAATACGATGCTTCGCTAAATTTCTTCCATAACCTCGTCGCGGTCGACGGACCTGCCAAAAAGGCGTGGTTCGATGTAGCCAAGCCGGACACGCCGGTGGAGCGGGTCGAGATGGATTTTGACATGATGCATGTCTGTCCGCCACAGACCGCCCCCGATTTCATCCGCGTGTCACCGTTGGCGGACGCGGCCGGATGGATCGATGTAGATCAAACCACGCTGCGGCATCAAACTTTTGACAACATCTGGTCGCTGGGAGATGTGATGAACGCACCGAATGCCAAGACCGCCGCTGCTGCGCGCATTCAGGCCCCCGTCGTCGCTGAAAACGTTATCGCCGATATCCGGGGTCGGGCACCAGTGGCGCAATACAACGGCTACGGCTCTTGCCCTCTGACGGTCGAGCGAGGCAAGATCGTGCTGGCTGAATTTGGCTATGGCGGGGCGTTGCTACCCAGTTTCCCCAAGTTCCTGATTGATGGCACCAAACCATCGCGCATGGCGTGGCTGTTGAAGGAAAAGATCCTGCCGCCAGTTTACTGGCGCGCGATGCTGAAGGGCCGGGAATGGATGGCGAAACCTGAAAAGGTCAGCGCGGGGTAGCGCGTCGCCACTAGACATCTGCCCAATTGATATCGCTCAATTTCCGGTCTGGCGGGCAGGCTATGGTACTGTGTGGAAGATGCAGCCAGAGCAAGGATCGCGGGAGATGTGGCAAAATGCACTTGATCTGACTTTGCGCCGGATGCTGAGAAGGGGCAGCCTTGAGGTGCGCTTTCCTGATGGCAGCTGCCGCGTCTATGGTGACGGTGCAGGTATCTCACTGCAGGTCCAATTGCACGACAACGCAACCGTCCGGCATCTGGTACGTAATCCCGAACTTGCTTTGGGCGAGGCCTATATGAACGGATCATTCACGATAGATGATGACAGGCTTCAGGATCTCCTGGGCTTAATTGTCGACAACCGCGATGATGCCCCTCGCGTCTGGTGGCAAAACCTGCTTTTGCGATCGCGTGTGGCCCTGCGCAGGGTGTCGCAGTACAATGCGCCATGGCGATCCCGCCGTAATGTCGCACACCACTATGACCTTTCGGGCGCACTTTATGATTTGTTTCTTGATGCGGACAGGCAGTATTCCTGCGGGTATTTCCGCAACCCCGACGACACGCTGGAACAGGCACAAATCGACAAGAAACACCATATCGCGCGCAAGCTGATGATTGCACCGGGCATGCGTGTACTGGACATTGGGTGCGGTTGGGGTGGCATGGCACGCACGCTGGCGCGGGACTATGGTGCTAAGGTGCTTGGGATCACGTTGTCAGAACAGCAATACGCCTATGCCGTGGCCACCACCCGGCAAGAGGGGCTTGCGGATCAGGTTGATTATCAGCTGTGCGATTACCGCGATGTGACAGGCACATTTGACCGGATCGTTTCGGTGGGGATGTTCGAACATGTCGGCCTGCCACATTATGATACCTACTTTGAAACGATCAGGGATAGGCTGTCTCCCGATGGGATCGCGCTTGTCCACACGATTGGCTGGACGGGCCCGCCCGATGCGACAAACCCGTGGATTGCCAAATACATCTTTCCCGGGGGCTATATTCCGACGGTTTCCGAAGTGATGAAGGCGGTTGAGAGCGCACGCCTTTGGCCCGCTGACATCGAAAGCTGGCGGTTGCACTATGCCTATACCCTGCAGCATTGGTCGGACCGTTTCGCGCATAACGAAGCCGCCATTGGCGAATTGTATGATGATCGCTTTGTGCGCATGTGGCGCTTTTATCTGGCAGCCTGCGAACAGACGTTCCGGCATGGTCGCCAAGCCGTCTTTCAGTTTCAGCTGTCGCGCCAGATTGATGCCGTGCCGCTGACGCGCGATTATCTTTATGCACCGGCACCATCTCCTCCACTGCAGAGCGCCTAAGATGACGCCCCAGATAGCGTTCATCTTGATCCTGCTGGTGGTGGCTTTGGTCGTTCTGGCCACTGAAATCTTGCCAATCGAACATGTCGCACTTTCGCTGACGGCCGTTCTTGCCGCCAGCGGCATCCTGAGTGCGCAAGCAGCGTTTCAAGGATTTGCCAGTGAAACAGTCGTGATGCTGGCCTGTGTCATGGTGTTGTCGCGCAGGTTGACGGAGTCGGGCCTTCTGGCGCGGCTGTCGACCCGGCTAAGGCGGGGCGACAACCCGCGCCCGCGCAGCACGGGGGCGTGGCTAATGGCCGTTTCGGCAGGTTTATCCAGCGTCGTGACAAACACCAGCACAACCGCCGTTCTTATTCCCGTGGTTCTGGAAATTGCCCGCCGGATCAAAGTGCATCCAGGACGGTTTTTGATGCCCGTTGCCTTTGCATCCATGATGGGCGGGTCGGCCACATTGATCGGGACATCAACCAACCTTGCCGCAAGCGGTGTTCTGTCACGGCTGGGTTTGCCTCCCTTTGGCGTGTTCGAGTTTGCCCTTGTGGGGCTCACCGTCAGTGTTGCGGGTATCATCATGCTGACGATACTCGGGCCATGGCTGTTGCCCGCCAACTTGCCAGCCGTCGAGGACGGGTCCGGTGACACAAGGCATTTTATGGCAACTTTCAAGGTGCCGGAAGGGTCGCCAAGTATCGGCAGAACCCTTGGCGAGCTAGGGCTTGATACGCTGGCCGTCACAGCGTTGGCTATCAGCCGCGAGGGCGGGCGCGTTGCCGCCCACCCGCGTCGCAAGCTGCTTGAGACAGACAAGATCATCCTGCAGGGGCAGGGCGATGCCTTGATCAAGATCACCCATGATCCGCGCCTTGGGCTTGATCTTGATCATCCTGCCCAGCGCGTAGGCACGTCACACCATACTCTTGCCGAGGTTATCCTAATGCCCGGCACACGTTGGCTTGGTCATTCGCTTAACGCCGCGCGCGCCGGGCTTGGCCCTGACCTGCGGATCGTGGCCTTGCATCGCAGCGGTCAGACTGCGGCCGCGTTGGTGGGGCGGATGCGGTTGAAAACGGGTGATATCCTGCTGCTGGAAGGCCCCCGCGATCTGGTCGAGCGATTGGACCGCGACCCTGATTTATCATTGCTGATGCCGCCCCAACCCGGCCCGCCAACGCAGCGCGAAGGGATTTATACGCTTGCGGCACTACTCTTTGCAGTATTGGCGGGGACGACCGGCGTCTTGCCATTCTCGGTCGCGCTGTTGCTGGCCGTTATGGCCTTGGTGCTGACCGGGCGCTTTTCTTTGGAAGATACGTTTGGGATGATTAGTTGGCGCATTTTGATACTGATCGGTGGCATGTCCAGCTTTGGGGTGGCGATGCAGGTATCGGGAACAGCGTCGTGGTTGGCCGCGGGCGTACTTAATACCCTTGGTGACTTTGGCCCTTTGGCCGTGCTGTTGGGATTGGGTCTGCTGACCATCCTGCTCACCCAGCCAATGTCAAATGCCGCAGCAGCGCTGACCTTGTTGCCAGTCGCGATTGCGGTGGCCGATCAAATGGGCGCAGACCCCCGGCCATTCGCGGTGATGGTCACGCTATCGGCGTCACTGTCTTTCGTGGCCCCGTTCGAGCCTGCTTTGCTGTTGGTGTACGGCCCCGGACAATACCGGTTGCGTGATTTTCTACGCGCAGGGGTGCCAGTGACACTTTTGTCGTTGGGGATTTTGCTGGTTATGATCCCGATGCTGTGGCCCTTGGGCATCGTTATGCGCTGAATGAATTGGTGGCATCTGCGGCGGTAGGTTCCGGAATGACCTCAACACTGCCGTCAAGGTCCATCAAAATCAGTTCGACCTCCAGCCCCGGCGCACGGCGTCTGATTTCGTCCGCAAGTGCGGCCATCCAATGGGTATGGATCGCAGTTTCGCCAGCGCGTTCATCCGCACAGGTGATGCCTACAAAGGCTTTGCAGGCCCCGCAATCGCGGTGGTCAATCACGATGATCCTTTTGATACCGTGCAAATCACGCGCCATTTTGACGTGCTGCCAGAACGTTTCGGCCCAGGCTGTGGTCTCTTCTGACATCACGCCAATTGCGCCACCGGCCAACACGATCTGGTCATAGCGTCCGCGCAGGCCGCGCCCGTCAAGATAGTCGGCGACGGGTCCGATCAACCGATAATCCATACAACTTAGCACAAGGGCCTCGGTGTTGGTGGGTTCATCAAAGGTCATAACTGGCTCCTTTAGAGGTAAATTTCATTTTGACCGGGGTTGCCCCGGCTGTGATTGACCATTCTCAATTTCGAATGTCGGCTCATGGATAGACTGAGAATCTTCCGTCTTACTCTTGACGAGATAGGTATAACTTCTTATCTGCGCAAGTATGAAGATAAAAGATATGACCGCCACCGCAGATGACATCTGCGAAATCATGACGCTGCTGTCCAATCGCAGCCGCCTGATGATCCTGTGCTTGCTAACCGAAGGTGAAAAGTCGGTGGGTGAGTTGGCCGAAGCTATTGGGTCGCGAGACACGGCTGTGTCTCAGCAGCTTGCAGTTTTGCGCCGCGAACGGATCGTAAAGGCCCGCCGCGAAGGGCAGACGATGTTTTACCGCATTATGCGCGACGATATCGGGCAAATACTGGCGTTTCTTTATGACACCTACTGTGGCGAAGCCACAGCACCGAAGGAGAAAGACCAATGACCTTGCGGAAAATTGACCCAAAAACCACGCAGCAATGGATACAGGAAGGCAAAGCGGTTCTGATCGACGTGCGCGAGCCTGATGAATACATCAAAGAACACGTGCCGCAGGCGCATTTGGTGCCCTTGTCAGGCTTTAACCCAGAGGACTTCCCCAAGGAACATGACAAGATCGCTGTGTTCCACTGCCTCAGCGGTGGCCGCACCGAAGCCTCCGCTGCCCAGATCCTCAAAACCGGCTTTCGAGAGGTTTACCAGCTAGAAGGCGGGATCAATAACTGGCGCGCTTCAGGTCTGCCTGTAAATGAAAACGCCAAGGCGCCGATTAGTATCATGCGGCAGGTCCAGATCTCTGCTGGCAGCCTTGTTTTGCTGGGCCTCGTGCTGGCCGTGTTGGTCAACCCGTGGTTCGCGGCACTCAGCGCCTTTGTCGGCGCAGGCCTGACTCAAGCGGGGATCACGGGCAATTGTGCGATGGCATCAATCCTCAAGCACATGCCATGGAACCAGATCATCACAAGCCAGCAAGGCTTGCCCACCACAACCAACGCATAAAGGACAAACACCATGCAATCCGGCACATTAAGACGGTATCTGCCCATTTTAGAGTGGATGCCGGGGTATAATCGCCAGATGCTGGCCAACGATGGCATGGCTGGTCTGATTGTGGCAATCATGCTGGTGCCGCAGGGTATGGCCTATGCCCTGCTGGCCGGTCTGCCACCCGAGGTGGGGCTTTATGCCAGCATCGTGCCACTGATCTTTTATGGATTGCTTGGGAGCAGTCGCGCACTTGCCGTCGGCCCGGTGGCGATCGTCTCTTTGATGGTAGCCACGACCTTGGGCACATTAGCCGAGGCCGGAACGGTCGGCTATGTCGCTGGTGCGGTGCTTTTGGCCTTCCTCAGCGGGGCAATTCTTCTGGGGATGGGCCTTGCTCGTCTGGGCTTTTTGGTAAACTTCCTCAGCCACCCTGTCATTTCCGGCTTTTCCAGTGCTGCCGCATTGGTCATCGGGCTCTCGCAACTCAAGCACCTGTTGGGCTTTGATATCCCACGCAGTCATCTGATTACCGAAACAATCTGGCATGCAATCAGCCATATCAGTCAAATCAACCCCGCAACTTTTGGCATTGCCGCAGTGTCGCTGGCGATTCTGCTGATCTGGAAAGGCCGCTTGGGCGGTTGGATGAAAGGTGCAGGCGTCAGCGCGCCAGTCACCGATGCGGTATCAAAATCTGGGCCATTGGTCGCCGTTTTGGTCACCACTTTGGCCGTCTGGTTCTTTGGCCTCAATCAATCTGCGGGGGTCAGCATTGTAGCGGATATTCCAGCAGGATTGCCGCCTTTGGCATTGCCTGCGTTTGATCTTGCCCTGATGCAGCAACTACTGCCTGCGGCCTTGCTGATCTCATTGGTCGGCTTTCTGGAAAGCGTGTCGGTGGCTAAATCGCTGGCCAGTAAGCGCCGCCAGAAAATCGACGCCAATCAAGAGCTGGTGGCACTAGGTGCGGCCAATATCGGAGCGTCTTTCACTGGCGGATATCCTGTTACCGGCGGTTTCAGCCGCTCCTTGGTCAACTTCACCGCCGGTGCGGTGACGCCATTGGCCTCAATCATCACGGCCGTTCTGGTCGGGATCACGGTGCTGGTATTGACCCCCCTGCTCTATTTCCTGCCCAAGGCAACTCTGGCCGCAATCATCTTGGTCGCCGTGGCCAACCTGATCGACTTCAAGATCGTCCGCGACACTTGGGCATATAACAAGACCGACGCCTTGTCGCTGATCGTGACATTCGTGGCCGTGCTGACCATCGGGATCGAGATGGGGATCGTGATTGGCGCAGGGCTGTCTATCGCGCTCTATCTTTACCGCACCAGCCGTCCGCATATCGCCGTGGTCGGACGCGTGGGCGAGACCGAGCACTTCCGCAACATCCTGCGCCACGAGGTGCAAACGCATGATGATCTTTTGGTCGTGCGGGTTGATGAAAGCCTGTACTTTGCGAACACGGCCTATCTAGAGGACGAACTGCTCGTGCGGGTCGCGGATCATCCCAAGATCAAACATCTTGTGCTGATCATGTCTGCGGTAAACTTCATCGACGCCAGCGCGCTTGAAACTCTTGAGACGCTGATCTCGCGGCTGCGCGATGCAGGCGTGACCCTGCATATGGCCGAAATCAAAGGTCCTGTCATGGACGACCTGCAACGCGTCGGGTTCGAGGACACGCTGGGCGAAGGCAAGGTCTACCTCAGCACGCACGAAGCCGTTTCGGACCTCAAACCCGGAACCAAGGCAAAAGCGGCCTGACAAACGCAAATCATGCGAGCACATGTGCCCGCGTGAAATCTCAACTGCGCGAGATCGCGTTCTCGAGTGCCAGTTTCGCCGTACACAACTTGTAACAGTGTTCAAACTCCGGGCATGCGACGCAATCGTCCCATTCGGGAATATCGGTTTGAATACTGCGTTTGGACCGCGCCAACCCAGAGCTGTCCAATTCAAACGAAAACACCTTGCCCTGCATCTGATCGTTCACCGAAAAATGCAGACTGTCGTGAAACATCGTACCATAGCAGCTCTTATGCTTGGTCATGTGGTTGCCTCTTTCAAAAGGGGTGCGATTTGCGCGACACTTAGCACACGCCCGCTAGATACCACCTTTTCATCAACCACCAATCCGGGGGTCGACATGATCCCATAGCTAGCAATGGCGATGATATCGGTGACTTTCTCAATCTCGGCCGTGATCCCTTCGGATTGGGCGGCTGCCTTGGCATTTTCGGCCAATGCTACGCATTTCTTGCAGCCAGACCCAAGGATTTTGATGATCATTCCTGTCTCCTTTTCTTAGACAAACAGATGTGCGGTGGCGTTAAAGATATAGCCGATCAGGATGATGCCGACTGTCACGATGCCAATGAACACGGCCAGAAGCGGCAGTTTAACAACCCGTTTCAGCATGATCATAGATGGCAGCGACAGAGCCGTAACAGCCATCATAAAAGTGAGTGCGGTGCCAAGGCCCACACCTTTTCCAACCAAAGCCTCGGCGATGGGCAAAGTACCAAAAATATCTGCGTACATGGGAACGCCTGCGACGGTCGCGACAAGGACGGACCACCACTTATCTTGCCCCAAAAGGGCCGAAATGAAATCCTCTGGTATCCAGTTGTGGATGGCCGCACCAATCCCGACGCCGATTAGAACGTAAATCCAGACTCGCGCCGCAATCTCTCTGACCTGTTCGCCCGCATATGCCAGCCGCTCGCGTCTGCTGATGGTGCCGTCGTTATCATGGTCGCTAACCGGGCTTTGATAGACAAAATCGGCGACTTGATCCCCTAGATTCATCCGCCCGATCAATGTTCCGCCCAAGACCGCCAGAACCAGTCCGATCACGACATAGGCCAAGGCGATGGACCAGTTGAAAATGCTTGCCAGCAGGATCACTGACGCCAGATCCACCAGTGGCGATGAAATCAAAAACGAGAACGTCACCGCTAGCGGCAGTCCCGCACTGGTGAACCCGATGAAAAGAGGGATCGACGAGCAAGAACAGAAAGGTGTGATCGTGCCCAAGAGCGCTGCAAGCGTATTGGCCCAGAGCCCCTGCCGTTGACCCAGAATGCGCCGGGTTCGTTCAGGCGGGAAATAGCTTTGCACAAAAGAGATGCTGAAAATCAGGACCGACAGAAGAATGAAAATCTTGATCACATCATAGATAAAGAAATGCACGCTCGCGCCAATCCGACTGACCGGATCGAGCCCGAGACCATCCCGCACTAGCAGCGTGACAAGATCTGACAGCCATTGCATCCGCAGCAACTGGTCATTGAGCCATATAAAGACGTCCTGCATCGGGAAACGGTGGCCTCGCCATTGGTTGGGTGCTTTGGCAAGTCTATCCGCCCCCTTCTGACGGGCGAATGATGCAAATCAATGTCCTGTCACTTTGTCTGCGCTATCCGTTGTGAAACAAGCGCCGATTGTGCAGGGATGTGCTAACCCGATGAAACAAGGTTCAACGCCTCACGCGGATCAGGAACAGATTGCCCTGATCTGCGCGCATTACCAGAATGATCCGCATCGGATGCTGGATATTCTGCGCGATGTGCAAGACAAGTTCCGCTGTATCTCGCGCGGCACAATGCAGACCGTTGCAGACAAAACAGGCCTGACCCAAGTTGCCGTCGAAGGCGTTGCCAGCTTTTATGCGTTTCTGTCGCTTGAGCCCAAAGGCCGTGTCACGATCCGGCTGTGCGATGATATCGTAGATCGGTTTGCGGGCCTTGCCGCCGTGACCGAGGCGTTTGAGCACACTCTGGGTGTCACAGTTGGTCAAACCGCTGTGGATGGTGCGTTTTCGCTCGAATACACCCCTTGCATCGGCATGTGCGATCAGGCCCCGGCGGCGATGATCAATGATGTGGTTGTGACAAACCTGACAACCGAGAAGGTGCACAAGATTGCGACCGCCCTCAAGGAAGGTAAGTCCCCTCAAGATCTGATCTCTGACCGTTTTGATGAACTCTCTGCGCGCCAACGCGCAACGCGGATGGTCAAAAACAACATCAAACATGCAGGCGCGGTTTTGCTCGGGCCTGTCCCGGATGATGCGGGGCTGAAACAGGCGCTAGAACAGACACCTGTGCAAATCATCGATCAGATCGAAGCGAGCGGGCTACGCGGCTGTGGTGGCGCGGGATTTACCACTGGCCTGAAGTGGCGATTTGCGGCGCAGGCAGATAACAACCGCCGCTTCATCATCTGTAACGCCGACGAGGGCGAGCCAGGGACGTTCAAGGACCGCGTCCTGTTGACGGAACGCCCGCACCTGTTGATCGAAGGCATGACAATCGCCGCCCGTGCGGTGGGTGCGCGCGAAGGCATCCTGTATCTGCGTGGCGAATACGTTTATTTACGCGAATTGCTCGAAGAGATACTGGCAGAGCGCCGCGCAAAAGGGCTTTTGGGCCAGAACATCATGGACGCCGCCGGTTTTGACTTCGACATCCGCCTGCAAATCGGCGCCGGAGCCTACATTTGCGGCGAAGAAGGCGCGCTGATCAGTTCATGCGAGGGCCTGCCGGGCGAACCCAAAACGCGCCCTCCCTTCCCTGTCACCAGTGGCTATCTCGGCTTCCCGACCATTGTGAACAACGTCGAAACATTCTGCCACGCCGCTCGCATCCTTGATCGCGGCGCGGAGTGGTTCTTTGACATGGGCACCGCGGGAAGCCACGGAACCAAACTCTTCAGCGTCTCTGGCGATTGCATCAATCCAGGCGTCTACGAACTCCCCTACGGCCTGTCGGTTCGCGAATTGCTCGAAATGGCGGGTGGCGAAGATGCCGCGGCCGTGCTGGTCGGCGGACCCAGCGGCACGATGATCGCGCGCGATACATTCGACCGCAAACTAACGTTCGACGATTTGGCCACCGGTGGTGCCATCGTCATCTTTTCCGCCCAGCGTAACATCTTGGAGATCGTCGAATATTACATGTCGTTCTTCGTCCACGAAAGCTGTGGCTATTGCACACCTTGTCGGGTCGGGAACGTGTTCCTGCAAAAGGCAGTCGCCAAGTTCCGTGCCGGGCTCGCGAACCCCGCCGACATCTCCTACCTGAGTGACCTATCCGCTACGATCATCGAAACCAGCCGCTGCGGCCTTGGCATGACCTCGCCCAACCCGATCTTGTCAACGCTGGAAAACTTCCCGCTGGTTTATTCTGCTATGGTCAAACCACCCCAAGACCGCCTGCGCGCCACCTTCGACATCCAATCTGCCATCAGCGACGCGCGGGTTTTGGCCAAGCGTCGTTCGTCGATCTACGACAAGGATTTCAGCAAATGAGCTTTACCTTTCAGATTGATGGCGAGGACGTCACAGCCAAAGAAGGCCAGACCATTATGGACGCCGCCGATGATGCCGGCATCTATATCCCGCGCCTTTGCGATCATGTGGGATTGCGTCATCAAGGCGGCTGTCGGGTATGCACTGTCAAGGTAGACGGGCGCAGCGTGGCAGCCTGCACCCAACCAGCCGCCCCCGACCTGACCGTCGAAAACGAGACGCCACATATCAACAAGCTGCGTCGCGATCTGGTGGGGATGTTGTTCAACGAAGGCAACCACCTTTGCCCCATCTGCGAGGCAAGTGGGAATTGCGAATTGCAGGCCATGGCCTACCGCCTTGGCATGACCGAACCCACGAGATTCCCGTATCTGGAACCTTGCCGCCCGCTTGACGCATCCCACCCCGATATCGCGCTGGACAACAACCGCTGCATTTCCTGCGGACGCTGTGTGCGGGCGTCGCAAGATGTCGATGGCAAGGGCGTTTTCGGCTACGTCGGACGCGGCATTCACCGGCACATCGCGGCCAATGGCGTAGATCTGGCCGATACGGACGCCGCCGTCACCGACTTCGCAATTTCAGCAGAGGTTTGCCCTGTCGGCTGTATCATTCGCAAACGCGAAGGATTTGCCCGCCCAATTGGTGAGCGCGACTATGACAAACACCTGATCGGCCATGATATCGAGAAGAAACACGATGACTGAACTGCGCAAAGCCCGCATCGCCACAGCCTCGCTCGCGGGTTGTTTTGGCTGTCACATGGCGCTCTTGGACATCGACGAGCGGCTGATCGCGCTGATGAAACTGGTCGAATTCGACCGCTCGCCGCTGACCGACATCAAGCGCTTTACCCAGCGTTGCGATATCGGCATCATCGAAGGCGGCTGTTGCAATGAAGAAAATGTCCACGTCCTGCAGGATTTCCGCCGGAACTGCGATATATTGATAGGGCTGGGCCAATGCGCGATTATGGGCGGGCTGCCTGCGATGCGCAACGCGATCATGCATTCGGATGAACCCCTGCGCGAATGTCTAGAAGAGGCCTATATCACCGGGCCATTCACGCAAAACCGCGAACAGATCATCCCCAATGATCCCGCGTTGCCGCTGTTGCTGGATAAGGTCTATCCGTGTTCCGAAGTGGTCGAGATCGACTACCAAATCCCCGGCTGCGCCCCCACTGGCGACGTGATCTTCGAGGCCCTCAGCGGGTTGCTGTCGGGTAAGTTCAAAGGGTTCGAGAGGGAGAATATCCGCTTTGACTGATGCACCGCGCACCATTGAAATATCTCCCGTCACCCGCGTCGAAGGGCACGGCAAGGTGACGATTCACCTTGATAAGGACGGGATTGTTGACGAAGCACGCCTGCACATCGTCGAATTTCGCGGGTTCGAACGGTTTATCCAGGGGCGGCTCCTGTGGGAAGTTCCCGTTATCGTCCAACGCCTCTGTGGTATCTGCCCGGTCAGCCACCACTTGGCCGCTGCCAAGGCTATGGACGTGATCTGCGGCGTCGACGAACTGCCTCCGACGGCGGAAAAAATGCGCCGCTTGATGCACTACGGGCAAGTCATGCAAAGTCACGTCCTGCATTTCTTCCATCTTGCCGCCCCCGATCTTCTGTTCGGCTTTGATGCGCCCGCAGCACAGCGCAATATCTTTGAGGTTCTGCGCCAAAAGCCCGAACTGGGCCGCCGTGCGATCCTGATGCGCAAATTCGGGCAGGACATTATCGAGGCGACCGCAGGCAAGAAAATCCACGGCACCGCTGCTATTCCCGGCGGGATCAACCATAACCTGCCCATTGCGACGCGGGATGAATTCCTCAATACTGTTGCTGAAATGCGGGACTGGGCGCTGGATGCCCTCTCACTTGCCCGCGACTACACCCTCAGCCACGCCGAATTGGTCGGCAGCTTCGGCAACTTTCCCTCAAAATACATGTCATTGGTCCGCGAAGGCGACGGCGCGCTCGACCTCTATCACGGCAATTTGCGCATGATCGATCCGGTGGGTGACATCATTTTTGACCAGCTGCCCTATGACCAATACTCTGATGTTTTGCGTGAAGATGTGCGTGCATGGTCTTATATGAAATTCCCTTTCATCAAGGACATGGGTGCGGACAATGGTTGGTACCGCGTCGGCCCATTGGCCCGAATGAACACTGTCAGCTTGATTGATACACCGCTGGCCAACGCCGCCCATGACGACCTTATGGCCACCGCCGATGGCCCTAAAATGCACCCGATCCTTGCAAATCACTGGGCGCGCATGATCGAGGTCGTCCATTGCGTCGAAAAGATCGCCGAATTGCTGCATGATCCCGACCTGCAAGGCACTGACCTTAAGGCCACGGGCGACCGGCGCGAAGAAGGCATCGGCGTGATCGAGGCCCCGCGCGGCAACCTCATCCACCACTATAAGGTCGATGAAAACGATCAGGTCACCTACTGCAACCTCATCGTATCGACCACCCACAACAACGAAGGCATGAACCGGGCAGTCAAGGATGTGGCCGCCAAGCAGCTGTCTGGGCAGCCGGAAATCACCGAAGGGATGCTAAACCAGGTCGAGGTCGCGATCCGCGCTTATGACCCGTGCTTGTCCTGCGCGACCCACGCGCTGGGGCAGATGCCTTTGGAGGTAGAGTTGCTGGATGTGCATGGCCAAACCCTCGACAAGAAGGCGCGCGCGCTGTGATCCGGCTGATCGGATACGGCAACCCCGGACGCGGGGATGACGGGTTGGGTCCTGCACTGGCGTCGCGGATGGCGGACGTCGCAGGGCTTGCGGTGACAACCGAATACCAACTTACCGTTGATCATGCCTTGCTTATCTCGGACGCCGAAATGGTTATCTTCGCCGACGCCTTGTTGCACGCTGACGTCCCATTCACATTCACCCAAGCCACCCCATCCACATCACATGACGTGACCAGCCACAGCCTAAGTCCGCAAGCGGTTTTGGCACTATGCAACACGCTCTACGGGCATGCGCCCGAGGCCTATGTTCTGGGTATCGCAGGCCATGAATTTGGCGAAGTCAAAGAAGGGCTCAGCCCGCTGGCCCAATCCAATCTTTCATTCGCAGAATCACTTTTGCGCGGCTGGCTAACAGAGAACAACCGCGCGGTCGGGGGGCTCGCCAATGCATGAGATGTCACTGTGCGAAAGCATTCGCGAGATCATTCAAGAACAATCCCGCGCGGACGGCTTCACCAAGGTCAATCGCGTCTGGCTCGAAGTCGGTCCGCTATCTTGCGTCGAACCTTCCGCGCTGCGCTTTGGCTTTGACGTGGTTATGCGCGGCTCTGTCGCCGAGGGGGCCGCAGTTGAGATCACGACACCCCCCGCCAAAGCCCGCTGTTTGGCTTGCGGTACGACCGCAACAATTCAGCAACGCTATGAACTCTGTCCAAACTGCGGTGTGGGGCCGATGGACATGATTCAAGGTGACGCGCTCAAGATCAGCAAATTGGAGGTGGTATGATGTGTGGCATATGCGGATGCGGTGAAGGACAGGTGCAAATCGACGGCAAACACCATCACGTGCAGCCGCGTGAAATTGCGATGGAACGCGATATCATGTCCAAGAATGACGGCTATGCAGGTGCAAACCGAGACCGGTTTCGCAATGCGGGGGTCCTAGCGTTGAACCTCGTCTCCAGCCCAGGGGCTGGCAAAACGGCACTGCTAGTCAAAACGCTGCAGATGCTGGGCAAAACGCCCTGCGCCGTCATCGAAGGCGACCAGCAAACCGCCAACGATGCCGACCGCATCCGTGCCACTGGCGTGCCTGCGGTGCAGATCAACACCGGCAAAGGCTGTCATCTGGACGCGCACATGGTGGGCCATGCGGTAGATGATCTTGCACCTCAACCAGGCTCGCTCCTTTTCATCGAAAACGTGGGCAACCTCGTTTGTCCCGCTGGTTTCGATCTGGGAGAGGCGCATAAGGTCGTCGTACTCTCCGTCACCGAAGGCGAGGACAAACCGCTGAAATACCCCGACATGTTCGCGGCGGCTGATCTGGTCCTCATCAACAAAGCCGATCTGATACCGCATCTGGAGGTGGATATGGACCTGATCCTTGCCAATGCCCACAAGATTAACCCCCGGCTGGACGTGATCATCGTCTCGGCAAAGACCGGGATGGGGATGCAGGACTGGTTGGGCTGGATCCAGGCCGCGCACGCAAAACTGCGCCGCCCCGCAGCCGCAGAATAGGAGCGTCGTAATGTGCCTTGCCATCCCCGCCAAAGTCGTCAGCCTTGAGGCCGATGAAATGGCCACGGTTACAGTTGAAAACGTGCGCAAACTCATTTCCGTGGCTTTGCTCGATCAGGTGGCGGTCGGCGACTATGTGCTGGTCCACGTGGGTTATGCCCTGCACCGACTCAGCGAAGAGGAAGCCGCACATACGCTATCGCTCATGGCAGAGGCAGGCATTCTGCAAGAGGAACTGGCCGAAATCGGGGGGGACAGCTGATGCGCTATATCAGCGAATTCCGCGATCCAAAGTTGGCCAAAACACTTGCCCGCGCGATCAAGCTGGCGGCCCAACCCAACCGTGACTATCACTTCATGGAGTTCTGCGGCGGACATACCCACGCTATCTTTCGCTACGGCGTCCAAGACCTGATGCCGCCCAATGTGCATTTCGTCCACGGCCCCGGTTGCCCGGTCTGTGTCCTGCCCGTTCGGCGGCTGGATGATGCGATTGAGCTGGCCTGTGCGCATGATGTGATCCTATGCACCTATGGTGACATGATGCGCGTGCCGGGCACCGGGCGGCGGTCGCTGATCAAGGCCAAGGCGGAAGGGGCAGATATCCGCATGGTCTACTCCACCATCGATGCACTGAATATCGCGCGGGACAGCCCCGATCGACAGATAGTTTTCTTTGCCATCGGGTTTGAGACGACAACGCCCGCCACTGCGGTCGCGATCAAACGGGCGCAGGCCGAAGGGCTGACCAATTTCACCGTTTTCTGCAACCATGTCCTGACCCCCGCAGCCATAGGGCACATCCTTTCATCGCCAGATTTCGCCCCCAATGGCCCGGCTCGGATTGATGGCTTTCTGGGTCCGTCACACGTGAGCGCGATCATCGGATCACAACCCTATGAGGCGGCGGCACAGACCTACGAAAAGCCAGTGGTCATCGCAGGGTTTGAACCGCTGGATGTGATGCAATCGGTCCTGATGTTGATTGAACAGGTCAATGCGGGGCGGGCTGTGGTTGAAAACCAGTACACAAGGGTCGTGACCCGCGATGGCAACCGCAAAGCGCAGGCACTGGTCGCCAAGGTGCTGGCATTGCGCGACAGCTTTGAATGGCGGGGGTTGGGTGCGGTGACCGATAGCGCCTTGCGGATTTCCAATGATTTCGCAGCATTCGACGCCGAAAAGCGCTTTGCAATATCTGAAAAGCGATCGCGCGAGGTGAAATCTTGCGAATGTCCTGCCGTGTTGCGGGGCGTCAAAAAACCAACCGAGTGCAAGCTTTTTGGTAAGGTCTGCACGCCAGATAACCCAATGGGCGCCTGCATGGTTTCCTCCGAAGGTGCATGCGCGGCTTACTGGAGCTACGGACGCCAGCGCATGCCAGAAACAGCCGCATGACCCAAGATACCGTTGACATGACCCACGGCGGCGGCGGGCGAGTGATGCATGATCTTATCCGCAATCTGTTTCAGAAGCACCTGTCGAACCCCGTACTAGACCGTGGCGACGATGCGGGGCTGGTGACGGTGCCGGGGCAGCGGCTGGTCATGGCCACTGACGGGCATGTGATCTCGCCGTTGTTTTTTCCCGGTGGCGATATCGGGGCGCTGTCAGTGCATGGCACGGTCAACGACTTGGCGATGATGGGGGCAAGACCGCTCTATCTGACCGCCGGTTTCATTCTTGAAGAGGGGTTCCTTCTCGCCGATCTGGAACGCATCGTTTGGTCCATGTCGAATGCCGCGCGCGCTGCCAAAGTAAAGGTGATCAGCGGTGATACCAAGGTTGTCGAGCGCGGAAAAGGTGACGGTGTTTTCATAACAACGACAGGTTTGGGTGTCGTTTCGGAGGACGTGGACCTGTCTGTCGCCAATGTGCGGGCGGGGCAATCCGTCTTGGTGTCCGGCACGATGGGGGATCATGGTGTCGCCGTGCTGTCTAAACGGGAAAATCTAGAATTCGAGACTGAAATTCTGTCAGATTCCGCGGCCCTGCACGGGCTTGTTGCTGATATGCTGGCGGCCACCCCAAACATAACGATGCTGCGCGACCCGACACGCGGCGGCTTGGCGGGGACACTGAACGAAATCGCGGCAACAGCAGGGGTGGGCATTACATTGGACGAGGCGCAAATACCCGTCGCACCTGATGTGGCGGCCGCCTGCGAACTCCTGGGGCTTGATCCGCTGAACACCGCCAACGAAGGCAAATTGATTGCCATTTGCCCGACGTCCCAAGCGGACACCCTGCTAGCGGCGATGCAGGCGCATCGACTGGGCCGCAATGCTGCGATCATTGGTCGGGTCACTGACGATCCAGCGCAATTCGTGCAGATGAAAACCCAATTAGGTGGCACCCGCATTGTTGACTGGCTCGCCGGTGAACAGCTGCCACGCATTTGCTAGCGGTGCAGGGCCGCCGGATCACCGTGCGCGGACGGGTGCAAGGCGTGGGTTTTCGCCCCTATGTCTGGCGGCTTGCACAGGATGTGGGGCTGCGTGGTCATGTTCTGAACGACGGCACGGGTGTCCGTATTGATGTTTGGGGAGATGCCGAGGATCTGGACCAATTCCAGCTACGGCTCACTCAATCCCCGCCGCCACTAGCGCAGATTGCTGGTGTTACAGCAACCAATCTTGCCGGACTTGCAACACAGAATGATTTCGCCGTCACAGACAGCCTTAGCGGTCCTGTCGCCACCGAGATCACACCTGATGCGGCCACCTGCCCCGCCTGCCGGGCCGAGATTTTCGACCCCATGAACAGGCGTTACGCCTATCCTTTCACCAATTGCACGCATTGCGGACCGCGTCTGTCGATTGTGCGCGGTGTGCCTTATGACCGCGCGCTGACATCAATGCTGGCGTTCCCGATGTGCAAGGACTGCCAGACCGAATATGAAAACCCTGCCGACCGCCGGTTTCATGCCCAACCGAATGCTTGCCCGGCCTGTGGCCCGCAGATTTGGCTGGAAGATGCGGACGGGCGCCTTGGCAGCGCTGATCCGATCAGCGAGATGGCGCATAGGCTGATGCAGGGCCAGATCGTTGCGATCAAGGGGATCGGCGGCTTTCATCTGGCTTGCGACGCAACAAACGAACAGGCCGTACTGCGGTTGCGGCGGCGCAAAAGCCGGGTTGCCAAACCCTTTGCTCTGATGGCGCGGGATATCGCCCAGATCAGAGGGTTTTGCTATGTCTCGGAGGCTGAGGCGGCCCTGCTGAGCACGCCCATCGCTCCGATTGTCTTGCTTGCCCGACGGAACGACACAACACTTGATGGTATCGCGCCCGGCCTTGATCGGATCGGGGTGATGTTGCCTCACACCCCTTTGCACCACATCTTGATGGCACAGCTGACGGGGCCACTTGTCATGACCTCGGGCAATCGCGCGCAGACCCCGCAAGCGACAAGTAATGACGCAGCCCGCACGGTCTTGGCGGGCATTGCCGATGTCTGGGTGATGCACAACCGGGATATCGTCAACCGGTTGGACGACAGCCTGATGCGTGTGGACACGAACGGCCCCAGCATTCTGCGTGCGGGACGTGGCGTGTCGCCCGCACAGATCGCACTGCCAAAAGCATTTGGCGGTGCGCCTCCGGTCTTGGCTATGGGGGCGGCGCTGAAATCAACCTTCTGCTTGATCAAAGACGCTCAGGCGATCCCATCCGCGCATATAGGCGATCTGACAACGGCCGAAACCTATGCCGATTTCCGATCCAAGATCGCCCTCTTTCGTGCCCTCTATGATGTGACCCCTGCGGTCATCGCCGTTGATCTGCATCCCGATTACCTGTCCACCAGATACGGATACCAGTTAGCGCGTGACAGCGGCGCACGCCTAATCACGGTCCAGCATCATCACGCGCATATGGCCAGCTGCCTTGCCGAACATGGCGTAGCGCCCGATGGCACACGAAGCGTCGGGGTGATCCTTGATGGCTCGGGGCTCGGGACAGATGGGACGATCTGGGGTGGTGAATTCCTGCTTGGTGACTATGGCGGCTTTGAACGCAAGGCGCATTTTCAACCTATTGCACTGCCCGGCGGCGATCAGGCCGCACGCGAACCTTGGCGCAATCTGGTAGCCCATCTGCACGCCGCTTTCGGAGAGAGCTGGCAACGCCATATTGCTGGAACACCGCTTGTAGCCATGCTGGACGATCAACCTGTTGGTCTGATCACCCAAATGATCGCACAGAGGGTCAATACGCCGCTGGCCTCTTCGGCTGGACGGTTGTTTGATGCCGTTGCCGCGGCCCTTGGGATAGCGTTCGCGCGTCAGCATTATGAGGGGCAGGCCGCGATGGAGCTGGAGGCGTTGATCGGTGGCGAGGAACCCACTGAGGGTTATCCGGCGGCCGTCAGCGCGACAGGTGTAATCAGTTGGGCGCCGCTCTGGGCCGCCCTTTTGGACGATCTGCGGTCAGGGGTGGCACGATCCATCATTGCCGCTCGGTTTCATGCGGGTCTTGCCGTGGCAATAGCCGCTTTGGCGGCAAGGGTCGCGCAGCAGGCTGGAGTGACACGCATCGTTTTGTCCGGCGGGGTCATGCAGAACCGCATTTTGCTGCACCGCATTGAAACCAGCCTGACCGCGCAGAAGTTCACGGTACTTTGCCAGCATAAATTGCCGGCCAATGACGGCGGCATATCACTGGGCCAAGCCAGTATCGCGGCGATTGAAGCACAAAACTAACGCGTCTTACACACGATTGACTTTCCTCAATGGCGCCCATGCAGCGCCTATTAGTCTTGGGGCATCGAACGATTGCCTTTGAGGAGAAAGCATCATGTTCACTGCATCTTCATTCACAAAACTCGCCGCGTCGCTGTTTACCGTGCTGGTGACAACCACAGCAGCGTCCGCATTTACCGCTTGTCAGGTCACTGACACTGGTGGGATCGACGACAACAGCTTTAACCAAACCGCCTGGAAGGGCGTGCAGGACGCAATTGCTGATTTCAACATAGAGGGCCGTTTCTTGGAGTCGCAGGCCGAGACGGACTACGAGGCCAACATCAATTCCCTGCTGGGTGGGCAATGCGACGTGATCATCACCGTTGGGTTCTTGTTGGGTGACGCCACTAAAACCGCCGCCGAGGCGAACCCGGATCAGCCATTTTCCATCGTGGACTTCGCTTATGACCCTTCACTGCCCAACGTGCTAGGGCAAGTCTATGCCACCGATGAAGCCGCATTTATGGCTGGGTATCTAGCCGCAGGCATGTCCAAGACAGGTATTCTGGGCACCTTTGGTGGCATCAACATCCCCCCCGTGACAATTTTCATGGATGGGTTTGTCTATGGCGTCGACTACTACAACACAGAAAACGACACCAATGTCACAGTGCTGGGGTGGGACACCGAGACGCGTGAGGGTCTATTTACCAACAATTTTGAATCTCTTGATGACGGGCGCGCCTATGCGCAGAACCTCTATGACGAGGGCGCAGATATCGTACTGCCAGTAGCAGGTCCCGTGGGCCTTGGGTCTGCGGCCTTGGCCGATGAACTGGGCACCGATCAGTTGATGGTCATCGGCGTTGACGCCGATCTTTACCTGACCGACCCAGAAAAGGGGCACGTCTACCTGACCTCTGTGACCAAGCGCATGGATGCTACCGTGCGGCAGGTGATCGAAATGGCGATGAACGACCAGTTCGCGGGTGGCCTGATTGTGGGATCATTGGAAAACGGCGGCGTTGATCTTGCGCCGTTCCATGACCTCGACAGCGCTGTGCCTGATGCACTGAAGGCCAAGTTGGTTGATATTCGCGCTGGCATCATCGACGGCACGATCAGTGTCAGCCCGTAACCGCGCGCTTGGAGCAAGCTGATGGACATCACCCTGCGCGGCATTACCAAGCGTTTTGGCCCGGTCACAGCGAATGAGGATGTGAACCTGACAATCCGCGCGGGCGAAGTTCTTGGATTGCTTGGTGAGAACGGAGCGGGCAAATCAACCCTGATGAACGTGCTTTGCGGGCTCTACAGCCCGACCGAAGGCGACATCCTGATTGATGGCAAGCCCGTTACCTTCGATGGTCCCGGCGATGCGATCCGCGCAGGGATTGGCATGGTGCACCAGCATTTCATGCTGATCCCTGTGTTTACGGTCGCAGAAAACGTGGTGCTGGGGGTAGAGCCGACAGGCCGGTTGGATCACCTTGACCTGCGAAAGGCCCGCGCGCAGGTGCGGGCGATCAACGACCAATACGGGTTGCAGGTGAACCCAGACGCCAACATCGAAACCCTGCCAGTGGGCGTGCAACAGCGGGTCGAGATTATCAAAGTCCTGTTTCGTCAGGCCGATGTGCTGATCTTGGATGAACCGACTGCCGTGCTGACCCCGCAAGAGGTGGATGAGTTCTTCCAGATCGTTAAATCGCTGCGGGACGCTGGCAAAGCACTGGTCTTTATCACCCATAAACTGAATGAAATCCTTGATATCGCTGACCGCATCAGCGTTATCCGCCGGGGGCGGATCGTGGGCGAAGGCACCCCGCGAGAGCTGACCCGCCCGCAGCTGGCGGAAATGATGGTTGGGCGGCCCGTTAGCTTTGAGGTTGAAAAAGAACCGTTCACTCCTGGCCCGGTCCGCCTGGAAACCCGTGATCTGACGGTCGCGCGCGACAGCGGCGAAATTGCGCTTGATGGTCTGAACCTCTCGGTTCACGGCGGCGAGATCGTTGGTATTGCGGGGGTGCAGGGGAACGGGCAATCGGCCCTGATCGAAGCCTTGGCAGGCGTACGTCCTGCCATGAAAGGCAACGTGATTTTTGATGGGCAGGACATTACCCGCCTGACAGCGCGGGCACGCCACCGACTTGGCATCGCGCATATCCCTGAGGACCGGCAGGCCGCTGGCCTCATTGCGAATTTCACCGTGGCTGAAAACATGGTGCTCGACCAATACTATGCCACGCCATTTGCCAAAGGGCCGCAGGTGGATTGGGCACGCGTCAACCAAATTTCAGCCAAATTGGTGCATGATTTCGATATTCGCACCCCATCGGTTTTCGCCCAAGCCGGGCATCTGTCGGGCGGCAATCAGCAAAAACTGATTGTGGCCCGTGAGCTGGCTCGCGACACAAAATGCGTAATTGCGGGCCAACCGACACGCGGCCTTGATGTGGGCTCCATCGAGTACATCCACAAACGCCTGATCGCCGCCCGCGACGAAGGCGACGGTGTTTTGCTGGTCTCGGCCGAGCTGGATGAAATTCTAGCGCTCTCTGACCGCATTCTGGTGATGTTCAAAGGCCGGATCGTGGCTGAATACACTGCAGATACTGCCGATAAGGCACAGATCGGGCTTGCGATGGCGGGGGTAGCAGCATGACCGAACGCGCGATGCAAGAATTGCTGCAAGGTAAGGCGCTAGGGCGCACAGAGATCGAAGATCTGGTCGTTGTTCCCCTGTTCGCGGTCGTCATGGCCCTGATCTTGGGCGCGGTCACAATGCTGGCGACTGGTGTCGACCTGCCTACCATTGGACTGTCTTATGTGGCGTTGCTGGATGGCTCTGTCGGTTCGCTAAATGCAGTGTCCGAGACGCTGACCGCAGCCGCACCGCTAATCCTTGCGGGATTGGGGTTGGCGCTGGGGTTTCGCGCCGGTCTCTTTAACATTGGCGCCGAAGGGCAGATCGTAATCGGCGGGCTGGCCGCAGTCGTGACCGGCTTCAGCTTTGCACAGCTGCCCAGCGCCGTTCTGTTGCCGCTATCGCTTTTTGCGGGCGCTCTGGCGGGGGCACTTTATGCCTCTATTGCCGGATACTTGCGGGCCGCGACAGGCGCGCATGAGGTCATCTCGACGATCATGCTGAACCTGATTTCTTATCGGTTATTGGATTATTTCCTAAGTCTGCCTTATGTCCAGCAAACAGGCCGCGCCGATCCGATTTCCAAATCCGTGCCTGATACGGCAGAGCTTCCTCGCCTGCTGACTGCGATTGACCCCAACTTGCGGGTTCATGCGGGGATATTCCTTGTGATGATCATGGTGGGTCTCGTCTATTGGCTGCTGTTTCGCAGCAAACTGGGCTTCGAATTCCGCGCCAGTGGTGAAAACCCCAAGGCAGCCCGGTTCGCCGGCATCCATTCAGGGATCATTATCGTGGCGGCGATGGCAACAGCGGGTGCTTTGGCAGGTCTGGCCGGTGCCAATCAGGTGCTGGGCGTGCTGGGCCGTGCGACGCCGGGGTTTTCTGCGGGCATCGGCTTTGACGCCATCGCCGTGGCCTTGCTGGGCCGGTCGCATCCGGTCGGTGTTGTTTTGGCGGGCCTGCTGTTTGGCGCACTCGAAGCAGGTGGACGGCAAATGCAGGTGGATGCAGGGGTCTCTATCGATCTGATCGGGATCATTCAGGCGCTGATTATCGTCTTTATCGCGGCACCCTTGCTGGTGCGGGCGATCTTTCCGTGGGGCTTTCGCCGCAAAAAGGATGGTGCATCATGATCAGTACAGCGCGCGCCGCAGGCCATAACCGCCAAAGCACAGTCACTGGCGTCGTTCTGATTGGACTGGCCATGCTGATCGCTCTGCTATTGGCGCCTGACGCGACAGGCGATGCGACTTTCCGCCTGTCGCGGCCCACTGACCGTTGGGCGATATCGCCGCTAATCGTGCCTTCTGGCCCGTTCATCTATGTTGTCGCCACGATCCTTGCTTTCCTCGGCGTCCGTCAGTTTCTGCGCGGTGGCGCGCGCTGGGCGCTGTTGTCACTGGGCATCGGGTTGGCCTTTGCGGTCGCGGCCTTTCTGGTCTGGGCCGCCGCGGGCAAGGCGTTTTCACTGACCGGTATGTTGCAGGCCACGATGGTGCGGGCCGTGCCAATCGCCTTGGGCGCCCTGGCAGGAGTTCTTTCAGAACGCGTGGCCGTGGTGAATATCGCGATCGAGGGGATGCTCTTGGCTGGTGCCTTCACTGGGGCCCTTGTTGGATCGCTCGCTGGCGGCATCGGTGGATTGGCCGCTGCCATCGCGGTTGGCGGTATTTTCGGCTTTATTCTGGCGGCGCTTGTCGTGACCTACCGTATGGATCAGATCATTGCAGGTGTGACGATCAACCTGTTTGTGCTGGGGCTGACGTCTTATGTCAGCAGTCAGGTCTTTGCCGAATACCGATACCTGAACAATGCGCCCGTATTTCGATCGATTAAGATACCAATCCTTGGCGATATCCCGGTGATCGGACCAATGCTGTTCAACCAGAATGTCTTTGTTTACGGCGCTCTCGTGATGGTGGCTGTTTCGACTTACTACCTGTTCTACACACGCCACGGGCTACGCGCACGGGCCGTGGGCGAACATCCAAGGGCCGCTGATACGTTGGGCATCAATGTCTACCGGACACGCTATATCAATGTGACACTGGCAGGCATGGTGGCCGGTTTCGGCGGCGCGTGGTTCACGCTGGGATCAGTTGGGCGCTTTGATGAAGGGATGACCGGAGGGCGCGGCTTTATCGGGCTGGCAGCGATGATTTTTGGGCGTTGGCACCCTGCGGGCGCGCTTGCCGCCGCCCTTGTGTTCGGCTTTGCGGATTCAATGCAACAAAAGCTGGCTCTGCTGCAAACCCCTATCCCGTCAGAGTTCCTCGCGATGGCACCTTATATCGTAACAATCGTTGTCGTTGCCGGGCTGGTCGGACGCGCACGCCCACCAGCGGCGGATGGCAAACCCTATGTAAAGGAATGATATTTTGAGACGGCCCCATGTCTGACGCGACCCCCAAAATAGCCATCGTGTGTTATTCAAAGACCGGCCATTCCTGGAATGTTGCCGAAAGACTTGCTTTGGTCCTGGATGCACAACTTTTCGCATTGCAGACCCAGCGATACAACTTCCCTTACTTTGGTTACATCCGCGCAGGGTTTGACAGTTTGCGCGGTGCGCCGACGCCACTGAAACACCCATTGCCTGATATCAAAAACGACGATGCCGTGATTATCTGCGGGCCGGTCTGGACATCTTATCCAGCGGTGCCCTTGATCAGCTACCTGCAACAAGAACCCCGCCTGCCGCGTGTCGTGGGCCTGATGCTGACCTGCGGCGACCATTCCCCACCAGAAAAGGCCTATGCGATGGCCGAACAGGAATTCGGGCGCCCATTTGTCGCCAAAGGTGCCATTTCCAACAACTTAGAAGATCAGCCCGAGGCGGACGCAAGGATCAAGGAATTCGCAAGCGCAATCAAAGACGCGCTTACGGCAAAGTGAACAACGCGTTCAGAGTGCCTAAAGCGGCGTGTCCTTCGTATTCTTCGTGGTAACCGGCAACATATCGAGGCCCATTTGAACCAGCTTACCGGTTTCCTCGCTGTATTGCGCAAAGGCCTTTTCCATGAACGCCAGCTGCGCTTTCTGGAAATCCTCAGTCGATTTGCAATGCAGTAGCGCGTGCTGTGTTTTCACGTCCTCGCGGATGCGGTCGGCGACAAAAGTGGCCAGTTCGGTATTCATGTCGGCTACCTTTTCAAACCATGCAGTGCCCAACCAGCGCATTGGGCCCAGCCCTGCGTCTTCAGCCTGCTGCATCAGGGCCTGACCCATTGCGAGGGGGTCATTGATGGTGTCGGTGTCCTTCTTCGATTTGGCCATAGCGGCGCCCTCCAGATGATAAACTAGGGCAATCTTATACGGGCAATTCGCCGCTTTCATTGACATCTATCAAAGCCAACCCTGCCTTTGTCATGATTTGAAGGGGTATGAATGATGTTTTGACCAAGGGCCTGAGCACGCAACAGGCCATAACATTGCACGACACCCACGGCTGGAACGAATTGCCGCAAGCCGCAGGGCCGTCGCCTTTGCGCATTATGTTGCGTCAGTTCACCAATGTGCTTGTGATCATCTTGATCATTGCCGCGGTTATCGCCTTTGTGGTGGGTGAGCGGATTGATACTATCGCCATTGGCATTGTGATCCTGCTCAATGGTATCCTTGGCTTTGTGCAAGAATGGCGGGCCGAGAACGCCCTGCAAGCGCTTCGCAACATGATGTCTCCGCAGGCCACTGTGCTGCGCGACGGCCAGCAGATGATGATTGCCGCGCGCGAACTTGTGCCCAGTGATCTGATCATCGTGGCCGCCGGCGACAGGGTGCCCGCCGACGCCGATGTGATCGAGCAAACAGCACTTTTTGCCGATGAGAGCGCGCTGACGGGTGAGTCCATGCCTGTGGCCAAGGATAGCGTTGGTGCGACCCTGTTTACTGGTACCAACGTGGTTGAAGGACGCGGCATGGCGCGGGTGACGGCCATCGGCACGCAGACCCGCTTTGGTCAGATTGCTGTCTTGACCGGTTCTGTCGTGCAACGCCAAACACATTTGCAACAGCAGCTGGGTCAATTGGCCAAACAACTGGGGATCGTCGCCTTGCTGATTGCAGGTTCGATTATGACATTGGGCATCTGGAGCGGACGACCCGTCACAGAGATGTTCATGACCGGCGTTTCACTGGCTGTCGCGATGGTCCCAGAAGGGCTGCCTGCCGTGGTCACCATCACGATTGCTTTGGGTGCGGCGGCGCTGGTGCGTCAAAATGCGCTGACCCGCCATTTGCAGGCGGTGGAAACTCTGGGCGCAGCCTCGGTTATTTGCACCGACAAAACCGGTACGCTGACCGAAAACAAGATGACAGCAACCGCACTCTGGACGCCGCAGGGCCGCTATCAGGTTACTGGCACAGGCTATGATCCATCTGGCCATATCGCGACAGAGGGCAGCAAACGTCGCGCCTCTAACGATCCGGTACTGGCGGCAATGCTTGAGGTTTGCGCAGGCTGCAATCACGCCAATCTGCACCACAAGCCGGGCGAGTGGACGATGATCGGCAGCCCCACCGAAGGCGCGTTACTGACGCTGGCTTACAAAGGCTGGGCCGCCCTGCCCGCCCCCAAAGACGTCATTGCTGAATTCCCCTTCAACAGTGACCGCAAGCGAATGAGCATTCTGCGGCGCACGCCAGACGGCCCCAAAATCCTAACCAAAGGCGCGCCAGAACGGCTGCGCGACCTTTGTACCGCTATTGCGGGCCCAAACGGGCCGGAGCCGCTGACACAGGCGGGCCGCGCCAAAATCGAGTCTGCCTATACAGAGATGGCAGCTAGCGGGCATCGGGTGATCGCTTTGGCGGCCGGCTCTGCCCCCGACGCCAAATTGCGCGAGGATAATCTGGTCTTTCTGGGACTCGTCGGCATCATCGATCCGCCCCGCCCCGAGGTTGCCGCCGCCGTCGCGCAGGCCCATGCGGCGGGTACCCGTATAATCATGATCACTGGCGACAGTCCGGTCACCGCCCAAGCCATCGCAAAGGCGATTGGGCTGGACCCGCGAACGGTGATGACGCACGACAGGCTTATCGTCATGTCTGACGTCGAGCTGACACATGCGCTAGACAGCGACACCCTGATCGCGCGGGCCGAACCAGCCGACAAAATGCGCATTGTCGCCTTGCTGCAAGACAAAGGGCAGATCGTGGCGATGACCGGCGACGGGGTGAACGACGCGCCCGCGTTGGAACAGGCCGATATTGGCATTGCAATGGGGATCCGCGGCACAGATGTGGCCAAGGACGCCGCCGATTTGGTGCTGCTGGACGATAACTTTGCTACGATTATCGCCGCCATCCGTGAAGGCCGGCGGCAGTTCGATAACTTGCGCAAATTTGTGCGCTACTTGCTCTCATCAAATGCGGGCGAGGTAATTGCGCTTCTGGTGAACATCATCATCGGCGGGCCGCTGATCTTTCTGGCGACGCAGATTTTGTGGATGAACCTGATTACTGATGGGCTGACGGCCGTGGCGCTGGGGCTGGAAAAGCCCGAGGCAGGCCAGATGAAAGAACCGCCCCGCCCCATGAATGCACCTATCCTCGGGTGGTCTGGCGTGGCGCTGATCGCGGTGTTCGGGCTTTATACTGGGCTGTCGAGCCTATGGATATTCTGGAGCCTTCTGCCCGTGGACGAAACACTGGCCCGCACCGCGGCGTTTACTGCTATGGTTGTGTTTGAAAAATTCAGTGTCTTCGCATTTCGCTCCCTGCGCGCACCGTGCAGCCATATCGGATGGACCAGCAACCCCTTCCTGCTGCTGGCACTGGCGGCCACACTGGGCGCACAGATTGCTGCGGTCTATTGGCCACCATTGCAAACTTTGCTGCAAACCACCGGGTTGGGATGGGCAGAATGGCAGATGATCGGTCTGTTCACGTTGCCGCTGATTGTCCTGCCGGAACTTATTAAAATGATGATGTACCGAAGGACAACCAATGGCGCTTGAACATGGGCATGGCCCGAAAGAAATCGCAGCCCGGCTGGACGCACAAAACGACAGCGGACGGTTGCGCGACGCGATCTTTGGCGGGATCGATGGGACAGTGACCACTTTTGCGATTGTCGCTGGCGTACAAGGCGCGGGTCTGTCTGCGGGCATTGTCGTGACACTGGGGCTGGCCAATGTGCTGGCCGATGGGTTTTCAATGGCAGCGGGCAATTACGCCGGCATCAAGGCCGTGGCCGATGACCGGCGCAGATTATGGAAGGTCGAAGAACGGCATGTGCATGAAAACCCGCAGGGCGAACGCGATGAGTTGGAACAAATCCTCGCGCGCAAAGGGCTACAAGGCCGGATCTTGCAAGAGGCAACGGCGATGATCAGTCAGGACAAAAAGCAATGGATTTCTCTTATGATGGCCGAAGAATACGGCCTGCCTCCGATTGATGAGCGACCAATCCGGGCCGCAATCGTGATTTTCGGGGCCTTCGTCCTTGCGGGGATGTTTCCATTGTTGCCCTATCTGATCGGCCTTGCTGATGCGTTTTCATGGTCCATCGGTATCTCGGGGCTGACGTTCTTTGCCATTGGCACGATCAAGTCGCGCTGGTCGCTGGCGCCCTGGTGGCGATCTGGGCTTGAAACGCTGCTGATTGGTGGCGTTGCCGCCGGCCTGGCGTTTGTGGTGGGGCGGATGTTCCACCCCTAGGTTGCCAGTCTGTGGCACGGCTTACCTTCGTCGCGGTTAGCAATATGGCCTGCTATGCGGGACAAAGCAGTCGCCTGAATCCTATAAGCCAATGCTCGCTTATTGAGCATAACTCCGTACCGAGAGGCAACAAGGACGGAGTTTCGGGCGTTCATCGGATCTGTAGGGCGGCGGACAAAAACAAACCCACTGTTGCCCTTACCGAATACCAATGTGGCCCGATCTAACAATAAAGTTCGCGCAGGATGTTCTTTTGAACCTTGCCCATCGTGTTACGGGGAAGAGCGTCAGTGATGATATACCGTCTTGGTTGCTTAAACCGTGCGAGGCTCGGTGCGACGAGAGTAGCGATATCTTCGGGGGACAGCTTTGAGTTCTCCAAGACGATCGCCGCTAAGACACTTTCCCCGAAATCGGAATGCGGAACACCAAAGACCGCGCTTTCTAGCACGCCGTCAATGTCGTTGATCACGTCCTCTATTTCCTTAGGATAAATATTATAACCACCTGAAATAATGAGGTCTTTCTGCCGTCCAACGATGGAGATATGGCCATCATCTGACTTCACACCCAGGTCACCGGTGATGAAAAAGCCAGTGTCGCGCAACTCTTCGGCAGTTTTTTCGGGCATATTCCAATAGCCTTGGAAAACGTTGTCGCCGCGTACTTCGATCATTCCGACTTCGCCCGGCGCGACCGGCCTGCCGTTATCGGTGATCTCTACATCTGTGCCGGGAAGCGCATAGCCCACAGTTCCTGCCAGTCGTACACCATGATATGGATTTGAGGTGATCATGTTCGTCTCAGTCATCCCATAGCGTTCAAGAATGCGGTGGCCGGTCCTTTCTTCGAATGCCGTGTGGGTTTCTGCTAACAATGGCGCAGAGCCTGACACGAAGAGCCGCATGTTCTTGACTAAATCGCTGTTCAGTCGGTCGTCGCCCAAGAGCCGAGTGTAGAAAGTGGGGACACCCATCAGGAGTGTTGACGATGGGATTTCGGCGATAACCATATCGACATCGAATGCCGCCATGAAACGCACCTGCGATCCAGCCAAGAGCGCTGTATTCAGCGCCACAAAAAGGCCGTGGGTGTGGAAGATCGGGAGCGCATGGATCAGACGGTCTTTGCTAGTGATTTGCCAAAGATCGGTTAAGCTTACGGCGTTCGACAGAAGGTTCTTATGCGACAACATAGCGCCCTTGGAACGCCCTGTAGTGCCTGATGTATAAAGCAGTGCTGCCAGATCTTCTGGGCCACGCGGCACGGTTGGAAAACTGGTGTCGCACGCGTCTGCGCCAGTCGACAGTGATCCGGTCCCGTCTTTGGCAAGGGTCATAACCTGCGCACCACCGTCGCAGATCGCGGATATTCCGGCCTCATTGCGTCGATCGCACACGACCAACGCGGGTGTAGAGTCTTCAATGAAATACTGCAATTCACTCTGCGTATACGCCGTGTTGAGCGGTAGATAGACTGCCCCAGATTGGACTGCCGCGCCATAAAGTGCGATCGTGTCGAATAGTTTGGGTGCCTGAACCACCACCCTGTCGCCCGGTTTTACTCCCGCGTTCGTCAGTACATGCGCCAGTTGGGCCACGCGAGAAACGAAACTTGCGTAGCTGACTTGTGTCCCATCATCGAGTGTTAGGAATATGGCATCGTTCTTGGCATGTGGCGCAATGAGTGCATCGTAAAGAGTATTGGTCACGATGAGGTTTCCTTAGGTTTAGTAGAGAGCGTGGCGGTCGATAGTGCAAGTGCAGGCTTGGCTGCCGCAATCAGCGATTTGAGCGCAAAGTCCTCGTGCCGGCGTTGTGTTTGAGACAAATCGTAGAGGTAGTTCACCATCGCACCGCTGGATTGAGCAAGGCCGTTCGCAGAGGTGTCGGCATCTGCATGAATGTCATAGATTTGCGCTCCATTGCCCAAGTGAAAACGGGCAACGGGATCAATGGGCAATCCATCATCGCGCTTTGCCAACATCAGATAACGGGCCGCCATTGCGCGGAGATCTTGTGGCGGGGCGCGGTGCTCTAGGATCGCGGCTGCGACGTGACCATACTCTTCGTTAATGGTTTGCGTTGCCAGCCATCGGTTCAGGCCCGGGATGGGGGACAGCGTGACGAAATTCTGAAGTTGCGGGAACGCCAGCGAGAGTTCCGCGACGACTTGCTTGATCAGCTGATTGCCAAAGCTGATGCCCGATAGACCCTTCTGGCAATTCGAGATTGAATAGAAGACTGCGACTTTTGCGTCTTCGGCTTCCAAAGGCGTGCGCCCTTCTGAAAGGAGTTTTGTCACCGAACTCGGTATCGCTTCGGTCAACGCAACCTCAACAAAGATTAGCGGCTCGTCGGGCATGGCAGGGTGAAAAAAGGCAAAGCAACGCCGATCTGGTGGATAAAGGCGCCGACGCAAATCATCGAGATCGTTGATCTGATGCACAGCTTCGTAGGCTACGATCTTATCAAGGATACGTGCTGGCGTGTCCCAGTTGATAGCTTTGAGCACTAAAAATCCGCGATTGAACCAGCTGCGTAGTAAGTGAACGAAATCATGGTTGGTACACGCAAGATCTGGGTTATCTTTGAGGATGCGCAGCAGATCGACACGCATTGCGACAATATTAGCGGTCGCACCCAGAGGTTGGTTCAACCGGCGGAGCAGTTCCTGACGCTTGGGTTCGGCGGCTTTTGAAAGTGCAAGAAAGGCCTCTGGAGTAGGGGCATTGGCATAGTTTGTGGCGAGCAAAGCCACGGCCTGCGCATCAATATCCAGTTCCTCGTTTAGAAACGTGAAGAACGCAATTTTCTCTGCTTCAGGCAAAGAGCGGTACCGGTCAAAGACAGTCGCCGCCAAGGCTTGACCGGAAATAACGCCTTCGGTGGACAGCAATGCGCGGCAGAGTTCTTGAATGTCACGCGCATCACTTTTGCCACGCATACGTTCGCTGCGGTCAAAGAGAGTGGACAGCATGTCCGTTAGAAATCGATTGCGCTGCACCGTCATTACGTTGTCCTTCAATCGTTCCACACAGGCCGGGTTTACAACTCGCCAAGCTGCGTTTTTAGATATTCGCCCGTCAAACGGTAGTGACTAAGCAGCGCAACAGAGGCACCTTCAGCGTCGCCGCGGACGGCCGCATCAAAGATATCTTCGTGCTCCGCCGCAATGTCCCGGCTTTGATAAGAAGCCCCGCCCGCGGCGAGGTATCTGTACCGAATATTGAGGTCATATAGTTGGCTGCAGTAACGCTCCAGCATGGGGGAATCGGCGTTACTAAGAAGCGTCATGTGGAATGACTTATGCGCATCCTCAAAAATCTCAGTCCCTGCATGACGTTTCATTTTATGGTTTGACAGGACAAGCCTCTCTTCCCACTCAGAAGTGGCCCGCGCGATGGATTGGCGCAGGGCCATGTCTTCCAGCGTGGACCGCAGCATTAGGATTTCTTCAAAGTTTG
>ENA-OQVM01000785-OQVM01000785.1-marine-metagenome-genome-assembly--contig:-NODE-785-length-46597-cov-14.803203_pt1 | contig 46597 bp, 34 predicted proteins | sample MGYA00237776_ERZ505498 | MGnify/ENA primary metagenome ERZ505498 (study PRJEB26159, sample SAMN06265151) | marine metagenome | isolation source: Helgoland LTER site | place: Germany:Helgoland, sampling...
ACCCTACGAGATGCACCCGTCGTGGTTAAGCTTCGCCGTTAAGCTTACGGCATTTTTGGTTACTTTTTTTGCTGTTGACAGCGTAGTTTGCTGCGCGCCTGAAGGGCGTCCCGTAGGGTGAGCGAAGCGAATACAAAAAGTGACTGGCATGTCGGGCCACCCCCGACGACCTTGACCTTGACCTTGACCTTAAAACTTAAAACTTAAACAAAAAAGCAAACCCTCAGAATGCCCCATCACCACTAAAAGCTTATACATAAGATTCTGGCTTCTGGCTGTCGGGCCACCCCCGACACCAACACAACAACTAACCCTCACCATAAGGCGCAAACGCAATCAACGCCGCAGTAATCGCAACATTCAACGATTCAACTGCATTATGCATAGGAATATAAACACTATAATCCGCTTGTGACTGCGTCTCTGTCGATACACCCTCCGTCTCATTACCTAACACAAACACCGTAGCGGCGGGCGGCTGCTGAATTAAACCCTGTAAACTCACGCTGGTTAAATGTGTTTGATGACTGCCGCTATTAGCACCATCATCTTCGGCACATAAGGTCGCTATTTTTACTCCCCGCTCTTGTAACGCCGAAGTAGCATCGCTTAGCTTTTCACAGCAAATAATCGGACACTTAAAAATAGCGCCGGCACTGGCTTTAATGACCAGTGGCCCCAATGTTGCCGACCCTTGCTTGGGAATAATTAAACCACGTATACCTGAGGCCGCCGCCGAGCGAATAATCATGCCTAAATTCTGCGGGTTAGAGACGTTATCTACAGCGAGAAAACGGTCCTGGATATCTGCTACATAGCCATTTAAAAAACTCGCTAATTGCTGATAACCGGGTAGGGCTAAGTCGGCTGCTACTCCTTGATCTTGTTTGCTGCTTCGAGAGATGCGCGATAACGCTAGCTTATCGATATGCTCGGTCACTATTTTACGCTGTGCGGCAAGCGTTTCAATTTTAACGAGTATGGGCGCCTTCTTATTACTGTTAGCTAAATGCACACGGTATATCGGTATTGATGCGTCTTGTAATGCTTCTAATACTGGCTTGCGCCCATAAATAGTCAGCATATTGTCAAAGCGGCTTTTCTTTTGCTGATAACCGTCGCTATTGTTCATGGCTTCTCTTTTTTTTAATAGACCTGCTGGTCTTTAGATTGTCGGATAAATTGCGGGCGCTTTGATGTGGCTCGGCAAACCTGCTGCGATGGCAAATATACCTTGTGTGGCCACCATTGCACGCAATGCTTCTGGTAAGTCGTCGGGTTTTACTCTGTATGCTCTAAGACTGCTTTCGTTTTTAGCACTATAACGGCCTTGTTTTGGCGCTCACTATTTTCTCTAAGCACCAAATTGGTGCTTATTAGTGGCATTGCTGTACAAAGCACCGCCAGAGGGCAAATAAATAGCCTGAATCACCATAAAAGCACTCGATTTGCACTGACAAAGCCCATAAGATCGCCCCAGCCTTGATTCTTGATGTAAAAGCTTTGACGCTGGAGCTAATACCTCGCGTTAAAAAATACGCATCTCGAAAGCTAGAATTTGAATAACTAGAATTTGAATAACTATAAATTGAATAACATCTATTGGGAGTTCTACTTTGAATATTGAACGAAGAATTAAAACAACAGTGACAGGCCTTGCGGCTTTACTGTTATCGGTTGCCGCCGCTGCGCAAGATGAGTTAAGCGGTGCTAACACTTCATGGATCATGACATCAACAGCGTTGGTGCTGTTCATGACACTACCGGGTTTAGCTTTATTCTATGCCGGTTTGGTTCGCTCTAAAAACGTATTGTCAGTACTGATGCAGTGCTTCTCTATTGCCTGTGTTGCTTCTGTTGTCTGGTTTGTCGCCGGCTACAGCTTAGCTTTTAGCGAAGGTAATAACTTTATTGGTGACCTTAGCAATATGTTTCTTGCTAATGTAACTGAAGACAGCATGTCAGGTGATATTCCTGAAAGTGTTTTCTTAATGTTTCAAATGACTTTTGCGATTATTACTCCGGCACTGGTTATTGGCGGTTTTGCTGAGCGTATTAAGTTTAGTGCGGTCATGCTGTTTACTGTTTTTTGGTTGTTAGCTGTTTACGCACCTGTTTGTCATTGGGTTTGGGGCGGCGGTTGGTTAGGCGACAAAGGCGCACTTGATTTTGCGGGCGGTATTGTTGTTCATATCACTGCTGGTGTTGCCGCGTTAGTTGCTGCGTTAATGGTCGGTCCACGTAGTGGCTTCCCATCATTGCCTATGCCTCCACATAACCTAACATTATCGGTTGCTGGTGCAGGTATGCTATGGGTCGGTTGGTTTGGCTTTAATGGTGGTAGTGCATTAGGTGCTAACGGTGATGCAGGTATGGCTATTCTTGTTACGCATTTGTCAGCGGCTTGTGGCGCTGCAACTTGGTCGATTATTGAGTGGGTTAAATACGGCAAGCCAAGCGTGTTAGGCATTATTACTGGCATGGTTGCAGGTCTAGGTACTATTACGCCAGCATCGGGCTTTGTTGGTCCTGCAGGTGCAATGGTTATTGGTATTTCAGCGGGCGTGGTTTGTTTTTATGCAACGCTTTATATGAAGCAAAAGCTTAAAATTGATGACTCTTTAGACGTTATGCCAGTTCACGGCGTGGGCGGCATTTTGGGTACATTGGCTGTCGCTGTTTTTGCTAGCTCTGAGCTTGGCTTGTTTAGTGGTCAAGGTTTGGAAAATACTATTAGCGATCAGTTATGGATTCAATCAACAGGTATTGCGGCTACTATCGCTTATACAGCGGTTGTAACTTATATTATCTTTAAGGTAATCGGTTTGTTAACCGGTGGTATCCGTGTTGATGAAGATCAAGAAGCAGAAGGTCTTGATTTGGTATCACATAACGAAAGAGGTTATGACATCTAGTCATATCGCTCTCTAGCATGCTTAGCGGCGCTCTAACAGTGCCGCTAACGTTAAAAGCCCACTTTAATGAGTGGGCTTTTTTTTTGCCCTTTGGGTTTGAGGTTCATTTAAGCGCTGGTTTTAGTATGGTTGATTTGTAGTAGTTGATTTGTAGTAGTTGATTGGTAAAAAATGATCGGCAAATGCTTTTTTATCACTTTAGTCTTTGGCGGTTTTTATTTTTAAAGATAACTTATCTCGCTAAAAAAGACGGCCGCATTTTTTAAAGCTGGGCGCTAAAACTGGTTATCTTCTTTTAACCAGAGTAAATAATCGTTATAGGGGATGGGTCGAGAAATTAAATAGCCCTGAGCATAATCGCAACCCATCGATTTCAATAAATCTAAGGTCTCATTGTTTTCTACGCCTTCGGCCACGACTTCAAGATTAAAGGCGTGGGCTAAATCTATAATCAGTTTAACGATGTTTCTATCACCTTCATTGCTCAGCATGTTGTGGACAAAAAACTGGTCAATTTTTAATTCGTCGGCGGGAATATGTTTAAAGTAGGCCAATGATGAATAGCCAGTACCAAAGTCATCAATCGAAATTCTTACTCCGGTTTCTCGCACCTTACTGAGATAATCGAATGCGAGTTCTTTATCTTTAATTAATACGTCTTCGGTAATCTCTAAGGTCAACCGGTTAGGCTCTACATGCCAAAGAGTTAGGGCCTGTTCCACCAGTGTATAAAGTGTTTTAGAGGTAACTGAGTTGGCCGGAATGTTGACGCTAACGCCGCCTTTATAGTGCTCATCCATTTCACTTAAATGTTTTAAGGCGGTATTCACTAGCCAGTTTATTAAGTCTAACTCTGAACCTAAGTGCTCAATAAGCGGTATGGTGATGTCGGGTGAAATAAGACCATGATCGACGGTTGGCCAGCGAATTAAGGCCTCTGCATTGTAAGGGGGAGCTTTGTTTTTATTGGATGGGTTAATGCATAGCTTAGGCTGATAATAGAGTTCTAGCTCATCTTCTTGCATAGCAACATGCAGGTTGTTTAATAACTCCCACTTTAATTGATCGCTGGATTGCTGCTGGTTTTTTCCCAGCATTGCATAAGCTTGGTTGCTGGTTTTTGCATGCTTTAACGCTAGTTCGGTATCCAGTACTAACTTGTTCGCATCAGTATGATGTTCGTAATTATAAGCAATGCCTATATTAACCGTGATTTTTAAGCTGTGGTTTTGCCATTCAAAAACGCCTTTAAATAAGGCGAGTATTTGCTCAACGCAAATTACTGCCAAACCAGGGCTTTTAAGCTGTGGTAAGAGTACGCCAAACTCATCATTACCCAAATAGTGAACCGCAAATTTTTCGCTGCTTAGCTGTTTAAGTCGCTCATTGATTTCCATCAAAATAGCATCACCACAAGCGCGTCCAAAGCTGCGATTTAATTCATGAAAGTCACGCACATCTATAATTGCCAATGCAGTGAGATACTGTCCGCTATCGCTACTTTCAAGCAGGTTATCTAAGGCTTGAAGCAGGGCGTGACGTTGTGGGGGTAACTTAGGTGGTTCTATGTTCGGCATGTGCTTTGCTCAATCATTTAATCACTAATCAATATAAGCATAGCAGACCTACCGTTAATAGTGGCTGTGGCAATTTAGAGTAGTGTGCGGAGCAATTGCTGATTAATAGGGCAGGCTAGACCATTTTCTTGTGCCAGCTTAACCATATAGCCATTAAGGTAGTCGAGCTCTAGCGGTCGTCCTAATTGACCATCTTTAAGCATTGATGAGGTATTTTTTGCTGTTTGCTGGGCGACCGTTTGTGAAGCATTAAATAATGCCTCGGCAGTTATATTGATTGTTGCTTCGACCGCGTTATTAACTATGGCGCTATTAATTATGACGCTATTAATTATATCGCTTAACTCCGCACAGAGTGCTTTTATTTGATGGGTATGCGCTGTGTTAGAAAACAGTTCGCCATTCTTGCATTGATGAATAAGTGTTAGTGGGTTGATAACACAATTGACCAGCATTTTTTGCCAAAGCGCTGAATGAATATTATCGAGTAAGGTATGTTGTAAATAAAAATGGGGCGGTAGAAAGGTGTTAGTGTGCTCTTGCTTAAGATAGTGGCCTATAAACGTATGCCCAATACCGGTATGACTGAGCTTGAAAGGTTGATGCAATAAAGCGCCATCAGAGGTTATGCCTAATAAAAATTGAATTTTGTCGCTATGCTTTTGCAGTTGCTGATGCATGGTCTTATGCATGCCCATACCATTGCACAGAGATAGTACGGTTGCTGATAATGATAGTGCCGGCACAATGGATTGGAGCGCTGCGTTAGCATCATAAGCTTTGGTGGCAATAATGCAGTGTTCAATAACTGTCTTGTTCTTGGCTAAGTTGCTCGGTTTGACTATATCAACATGAATAGAATGATCATTGTTATCGCTGTTAATATCTAACAATGAAAGCGATCGTTGTTGTGGGGCGCTTTCAATGCCGCTCTCTAGGCTGTGCTCTTTTAATATAAAGGTCACATCTTGGCCTGCTTTTTTTAACGCGTACGCCCATAGACAGCCAATGGCGCCGGCGCCAACGATATACCAATGGTTATTATTTGTTTTCACGTTGCTTTCACGTTGTATTCACGCTGTATTCATCGTTGCTTGAATCTGTTTGTCCTATTGAGTTTGCAATTTCGCATATAGTTTTGTTTATAGCAACGCGTTAAACTGCTTTTTCTTATGCTAAGTTATCATTGAGTTTATAGCGATGTGTCGCTTAATCTGCTTTTTTAGGAGTTATCACTATGCCATCGTTCGATATTGTATCTGAAGTCGATTTACATCAGCTTACCAATGCTGTTGATCAAGCCAGTCGTATTATTGCTAATCGTTTTGACTTTAAAGGCATTGATGCCAAGTTTGAGCGTGATCAGCGAACCATAACGATGATTGCTGAGGCGGAGTTCCAGATTCAACAAATGACCGATATTCTGCAAAGTGCACTTCACAAATGTGATATTGATATTGGCTGTATGGATTTTGCTGATATCGTTTTAAGCGGTATGCAGTGCAAGCAGTCGGTGACGTTGAAGCACGGTATAGATACGGATACCTGTAGGAAAATTGTTAAGGCAATTAAAAGTGAGAAGCTGAAAGTGCAGTCAGCTATTCAAAGTGAGCAGGTGAGGGTGACGGGTAAAAAGCGTGATGACTTGCAGACAGTAATCGCTTTTGTTCGCGCTCAAGATTTTGGTCTGCCGCTGCAAGTCAGTAATTTTAGAGATTAATTATTCTAAGCTGTCTTCTGCAATAAAGTATTTAGGATCTTCAATAACATTCACTTCACACAAGTTGCCTGCTTTATGAAGCAATTGCACGCACTCGGCGCTTAAATGCACTAAATGCAGTTTTTTACCGGCATTCAGATAGCGTTCGGCCAATGTATCAATAGCTTCAAGTCCTGAGTGATCGGCAACGCGTGAGCGAGCAAAATCGATAACGATTTCTTCGTTATCATCACTGACATTAAATTGTTCTAAAAACGAAGTGACTGAACCAAAAAACAAGGGGCCAATAACCGCATAAACGGTTGAGCCTTGATGGTCATCACGTCTAAGGATACGAATGCGTTTAGCGTGTCCCCATGCAAAGACCAGCGCTGAAACAATAACACCTAATATCACGGCAACAGCGAGGTCAGTCACAACCGTTACACCCGATACTAATATTAATATTAAAGCATCGCTACGGGGCACCTTGCCCATAATGCGAAAGCTACTCCATTCGAAGGTGCCAATAACAACTATAAACATAACGCCAATTAACGCGGCTAATGGAATTTGTTCGATTAATGGTGATGCCACTAAAATAAACAACAATAAACTCATTGCTGCTGTAATACCCGATAAGCGTCCACGACCACCTGAATTAACATTAATCATGCTTTGCCCGATCATGGCGCAACCACCCATACCGCCAAAAAATCCAGTGACGGTATTGGCGACACCTTGGCCAATACATTCACGGTTACCACGACCACGTGATTCGGTAATCTCATCAACCAGTCGTAAGGTTAATAACGATTCGATTAAGCCAATAGCGGCAAGAATTAATGCGTAGGGAAATATAATGCTCATGGTTTCTAAGTTGAGTGGCACCATAGGTATATGGAAGCTAGGTAAGCCACCCTTGATTGATGCGACATCACCGACCACACGTGTATCTAGGTCTAAGCCAAACACTAATAAGGTGACGGCCCCAATGGCTACTAAGGAAGAGGGGAGTGCTGTAGTCAGGCGTGGTAAAAAATGAATAATAATCATAGTGATGGCAACGAGGCCGATTAGTAGCGATAGTTGGCTACCTTCAAGCCATGCAACATCAACAATGCTGCCTTCCATAAAGGTATCGGTTAACCAGCCCGGTTCGCCAGGCGTTCCGAATTGGCTTAGCTGCGCCAAGAAAATAACAATAGCGAGACCGTTTACAAAGCCGAGCATTACCGGGTGCGGAACCATGCGTATAAACTTACCCAGTTTAAATGCGCCTGCACTTATTTGTAGAATACCCATTAACACGACAGTGGCAAATAAATATTCAATGCCATGATCGGCAACCAGAGACACCATAACGACAGCCAGCGCACCTGTGGCGCCAGAAATCATACCGGGGCGGCCACCAATACAAGCGGTGATTAAGCCAACGATAAAGGCCGAGTATAAACCGACTAATGGGTCAACACCGGCAACAAAAGCAAAGGCAACGGCCTCAGGAACAAGTGCAAGCGCTACGGTAAGGCCTGATAACAAATCATTTTTAATCGTGGCAACACGACTGGGGTGAAACTCAAACATGCTTTGGCTTCTCTAATAAGGAAGAGTATAGGGACGCGTATCATAGACTTGTACCGCCGCTGCCTAAGCTTAGCCAATGACAGAGCGCGGTTTGAATCTTCAAGAAGATCGATTAGTGGTAAGTGATCTTATTCGGTGACTAGCGAGAACGCGCGCAGTTTAATAAATGCGCTTTGGCAATACAATCGATTGGAACGGTTGATCGTGTGAATAGCTCACGAAATGAAATTTTAAACGGTTAATAAGGGGGGGGGGCGAAGGGCGCTTTGGGTGCATTAAGTGAGTGTCAGATTTGATTTTATTGTTTATTTCCCTGTTTATTTTTTTGCTTGATTTAAGTTAAGTGACTGAAAAATATAGATTATTTTTATTTCCCTTTGCTGCGTAAGCGCTGTTTTACTCCTAACGAATAGTTTTAGCCTTGACGAGTGAGGGTTTGCTCTGTACGATTCATCACTAAGTCCCAAAAGAAATCTTTTCGGCTAACTGTCAGGCCAATAGCCTAAATGCAGTTAAAGTCAGACCCCCTTATCTGGCTGAAGTTTATTTTATCCTGGAAGTACCATTACTACCGTTTGTTCGGTTGTAGGCCAGAATGAAAAAGCTTTCTAAATTCCTAGGGGATTATTCCACTCGTATACTCCTTACTCTCTGTTTTGCTATGTGCTTTGCGACTACTTCGTCGTGGGCGAGTATGGTTAGCCTTAATAGTGACGAAATCCAAGATATGGTCCCTGTTGACCAAGGGGCTCCTGCATTTTCTTTTATAACTAACGAGACGGATGAAGGTGCTGTTTTTCTCACCTTTTGGCTCTCTTTTCAAAATGGTTATAGCTTAGGCTCAATGTCAACGCCCATTTCTTGGAGCGCTGATTGGACCGAACACACTTCTTTTCAGCAACGTATTGTCAATCGTGATGAAAGTCCTTGGACTTTCTCTATGAGCATTGATGATGGGTCAAATGTTTATACGTCTAATTCACTCACTCTTGCGGGAGTGTCTGGTGATGAGATAACACCTAATGTGACTGAAGGCATTCTGTCTTTTGATTTTTCTACGCTTGAACTCGAAACCATAGACCTCGCTAATATTTCATCAGTAAGTCTTAATATTTCCGGCATCTTGCCAGTGAATAACTATGACCGTGTAGCTGAATATGAAGTCGCTTTTGAGGTCGGTGATCTAAACCCTGTGCCATTACCGGCATCATTGCTGTTGTTTAGTTCGGCATTAGCGTTGCTTATTTTAAGAAAAAATAATAATAAAACCGTTTAAATAATTCTTACTCATTAGTATTTTTGAGGCTATAAAAATGAATAATAAAAAATCAAAAATCGCTCTATTTAAGAAGATTAGTCAAGCTGCCGTTTTATTTTCAGCTTTAGCATCGGCACAATTTTCATCGGCTGCAATGGTGTCGCTGAACCTAAATGATATTTTGGGTTTTAGCCAAATTAATTTTTCAGGCAGTGTTTCTGCGCAGAGCGCGCAAACAAATGTTGATGCGAATGGCGTTACCTTTCTCACTTTTTGGGTATTAGGTGATGGTGAAGTGTCGGCAGATATTGGTAGTCAAGGATTAACTTTAGACTGGAGTGCTTTTGATACTTTTTCGCAATCTATTTTAAATCATGATGAAAATACATGGAATTTCTCACTGTCGGCATCAGATGGTATCAGTACTCAGACATCATCGACGATTGGAATTGCCCCAGACCAAGAGCAGTCTTTGTCTGTGAGCTTATTACCATTAGCCAATCTCAATAGCATTACTGAAATTTACATCACTATTTCAGCCAACTTACCATTACCTGGCTTAGATACGGTTTCTGAATACGAGCTCAGCTTTGCGGTTAATGAAGTGCCATTACCTGCATCGTCTTGGTTTTTTAGTTTGTCGATTGCCGCTCTGCTGTTTGTTCGAACCAAGAGAAGTGCGAGCTGTTCTGAGTAAAATATAAGAGGTTTTAATCTGGATTGAATGCGGCTTTATGAAAGTACCCCTTGCTTACTAAGGTCGCATTCAATGCCAGTATTATTTTAGTTAGAATTATGTTTTTAAGTGAAAAAGTGTTTCGATGTTTATTCTGGATTGAATGTGGCTTTATGGAAGCACCCCTTGTTTGCTAAAGTCACATTCAATATCAGTTCATATGCTTAAATTTTGTACGACGGCCATTCATATTTTAGTGATTCTCTTCCTCGCTTGTTATTCAGTTTCTTTTGGTTTCATATCGCTGCGTTAATTTTTTACCTGCTATAGATGCGCTGCAAAAAGTATTAATCCCTTCGAATTTATTGATTGTTTTATAATCTGACTTGGTTGTTTTTTATAACAAAAAACATTAGCTGCACAAAGATGGTGGTTTATTTTTCTTTTGCGTACTGAACAGTAGCGGTAGGCATAGAATGGTCAATCTGCTTTATATATAATAATTTTTTCACCAGTGAATTATATGCTGGTATTAATTTTATCTTATTATTAATAATAACTACAAAGGCATCTTATGAAAACAACACTATCAAAAATGATATGTGTGCTTTTTTTAAGTGCTGGATATGGATATGCAGCAACTAATGAAACACCTATTAATGAAACACCTACTAATGCAGAATTGTACGAAATGCTCCAAGCAACTCAGCAACAACTTTCTGAGGCTAAGAAAAACCTTGTAGGTACAAACTCTGAGTACAGCTTCAAAGTATTAGACCACGCCGAAAGCACTAATACTAAGCAGCGTTACCAATTAGAAGCTTTACTTGATGGTATGTTGCAAAGCAGGCTTATGCTTGGTGGACAGATAACGGCGTTAGCTAATTATCAAAAAGCTAACGAAGATAGTAAGTTTGGATGGTTGGTTAGACACCCAACATCAGCTAACCAGATTGGTGAAACGGTATCTGAAGCTGTTATCCATTCAAGTAACTTAAATGTGACTGCAAAGCTAGCCGATAGCTTTACCGCTTATATTGAATTTCTCTATAACCCTGAGCAAAACTTTGCTTCAGGTTCATCTATTACGGGTTTACCACGTAATAACGTTAATGTACGTCGTGCCTATGTGTTGTGGGGCGATTTTGCCAAATCTCCTATTTACGCGTCTATTGGTAAAATGGATATTCCTTTCGGTCTCAATGATACGGTAAGCCCATTTACCAACTCAACTAACTGGCATTCATTTGCTGGCTTAGCTTATGGTGGCTTACTAGGTTATTCGAAGGATAATCTTCATTTACGTGCTATGGCTATTCAAGGTGGTGCTCAGTTCAGAAATGCGAACACACCGGTTGAGGGCACAAACGTACCGTCATTAGTTAATAACTATGCATTAGATGCTAACATCGATATTAATGTGTCAGAAAATGCTACTGTCAATATTGGTGCGAGTTATCAATACGGTTCGAGTTATTGTCAGAGTTATGAAGATGACCCATCAACGCATGTTGTGGCAGGTCCGGGTGCTCCCATTATTAATGCTGCACCACAAGGTGTTAAGCACTTTAATGCTTGTGAAGACAATAATGATTCAGTATCTGTGTACTCTACGTATACAGCTGATGGTTTGAAGTTATTGCTTGAGTATGCAGAAACATTAAAAGTGTGGCCGGGAACATTTAACCCTTACATTCCTGAGTTTGCTGCAGCAAAGAATAAAACCTTTACTGTGGGTGCGCGCCAATCGGCAGATGTTGGTCTAGCTAATGATGTTGACTTCTCAGTTGAGTTTAGTCGTTTTAATGCAGGTCCATCGGGCTCACCATGGGAAAAGCAAGACCAGTTAGTATTAGGCGCATCTTACTTTGTTGCACCTAATCTTAATTTGTTTGCTGAAGCTATTCGTGTTGAAGGTTGGGTGCCACTGAATTTTTTAAGTGGTGGTAATCCAGGAAGTGTTGTTGGTACATCATGGTCAAGTCAATCGTCTACGACTAATGTGTTTACGCTAGGTATTCAAGCTGCTTTCTAGTTGGATTAGTTTTCTTAAGTTTTATTTCAGGTCCTAATTTCAAGGTCGCCGGGCTACCCCCGACGACCTTGAACTGAAAACTATAAAAAGAAAAATAAAACCCCAGAATATACCATCACCACTAAAATATTATACTCAAAACTCTGGCTACCGGTATCGTTCCACGCTCGACATCCTTAATTATAATATTTAAAAAACTAACCTCCATCAACATCCAAAAATAAAAAGCTATGTAACATTTATCGAATCTTAGACTAAGCTATTTTAAAATTTAAATACCTAATAATTGATGTCTTAGCGGCTCCATACACATTTTTACAGTTTAAATTTTTAGTAACCTTTCACTATGAAAGTTGTTTTTAATATACGCCTAGTGCATAAAAAACACACAAAGATTCTTAAATCTTGCTGAGGTATGATGCAGTTACTATTTTAGTGCTATATAAGCACTAAATGCCTTGTTTTTTAAATGAGAGAGGCGTAAAAGGGGATATAGTTTAAAAAAATATAACTAAAGAAACTTTATCAATAACAAACAACTATCTTTATCAATACCAAAAAATTAGAACCAATTCAAAAATACCGTACTAGATTTATAACAACATCACCTTAATAAAATAATTTTAATAGGAGAAGTTATGAACAATATCAAAAAGGTTGTACCAATTGTTCTATCCACCGTATGTTTTTCAATAACACCAATATTGCATGCGCAAGAGCGTATGATTGAAGAGATTATTGTCACATCAACTAAGAAAGAGCAGACGTTACAAGAAATCCCTATTGCAGTGAGTGTTACCTCTGCAGATACTATTCAAAAAGCAGGTATCCGTGACCTTAAAGACTTACAAAGCGTAGTTCCATCACTGCGTATTAATACGCTTCAAAATTCAACCAATACGAATTTTATTATTCGTGGCTTCGGTAATGGCGCTAACAATCCAGGCATAGAGCCATCGGTTGGTGTCTTTATCGACGGTGTCTACCGTTCACGCTCAGCGTCACAACTCAGTGACCTACCTAATTTAGAGCGCGTCGAAGTATTAAGAGGTCCACAAAGTACGCTGTTTGGTAAAAATGCGTCTGCAGGCGTTATCAGTGTTGTCACGAAAGCACCTACGGGTGAGGCAGGCGGTAATATCTCTGCCACTGTAGGCAACTTTGGCCAGCGTATTTTAAAAGCTCAAGTGGAGAATGCATTAACAGAGAATATTGCCTTTGATTTGTCTGGCAGTTTGAATCGACGTGATGGTTATATAAAAAATGACAACACAGGTTCTAGGCTTAATGATCGTGATCGTGAATCTCTTCGTGGACAGTTGGTATTTACACCAAATGACACAACATATGTGCGTGTGATTGCCGACTATGATTCGATTGATGAATTCTGCTGCGGTGTGAATAATGTATTTCGATCTGATGCAGAGATTTTTGTTAACGGTTCTACTGGTGCCGAAATTAATCCTAACCAACCTTTTGCCTTGAGTGTAAAGAATAATGCTGATCCTGTTAATCAGATTGATAATTCAGGCCTCTCGATTCAAGTTGATCAAGATTACGGTAGTTCACTCTTAACCTCTATTACGTCTTATCGATCGGTAAGCTCGTTTTCAACTATTGATGTGGATTTCACTTCATCGGATTATCTTACTAACCCGATTAATACTGAGATTGATACTTTTACTCAAGAGCTGCGTTTAGTCTCAACAGGCGATGATACCGTTAGCTGGATGGTGGGTGCTTTCTATTTTGATGAGCAAATTGATCATACTAATGATTTAAATTATGGGCCTGGCTTTAGACCTTTTATTGATGCATTAACAACGGCGGGAGGTGCACCTGGCGCTATTGCCGCCTTAGAGGGAGCGTTTGCAATTATACCTGCGCTGGCTTCTTTTGCACCAGAAACCACTTTCTTTCCAGCGGGTGGCGGTATCAATGAAATAGGTACTTTAGATAACCAAGCTTACTCCTTTTTTGCGCAAGCAGACTGGCATATAGCGGATAATCTAACAGCCACCTTTGGTCTTAATTATACTAATGATGAAAAAGAAGCGACTTTGCTTCAGCCTAATTCAGATGAGTTTTCATCGCTTGATTTAGATTTTTTAGCTGCGGCATTATTGAATCCTGATTTACTGGGTTTAAAAGCTGTTCAGTTTTTAGGACCGTTACAGGATTATCCTAATGTCATTGAAGATGGCAAAAGCGAAGATGATAAGCTCACTTATACATTTCGTTTAGCGTTTGATGTTAATGATTCTGTCAGTGTTTATGGTGGTGTTTCAACCGGCTTTAAAGCCAGCTCTTGGAATTTAAGCCGTGATTCTAAGCCGCTTGCAGGTGACATTACTGATTTGACAGTAGAGGGGATTGCGGTCAATAACTTATCTGCGGGTACACGTTTTGCTGGACCAGAAGAGGCGACAGTTATTGAGCTTGGTTTAAAAGCGTTGTTTGAGCGTGGCTCTTTAAATATAGCTATTTTCGATCAAAAAATTGAAGGCTTTCAATCTAACGTATTTCTTGGGACGGGCTTTAACTTAGCCAATGCCGGTGAGCAGTCCACCACGGGTCTTGAGTTTGATTTAGCCTATTATCCAATAGATACTTTAAAGCTAACGCTTGCAGGTACTTTTCTTGATCCAGTCTATGATTCTTTTGAAGGAGCGGCTATACCTACAGGTATTGGTTCTTTAACGGGCGAGTCACCAGCGGGTATTCATGAAGTGAGTCTTTCTGCTTCTGCTACCTATAATTTCAGCTTAGATAACGGTTGGGATGCTTATGTCCGCGCCGATTATCAGTATGATGATGAAGTGGCGACCAATGACAATGTACCTGCGGACATCTCGTTTGAAGATACTAATAACGTCAACATGAGTGCGGGTATTGATATGGATGAGGGCTGGAGTGTGTCGGTTTGGGGTCGTAACATTACAGACCATGCCACATTAACTACGGCTTTCCCAACGGTCGGTGGTACAGGTGGTTATTATGGTTATCGTAACCAGCCAAGAACTTATGGTTTAACGGCTTCTAAAGCGTTCTAATTATATTTTCTGTAGTGAAAAAAAACCGCAGCTTATGTTGCGGTTTTTTTTGTTTCAAAATTTGTTATTTAATATCTAAATTGATATTTAAATATTTGTACTATTTGTTAAACTAAAAAATATAACTTGCTTTGTATTCCAGTCCATTGAGATTTTCTTTATGCGTTTAATAATAAAAAAATCGTTAATCGTTATTTCTATCTACTTAACGGCTTCATGCAGTCAAGAATCTTTAGAATTTGCAGATACAATCTATAGAGACGGTAATATCATTACCATTAATGATGCTCAGCCAAGTGCTCAAGCTATTGCTATAAAAGATGGCCTTATTTTGGCCGTGGGTAGTGATGCTGAGGTGTTGAAGTACAAAAATCCTGAAACCGTTGTGGTAGAACTAAAAGGCAATACCTTAGTGCCTGGTTTTGTTGACGCACATAGTCATTTTGCGGGCGTTGGTACGCAAGCGATTGTGGCTAATTTACTGCCTGCACCCGACGGCTCTGTAAATACCATTGCGGATCTACAAATGGCGATGCGTAACTATATAGACTCATCCGCCATCGTAAAAAACTATAATGTCGCTATCGGTTTTAATTACGATGACTCTCAGCTCGTCGAAAAACGTCATCCTACACGACATGATTTAGATGCTGTCTCTACCAGCATTCCCATTGTCATCATGCATCAATCAGGGCATTTAGGTGTATACAATACTAAGGCGTTAGATTTAATGGGGATTTCGGCAGACACTGAAGATCCATCAGGCGGCATTATTGAAAGAGAGGCCGATGGAAAAACGCCAAATGGTGTTATGCAAGAAAACGCTCACTTTATGATTTTCTTCAAGATGATTCCTGATTTTACGAATGAAGATCTAATCGCGCTTTATAAGGCGGGCGAGCAAAGTTATATCTCTAATGGTTTTACTACGGTGCAAGAGGGTAAGACTGATTTAGCCTCTTTAAATTTACTTCCTAAAATTGCAGCGTCTACAGGTTTTGATATTGATATTATTTCCTATCCTGATATTGCGGCTATCGGTGATGTGCCGTTACTGCATAGTAATTTAATGTCTACTGAGTACACTAACGGTTTTAGGCTGGGTGGTGTGAAGTTAACCTTTGATGGTTCGCCTCAAGGAAAAACTGCTTGGTTTACTAAGCCTTACTATCAAGTCCCCAATGGCCAAGCTGCGGATTATGCGGGTTATCCTGCATTATCTGATCAAGACGCCATTAAGTGGATGCGCTTAGCTATTACTAATCAATGGCAGTTGCTGGTGCATACCAATGGTGATGCGGCTATAGATCAATTGATTAAGCTTGTTGCAGAACTTGAGCCCTCGCTTAAAGATTATGATCATCGTACGGTTATGATTCATGGTCAGTTTACTCGTCAAGATCAAGTAAAAAAGCTCAAAGACTTAGGGGTTTTTCCTGCGCTTTATCCCATGCATACCTTTTATTGGGGTGATTGGCATCGCGATTCAGTTGCCGGTTTAAAACGCGCTGAAAATATTTCGCCAACGGGTTGGTTTTTAGATGAAGACATGCGGTTTACCATTCATTCTGATGCGCCGGTGACTTTTCCAAATGCTATGCGGATTTTAGATAGCGCGGTAAATCGAACAACAAGAACGCAGGCGACGCTTGGTAGTAAGCATAAAATTACACCGCTGCAAGCATTAAAAGCGATGACGTTATGGAGTGCTTATCAACACTTCGAAGAAGATATTAAAGGATCGTTAGAGGTCGGCAAACAAGCGGATATGGTTGTTTTAAGTGACAATCCATTAACCGTGCCGGCTAGCACCATTAAAGATATTAACGTGTTAGAAACCATTAATAATGGTCAATCCATTTTTGTTAGCGAAAATAATTAATAGCTGTAATGTTAGAAGATAAGAGCCTAATTAGCTGTGGATAACCGGCAAGTCGGTCCAGCGCGTAGTGTAGGCGGGAGATAAATACTGTTGTCGCATAGCCCATTTTTTTGTTCCACCTGATGCGGCAATATGCAGTGCGCCTTTGCCATAGCGACTATTAATGCTATCCAACACCGTCATTAATTGATCGCGTTTTTTTGATTGCCCGGCATGAAATAAATCAAACTGTAACTGTTTTTTAGGTTTAATCTCAATTAAGCCAATACCCACTTTTTGAAATCGTAAGCCGTCTCTATAAAGATACGTAATCGCTTGTCTAGCGGCATCAATGACTACGGTCGTGTCGTCAGTAGGATAGGGCAGCTTAACGGCTATCGCGTTGCTATAGTAATTCGACTCGTGTGGTGATGTGTGCAGAAATACATGAATGCTAATGACTAAGCATTTTTGTTTCCGAAGTTTTTCTGTGGCACGGCTGGCATAAACTGAGATTGCCTGTAGTAATGGTGCAAGCGTACTGATTCTTTCACCGAAACTGCGTGAACAATAAATTTGTTTTTTGGCTGGCGGCTGTTCTTCAAAAGGAATACAGGGGTGGCCGTTGAGCTCCTCAATGGTCCGTTCAATATTAATACTCATATGTCGCCGCATCGCTTTAGGGCTGGCGCGCGATAAGTCATAAGCGGTATGAATATTCAGGCCTGCGAGTCGTTTAGTGAGTTTTGAGCCTATGCCCCACACTTTATTAACGGGCATGCGCTTTTGTAGCCACTGCCATTGATAGGGCTCTTCAAGTACGCAAACGCCCTCGCAGTGATCATAGGTTTTAGCCGCTTTATTAGCGAGCTTAGCTAAAGTTTTACTTGGTGCAACACCCACGCAAACGGGCATACGAATATGCTGCCAAACCGTTTTTTTAATACGTTGGCCGTAGCTGTTCATGGGTTCTTGAATACCCGTTAAGTCCAGAAACATTTCATCAATGCTGTATACCTCAACCGACGGTGAAAAGGTGTTGAGAGTGGTCATTACACGATTCGATATATCGCCATACAAGGGGTAATTGCTACTAAAAATAGTGACCTTGTGTTTTCGCAGTAAGCCTTCAATTTTAAAGAATGCTTGTAACTCACCAATACCTAACGCTTTCGCTTCTTTCGAACGAGCAATCACAAAGCCATCGTTGTTACTAAGTACTACCACAGGCTTGTTACGCAGCTCTGGACGAAATATTTGCTCACACGAGGCATAGCAGGAGTTGCAGTCAACAATGCCTATCATGGCCAACCACGATGGCCTCGTACGCTAAAAGGAATCACGCCTTCAATCGATACGTCTTGACCGTCTCGTATATCAATAGAGGGGTAGCTGGGGTTGGATGACACTAATCGTCGGTTTTTTATATCCAGTCGTTTACATGTCAGCTGGCCATCAATGTGGGCTACGACCATGTCGCCATGACGCGGTTCGAGTGCGCGGTTAACAATGAGCAGGTCTTTATGGAATATGCCGCGTGGCTGCTGACAGTTACCGCTAGCCCATACCATATGGGTGGCAGAGGGGTGGCTAATTAAAAGATCATCAAGACTTAGGCGCGCTTCTAAATAGTCATCGGCTGGTGATTCAAAACCCGCGGCCGAGATAAATTGGTTGTATAAAGGGTATTTCTTAGGTGGATGTTTCATAGCAGAAGGTTTCATAGAAAAATATTTCATAGATAGATACTTTTTAAAAGAGTGCTTATTTATTTTTATATACCACAGATATATACTGTATATGCATACAGTATATATGATTTCTGTTTGTAGCCAAAGGTCGTTATTAATTTTTTTGGGCATTCTATTTAAGTGTTTGAAATTGCAGCTAAATAAAGATGTTAGTTTGAGTGTTTAGTTTAAGTTGTGAGGAGGGGGCTGTATTTTATGTATTATTTGTAACAACAATGAGACTAAAAAACAAACTGAAAGACTTGTTTTTTGATGGGCAAATAGCTCATAATGCAGCCAAGCAACATTCTAATAATAAATGCTTTAAAGCGTGCTCTGTATTTTACGTTAACATTAATAGAATGACTGCTCCATTATGGGGTTACCTGGTAAGTCCCTCATACAAAGTGATATTCCGACTATGTCTATATAGTCTTATTTTGTATGCACTCGCCTTACCTAAAATCCCATTATGTTTAAAATCATTGCCATAATTTTTCTGTGGTTATGTGTTTTACCGGTCATTAAGCCGGCGTAGGGGTTTCCTGGTAGATTCCTCGTACATAATTTAATTCTCTGACATCTTGTCAGTATTTATGTGCGTGCTTACCTCAAAATCTCTTAAATGATAATTATCTGATCTTAAATGATTGGATAAACTGTTTAGCGATCTACTAACGCTGACTGAGATTTGTTCGGCTTTCTCCAGAGCCAAGGGGGGGCAGATTTCGGTTGGCGAGAGTAGCGTTAAAATAGCTTCTGTTTGTAAAGCGCTTTCTATAAAACCTTACCTATAAAACCTTACCTATAAAATTCTATCTGTAAAATCCTAGCCGAAAGACAGCCTATATTTAAAAAACTATCTTTGCTGTGTCTAAATTTTTTTCATTATTAAATGTAAGGCCCACCTTTATTCTATAAAGATTTTCATTTGATTTTTTATGCTATCTGCTGGGTCGAAAAAATCGGGAGTCAAATATAAATTGAAGAAGGAAAAGGAAAAGGAACGGGAACGGGAACGGGAACGGGAACGGGAGTGTAGATATGTTATTTCAACTTTGAAGGTGCGTTAGTCGATGTTGGTTGTGTTGTTAGACGATCAATACGGACTACATTGCATAAAGCCAAGTAGCCCGATTGATCTGTGAGAGGGTGGATGTTGCTATTAGCCGCCCACCAAACTAATCATGACGCCAGCGGCGACCGCAGAGCCAATAACACCGGCTACGTTGGGGCCCATTGCATGCATCAATAAGAAGTTTTGTGGGTTGGCATTTAAGCCTACTCGGTTTGATACGCGTGCGGCCATAGGCACTGCCGATACGCCCGCTGAACCAATTAATGGATTAATAGGTGTGCTTGATACCTTGTTCATTAACTTGGCCATTAATACGCCACAGGCCGTGCCAATAGCAAAGGCAACCATACCGAGTAATAAAATGCCCAACGTTTTTAGGTCAAGAAATTTATCAGCGCTGAGTTTAGAGCCTACTGATAAACCTAAAAATATAGTGGTTATATTAATTAAAGCATTTTGGGTGGTGTCACTTAAGCGATCAACAACGCCACATTCACGCATTAAATTACCGAGGCAAAACATACCTAATAACGGTGCTGCTGAGGGGAGGAAAAGGGCGACCAAAATTAACAGAACTAAAGGAAAGCACACTTTTTCAACTTTAGAAATGGGGCGCAGTTGCACCATCACAATTTGACGTTCTTTTTCTGTCGTTAGCGCGCGCATAATCGGCGGCTGAATTAATGGCACTAGCGCCATATAAGAATAAGCCGCTACGGCAATAGCGCCCAGTAAATCGGGTGCTAATAAGCTGGCGACATAAATAGCGGTAGGCCCATCGGCACCACCAATAATACCGATAGCCGCAGCATCAGCGAGCGAGAAATCCATTAGCCCTAAAGAGGTTAGGCCTAGCGCACCCAATACCGTAGCAAAGATACCAAATTGTGCAGCAGCACCGAGTAATAATGTTTTTGGATTTGCCAGCAGTGGACCGAAATCGGTCATGGCGCCAACACCCATAAAGATAATAAGCGGTGCAGCACCGCTGGCAATCGATATGGTGTAAAAGTTATAAAGCATGCCGTTTAAAAAACCTAAATCTTTAGCGGTTTGCTCAGCCAAAATATGCACGCTTGCTGAAGCAGACTCATAAGCACTATAAATATCTTTACCGGTTTCCCAGGTAGCAAGCTGTAACGATTGCGCTAACGATTGTAATACGTCGGGGTTACCCGAGTTAATCGCATTCTCAACCGCAGAGAATGCCAATCCTGCGGCAGGAATGTTAGCTAATAAGCCACCAAAACCAATCGGGACGAGTAAGAGCGGTTCAAAGCCACGTTTAATCGCCAAATAGAGCAATAAAAGACACACAACTATCATAGAGAATTGGCCAAGAGCCATTTGATAGATGCCCGATTCATACCAAAGCGAGAGTAATTTATCCATAAGGCAGCCCGTTACGCGACAGTGATGAGGGTGTCGCCTACGGAGACGTAGTTCCCTTCTTTAGCGCTAACGCTTACGACTACACCCGAATGGGCAGCTCTTACTTCAGTTTCCATTTTCATGGCTTCGAGAATAATAATGACATCACCTTGTTGGATGCGCTCACCTGCAGCAACATTTACTTTAAAAATATTGCCGGCAAGCGGTGCGACAACGGGCTGACCTGCATCGTTAGGTAACGATACAGCCGGTTTATTTACTGCAACGGGTGCAATGGCTGAGATATCGCCGCCTTCAGCAACTTCTACTACGTAGCTTTGTCCGCTTACGTTAACGGTATACGTTTCGGCTTGTCCCGCGACGGATGCGGTGGGTGCAGCAGCGGCAGCTGTGTTTTCATTACCAGTAGGTACGGGTTCAAACATATCGGCATTGCCACGATTTTGTAAAAACTTAAGGCCTATTTCAGGGAATAACGCATAAGTTAAAACGTCATCAATTTCATTGTCGCCAGAGGCCAGTTGAATGTTCTTTTCTTTGGCGATGTTTTGTAAGTCGGTCGTTAATTTACCCAGTTCTGATGTGAGCAAATCGGCAGGACGACAAGTAATGGCTTCGCCACCTTCTAACACTTTTGCTTGTAGCTCGACATTAACAGGCGCCGGTGTTGCACCGTACTCACCCTTTAAAACACCAGCAGTTTCTTTTGAAATTGATTTGTAGCGCTCGCCGAACATTACATTCATCACCGCTTGCGTACCAACGATTTGAGAAGTTGGTGTAACGAGAGGAATAAAGCCTAGGTCTTCGCGGACCTTTGGAATCTCTTCTAATACCGCGTCGAGTTTATCGGCTGCGCCTTGGTCTTTTAATTGGCTTTCCATATTCGTTAGCATGCCGCCAGGAACTTGAGCCACTAATATACGAGAGTCTACGCCGCGGAGTGAACCTTCAAATTTAGCGTATTTCTTGCGAACTTCACGAAAGTAAGCTGCAATTTCTTCTAACAGATGAATATCAAGACCGGTATCTCGATCGGTATCTTGAAGCATGGCAACCACAGATTCCGTTGGAGAATGACCATAAGTCATGCTCATTGATGAAATTGAGGTATCTATATTGTCGATGCCTGCTTCAATCGCTTTAAGTGCTGTGGCAGTAGACATGCCAGTGGTTGCATGACAATGCATATGAATAGGAATGTTCACTTCTTTTTTCAGACGTGAAACTAATTCAAAAGCGACATAAGGCTTTAAAAGGCCAGCCATATCTTTAATGGCAATGGAGTCTGCGCCCATTGATTCAATTTGTTTGGCTAAATTAACCCATAGGTCAATATTGTGAACAGGGCTAAGCGTATAAGAGATAGTGCCTTGTGCATGCTTGCCGACTTTACGAACCGCTTTAATGGACGTTTCTAGGTTACGTGTATCATTAATGGCATCAAATACGCGGAATACATCGACGCCGTTAAACGCTGCACGCTCAACAAAACGCTCAACAACATCATCGGCGTAGTGTCTGTAGCCAAGAATATTCTGACCGCGAAATAACATTTGCTGTGGCGTATTTGGCATGGCTTTTTTAAGCTCGCGAATACGCTCCCATGGATCTTCACCCAAGTAGCGAATACAAGCGTCAAAAGTTGCGCCACCCCAAGACTCAAGTGACCAAAAACCCACTTGATCGAGCTTCTCGGCAATCGGCAACATATCGTCTAAGCGCATACGGGTTGCAAATAAAGATTGGTGGGCATCGCGTAATACGACATCGGTAATGCCCAGGGGCTTTTTTATATCACTCATGGTCGAACCTTGTAGTTGTGTCAATGTGGTTATATCGTCGTTAAACATACCTAAGCATTATTGTTAGCCATAATAGCTAGCCATTCTATAAGCGCTATCTAGCGAGAGCTTATATCAATGGCTTAGTGCCTTTGTTGCTATCTATTTTTTATGGCGGGAGCGGTACTTATGAATAGCGGCGCTTATTACCGCAATCAAATGCTCATCATTACCTGCAGCCTTAGGGGCGGGTGATGCCGATGCTATTGGCTCAGGCTTGGCAAAACGTTGTAATAAAGAAGACATGGCCGTTGTGGCAATAATCAATAACACTAAAAACGTTAATACAGTACCCATGCCATAGAGCATTAATTCAATACCCTGCTGTACTAATTCGTTTTGCATTACTTGATGATCCTGTTTATTGAGTTATTAGCTCTTGGGCTGCCAATCGTTATTTGTTCTAACGTTTGTAGTTAGTTTGTTTATTCGCCTGTCATTTAAATCCAGTCGAATTATCTCGCCATTATAAACGACAGTGGTAATGAATTTATAGAGAGAAATAAAATTAGATGGCTTAAGAGGCTATATTTTTTAATGAAGTGCCTCTGTTGACTGATAAAGTGCCTCTGTTGACTGTTAAAGAGGCTTTGTTGACTGTTAAAGAGGGGCTATTTAGAGATAAAGAGGCTCTGTTTACGGATAAAGAGGCTCTGTTTACGGATAAAGAGGGGCTATTAAGGGATAAAGAGAGTCTGATTGTCGATGAAGAGGTTATTTGAGGGAAGATGAATACCCGTTAAATGAGCTTTTCATAGATTTTAAGCCTATGACACTCATTGATAGGTCTTTTTTTGTTCGGTTAAGCTTTTATAAGGGCGAGCCGCTTATGTGTTCAAATATTCGTATTTGTAGTGGGCAAAAAGTTGAGGGGAGTCCATTTTAGTCAAAAAAGGGGGCTTATCATAAAACTGAAGCCTCTCATCTCAAAAATGGCGTGCTCAGTTGAAACCTTAAAGGCTGTCCAGTAGTATCGCGTAAAACGCGCAGATTTGTTCTAACGAAATTCTTATGTCCGGAACAAGAAATAACCCCATTAAAACTCACCAAGGTAATTAATTAAATGTCAAAGAGAGATGGCAAAATACTGTCCCTTTCAGGAATGAATGTGTCCTCAGAGAATGGCGGGCAATTGAATGACTATTTTCAAGCGAATCCAGAAAAAGGTATGCATGGTATTGGCTTTAGCGCCTACGAAGAAGGCCAAAAGCCCGGCGATGAACTGAGTTTAGAGCAAGTACAGCGAAGAATGTCGATTCTTAAGCCTTATGTTAAATGGGTGCGTTCGTTTTCATGCATTCAAGGTAATGAGTTAATTCCTATGGTTGCTAGGCAATCGGGCTTAAAAACCTTAGTGGGCGCTTGGCTGGGCAAAGATCTAGAAAAAAATGAATTAGAAGTTGAGGCCTTAATTAAGCTGGCCAAAGATGGCTATGTTGATATAGCAGCCGTTGGTAATGAAGTCATGTACCGTGAAGACCTAACGGAAGAACAATTGCTTGATTATATTCGTCGTTTTAAAGCGGCAGTGCCCGATGTGCCAGTAGGTTACGTTGATGCTTATTATGAATTTGAAGATCGACCTGCAATCACAGACATCTGTGATGTTATTCTCGCTAACTGTTATCCTTTCTGGGAAGGTTGCTCAATCGAATATTCACTGCTATACATGAAGGATATGTATCGAAGAACGCAGAAGGCTGCGGCAGGAAAGAAAGTCATCATTACTGAAACAGGCTGGCCGAACAAAGGGCAGATTTTTTATGGTGCGCAACCTTCAGAAGAAAACGCTATACGCTATTTCCTTAATGCTCAGCATTGGGCGCATACGGATAATGTTGATATGTTTTATTTTTCTTCGTTCGACGAATCGTGGAAAGTGGGTACCGAGGGCGACGTAGGCGCCTATTGGGGATTGTGGGATAAAAATGAGAAACTCAAGTTCGTATAAATAATTATGACTAATAATAAAAAACTACCGTTTGCTAAAGCTATTTGCTATTCAGGTTATCGTGATGGACAAAGTCCAGAAACTGATGAGCTGCCGACATATGATCAAGTTAAACAAGATTTACTAATCTTGAAAGACGAGTGGCAATCACTGCGTTTATACGCCAGTGATGAGCATTCTAAAACAGTGTTAGATGTTATTAGCAAAGAAAAAATGTCGTTTGATGTAATGCTAGGCGCTTATATTATTGCTGAAATGAGTAATCCTGAATGCCCTTGGGGTGCTGATTACTCAGAAGAGCAGTTACAAGAGAATAGGCAGCATAACCAGCAAGAGATTACTAAGTTAATTGCCCTAGCTAATACTTATAAAGATATTGTTAGCTCTGTATCAATAGGTAATGAGGCATCGGTAAGTTGGACAGATCATCTCGTGCCGACTGAGAGTTTGGTCGATTATGCGAAGCAGATTAAATCATCAGTGAGTCAGCCGGTGACCTTTTGCGAAAACTATGTGCCTTGGTTAGATAAGTTGAAACCGTTAGTCGATGAAATTGATTTTATTTCTATTCATACTTATCCAGTATGGGAATATAAAAGCATTCAAGAAGGTTTGGCTTATACTATAGAGAATTATAATGCTGTAGCTCAGGCATATCCTGATGTTCAGATAGTGATTACTGAAGCGGGTTGGGCAACTAATTCTAATGGCCTTGGTATTGATACTGATAAAGTGAACGAAGTTTATCAAAAGCAATATTATCAGCAGTTAATGGATTGGGCCGAGCAAGAGCAAGTGTTGGTTTACTTTTTTGAAGCTTTTGATGAAAGCTGGAAAGGGTCTTGTGATCCGCTTGAGCCTGAAAAACATTGGGGTCTTTATAGAACAGACCGCAGTCCAAAATTAGTGATGAATCAAAACGCGCAACGTTAATCAATTTTGCCGTTTATACCCTTTACTTAAGTTGTTTATCTTAGGTAAAGGGTTTGTTTATTAGCCTTGCCTTACATGTCGTCTTAAAATCCGCTGCGCTTCTTTTTTCACCATAGGTCGGTTGCGGTATTCCCACAGTAGTTCGCGAGCATTCTTACCACTTACTTTAATATCGACTATTGGCTCTGGGTAATCCTTGCCCAGACGAAAATCATACATTTGCTGTTCCATCTCAGTCATTACCCATGGCTGTTGTGCTAACGTAGCGGGTAGTTCTTTAAGTTCGGGTAACCATTCTTGAATAAATAATGCGTTTGGATCTTTTTCTTCTGCTTGTTTGCTGGGGTTGTAAATGCGAATGGTGTGAATGCCCACAACACCGGCTTGCATTTGAAATTGCGGATAGTGAATGCCGGGCTCAAAGTCTAGAAATAAACGCGCTAAATGTTCAATACCTAAACGCCAGTCGACCAATAAGTGATGGCATAAGAAACTGACTAACATGGCGCGTGAACGAAAGTTGATATAACCGGTTTTTTCTAAGCAGCGCATGGAGGCATCAATTAAAGGGTAGCCGGTTTTTCCGGATTTCCATGCCTGTAAGTTTTCGTTAGATTCCTCTGAGTCAGTATCATGATAAGGAAAATCATAATAGGCGCGATTAATCGGCCGCCATTGCATTTCACATTCGCTATCAAATTTTTGCATAAAGTGGCAATGCCAGTGTAATCGTGAGGCAAGTGCAACTAGGCTTCTTCGCCAGCCGGGTTTTTTCCAATGCTGCAATAGTGTTTGATACATTTCTCGTAGGCTCATATTTCCCCATGCTAAATAGGGTGATAAACGAGAACAGTATTTTCGGCTGTTAAGTGGGCTTGAGATATTCCAGTAGTAATCGATACCGCGTGTCTTATGAAAGTCATTCAGGGTCTTCCAAGCTTGTTCAGGGCCGCCGAACTGAAAGGCTGAGTCAACGTGCTGCCAGTCTTCTATTAGCGCTGCTGGCAGATCAAAGCGGCTTTTAAGCGTTAGATTGGACCAGTTAACATGACGGAGCTGTGTTTGCGCTAGAGGCGCCCGCATAAAGGCTTTCCAGCGCTTGTCCCAATCACGGCGATTATTGGCACCGCGGATAACTGCGCCTTGCTGAAATTCATACCAATCCACCGCCTGCTTTTGCGTCCATTGCATTACCGCTAAATCACGTTGATAGGTAACGGCGAGGCCAATTTCTTGATGACTATAAATGCCATGGATGGAGTGCTGTGCATGCAGGCTTTCGAATACGGAAACAGTCTCACCATAGGCGATATGTAACTGGGCATTAAAGGGCTTTAGTTGTCGCTGCAAGTCTTCAAGTGATTGCCAGATAAATCGCCAGTGCCGAATATCGTAGTGAGGATCATCTACGAGTATAGGCTCAAAAATATACAGCAGCATTAATGGCTTAGCGTTTTGGCTAGCTTGCAGTAAAGGTGCATGATCCGTTAAACGCAAATCGCGCTTAAGCCAGACAATATTGATCATGCTATTGTTCTCATACTATGGATCTCATGCTATTAGCTTCACGTTATTACCTTTAAGTTATTACTTTCATGTTATGACCTTCACATTATGAACTTCACATTATGAACTTCACATTACAGGCCAGCCATTAAAATCGACATGATCAATAGCGAGTGAGCTGTGATGGAGACTGGTATCGCTGCCTAGCCACTGTCGAATAAACTCACCTTTAGGGTCGAATCGATGTTGCTGCTTGACTAAGTCAAAATGGCGGCCGCCATTATCATTGCTACGCGGATCTGCACCCACGCCTGCAAGGTATTGCCAGTTGCCCCAGTTGGCACCTACATCATAATCAATTAATTGTGTCTCAAAATAAGCAGCACCATAACGCCAATCAAGCTCTAACTCATTCACAAAGCAGCTGGCGACAATTTGTCGGCCACGGTTTGACATATAACCGGTTTGATTAAGTTGCGTCATACAGGCATTAACGAGCGGGTAGGGTGTACTTGCATCTGTCCAGCATTTAAAACGATCGGGATAAAAGCTGCATAGAGGACGCCTTTGCTGAATGCCTGAAAAACGAAATAAATCTTTTTGATAAAACAAGGCGTACCAGAAAAAGTACTCTCGCCATAGTAACTCAAAGAATATCCAATAGCTCGAATCGCTGCGTTCATGTTCTTCTTCAAATTCGACGAGAGCGGCAATCACTTGGCGAGCTGAAAGTGAACCGTTGGCTAACCATGCTGAGAATTTTGTTGAGTTTTCCCAACCGCCTAGCGAGTTACGAACACTTTTGTACTGGTGCGCGCGTAAATCAGAAAAGTAGTTTTTTAAGTGTTCTTGTGCAGCGCATTCACCACCTAAAAAGGCGTCGTCATTAATCAGTGTATTACTCGCGATGTCGCTAGCATTGTCAGTATTATCTAGTTCAAGGGCGCTATCGATATTGCTAACCCAGTGCTCAGCAAGCTGAGTATAGTTAGTGGGCGATAACGCTGCCGGCTTTGGCAGGGCTCGCGAAAAAGTTAACGGTGGATCAATAATTAAATGTTGTTTTTTTATCGCCGTTTCAATAATTCGTCTAAATTTTGAAAAGCTGGGTATGAAGTCGTTGGCCTGATGCTCTGATGGACTATGAAGCGCATCAATCGCTATGGGCTTGTTGAATACATCAATATCACAGGCGCGCATAATATCGTGTTGGTTAATTAAGCTCAGGTTATCAAGTTCATGCCATGTCAATGTTTGTTGTGGGGGCGACTGCTCTAGGCTGTCACGTAGCGAGAGCCATTGCTGCTGCTCATCAAAAGCAGGATGCAAGCTTCTAAATACCTGTTGCACGTTATATTGCGCTATTAGCTTAGGTAAAACAGTGAGGGGGTCGCCAGCAAAAATAAGCAGTTGCTGGCCTTCGCTTTCTAGCTGATGCTTAAGTTGTTTTAGGCTTTGCGCTAAAAACTTGCGACGATGTTGCCCCATACGGATTTGTTGATAGCGACCGGCAGTTAACCATTGCGGCTCAATACAATAGACAACTAAAAGATGTTCCACCGATTCTGATGCTTTTACGAAGCATTCATTGTCATGGCGGCGAAGGTCGTTGCCTAGCCAGTAGAGGCCTGTTTTTTGTATAGCTTGCATAGGTAAATGATTACGTGGCTGAGTGGAATTAAAAATAAGAATCTATTTTTATACGTTCTTAAATTATTTAAGACCACTATTATCATTAATCAATGAGTGTGGAGCATTGTTTGAGAAAGGGCCATGTTACAAATTGATACAAATAAAACGGGCTCAGGGCTAGCTAAACGTTAAGTTTCATTTATATTTAAATTGCGGTAGGCTTTATTTAAGAAAACTTTAATTGTTAAAAGTTGATAATTTTGCTGTAGATTCCATCTTTAAGTTATTGATATTGTTTGATTATTTATTCCTGTATTCATTTTTGTCATGGTATATTTTTTAGGTGTTGGCTGTAATCTAAATCTCATAATAACCATTTGAAGTTGCATTAATAATAAAAAAGGCCTTCCTTAATGATAAAAAAAAGGGTGTCAAAAATAGTTAATAAAAAGATATTAACGTCACAGAATTCCTCTCGGCGCGATTTTATCAAGCAGGTCTCCTGTTTAGGTTCGGCTGCAGCTATTCAGTCGTTAGGTTTGACGAGTTTATTGGCTGCATCAAAAGCGTTAGCTGTCGATGATTACAAGGCACTGGTCTTTATATTTTTAGATGGTGGCAACGATGCCTTTAATATGCTTGTACCTAGAGGTGCCGGTCAATTACGGGATGACTACGAGGCTGGTCGTCGGGTTGTCGCTTTGCCTGCTAGTGATTTACAGCCTATTAATTTAACGGCACCAGCATCAATTTATGGTGGTGAAGTTTACAATGATTTTGGTCTGCATCCTGCCTGTGGCCACATGGCCGATTTATTTAACAATCAAGAAATGTCAGTTATTTGTAATGTAGGTAATCTTTATGAACCTACGACACGCGATCAATTTTTTAATGGTGGTAGCATCTTACCTCCGCAGTTATTTTCACATGCCGATCAACAACAACAGTTTCAGAGCGAGCCAGCATTGCCTTTTCGTTTTGGTTGGGGAGGCCGTTTAGCTGAATTAACCGATATTTATAATAGTGCGTCTACGGTTTCACCCTTAATATCAATGTCTGGTTTAAATGCTTTTCAGGTCAGTCGCGACAGTGTTCTCAATCCCTATACCTTAGGTACAAATGGCGTAACGCCACTGTGGAATTATAAAAATAATGTCACTAGAAAAACCATGGTAGAAGACGCCATGGCGTCAATAGATAGCGCTTCTCATTTAATGATGCAAAAGCACCGTGATATATTTAATTCGGCGATTCAGGCCGAGGCTATTATTAACGGCGCTTTTAATGAGGCTGAGAATGCGGGCATCGATTACGATGCCATTTTTACGGCAGCAGGGGCGGCGAGTTCTAAAGTGGGTAGTCAATTAAAGACTATAGCTAAAATGATAGCGGGTCGATCATCTACTGGAAATAACCGGCCAGTTTTTTTTGTTAAGGTGACGGGGTTTGATGCGCATCAAAATTTGTTAGCCGATCATAGTGTTTTAATGGGTGAACTTAATGCGGCATTAAAAGGTTTTCGTGATGCGCTTACTCAACAAAGTGATTTTGATAAAGTTCTTAGTTTTGTAGGTTCAGAATTTGGTCGAACATTAACGCCTAATGGCGATGATGCAACCACCGGCACTGATCATGCTTGGGGTGGCCATGCACTCGTCATGGGCGGCATGATTAATGGTGGGCAATTATTCGGCGAACATCCCGATCTGAAATTAAATGAGGGCTTGGATGCCAGTGGTGGAAGAGGGCGATGGGTACCAACAACGGCCACTACGCAGTGTGCATCGGTGATAGCTCATTGGTTTGGTGTGAGTAAGCCCGACTTACCACAGCTATTTCCGACAGTGGCAAATTTTCCAGATCCTTTTCATATTGATGCCAATTTAGGATTTATTAATCCTGGAGTCGGCGTATGAATATTTTTCGCCTACTGCGTTGTAGTTTTTTGAGCATTCTCTTATTAGGCAGTACGGTTGCATTAGCCCAAGAGCAATTTACCTACCGTGTTTTTATTGATACGGACAATAATTCGTTCACTAATAATAGCAACGGTTGCGCTTACGATATTGGAAGCTTAGCAAGCCCTAACGATATTGTTGGTTTTGAGCATTATCTTGAACTGACAATGCTTGCCCCCGGCGAGATTGATCAGTATGGCATTAATGGTTTCATGATCCCTTGTGATAGCGGTAGTTGGGATTATGCCTCTGCGGCTGCATTGTCTAGCGATATGTGGTCGGCAGCACTCAATCAAACTGCTAGCCAAATAGATATTGTTGAAGCTTTTATTCCAAAAAGTATGGTGGCAGGAAGCGATCAGCTACGCGTCGTTTTACAGGCTAAAAACAATAACAGTAATGAAATCGATAGTTTAGAAACGCATGCTGGCATGCCGATTATTTTCTATTTAATGCCCTCTGCGAATGTTCCCATTGTCCCCGCTGCAGCGTTGGTTTTATTGCTGGCGGTATTTTCCGTAATTGCACTTAAAAATAAACATTTACGTACTTCTATTTCAGCAGTAATTGTATTTATCGGTTTAAGCGGTACGTTATATATTAATGATGTTGATGGCGAATTAAATGACCACTGCACACTTTGGGGTTGGTGTGTTGATTGGGCTTCAGAAGTACCCATAGCTTCAGATGTTGTCGGTGATGTCACTGATCCAGCCATTGATCTACACGATTTTTATATGGCAAAAACCAATGATGGTGATATTGCTATTCGAATAGATGTAAGTGATGTCTCTAATGCCTGCGTGTCTTTGTCTCCATGCGACACCAATGCCTCATGCAGTAACGAGCCAGCGGGTTATAGCTGCAGCTGTAACCAAGACTTTTCGGGCGATGGCAGTTTTTGCGCTTTTACGCCGAATGGCGATGATGACGGCGACTTGATTGATCAGTTAGCGGATAACTGTCCTACTGTACCGAATCCATTGCAATTAGATCTCGATGGCGACGGTCTTGGCGATTTGTGTGATGCAACACCGAACCCGCTTGTTTCACTGAATATGGTCACCGATCTTGCTATAGAAGATAATCAGCAGTCGGCAGAGTTTATGCTTACGCGCAGTTCAGGTGTGGCGGAAATAACTATTAACTTTAGTGTGAGCGGCAACCCTAATCCGGTTAAAGGTTCGGCTACCACGGATGATTACCAATTAATCTATGCCGATGGCAGTGTAGTGGGGCAGACACTTACGTTGCCGGCCAACCAGACTTCTCGGCTTATTTATATACAACCCGTCAATGATGCCTTGCATGAAGTGCCAGAGATGTTGCAGTTAACTTTAGACGCAGGTAATGGCTATGCTATAAATAATAATAATACTGTCAATATAACGATTGTTGATGCCAGTAATGATAGCGCGAATGCGAAGGTATTCTTTGGCGTGTTTGCGCCGGAAGGTAATGCAGTGACTTCTGGCTCTGGTGTATTAAGCCTTATTGTTGATGGCGATAATGATAATGCCTTTTTAAATTATAATTTTTCAAATTTAAGTGCCGAACAAACAGACCAACATATTCACTTGGCGCCATCAGGTACTATGATTAAAGATGTGCAAGCATCTGGTAGCGTTTATGATTATCACTGGGATTTAGCACCAGGCGGTATTTTTACTACCGAGCAAGCCATGCTTGATGCGCTCTACAATGGCGAGCTTTACTTAAATATTCATACGGCTAATTATCCTTCAGGAGAGATTTCAGCGTTCTTTATTTATAATGAAAATATTGAGCCGCCAGAAGAAACCGAATTATCGGCTGATGATGTTGATAGAGATATTATTCGCTTTTTAACGCAAGCCACCTTTGGTGCCACACCAGAACAATACACGGCCTTGCGTAGCCAAATTAATACGGATGGTAGTAACCGAATACAGGTTTATAGTGACTGGATTGACGCGCAAATAGCGCTGCCGCAAAGTAGCATGTATGACTTGATGGAGAGTGCTATACCGCTATTTGCCTTTGGCGATACGCCTACGGGTATGTATGGTACAAATGAGCCAACCTATCATCTTCGTCGCGATTCGTTTTGGCCTATGGCGGTGTACAGTAAAGATCAGCTGCGGCAGCGAATGGCATTTGCATTAAGTCAGATTTTAGTAATAAGTGATGTTCAAGCGACCATTCGCAAAGGCCATCGCGGTACCGCTAATTATTGGGATCAACTGGCGGGTAACGCGTTTGGTTTTTATAACGATGCCTTACATGATGCAAGCTTGCATCCTATTATGGGTACTTGGTTGAGTCATTTACGCAATGAAAAATCGGACCCATTGGTAGGCTCTTACCCCGATGAAAACTACGCGCGTGAAGTGATGCAACTGTTTAGTTTTGGGCTAGTTCATCGAGCTAAAAACGGCAATATACTTTTAGGTGAAGACAACTTGCCGATAGCGACTTATGACAATGATGTTATTCGTGATATGGCGAGAGTATTTACGGGTCTGAGCTTTAGTTACGTTACCTTAAATGGTGTGAAAGTCGAAAACACTAATTTCGAGCGTGGTGATCAGGGTTATGTTCAGCAGCATCGCTGGGTTAACCCAATGAAGTTTTTTGTTGCACGGCATGATTACGATACAAAAACATTATTTACCGATAATGGTTCGGCGGTAGTTGTTGATGCGGCAACGACGCAATCAACAAGCTCCGCCGATAGCGAGTTAAGATTTGTCGTTGATGCCTTAGTTGGCCATCAAACAACGGCCCCTTTTATTGGTCGTCAGTTGATACAGCGTTTTGTGACGTCTAACCCCAGTGCAAATTATATTGAGCGTGTGGCGAATGCCTTTGGCAGTAATGGTGATTTAACAGCGGTAATGAAAGCGATATTGTTGGATGCCGAAGCTCGTAATCCAAACGCACTTAACTCTATGACCTATGGCAAGTTAAAAGAGCCAATAATACAGTTGGCGGCCACCATGCGCTTATTACAAGCGGGTTCGCAAATAAGCTTTGCCGATAGCAATTCACCGTTATACCCACTGCGAAGTTTTTATGATGATGGCGCTAGTTTAATGCGTATGAACCCCTCGGGATTCGGGCAGCGTCCGCTGGGCGCTGATTCAGTATTTAATTTCTATTTACCAGATTTCTCACCGACGGGGGAGTTAGCAAGTCAATCATTAGTAGCGCCTGAACTTCAGTTAATGACCGAGTCGCAAATTTTTGCGACCATGAATGTTTATAATCGTTTACTCAACGAAAATATGTATTCTGATCGATCGCTGAGTTTCTCGAATTTCACAGCTGAACAATTAACAGTGAAGTTAAATTCCACGCGTCTGCAAAATATAATAGCGTCTACATCAGGTTCTAATACGGATAAAGCAGAGGCTGTGGTTGATTATTTAGACTTTTATTTGAATGCAGGTCAATTGAAGTTCACGAATAATACCGGTACGCGTAACGCATTAATTCAAGCGATATCAGCAGCGAGTAATGATCTCGATCGTTTCAATAATGCAGTTTATGGGGTTAATACAAGCCCAGAATTTTTAATACAGCAGTAATATTTTATTGAAACAAACCGAATAGTTATTCGGTTTGTTTTTCTTTTTGTCGATCAAATATTGAGGGCGCTATAGTTATTGATGCTTGAAATTCAGCAACGCGTTGTTGAATAGCCTTAACCGCTTGCGGACTTGTTGCCGATAAATCATTATTCTCAGCGATATCATTCACAAGATCAATCAATATGGGCGGTTCATGATCGGTCGTTGGTCCACCAAATTTGTCGTTGGTGACAAAGTGCAGTTTCTGGTTGCCTAAACGAAAAGCGCGCAATGTGGAGTTACGATAAAAAGGAACAAAATCACGGGGGCTCGCTGAGTTTCCTATCAATGTCTCTGATAAATCATAGCTATCGACTGCGCTTTGCTTAGAGGGGATGTTAGCTAAATTCAAAAACGTATTGAAAATATCGGTGTCCATGCCTAACGCTTTGACAACGCCTGATTTTATTTGAGGGCCTTTAAATAAGGTCATAACCCGCATGCCGCCTTCATAGGTTTGCCCCTTGCCACCGCGCAACGGGCCGGCTGAGCCAGCATGCTCAGGCGCATAAGTGAGCCACGGGCCATTATCACTGGTGAAAACGATATAGGTATTGTCTTCTATTTGTTTTTCTTTCAGTGCTTTAAGAATTTCCCCAACACTCCAATCAATTTCTTCCAGTACATCGCCGTAAAGTCCTAGAGCGCTTTTACCAACAAATGCGGGTGATCGAAAAAGTGGAACATGAACCATACTATGCGATAAAAACACAAAGAACGGCTTGTCTGCTTTGACCGATTGATCAATAAAGCGCAATGACTCATTCGTAAAGCGTTGGGTATACAGGGTTTGGTCCGCGGGTCGCTGAATAATGCTGTCAGTGTAGGATTCATCGGCATTGCTAACACTGTGCATTAAAGGGACATTCCAATCGTCTAGCGTTGGATTGAGCAGCTGTTTTACATAAATAGGCCCGGCTTTTTTCCATTTCTCATGTGATGTAGAAAGATCGCTATTAACATTAGTACTGGTTATTTCGCCAATGGTCCAATCCATATCGTTGGAGTAGGGAATGCCTAACCATTCATCAAAGCCGTGACGAGTGGGTAGGAATTCGGGTGCATCGCCTAAATGCCATTTACCAAACATGGCTGTGGCGTAGTTATGCTCTTTAAAAGTCTCGGCAAGCGTTTGTTGCTCGGCAGGCATACCGGTTTGGCTGCCAGGCCACAGCACGGCAAGTCGATTGCCATACAGTCCAGTGCGTACAGGTAAGTTGCCGGTTAATAGTGCGCCGCGACTTGGGCTACAAACTGAGGCGGAGACATAGAAGTTTGTCCAGCTCTGTCCAGTGTTGACTAATTCATCTATTGAAGGTGCATTGATTTTACTGTCTTGATAAAGTCCTAAATCACCATAACCCAAATCATCGATATAGATAATAATAAAGTTAGGATTCTTCGCTTGTGCATAACTTAATAAAGGGAAGAGGCAGAGTAAATGTAGAAGTCTTATAAGCATTTTTATACACCTTTCTGGCGTAGATGATTTTTTTATTATCATAACAAAGTAATTTTACTTTGGGGGCTAAGTTAGAATATTAGAAAAAAGGACTGTGACACTAATTGCTATTACATTACTTATTCACTTTAGCTGATTTTATAAGTTGCTCTAGGCCTAAGGCTATTGAATTAATTCAATAGCCTATTAGAATGGTGATTCTTTAATCGTTTTCTGTTTTGATGGATGTCTATCTTTTATGACAATTCAAACTCAAAATAAAACGTCTATACCCCTCTGAGTTTTTTCTTACAACCAAGGTTTATTCATGTACGACAATAGCGCAGACACCATTAAAACAGCAGCACAAAAAGCCTTAGCTATTAATCTTGACGAGCTCCGCTATGGCACGATAGTCGAAATTGGTGCAGGACAAGAGGTTGCAAGGCACTTTTTTAGTGCAGGAGCAGCCGCAGGCACAGTGGCTAAAACGATGTCGGCCTATGATATGCAATTTAGCGACGAAATTTACGGCAAGGTAGGGCGCTATGTTAGCCATGAGCGAGTTGAGCAAATGCTTGATCATGAATACGGTCTGTTAGTTTCTCGCTTAGGTGAAAGCCGTGGTGAACAAACCACCTTTTTTACTTACGCATCTACCGTAGCCGCAAAAAGCTTTAATAGCGATAGTCACTGTCACGGCCATGTGGGTATACGTTTTCAACTACACCCCAATGCCGCACACAGCACTATCTACTTTCATGTACGCATGATGGATGATGATAACCAAGGGCAATGCGAAGCGTTAGGCGTTATGGGGACAAACATCATTCATGGTGTGTTTAACCACTTACATGACAATCTAAATGCCCCTAAAGCGTTTATTCAAAGGCTCTTAGATAGCTTAGACTCTGATCGTTTAGAAATAGATTTTATTCAATTTGCAGGCTATGGATTTGAGCAAGTCGAAAACCGCTTAATGAATTTATACCTTATACGCAGTTGGTGCACACGCTCGGTGATGTTTGATGCCAACGGCCAATCGATTATTCCTACTAGTGTTATGCGTAAATCACCCGTAATGATTATTCGCGGCTCATTTAAGCCGCCGACCAAAGTGCATGTCGATATGTTTGAGTCGGGTTTAAATACCTTTGCGCGAAACTCTGGCGTGCAGCCAGAGGATATCGTTAGCTTGGCAGAGATCACTATGACAGAGCTGGGAGGCGAGTCATCCGATGGTGATGCCGAGTTTTTGGCGAGAGTTGATTTGCTAAATGCATTAGGCCACAGTGTTTTAATTTCAGATTATTTCCGCTATTTTCGATTACGTTCGTGGCTGCGTCGGTTTACTTCAGAACCGTTAGCAATAACCCTAAGCGTCTTAGATTTCCATACTTTATTTAATCAAACTTACTATGAAGGTTTGGAAGGCGGTATATTAGAGGGAATGGGTAAGTTGTTTCAGGATAATACACAGGTTTATGTGTACCCCTCAATAATCGATAATCGTATTGTGACTTTGGATAATGTCCAGGTTGATAGTAGTCAACGTTATTTACTCAAGTATTTAGTCGATAATAATTTACTGTTAGATTGCCCTTATATTAGTGAAGAAAATTTACCTATTTCAGCGCGACGAACGGCTGAAATGATTGAGGCAGGTAAGGGCGGCTGGGAAGAGAATGTCCCTCAGTCTGTTAAAGAGCGAATTATTAGCCAGAATTTATTTGGGTATTGCGCAGAGGATTAAAACTCTGTGTGCGGCTAAAAATGAATATAGCCGCACCTCAGTGAGATTTGCTATCTATTGAAATGCGGCTTTAAAATCGCGTTTGCTTATCATGTTTTTGTTTATAAATAGAGACACTGTTTTTTGTTAAGTCTCGCTGCACAATTGCACGTTCTCTTTTAGTAAAAGTGCCGTCAGATTTAAAGCGCGCTTCTTTGCGCTGGTTTTGTACCTGCTGTCTTGTTAGTTTTACCCCTTCTTTTTTAGTGAGCTCCCCACTAACAACGCCTTGCTTAATACGGGCTTGTTGATTGTCCTGTCGTTCATTAATACTAGCCCCCATTGCATGCGTGCTTAAGGCTAGAGAAAAGATTACTGTCAGTTTAGTCATTGTATTCATCGTGCTCTCCTAGTGGTTAACGCTTTTATGCTTAAGTGGTAATCACTTTAATAAATGATTGTCGTTAAATTATCTCCATAATCGCTTCACTTGTATCAATTTGTAACAAGTCATTCATTCGTTCAGTGGTACACTCAACCATGTAAAGAAGCGACGAGTAAGCTTGTTAGGTTGAATCGACTAATAATAAATATCTTTATTCTTGTTCTCTCTTAGATCAATGGATTTAGGTTAATAAAAAATCTTAAAGAAGGAAGTGTTATGTCAGTATGTGTTTTAGTAGAAGGTACCTTAAAAGATGAGTTTAAAGATGTTTTCCCTGTTGTTTGCGGCGAGGGCTTTAAAGTCACTCGCACAGTCGACGGTTGTCAGAATATTAATTTAGTGATTAATAGTAAAAACCCAAATAATTTTGTGTTTACAGAAGTGTGGGATAGCAAAGAACATTATGATAAATATTTTGCTTTTCGACTCGCAGACGGGACGATTACGGCTATTCAAAATATGTGTTCCGATGGCCCTGAAGTAAGAGTTTTTGATATCACTGATGCGTAGCGTTAGATGTGTAGCACGGTTAGATGGCTAGGTGATTATCATCTTTTGTTCTATAAAAGCTATGCGTTGTATTTATAACGGTTCTTAGGCGGCAGTGCGGAGTAGTAGGTTGTAAATTGAACGCTTGGCTCTAACTAATATAAAGAGCTGTTAGATGCGCTTACTGGTGACTTTGTAGCGATTAATGACCGTTTTTTTATCTCATTGTGCTTTATCATACAGCAACCGTCTGCTCTCTCTCATAGTTAGTGCGAGTCATCGGTATACCTGTATTTATCATTAAAATATACACGCTAATTAAGGTTTGTTTTATTTAGAATACAAGCCTGTATTATTTAAAATAAAACTGTTAAAAAAAGGACATTCATTTTGTTTAAAAAAAATATAACGATTTTATCAGCCGCATTACCAATCATCTTATCTATAGCCTTTAGCAGCCATGTTGTTGCTAGAGATTTGTCGTACACATCATTAGATATTACTTATAAGCAGAGTAATTCAGGTGCTGGTGGCAGCGCGCTTCAGCACGGTTTAAGTTTTGGTGTGAGTGATACTGTATTTGTTGCAGGTAGCTTTACCGATGGAGATTATGATTTTGGTGGTCAAATTTCTGCTTTTGATTTTGTTCTAGGAGCACATACTGCCATTGATGAAAATACCGATTTAGTGACTGCAGTATCTTATGCAAAATCAGAATCAGAATTAATAGCTATATCTGGCGAGTTTGAAATATTTAGTTTAACCGTTGGCGTCCGTTCGGTAATTAACGATGTTTTTGAGTTTAACGCAGGTGTTGGATATGTGAATCCCACAGATATTTCTGAAGATACCTATATTGAATTAGGCGCGGCTTTTTATGCGACAGATGCACTTTCGTTTCGTATAGATTTTACGACTAACGATCGTATTATGCTTGCTCCCAATGCGCTGAATTTGAGTTTACGTTTGGATATGTAAATTCAAAAGGGGAGTACTGAAAAAACAGTACCGAAAGCCATCAAGCTAAATTTTAAAGCTTGGTGGTTTTTTTTCGCGTTTTTTTAATGGAAACCTGGGTCAGATAAAAGTTATTTATAATAACTAAAACAATAATCTCTCTCTACTTCAATTTGATTGCAAAAAATCCCAATCTGACCCCAGTTTCTGACCCCAGTTTCAATGGTTAAAGGCTTAATCTGATTGATCAGACTTCATTTTCTGCTACCTATAAAACGCGCTGGAAGTCTTTGATTCCACATCTTTAGGCGCACATCTATTGCTGATCAATAAATAAACACATTGATGCTTTAATTTCTCTTTTATATTTCTTTTAGCCAGTTTTAGCCAGTTTTAGCCAGTTTTAGCCAGTTTAAGCTAGCTTAAGTTAGACCTCGTTTGTCAGGTTTTTTCGGCCGTTTACTGGCTGTGAGATACAATATCAACTATATTTGTTAGTGATCCAAATACAAATCAAAGCATACTGCTGCTCCATTATATATTTCTAAAAAATAACAAGAGACGTTATTAATTATGCTGAACTCTATGTCTTTAGATATGCGCCAAGAACTATTAGTTAGATTCTTATCTGCAGCATCGATATTGATTTTTTTTTGCTGCATTAGCCTTGCTAAAGCGGATAATATTTTATTGGTGATTGCCGATGATTTTGGCGTTGATGCCGCTGGTGTCTATAACCGTGATGACCTTTATGGACATAATGGAGAAGGTGCCAGTCCTGCGCATACTCCAACGATTGATAGTTTAGCTGCAAGTGGCGTATTGTTTCGTAACGCTTATACAAACCCTATTTGTTCTCCCACCCGAGCGACTATTTTAACAGGAAAATATCCTCATCAAATCGGTGTTGGTTGGCCTGCCGAAGCGCAGCTTGATGTCAGTGAGACTATTATTCCTGAAATGTTACCCAGTGCTTATCAAAGCGCGGCCATTGGTAAGTGGCATCTAACGCATCCATCAAGAGGTCCTACCTCTGATAAAAATCATCCTATTAATTCTGGCTTCGATTATTTTTCGGGAAGTTTAGGCGGCGGGGTACAAGACTATAATAGTTGGCCTAAACTAACAAACTCAATCAATACGAGCCCGTTGATACAAAATAATTATAGTATTTATGCAACTACTGATGCGGCTAATGAAACGATTGCTAAAATTCAAGAATATGCCGACCAGCCTTGGTTTATTTGGCTAGCGTTTAATGCACCGCACAGTCCTTTTCATGCGCCTGATCCTGCATTAACGACGAATGATGTGACTGCATCATCTTCGAATACTGATAAGTATAAAGCGATGGTTGAAGCCATGGATACGGAGTTGGGCCGTATCATTGCGAGTATGCCTGCAGAAGTGCTGGCTGATACAACCATTATTTTTATCGGTGATAACGGTACGCCGTCAGAAGTTACGCAGGCACCTTTTTTATCTAATCATGCGAAAGCCACGCAATATGATGGTGGCACTAATGTCCCGTTTATTGTGCGCAGTCCTAGCTTTATCAGTGCTATAAATGAAGGCAGCGAAAGTCTAGCGTACATCAATACCATTGATATTTTTAATACCATTGCTGAGATTGCGGGAGTAAGTAACTCGGCAACTGAATCAGTAACAGAGTCTGTCAGTATTGTTCCCTATTTACAAAGTCCTAGCTTACCAACCTTAACCAAGCGGCCTTATATTTTTACTGAACATTTTTCGCCTAATGGTTTTGGTCCTTACACGAACCATCAGCGTTCTATGCACCTTGAGGGTTGGAAGCTCATATGGCGAGATAATGTCTATGAAGAGTTTTATGATTTATCTAACGACCCTTATGAGACCAATAATTTACTACCAGTGGCTAATTTGACGGCTGAGGCACTTGCGGTATACGAGCAATTAGTTTGCGCTTTTGAGGCCATTGATACTCTAGAGTCAGCTGATCCTGCTGACATTACTGACCCTTCCACCTGTATGCCTCCAGCAACTGAAAACGTGCCTGCAATGCCGTTTTTGTTGATGCTATTGTTGAGCGGTTTGTTGGCAGGTATCTCTATTAAAAAAGCTAACGATTGGCAGCGTCAATCACCACTATAATAAAAAAGAAGTATTTCCTTACCGACTGATATTTTTTTTATACTTTAAAATATTGAGGTTATGTATACTCAATCAATAATAAATCGCGAACGGAATATTATATGAATACCCTTTCACGCTGTTTCTTGAATCAAATTATTTCTGTTGCTTTTGGTCTTTTTTGCTCAGTTGTTTTAGCTGTTGATATTACGGATGCAGTGTTAAGTGACCAATCGAGTAACTGTGAGGATTATGTCAACACTTATTCTGCTGATGTCAGCGATCTTCAGAATAACAATGACTATTCAATGGCAGTGACTATTAGCAGTAATGGCGCCAAGTGCACTTTGAGTAGTAATGGTATTCCCAACCACAATTTTAACGAGACAGGTAATTTTGCAAGCGCTATTGCAGCTAACCAGCGTGCCTTTTCTATCCCTGTTAATCCATCGCCCGCCAATACAGTGACGCCGCTTGCTCAATCTCAATGGGATGCTGTCTTGTTAAACGGCGTTGTGCTCGATTTATTATCGGCAGGGTGCTACAACCCAACGGCCCAAAATGCAGATAATAATGGCAACACAGCTATTGGTTGTTCAGTGGCTGATGGTTGGTTGTTAGATCCGCTCGGCGCCGAATATACTTTTGGTGCGGATGAGCACAATGCACATACTCAACCGGATGGTACTTATCATTACCACGGCGATCCAGTTGCGCTGTGGCGAAGCGATATATTGATTCCAACCACTATTGCATCACCAGTCATTGGTTTTGCGGCAGATGGTTACCCTATTTATGGACCGTATTTTCTTGATGCAGACACATCGACGGTTCGTAGAGCTCTTTCAAGTTTCGTGCAAAAAACCGGTAGTCGCCCAGGCCCTGATAATAATGACCCTGGTGGATCCTATGACGGGACTTATATCGATGATTATCAATACATCGAAAACGGTGGCGATCTCGATCAATGTAATGGCATGGTGGTTAATGGTCAGTACGGTTATTACGTCACTGAAAGTTATCCTTGGGTACTTAATTGTTTTATTGGCACCGTTGACAGTTCTTTCAGTAAAAATGGCGGTGGCGGTGGCGGCGGATTTCCGAGGAATGATCGTGATGGAGACGGATTACGCAATCTCCTTGATAACTGTCCAGACGACGCTAATTCTGGCCAAAGTGATTTAGATGGTAATGGTGAAGGGGATGCCTGTGATGCGGATATAGACGGTGATGGTTATTTGAATGATGTCGATGCATTTCCGATAGCATCAGACGAGTGGCTTGATAGCGACGGTGATGGGCAAGGGGATAACAGTGACAACTGTCCTCTGGTTGCTAATGCCGAGCAAGTGGATAGCGACAATGACAGTATAGGTGATGAATGCACGACGGATATTCCAGTAATGAGCCCAATGGCTATTTTTGCTTTAGCCAGCTTATTAATTGGCTTTGGCGTTCGGAGAGTGTATTTAAGCTAATATTGTTTTAAACCTTAAGGCGTTTTAAGAAAAACGGGCCGGAGGGATTTGATTTCAGACGATTAGCCGCGTATCAAATATTGATTAAAGTTAAATCCCTCTAAGTCCTTTAACCTTCTAATTTTTACTCCTTATTATTTCTCGCAATCTCTAGGCTAGACTAGCCTGGCCGTCCGTCGGCTCGAGTGGTGATCAGCATTGGCGCATAATAAAACGCATAAATACCATAGCCCAATATCCATAACCCACTTGCGATACCAATCGCCCAGCCAGATTCTTGTGGGAACCATCCAGAAAAAATGACCCTTAATATCGCGCCAATGATAATGGCAATATAGCCGATAGACATGAGTTTTGGCGGTTGTAAGCGTCTTCCTGTATGTCCAAGCGTTACTCGAGAAATCATGGCGAGAATCATGCCGCCAATGGCCCCAACTGTAAAACAGTGCAAAGCAGCGCTCAGGCTCGCTGTATAACCAGCGGCATAGAGTGCGAGCATAACAAAGCCTAATGGAATAAAGGCATAGGAGAGATGCAGCGACCAGAGTAGGGGTATGTTAGCGCAATGCTGACCGTTCCAACGGAGGAAGCGCCAGCCGTTAGCGATTGCGGCAATGCTACTGAGCGATATCAGTAGGTTGCTGGGCGTTTTGTTAAAGCCAAAAAAAGCGACGGCGACCAAAAGCATAATGCTGGCTATGCTTACAATCTCAAGCCATTTGATGGGTGCTTTTTTCTCGACGCCTGCACCGTTGGCTGTAAAGAAAGGGATTACCCGACCACCAAGAATAGCGATAATTAATACGAACATCATGATGGTGCCATGGAGAGCAAGCCTAGCTACCTCTGGCTGATGAGTCACAACGCCCCAGTGGCTAACGCCATTAAGCAGAGCCAGTATTGCGAGTATGGGTACAAACATCATATTTTTTCTTTGCTTAGCTTTGAATACTGGGTAAGCCATTGCAATGGTGGCAAAGATCAAAAATAGTAAGTCACCAGTCATGACTAACCACAGAGACAAACTTGTTCCAAAAGCTAGCAGCAGGCGGCCCAATAGCCAAGTAAGTACCAGAGCGAATAAAGGCCTACCTCTTAAGCCAGTAACACCGGTCCATGTTTGAACAGCCGTGAGTAGAAACCCAACCACAATCGATACACCAAACCCGAATAACATTTCATGCCCATGCCACCAAACTGGGCCGCCATAGGGCTGCCAGTTAAAGGGGTTTAGCCAAAAGTATGACCACCAAGCGATGATGATAATGGAGAAAAGCGTGCCGCCGAGAAAGAGCGGGCGAAATGCCAAGCGCAAAAGTGGCGGTATCGCTAGGGCATTTTGGTTGTCATCAATATTCAAAGGCATGGAGAATCCTATAAGAGTGGAAATTCGAGTCTGTCCGAGATTTTCTAGGCAATCATTTTGATTAAACAAGAACCGGAATCAGTGGGAATGTTATTTGATTGATAGAGTGGCTAGTTGTTCATTTACGTTTGAATTTTTTTATTCTTCGAAAGAGATTTCAAGATGATTCAAGGGGGCAGAACACTTGATACGCTCATTGATTTTTCAAAGCGAACAAAGATATATAGGAGGTAAGTTTGGTTTGGTTATTAATTATGAGAGGAAGGAGCCTGAAGTAGAGTTTGAAGAGCAGTTATCTCCTCATGTCTAAAGTGGACAGTTACATCGTTTGTTTTACGAAACTGGGGGTCAGATTGAAGTTTCTAGAACCCCAGCTTCACAGTTTCAGGGTGTTTGATAGGTCAAATTAAAGGCCATTGAGCGGCGCTCACCGGTGCCGCTAAATGGTTCGACACCGTGCAGCAGCCAACCGGGAAAGATATAACAATCTCCCACTTCTGGTTTAAAGCTCATCAATGATTTTGAGAGGGCTTGCTTACCGCCAATCATGAAATTAATGTAGCCTGCCTGTCTACCTGAGATATAAGATTTATCTTCTTGCTCGGGATCGATGTCGGGGGTTTTTAAATACAATACCCCAGAAATATTACTGGAATGAAAGTGCATGGGACTGGCTGTGGACTCGCATTGGCTTACCACCCAGGCGGTTTCCAGTTGTATCTTTTTTACTTCATGATTTTCTATGGTGGAGACGTATTCTTGCGCTAAGCTTTCGAGGGTTTTAGCAATGGATTGTTCGCCGCCATTAAAGACTATTTCCGGAGGGACTAGAAATTCTTTACTGACCCCTTCTTCATAAAAATCGTCTGCGAAATCATTCAGTTTATTAATTAGTGCGCTGGGAAAAGTGAGCTTGGCAATCATCGGCCCAAAAGGAGTGAAGAAATCCATAGGGATAACGCCATCACTTTGACAAACCGTTTGCGGCAGCGCTTCGTATTTTTTGAGTTTACGTTTTTTTGCTTTGATGCTCGCTGCGGCATTGGGGGGCAGGTTTGAGTCAATTGTCACGAGGGTTCTACCTTATTATTTGTCGGGTGGGGCGGCTGAAATGAGGGTGCCATAGCAGCATAAACTAAAAGCATAAGTTTAACGTAATTGTCTACGCTATTGTCTACCCAAACACTCTAATCCTGAAGGAATACTTACCTATTAATAGGTTAGCTTAAGGTATCTTTGGAAAACGGGTCGGAGGGGTTTGAATTTATACACTTTGAAACTGGGGGAGTATCAATCTGACCCCGGTTTCCTAAATATAAAAAAGCCGCAGACTAGCCACGGCTCTTCGTTGAGTATTAACTCTTACTTCTTCCTCATCCTAATCGCACCTAAGCGCAGCATCGACAGTCCCTGTGTAAAAACTCTCATCTGGCTCCAGTTTCAAGTTTCATAAAGGCTTCAAGCTATACGATCAGTTTCCTGTCAGTTCTAACTTAATCCAGTTGAAATTAAAGCCTCCACCTACTGCATTCACTCGCAGAGTATGCTCGCCCGCAGGTAAATCAAGAATCTCCTCTCCTGTAATAGTTACCCATGATTGCCAGCTTCCTGTCTCAGTAACTGTCTGACTCGCGATTTGAACACCATCTAACAATAAGTTAAAACCGGCACTGCCCGAGTAACTCGCCAAACGATATTCAATATTGTAACTACCAGCACTGTTAATATCTAAGGTGTACTCCCACCAATCACCAGCATCAATAAAACCAATATTTTCACCTTCGCCCTCATCAGAAGTTAGCTCAACATCTATACCATTCATTGCAGTGAAATTTTCGGCCTCAATTATCCCAGGCACAGAAACAATACCACCGAGTGCAATCTCTTTTCTAGTTTCATCCAAATTATCACCCAAGGTATCAACATCCTGATAACTAAGACCAAAGCCATAAGAGAATAATGGCAGGTATATATCGTCGTTACGATTGAGTAATTGCTGATCCGCTTGCTCAGGCCATGAAAAAGATAGCTTACCGCTAAAATCATAATTAATTGCACCAGACACATCCGTAAATAACAGATCTGCTATTCCTGCTCCCTCACTACCGGGTAACCATGCAGCAACAAAAGCATTTGAAGCATTAAGTTCTTTGTTTACACAAAGTGGGCGCCCAGATAGGAATACCGACACCACCGGAATATTTTGTGCCTTCAAGCGGTTCAATAATTCGAGATCTGACTTAACGCCACTCTGGTACTCTAAATTAGTTAAGTCACCGCT
>ENA-OQVM01000786-OQVM01000786.1-marine-metagenome-genome-assembly--contig:-NODE-786-length-46583-cov-19.593171_pt1 | contig 46583 bp, 44 predicted proteins | sample MGYA00237776_ERZ505498 | MGnify/ENA primary metagenome ERZ505498 (study PRJEB26159, sample SAMN06265151) | marine metagenome | isolation source: Helgoland LTER site | place: Germany:Helgoland, sampling...
GGACCGATAGCTCAGCTGGATAGAGTACCTGACTACGAATCAGGGGGTCGGGGGTTCGAATCCTCCTCGGTCCGCCACATATACCAATTAAGTAGCTGATTAAATTTATATTTATAATAAGATAAAATTTCTACCCACAACGCTACCCACAATGAAACATCAGATCAAAACAGAGTTAATCAGGGGTTACTGCGCCTAATCCCTACAGCTGAGGCGCAGGACCTAGGAACGGGGACCCCCATTTTAGGCTCCCGCGTCTCGGACCACGGGGCTTTAGTATTAGCCTTGTAAAGTCATTTGGGGGTAATTTTGTTGGGGGGCTCGCCATCTCTATTCACGCACCAACTTCAAGCTAAACCGCGCCGCCGCTCTTACTGAGAGGCGTCAATTACCGAGCGCATAGATTTAGGCTGTGCTAGCAATCTGATGCGTGTTCTCATTAGTTTGACAGCTTCAGAGATGGCCCTCCCCGGCTGACATGGTGACCAAACCTTTGGACGCTGAGAATCTGTGATAGTCTTTCCCAGTTGCCAAGCTCAGCGCGTTATCCATGGCCACGAAAGTTTTGCCTGATCCAGATGGGCCAATTAAGCCGATCAGAGATTCCTCCTTGATAACATCTTCGATCAGGTATTCTGGGTCTTTAAGCTGAACGTCAGCGATTAGGGTCAGAATGTCTCTTGGTGAAGAGTTTTGTTTAGGCGCGTTGCTATTAGCTTGGGCATCATAATTCTTTTTCGCGCGCCTTCGATCATCGGCTGAACGTCTTGCCATGTTTGCTCCAGAGTGTAGTCGGGCAAAGTATGTTTTTCCGCAAGAATACGTATTTCAGTGTCTATGTTGCCTTTGGCAATCCAGCTCCCAACCAACCTCAGCATATTAGCATGCCAATTTTGGCCACTCATAGCCGCCTATGAGGCAACATCTCTATTCAGAGGCTCCCGCGCATCGTTTCGTGTCGCAAATAATGGCTCCAGCGGTGGGAATATGTTGTTCCAATGCTGGATATTCGGCAACGACATCAGATTGCCTCCCGCTTGAGGGTAACCAATTCAGAAATATAGCACCTGGCTGCCTTGCTTGGCTCGGATAGTTAACAGTCCCAGCAATCCGCATCATACGTGATGGGTTAATCACGCGAGGGTCATTTCCGAGGCCAGACGATACTTTAACGTCGCTTACTTTTTTCGATGGTTTACCATCGAGCTTATACGCTTACCGGCAAACCGAGACGATAAAATTTGTTGGCATTGTCACGGTAGAGCTTACGCAATTCAGTTTCCGAAGATCCGGCCAATGCGCGGTCCAGTACCTCTATGCCACGGGTTACGCTTCCTGCCAGTAAACAAACCGGGTAGTCGCTGGCATAGATAGTGCGATCAAATCCAAAGGTTTCAATCGTGGCATCAATGTAGGGACGAAGATCACCTTCGCTCCAGTTTTCGTGATCTGCCGCCGCTGGAAGGTCTGACATTTTTATCAGTAAGTTGGGATGCTCCGCCAGTTCCCGGATGTCACTTCGATATTGTTCAATCGCGCCGTCGACGATGCCGGGTTTTCCACAATGATCAAGTATCATAGGTACGTTTGGAATATGTTTCACAAACTCCCGGACGATATCCATCTGGGTGAAATTCACATTGATTTCAAAATGGAAGCCAAATTTTTCCAGGAGGTTAACACCCTCGATAAAATTGTCGCTCAGGGTCAATGCTCGTGGATCATCGTCAAACTCAACAATCCTGCGAATGCCTTTTACAGCTGGGTGTAGCTCTTTCATCTCGGCAAGCATCGGCTCGACCTTTGGGCCCCATTCCAATGGGGCCATGGGAACGATGCCCTTGATCCTTGGATCAAGTTTGGCGGAGTCTTCGACGAAATCGATCTCTTCCATATATTGCCCTGATGTCGTTGTGAAATCGGCATAGCACTCCAAAAATACCATCGCCTCGACCTCAACATTTTCGCAATCCCGCTGATAATCTTCAATCTGATAGGATTTGCCAAACAACGGATGCCCTTGGAACGCTGAGTAGGTCAGTCGGTCAAAATCCCAAATGTGCAAATGTGTGTCGATGATTGGGAAATTTGGCATCATGTTCTCCATTTTTTGGTGGCCCAACAAGAATGTTGATCTGGTTGGACTGCGACAAACAATATTGGTTAAAAAAATTACAAAACTAATTTTTGCAAGGCAACTTTGGCAAGGGTCTTGGTCGGCAATAAATTCTTATTCCAACGTATGAGGGAAAGAGTGCTAAACTAATGGTGATCTGGAGGCGGGTTGCCATCGCAAATCAGGTACAGGCGCATCGGTCTCTATCAGTCCACTTTGCATGAGATCCTGCCAGAGTTTAGCCGGGATGTGCGCCTGCGCCGAAGAAATATTTTGTGTAACCTGCTCCGGTTTCGCGCCACCCGGGATCACTGAGGTAACCGCAAGATGCGCCAACGGAAATTGCAATGCTGCTGCCGCCAAACTAACTCCGTGTGACAGACATATTTCTTGAATTTTTCTGGTTTCCATCATTACCTCATCTCTGGCGGGCTGATATCCGTATCGGGCGACAAAACCAACATTTGTCCGTCAGTACTGTTCAGTTTAATCTAACTACAGGTTTGGTTTCCGTCGTTCAATTGTGTCTACTTTCAACTTTTTGGTTTATTCAGCATCAAATCACGCCACATTCCTGCAGTAAGTTGCGCATTTGGATCGTTTCGGTGAGGACGTCGTCGAACAGCGTGTTCATGTAATTTTGGTGGACGTACTCGATTGATAGAAAACCCTCGAAATCAACAGAGCGAAGCGTTTCTACCATTGCGACGAAATCCAACGTGCCCTCGGCCAATTTTGCCTGAAGTGCACCAGGGCGCGCTTGGCGCATATGCACGTGTGCTGCATGCCGGGCAAGCGGATCAATTTCAGTTTGGGGAAAACCCATGCATGCGAAATGCGCATAGTCCAGCGTAAGCTTCAACCCTGGTACAGCATCAATAAATTCAAGGCAGGTGTTTGGGCTTTTAAGTAATCCACCAACGTGGGGTTCGACACTTAATTTTACACCGTGACTATTGGCCATGGGAACCATGGAGCGCAGCGCCTGAGCGGAATTGGCAAGCAGATCACTTTCTGATTGCCCCGATTTGCTGACGCCAGGCAATAAAAACATGGTGGGAATATTCAGTTCCTCGGCAAACTTTAGAACGGGTGAAAGGTCAGCCGTATTCTGATCAAGGGCAGTCAAATCGGTCAAGGGGCGGTCCTGGGGAGTGTCACCAAAGAGCCAATAAAGATTGGCCACGGAAATTCCAATATCCTTGACCTGTGCGGCCGCGGATTGGGGATCAGTTAGTACTAGGTCGCGGTCCAAGGATGCGCCGTGAAGCAGACCTAGGTCCATGTGTGAAATCCCTAAGGCATTTGCAATGCTCCAGCTTTCCTTGAGCGTACAAGCGGGAAATGACCATGATGTCAATGAAATTTTCATTCGCTGTCTCCTGTTCAACGTGTCACGGTGAAATTTTTTAATACTGCATGATTAACTCGAATACCTAAACCTGGAGCGTCTGAAGGAGTGAAGTTGCCGTTGGTATCAAATAGCAGTTCTGGTAGTGCTAGGCCCTGCTGCACGGGGCTTTGAAGGGGTTTCATTTCGAAAAAACAACTCGTCGAACTTGTTGCTGCAACTTGCAGGCTGGCAGCACTGGATATAGCCGTCGACCAGCTGTGGGGGCCGGTTTTTAGTCCGGCTGCCTCAGCAAGGTCCAGAACCTTTCGGTATCCGGTGATACCTTCGGCCCGCGACACATCAATAGAAAGTACGTCGCAGTCACCTCGCGCGATGGTGCACTCATAATCTTCGACGCGGTAGTTACGTTCGCCGTATCCGATTGGCAACTGTGTTGATCCTCGCAGGCGCTGGTAGCCTTGCCAATCGTCAGGGTCTAGCGGCTCGTCGATCCAGCCCAGATTTAGGGGCTCAAGCGATTTACAGAATGAAATAGCCTGTTCTATTGATAAATTTAGGCCGTTGCCGATATCAACCATGAGGCCAAATTTTGGCCCTGTGGCCGCACGGAGAAGCTCCATTGTAGAGCGAACGGTTTCGGTTGGATTTGGGCCAAGTGGAAAAGAACCCTTTGAGTTAAAGCCTAATTTGGCAGATCGGTAACCGCGTTTCTGCAAGCTGACTACAAATTCAACGAGTTCTTCAATAGAGCTTTGATTAACATGTAGTGGCGCTTGGGAAGGCAAGCCGGCTGATATAATGCCGCCAAGCAAGGCATGGACAGGTCGGTTGATCTGTTGTCCCCAAAGGTCCCAAATTGCAGTATCAATTGCTGCTATCGCGAACGATGTAAGGCCACCACGCCCGTACCACCAGCTATGATTGCGAAGATCTTGCCACAGAGACGTCACCTCTGATGCGCGGCGACCGAGTACGATGTTTTGTAATCCCGATGATATAAGGGTTGAAATTGCATGGCAGGCTTCGGGCCACATCGCTACGGCTTCGCCCCAGCCTTCGTTTCCTGCTTGGTCAGTGATTTTAAGCAAACAGGTCCACCGCATCCGCCCGCCGTCATTGGGCTCTGGGTGGTGAATTACATAGGGAATCACGGCGTTGATACTAGACATTTCCCATCTCTCCAAAAGTGGTCAGACCAATTATAAAGCGCCAGATGAATTTTTTACAAGAATTATTTTTGCTGTAAATTATTGAAAACAATAATTTTTAAAAAAAATTTTAGTATTGACAGAATATTGACCGACGTGGTTAAGTGGTAAGGCCAATTTTGTCGAGCGAAATAAATCGACAATGCCTGTCAGAATATTTCTCAGGGAGGAGAAACAAATGAAAGTATGGAAAGTCTCTACGCTTGCTGTGTGTGCTGCATTAGCAGGGTCAATCGCATCGGCTGAAACGGCCATTGCTCAAAAGGGTTTAGAAGCCGACATGGTGCTTCTGCCAAAATTCCTTGGAATTTTGCCCTTTGATCAGGCAAATCAAGGTGCGCAAGAAGCGCATGAAGAACTCGGTAATACCGGTGATCTGCTTTATACTGGTCCAACACCTGAGAACTCAGTTGCAGGCCAAATCGAAATCATGACAACATCAGCCTCACAAAAGAGGGCTGCAGTTATGCTGTCCAACAACGCAGGTGAGCAAATTGTTCCATCAGCTGTCGCTGCACAAGCTGCTGGCACCAAAGTTGTAACTTGGGATTCGCCTATTCCTTCCGCGAAAGGGGAATCGCTTTTTATTGCACAGGTTGATTTTGGTGAAATCGGCGTGGTTATGGCAGATATGGCCCACAGCATTCTTGACGGTGAGGGTGAGTTTGCAACCTTGTCTGCAACACCAGACGCTTCAAACCAGAATGCTTGGATTGCGGCTATGGAAGAGGCGTTGAAAGGTCCTAAGTATGCGGGCCTTAAACATGTCGACATTGTTTACGGTAATGACCAATCCGAAGTAAGCTACAACCGCGCACTTGCGTTGGCAGATAAGTACCCAAATCTGGGTCTGATTATGTCGCCTACTTCTGTGGGTATTGTTGCGTCCGCGAAAGCGATACAGGACGAGGATCTTTGTGGTCAAATCAAAGTCTCTGGCCTTGGCGTTCCAGCCGAAATGGTTACCTACACTATGAATGGTTGTGCGCCTGAATTCGCGCTCTGGGACTTCGTTGATCTTGGGTACCTGACCTACTACACCAGCTACATGCTGGCCACAGGTCAGATCGAAGGCGAAGCTGGTGAGACCTTCAATGCAGGCCGTATGGGTGACTATACAATCGAGAAGGATCCAACACGTGACGCAGGATTACGCGTTCTAATGGGACCATTCACAGTTTATAACAAAGACAACGTCGAAGCTGCTGCGAAGTAAGCTTGCGTGTCGAATAAGTGACTGGCCTGCCTTCGCGCGGGCTAGTCTTAACGCAATATTGGCGGAGCAAAGATGATGGTAGCGCCTATTCTGGAAATGAAGAATGTCAGCAAACATTTTGGAGTAACCGCTGCGCTGAGTGATGTGTCATTTGAAATGTTTCCGGGTGAAATTCATGCGCTTGTTGGTGAAAACGGTGCCGGAAAGTCGACCTTGATCAAGGCGATGACAGGTATTCATCAACCAAGCTCTGGTGAAATATGGGTTGACGGTAGCGCCCGCATTTTACGCACCACTCAGGAGGCGCAAGTTATTGGTATTACGGCAATTTATCAAGAGCCTATGGTTTTTCCAGACCTTGATGTTGCCGAAAACATCTTCATTAATCACCATAGTCGCTCACAGTTCATTCTCTGGAACGACATGTATGAAGAGGCTGAAGCGGTGATCGCCAAATTGGGTGTGTCGCTCGATGTGCGTCGCCCGGCTTCCACATTGACACTTGCCGAACAGCAGACAGTTGAAATTGCAAGGGCGATTTCGCTTGATGTGCGGGTTCTCATTATGGATGAGCCAAGCGCGTCGCTTTCGGATAATGAAGTGCAACGCCTTTTTAGTATCGCGCGATCCTTGAGTTCACAAGGTGTCGCTGTGCTCTATATTTCCCACCGTCTCGAAGAAATTTTTGCACTGGCCGATCGCGTCACAGTAATGCGCGACGGTACTCATATTTCGACGAAAGTGATTGACGACGTGACAAATGAAAGCCTGGTCACGGAAATGGTCGGGCGCGATATGGAAGGTCGCTTTGCCCGCAAGCCATCTACGGCTACCGGCGAAGACATGCTGACGGTTCAGGGGCTAAGTAAGAATGGCGTATTTTCAGATATCTCATTCAGTGTAGAGAAGGGTGAAATCGTTTGTTTTTCCGGCCTTGTTGGCGCGCGGCGCACCGATGTCGCCCTTGCCCTTTTCGGGATTGATCCCGCGAACAGTGGAAAAGTTTCTATCGACGGTGTCGTGGCGAAAATATCTTCGCCGAAAGATGCTCAGGAACTTGGTATTGCCTATGTTTCTGAAGACCGACGCAAGTTCGGGATCGCAATGGATGAATCAATCACAAGCAACATCACGCTTCCAATGATGAATAAATATAGCAACTCAGTTGGTTTAATCGATTTCGACGCAGAAAGCAGGGACGCTATAGAATTTCGGATGCGCTTGAATATCAAGGCGGCGGATTTAGTTTCTCCCGTTGGCGCCCTTTCTGGAGGAAACCAGCAAAAGGTAATGTTGGCGAAATGGCTGAATACCGCGCCGCGTCTCCTTATAGTGGACGAGCCTACGCGGGGCATCGATATTGGGGCCAAAGCTGAGGTACATCAAATCTTGCATGAACTTGCCGCTGAGGGCGTGGCGATTATGATTATATCATCAGACTTACCAGAAGTGCTTTCTTTAGCTGACAGGATAATCGTTATGCGTGAAGGTCGGATTGCCGGAGAATTTATCGGCGATATTGCCACTGAAGGAAACGTAATGCATCTGGCCGTCGGCGCTGGCGTTCAGATGGAGTTTGCGTAATGCTGTCGTCGATTTCAAAAAAACTAGGTCCAAACGGGCAACGTGTTGCGATATTACTCCTCGTTTTGGTGGCCATTGCGCTGTTTTTTTCATCGCAAATTCAAAATTATCTTACACCTAGACTATTTGTACGAATCTCAACGTCGGTTTCAATAATTGCGTTGATTTCTGTTGGTCAGGCAGTGGTAGTTATGACCCGAAATATCGATCTTTCAATAGGATCGGTGGTCGGGTGTACGGCTTATTTCCTGGGCGGCATTTTGGCTAGTTTTCCTGACCTCGCGCCCGTCTTTGTCGTTCTGTTGGCAATGGGAATTGGCGCGTGCTTTGGACTCGTAAACGGACTGCTGGTCAGCCGGTTAAATCTTCCGTCAATTATCGTGACACTGGCCACATTGGCACTGTTTCGCTCGATCCTTGTGGAAAGTTCGGATGGAAGTTCAATTACAACTGGCTCGCTGCCTATTTGGCTCATTGAATTTGCCCGCCAGAATATGTTTGTCGTTGGCGGCTTCAAAGTGCGCTGGATGGTGGTGATCGCTTTGTTTGTAGTCTTTAGCATGCACTTTTTCCTGACCAAATTTCGTGCGGGTCGACAGTTTTATGCTGTGGGTTCCAATCCTGATGCGGCGGAATTTTCTGGAATCAATCTTAAACGCACCGTACTGCAAGCCTTTTTAATTTCCGGTGCGCTGGCCGGGTTAGCTGGGTTTATGTTCCTCGCCCGGTTTGGCAACATCACCGTTGTCGCTGGGCAAGGGCTTGAGCTGAAATCCGTTGGTGCCGTGGTCGTCGGTGGCGTGAACATTTTCGGTGGCTCTGGAAGCATTATTGGCGTGCTACTTGGCGCCACACTGATTGATTTGATCGATACCAGTCTTGTTCGATGGGAATTAGTGTCAGAGTTCTGGCGTGAAGCGATCTTGGGTCTTTTGATACTTTTTGCAGTGGCGATGGACACACTATTGGCGCGCCGGCTTTTGGGAGGGCGAAAACCTAACCCCTCAGACAAAGAACCTGAGAAAACAAAATTAGCATCTGGCCGAGTAAAGGAGAGCAGCACATGAGCACTGAAAACTTCACATCGCGCATCGTAAAAGCGTTGAATTCATGGGAAGGTTTTTTGCTTTTGGTGCTGGTACTGCTTTTCGTTGGCAATACCATCAACTCACCGTTTTTCTTTACGCTGAACAACCAGATCAACCTGTTTCAACTTTCGATCGAAAAAGTGATAGTCGCAGTCATCATGACGTTCGTCATCATCAATGCCGAAATTGACCTCTCAGTTGCATCGATTATGGGTTTCGCTGCATGCCTTTTTGGCTGGTTGTTTCAATCTGGAGTTTCTGCAAGTGGTGCGGTTGTCATCGTGCTTGCCGCAGGTGCCATTCTCGGCGCATTCAATGCTTTCTGGATTGCCTGGGTTGGCATCCCTTCTCTGGTTGTCACGCTAGCTACGATGATTGCGTTTCGTGGTTTTGCGCGCGTCCTTGTGGAAGACCGTGGGATCACAGGCTTCCCTGATTGGTTTGACAAGTTGGGGCAAGCGCCGCTAGTGGGGCCTATACCGCTTTCCATACTCGTGTTTTTCGTGTTGGTTTTCTTTTTCTACATTGTGCTGCAACGCACGGTATTTGGACGCCAAGTGTATTTCATCGGGTCCAACCGTGACGTTGCTGAATATTCAGGCATCAATGTACGAGGGGTTCAAGCAATCATTTTTACACTTTCGGGTTTAATCTCCGCCCTTGCTGGCCTTTTGTTTGCCGCGCGTCTTGGTGCTGTACGAGGTGATGCGGCCCTTGGGTTCGAGCTTGATATTATTACAATCGTGTTACTCGGTGGCGTGTCGATTTTTGGTGGCAGGGGCACTATGGTTGGCACCCTTTTGGCAATTCTCATCGTATTGAATCTTCGCAATGGTATGGCGCTTGCCAATATCACCGGGCACATCCAGACGGGGGTCCTTGGTATTTTGTTGATTCTTTCAGTCATGGTTCCAAATATACAGGAGTGGATCAAAAAGTTGAGAAAACTGGGAAAAGGAACCGTAGAATGAAACAGCGGACGACATCCGCACTAACCGTTGGTGGAATGGCCCTTAACCAGCCCATAGTTCGCAAGAAAGCCGTCTCGGAACTTGTGGTCCAGCGCGTTCTTGACCTCATCAAAGACGGTCAGCTTATCGCTGGTGAAAAACTTCCGTCTGAACGCGACCTAGCTGGTATTCTCGATGTGAGTCGTCCAACTGTGCGTGAAGCACTGCGTGCACTTTCGATTCTTGGTGTACTAGAAATTCGTCATGGTGGTGGTGTATTTGTAACCTCGCTTGAAGCGGGCGAACTTTTGAATCCATTAGATTTTTTCGTCTCTCTCAACCCCCAGAATATGTTTGAATTATTTGACGCTCGGATAGAATACGAGCCGATGATCGCAGCAATAGTGGCCACACGAATTTCGAATGAGGATCTGACTCACTTACAAGAACTTCTAGACGCTCAGCTGGCGGATCCAGATGACGCAAATACATTTCATGACACCGACGTGGAGTTTCACAAAACTTTACTGGACGCGTCTGGAAACGTTTTTTTGTCGCGTGTTGGTAAAATGTTACAATTCTTGGGTGATCAGGGCCGCCGGGTACTACAAAAAGAAAATCAGGTTCGTCGTCAGTCCATTGCCGACCACCAGGCTATTATGGCGGCACTTCACGCGCGCGATGCGCAAGCCGCTGAAAAAGCTATGCGTCAGCATATGATTAATGTCCGAAACGCACTTAAGGAGGCCACAGGTGCCTAAATCAAAAATAGCAATGATTGGCGCTGGTTGGTGGGGCGTTGAAGCCTACGTTCCAGCGCTTTTGGAAAACCTAGATGTTGATTTTGTAGCTGTGAACCGGCGCAATCAGGGTGCGTTGGATAAAATCCTCGCCAAATACGATATTGCGCGCGGATATACTGATCATCGCGAAATGTTGCAAAACGAAGATCTGGACGCAGTGGTTATCACATCACCGCACACCCTTCATTTTGAACATGCGCGTGATGCGCTTGAAGCCGGGTGTCACGTACTGATCGACAAGCCGATGGCAACAAGTGCCGAAGACGCCCGCGCATTGGTCAAACTGGCGGAAGAAAAAGGTCGTGAAATCCTTATTCCTTACGGATGGAACTACAAAGATTTCGCGACAACCGCATCTGAATTGATTGCTGATGGACGCATTGGAGAGATACGCCATGTGAGCTGTCAGATGGCGACTTTCACCTTTGATCTGTTTGGCGGTGATGGCCTTAGCGAGGCTGCAGATCATATGTTCCAGCCCAACAAGTCAACTTGGGCTGATCCCGATAAAGCGGGGGGGTACGGTTGGGGACAGCTGAGCCACGCTCTGGGTCTGTTGTTCCGGCTTGTTGATTTGGAGCCTTCTGAGGTTTACGCGCTCGAAACCAAGTCGGCGGCTAATGTTGATTTGTTGGATGCAGCCATCTTGACCTTTGCCAATGGTGCTAAGGCGAGTTTGTCGGGGAGTGCATTGGTACCCAAACATTGCTCCTACCAGCTTGATATTCGCGTCTTTGGATCGGAAGGCATGCTTCTTATCGATATGGAACGGTCGCGCATGGAATTGCGCCGATTTGACGAGGACGACGTCGTCCTCGATCTGGCACCGAACGCTGGCGAATATATGGCCATCGAACCGATCCATCGGCTTGCTGAAGTGTGTCAGGGCACCGCAAAAACCATTGAAGCCAACGGGGTAGTTGGTATGCGCGCGATCGAAGTTCTGGATGCCATGTACCGTTCTTTCAGATCTGGAAAATCGGAGGCAATTTAGATGACGTGGAAAAACAAAAGATCTGACATTGTAAAGGGTGGGTTCTCGACCCCTCTTGATGCACCGATGATACCCAGTTTTCCGTTCACGTTTCGCGATATCAAGATTTTCACATTGGTCTATCGCACTGATGTTGAGGCGATGCGCGCTTTGCTGCCCGAACCGCTTGTCCCCACGGGTGACGAAGTGATGATCCATTTTTATCAGATGAACGACACGTCGTGGGTTGGGCCTTACAACGAAGTGAACGTGATGTTTGGTGCCGAGTTGCCGGGTAAAGCAGTTGGTTCTTACTCACCATATCTGTTTCTTTCGTCAGATGTTGGTGTCACCCATGGGCGGGAAATTCACGGCCAACCAAAGAAACTTGGCAACCCAAAGATCGACTTCAGGGGCGACCTGATTGTTGGAAATCTTGAACGAAACGGAATTGACGTCGTTACTGGCACGATGCCTTACAAGCAACAAGAAGCTGATATATCTGAACTTTCTGATGTTTTTCCGTTTGCAACCAACATAAATCTAAAAGCTGTTGATCATATTGATGGGTCGCCAGCAATCCGTCAGCTCACCTCGAGAAGCCTGTCTGATGTAAAGGTCACCGAATGCTGGCGTAGCCCCTGCACCACGGAACTTCGCGCAAATGCGCAAGCGCCTGTTCACCGCCTTCCAGTTCGCGAAATGCTGGACGGCTTTTTCTGGGCTGCCGAATTTACCCTCGTTCCCGGTGAAGTTTTACTCGATTACCTGAAGGAGGAAGAATGATGTCCAGCTATGCATGGATTCTAAAAGTACGGCCTGGATATGAAGAAGAATACAAGCACCGCCATGATGAACTCTGGCCAGAAATGGATGCAGCACTTCGTGCGTCGGGACTTAAGTCTTATCATATTTTCCGCCACGGGCTGGATTTGTTTGGCTATTTCGAAACGGACAATTTACAAACCACGATAGATTTCCTCAAAGACGATCCGGTGAACGCAAAATGGAGCGAATATATGGCTCCAATCATGGAAGTCGATATTGATTCCAGCACCGGATTCCCCTTCCTTTTACCTAAACAATGGAGCCTCGACCAATGAGCCTAGACCTTAACAACAAAAAAGCCCTTGTCACCGGAGGTGCACGCGGCATTGGTTTCGCGACGGTCGAGGCATTGGCAAAAGCTGGTGCTGAGGTGACGTTTACAGCGCGCAACCAACCATCAATTGACAAGGCGCTTGGTGAACTTCCCGAAGGAGTTACCGCGCGTGGTGTTATTTGCGACGCAACGGATCAGCCTGCGGTTAAGGCTCTTATGGCTGTAGGATTTGACATTCTGGTCAACAACGCCGGTGTTATTAACCCGATTGGGCGGATGACGGATGTGGACATTGGCGACTGGGCGAAAAACGTCGAGATCAATCTAACTTCGGCATTTTATGTAATCCAACAGGCACTGCCGTATATGATCAAGAATGGTGGCACAATTGTGAACCTGTCTTCTGGTGCTGCGCATAACCCGATGGAAGGATGGAGTGCTTATTGCTCCAGCAAAGCAGGCGTCGCGATGTTAACGCGGTGCGTAGACAAAGAATATGGCGAACAGGGCGTACGTATTTTCGGCTTTGCCCCGGGTGTTGTTGATACTGGCATGCAGGGATCAATTCGCGAAAGCGGTATCAATCCCGTGAGTGATCTCAAGCGTAGTGACTTAGCGCCGGCCTGGGAGCCTGCACACGGAATTGCTTGGCTCTGTACTTCGGCTGCCGATGAGTTGGTTGGCAGTGAAATTGACGTACGTCATGAAGATTTTCGCCGGCGCGCTGGTCTGGAGATTGCAGCATGAGTGCAGATGTTGTCATAACCGATGCAACCTTCCCGGATGTCGAAAGAGAACGTGCTGTAGCAGAGGCGCTGGGGGCAAGCTTTGAGCTTTGCGACTGTCGTACACCCGAAGACGTGGCGGCAGCTGTAAAAGGTGCAAAAGTTGCCGTAGTGCAATTTGCAGAACTAAATGCCGAAGCGGTGGAAGGGCTCGCGCCGGATGCGACCGTGATACGCTACGGCGTGGGGTACAATAATCTTGACGTTGCCGCGATGAACAAGCGAAATATTCAGGGTGTTTATGTCCCTGATTATTGTACGTCGGAAGTGGCCGATCATACCGCAGCGATGATCCTGGCCAAATTACGTAAACTGGAAGCGTTTGATACATCTGTTCGAGCTGGTGACTGGGCCGCAGTCAAGATCGCCAAACCGATGAAAGCATTTGGCAACACTAAGATTGGTTTCTTCGGGTTTGGCCGGATCGCGCAGGCCGTAGCTGAGCGGCTCGCCCCATTTGGGTTTCAGTTTCTAGCCACCGATCCCATGTTTGATGAGGCGAAAAACAATCCGCTGAAGGTAAAAGGTGTATCTTTTGAAGAGTTGATCTGTGAGTCAGACTGCATCTCGTTGCACGCTCCTGCAACACGAGACACTATTGGCCGGATGAATGCTGATGCCTTTGCGAAAATGAAATCGACATCTTACGTGGTTAATTCTGCGCGTGGTGACCTGATTGATGAAACCGCATTGGCGACGGCGCTTACCAACGGTGAGATTGCCGGTGCGTCAGTTGATGTATTTTTGCAAGAACCCTTGGCAGCAGACTCCCCTCTCAGATCTGCACCGAACCTTACGATGTCGCCCCATGCAGCATGGTATTCGGATGTTGCTGTTGAAAGCCTCCAAAGCCTTGTAGCAGATGAAATCACACGTGCGCTGACAGGCAAATCTGCGCGCCGCCCAATTCCGGGTTCTAAACCCACAGAAATACAGGAAGCATTATGAAATTCCTCCGATATGGCCCGCGCGGCTCAGAAAAACCCGGCATTCTTGACGATGCAGGAAACATTAGAGACTTGAGTGGTATTACCAGCGATATTGCCGGTGATGTGCTGAGCGATCTTGGCCGGTTTGCAAATCTTGATAGCCACAGTTTGCCAATTGTTGAGGGCGATCCGCGCATTGGTGCTTGTGTGGCGCGTACAGGAAAATTCATGTGCATCGGTTTGAACTACGCAGATCATGCGGCGGAAAGCGGGCTGGATGTTCCGTCTGAACCGGTGTTATTCATGAAGGCGACTTCGGCAATATGTGGGCCTAACGATCCGATCGTCATCCCGCGTGGATCTGAAAAGACGGACTGGGAAGTGGAGCTTGGTGTCGTCATCGGCAAGTCGGCAAAATACGTGACTGAAGAAGATGCGTTGGATCACGTCGCTGGCTACTGCGTAATTAACGATGTATCCGAGCGTGCCTATCAAACTGAACGTGAGGGACAGTGGACCAAGGGTAAGTCCTGTGACAACTTCGGCCAAACCGGCCCGTGGTTGGTAACCCCAGACGAAGTTGGCGATCCCCAAAACCTTTCAATGTGGCTAGAAGTTAACGGCGAACGTGTTCAAAATGGTTCAACGACGACTATGGTTTATGGAGTAGCGCATCTTATTGCTTACCTGTCGAATTTCATGACGCTTGAGCCTGGCGATATCATTTCTACTGGTACACCTCCGGGCGTTGGTCTCGGTTTCAAACCACCGCGTTATCTAAAAGCTGGTGACGAAGTTGAACTGGGGATCCAGGGTTTGGGTCAACAAAAACAGCTTTGTGTTTCTGATGAGTAAAGCATATAAAATCAAAAGCGTTGAAGCTATCCCGGTCTCCTATCAAGAGCCAACGGATCACAACCGGTTTCGTGCAGTTTGTCTGGTCAAAATCACCGGTGAAAATGGTCAAGTAGGCTGGGGCGAATGCTGTTCCTATTTTCCTGAAGCAACGTTGGCCGCAGCCAAAATCGTTGAAGGACTTTCCGAGATTGTTGTTGGCCGAAACGCTATGCATACGGCTGGCATCTGGCACGACTTGCACGATCACAGCTGGTGGTATGGAACTGGCGCTGGTCTTGTATCAATCGCGATCTCGGGGATCGATATTGCGCTTTGGGACCTCAAGGGCAAGATGCTTGGCGTCAGCGTGCTCGACCTCTTGGGCGGACCAATGCATGAAAAAATGCCAGCAGTCGCCAGTTTACATGGCACCAAAGCAACCATCGAGGAAATGGCTGAAGAAATTTCGATCCATACCGCTACGGGCTTGCATGGGGCGAAAGTTGGATTTGGGAAACGTGGAGAGGCTAATCTTGGCTTTGACCATGATCGCGATGTCGATTTTGTCCGCCAAGTTTCCGAGGCGATGGGGCCCAGCAAGATGCTGATGATTGATCTGGGCGTCAAGAATTTCTGGGATGTTCCAACTGCCATTCGCCGTGCGCGTGTCTTTGAAGATTATGGTGTTCACTGGCTTGAAGAACCTTTGGGGCACGATGACCCTGAAGGATACGCAGCACTTCGTGCGGCGACCGGTATACGTATTGCCTACGGTGAACGTGAATGGAATGCACGGGGCGTAAAGCGGATCGTTGACACTGGAACGGTTGACGTGATCGGGCTTGATCCCGGGCGGGTCGCCGGAATCACTGGGTTCGCCAAGGCGGCGGAAATATGTGCTCAATCCCGCCGTCAGGCGAATGCTCATAACTTCTCGACGGCCATAGTCGGGGCTGCAAGCCAGGCGCTAAGTTGGTCCAATCCGGCGTGTACAATGCTTGAACTTCAGCCAGTTTATGGCCCGGCGCAAAAAGACCTGGTAGACAAGCCTATCTGGCATGAGAAGGGGTATGTTCCGATGCCCACGGGGCCGGGTCTTGGGATTGAAATTAACGAAGACCTTGTCGCGTCCGCGCGTATGGACAAATAGGAGACAAAAATGAGTGATAATCTCAGTTTTGGCTTAGAGGGCAAAACCGTTCTATTGACAGGCGCTACCGGCGCCATAGGCGGCGCCGTTGCCAAAGGTTTTTCAGAAGCTGGTTCTAAAGTGGCTGTGGTCGACATTGATCAAGCCCAATGCGATGAATTCGCCCAGGAACTAGGGCCGCAACACGCTGGTTTCGGCGTCGATCTGACCGATACCGCACGCTTGCCCTCACTTGTTAAGAAAATCGATAGCACACTTGGCAAAATTGACGTTTTGGTGAACATTGCTGGTGTTATCAAACGAGCGGACGATTTGTTTCAAGTATCGGAATCTGATTTCGATTTCCAGATGGACATCAACGTAAAGGTGCCGTTTTTTCTCAGTCAAGCTGTTGCAAAATTGATGGTTGACGACGGCCGGAGTGGTGTGATCATCAACTATTCCTCACAAGGCTGGATGTCAGGTGGGTTTGGCGGGTCGGTCGTTTATAATGCAGGCAAAGGTGCAATCACAACCATGACCCGTGGTCTCGCACGCAGTTGGGCAGACCATGGAATTCGCGTAAATTCGGTTGCGCCGGGTTTGGTGGAGACACCAATGCTTGGACTAGATAGAATGAGCGGAGGTCAAATCGAAAATATGGTGGGTGGCATTCCACTCAAACGCTTGGCGCAACCCGGAGATCATACAGGCGCAACCTTGTTTTTGGCAAGTGATCATGCGGCTTACATGACAGGTGCAACGATCAATGTAAGTGGTGGGTTCTTGATGTATTAAACTAACCTCCCTGACGACTCAGGCCCGGCCTAACGCTGGGCCTTTTTTATCCGATGGGTGCGTCCGGAACGATTAAACCGCGGTTCTTCATTTCTGTCCACAGCTCTCTGGGAATATTTAAATTGAAATTTTCCATATTTCCAGTAATTTGACGCGCTGTTCGGGCACCTGGAATAATCGAATAGACAGCTGGATGAAGGAGCGGGAATTGCAACGCTGCGGCCATCAGCGGCACGTTGAATTCCGCGCAACAATCCTGAAGCCCAATGGCTCGAGCGCGAATGTAATCCGGGACGGGGCCATAATTATAGCGCACGTCTGGATTTGTTGGATTTGTTAACAATCCGGAGGCAAACGGTGAACCAACAACAATTTTTATCCCGCGCTCGATACATCTCTTCATTGCCGTATTTAGCGAATTTTGATCAAGAAGTGTGTAGGGCATCGCAACAAGGAAAAAATCCAAATCGATACGATCTGCAAAAAATTCGAAATCGCCCAACGCGTTGATACCCATTCCGACCGACGAAATTTCTCCACGTGATTTCAAATTATGAAGATACTCCAACCCGCTATCTTTGAGCTGTTGGTAGTATCTGTCAAATTTATCGCCATGATATCCTTGGTCCAGATCGTGAATGATCAGCGCGTCAACCGAACTTTGGCCAAGGCGCAATTGGCTTTGTGTATAAGATACTGCGAGTCCCTCTGCGGTGTAGTCATATTTGACTTCGAAATTCTGTCCACCGCACCATTGGACGCGCTTGTCTTCACCGCGTGGCGCCGGAAGATACACGCGCCCAACTTTAGTTGAGACGTAGTAACCTTGCCGTGAATGCTGTCGTAACAATCCGCCCAAACGGTGCTCGCTCAGCCCGTGCCCATACCAAGGTGCTGTATCATAATACCGCACGCCTGCATCCCATGCAGTGTCTAGAGCCAGCCGAGTGTCGGCTTCAGAAGTTTCGACAAACAGGTCACCAAGTGGCGCGCAACCAAATCCAAATTGGGGCATTTCAATGGAAGAAATCGGTGCCGTTCGCGGCGGGTATTTTGTGGGATTATCTGCTGTTGAACTCATGGTGACTCCGTTTTTTTTTGCAAAAAGGTAATTGGCATTGATTTATATATTTTATGACTTGGTGTCACTGTTTGGATTTAGTTTCCTTACTGTAATGTGTAAGAATACGACGTGCCTTTGTCAGACGAAATCACTTGAGACAGGCAGGGTGACTTTGTCACCTCGGCCAATGACAAAACACCCTGCATCTCGCTACTTTAAACCTGGCCCGGGGTTCCTGGACCATCTTGCTTGGGTCTGTGGACTGGGGATCAAGAGCCACGCCCTACGTTTCCGCCTTCAGTGTTGCATGAGCTCAATTTGCGCTGGACGGTTTTGCTTGGTCCGCGGTCCGTGGACCAAGCCACGCGCGCCTAGCCACACCATCAAAAATGGGGTATAATAAAACCCCATAAACCGATGATAGTTGAGCACAATGAAAGCTAATCCCAAACCATGGCTCTACGGCCCAAACTGGCAAGGTCAGAGGTGCGAGGCCCGAACGCGCAGCGGCACGCCTTGCCAGCGCCCCGCTAGACTCCCTGTGGGCCGCTGCAAGCTCCATGGAGGCGCGAGTACCGGTCCGAGGACCAAGGACGGCCTGGCGCGACTCACAGAGGCTAGAACCAAGCATGGCAAGTTCACGAAAGAGAAGCGCGCAGAAGCACGGCGCTTTGCAGAGGAGGGGCGGCAGATGCGCGGCGAACTGAAAGAGCTGGAGGCTTGGTTCGTGGACCACGGGCATCTGTCCAAGGACTGGCGCAAAGATTGGGAACTCTGAGACCATGATAGTAGACCATTGGCATTAGACCAATTGCCTTGGGGGTTACTGCGGCCTTTCTTGGGGGCAAGCAGGGATGCCGCAAGGGGGTACCCATTAAGCATGGGCCGTGGTCTTTGGACCATGGGCCTATAATATTGGTGCCGCAAATTCATTGGGGCGCAATTTCATTTAGTGATCGTAGTGACTCGATTTTCTGCAAACATTCATAATCTGAATTGTCTAGTGTGATGCTAAGTTTAAAAAGTCTACGAATTTCCAGTCATCCGAGTCACTAGATTAGACCTTTGAATTTTCTTCCCGTCTGAATGTCGAACCTCCTCCCAACTCGGGTCATTGGTGATGAATTCCCTTATTTTTGAGTTAAATTTGGGCAACCCAGGGATATATTTGATACCAACTTCATCCATGTCTTTTCTGAAGTAAATGTAAACTTCATTGAAAAGCTTTGCTACGCGTATTGGTACGGCTCTTTTTAAACCACCGTCTTCTAACCAGCTTCTCACAGTGTCCGCTTCTTTCATCCACTGCGTGGTTGCCTCTTGGCAAGAGGCTGGCATCGAGTAGTGACCGTTTTTAAACACTATTGCCGCTTCGCGGATGGCCTCTGAAATCAAAATGTCTCCCTGCTCTCTCATTAACTTTGTCTCAAAGTCTGAAATCCGCTCTTCAACACGTATTGTTCGACTGAACGGTATTACCAGCAATCGGCGCTCGATCCCCGCATCTATGCCGCCTTTAAAACTTGGAAGTACATTAGTCGACAAAATATGCATAGCTCTGGGTTTGAACTCCACTGGCTCTTTGTAGATGATCTTTGCGGTAACAGGGTCTCCCGTAATTACAGCTTTGAATTTGTCCGATGAGATAGCTGCAGCGTTTGATAACTCATCAGACAGATTTGCTGACGCCCCGATTAACTTGGCCAGATATTGTTCTTTATCCATGTCACCTGGCGATATGCTACAAATGACACCATGCGGAAGTATACGCCTCAGCACCTCTTGAATGGTGGATTTACCATTCGCTGCAGATTGCCCATAAAGGATGAATGCTTTCGGTTCTTTTAACCGCGTCCCAACCCCACAGATAGAAGCGCCATACATTTGTAAGATTAAAGAGCCATACTCTTCGGACTCTGCACCAAAACACCCAGTGAATAATGTGTCTAAGAGACCTGAGTGAGCTGCGGTCACTCTTGGTCTATAGCTATATTGAAGGCAGAACCTCTGCCTTAGGTCAGCGTGATGTTGAAGTAGTTCAACGATACCGTCTTCTGAAATTTTAACAAAACCATTCAGCATGTTAACGCCCTTGGCAGCATTTTCGAAAAATCTGTTGCTGTTGAGCATTACTGAAAGTTCGTTAATGACGCCGTCGATAAATGCCTTGCTCAGTTTCAGCTTTGCTTTTTTAACTTTTGCGCCATCAAATTTGTGAATGGTTCGCCGAATTTCTATAGGAATGATCTCTTGCCAGGCGATTGTATTATAACCCCAAAAGCGGCCTTCATCAAAAATAACATTCTCAAATTGTTCTTTGAGTAGAGGTATAGTTTCTTTGGCCACTTCTATTTGGCTTCCTGTTTGGAACCCTGAACTTGAAAAGCTTGGCATGTATCCACGTTCTTTTGCACGTGCTACCAATGCACCAAAACCTGTCCTAACGGGCTTGAGCGAATTCCATGTTTTAATAACATCGTCCTTGCCAACATAATTTCTGGGCTTTTGGGCAGAGAATTTTCCCTCAGAAAAATCGAGAAATAGCGAAAGATAGTTTTCATCTAATGCCTTTAAAGCGTGCGCGGTCGCTATCCATTCTTCGCGTTCTGCTGGATCAAGATATTTAAGCACTTCGGCTACTGTTTCTGCGCTAGGCGCCTCGTAATCTGCAGGGGCTGCATCTTTGTTTTTGATTTCTTCACCATCCAATTTAGGAAAATAGGTGAACAAATCTTCTGCTGAATACCTTGGGCCATCCTCTTCAATCTGTTCCAATCGGGTCATGAAGGGAGAGGATTTAACGCCGCCCTTGACCTTTTGATGATAAAAACCGGGGAGTCGCATTACCCTAGGGAGATCGATGACACTTTTATCACCGTCAAAGGCTTTGATGAGAGCCTTCTGGGTTGGTGTGAAATCTTCTTTATTTAGGGTGCTCCGCCAGTAAGCATGCCATCTTCCTTCAGAGGACTCTACGATAATATGAGGTTCGCAATTATGCTCTAATACCGGTTCAATAGGAGCTCCATCTAAATCGACAAAGATTGCCCTGACAGCAACAACATTTTTGGCTTTGCGGCCTTTGAGGTCCGTTTGATTTATTGTGACGAAGATGCCAGCTCCCTTTTCTTGCAAACTGCGGAGCTGATCGAAATGTTCTGGTAGGGTGCCATTCAATTGCCTGGCCAAACTTTTGTCCCTGCGGCCTTGGTCATCATCAAATGTTTGGAATGTAAATTTCCCATTTGGTTCGAGTGCATCCAAGAAACGCTGTGCTACGTCAAAATTTGGATTCAATGAGGACGATCGCATTATTCTACGTCCTCATTTTGACTGGCTACACTTTTAAGCCATGCATCAATTGTGCTTTCAAACCACCCTGCGGCTCTGCCGCCGGGGACCAGTTTATGTGGTGCAGGGAATTTTCCTTCTGCAATTAGACCGTAAATTGTTGATGGTTGGAACCCTACTTTAGAGGGAAGATCTTTCATCCTGACAATGCGCTGTTGCGTAGTTTCTGCGTCCATCTTGACCGTCTCCTATCCCAGCTTAGTTGCTTTGACCGGAGTATTAGCCTTTGAAGAAGGGAGTGTCGCAGGACTTAAATCGCTATTTCAATCCGTTTTGATTATGAACTTTTCCTGCTGTTCTTTTCGGACGTCGTTCCACTGACGAATAAGTGTCTCTTCCGAGGGTAGGCTGGGCCAACCTAGTCGCGCTTTCTGGACTGCATCTTTTAACGAAAGCCCTAATCCACCGTCGATTTCTGCGGCTATGGCTACCTTTATCCAGCCGAAGAAAAGCTGCTTGTTGAAGTCAGTGTTTCTGGCGTAATGGCTTTTGCGCTCACCTTTCTTGGCCTTTACGCCCAGTGCGGTGTCCGCGTCTCCTCCATCGGCTATGGTCTGTAATGCTGTCACTAAAAATGCTTGGTCTTCATTGCTTAGGGGGGCGTTGCTAAATATTTGGGTGGCTATTTTTCTTAACCTCGCCTGTCCTTTTCTAACGCTCATATTCTTCCTCCTTAGACTGAGAATGCTGATTGGTATAATCGTTCCAAGCCTTCATCAGTTCCCTGCGCCTTTCCAACTGATCTCCACGCCGGTAGGCGGCCTCAGCTTTGTTCTTGATGGTATGGGCGAGTGCTAGCTCAACAGTCTCGTTTGAGAATTGATGAGCCTCCTCGGCAGCCCAGTCTCGAAAGGTACTGCGAAAGCCATGTGGTGTGTATGGCCCCACATCCATCTTTCTCAATAAGGCAAGCATCGCCCCATCACTTAGCCCGGTCCCAGCCCTCCAGCCGGGAAATACAAACTCGTCAGGGTTTCGATTAGACGTCATGCTGTTTAGGATTTGTAACGCGCGATCGCAGAGTGGCACTCTGTGCTCCTTGCCTGCTTTCATACGGCCTGCCGGAATGGTCCATACTTTAGTTGTAAGATCAATCTCCTGCCACTTTGCACCGCGGACTTCACCTGTTCGCGCTGCAGTCAGTATCATAAACTCCATTGCTAAAGCGGAGCTTCCCTTGCGGTCTCTCAGCTTTGTTATGAACGTAGCGATCTGTTTGTAGGGAACTGCAGCATGATGCTTTACCCGTTTTACTTTGGCAGTCTTGGCGAGAATTTTATCAAGATGACCGCGCAGGCGGGCAGGGTTCTCTCCTTCAACATACTTCCGCGCGCGTGCCCAATCCCAGACGGTTTCGATACGCTGCCTAACACGGCTGGCGGTCTCTGCCTTGGATATCCATATTGGTTCAATAGCCTTTAAGACGAGATCCGTATCTAAATCGGAAACGGATAGTGTGCCGAAGACTGGGTAAGCATAAGTTGTAAGAGTGTTTGTCCATTGCTGGGCGTGTTTAGCATTTTTCCATTCGGGCGTTTTGCTGGCAATGCACAGCTCTGCGGCTTCCTGAAACGTTATTGAACGTGCCTGTTCTAAATGCCTTGCCCGTTTATTCCGTGCGCGCTCTTCTAAAGGGTCCAGTCCGCTGAGGACTTGCCGACGACATTCCACGGCAATGTCGCGTGCGGCTGCTAATGGGACGAGATTAAGTGACCCTAGGCCCATCTCGCGCTGCTTGGCGGTGACGGGGGATTTATAGCGGAATAGCCACGACTTTGTACCACTCCCAGCCACTTGTAGATAAAGACCGCGATCACAGCGGTGGTAGCCTACTTCATTGACCGTCTCTACACTTCGTGCTGATTTCAGAAAAGCCATATTGATCTGTCCTACCCACAACGCTACCCACAACAGGGTAGCAGATTACAGCAGATCTTAATAGGTCTGGTAGTGTATTAAGTGCATAAAATACGCTGTTATTGTCAATTAAATAAGACTTTATCGTATTTCTACAGATAATGGTACGGGGGATCCTCGGTCCGCCACTAATTTCCCCCACATCCCACAACTTCACATTACTGGCTTTAATACTTTTTATTCCAGGCTGTTGTTTTCAGATTTTTGATCTGAGGATTTTCTCTCGCGCGAGAATTGCGCCGTTCCAACCTTTTCCTCAGAGGCGCTATTTGGCAGCACGAGTTTCCCTGTTTTTTGCAATTATGAGCCTCCCTATTTTTACTGGTCCATGGCTATGTTTAGGAAACGGAGGACCACTAATGGCGAACAAGCGAGCGATGCCGTCCACTCTTCAGTCCACAACCATTTCAATCAGGAGCGCCACTTATACTCGCGAGACAATTTCAAGCTCAATCGAACCGCCGCTCTCGCTGAGTGGCGCCAATTATTGAGCGTATAGGTTCAGGCTGCGCTAGCAATCTGATGCGAGTTCTCATTCGTCTGACAGCACCGCCATATATGCCAATTAAGTAGCTGATTAAATTTATATTTATAATAAGATAAAATCTCTACCCATAACGCTACCCACAATGAAACATCAGATCAAAACAGAGTTAATCAGGGGTTACTGCGCCTAATCGCTACAGTTGAGCCGCAGGACCACGGACCGGGGGCCCCTATCATAGGGCCCCGCGTCTCGGTCCTCGGGCCTCTAGTATTAGCCTGGTAAATTCATTTGGGGATAATTTTGTTTGGTAACCGCATCTCTATTAAGCCACCAAGTACACGCTAAACCGTGCAATTGCTCTCGCCGAGTGGCATCAATTATTGAGCGCATAGATTCAAGCTGCGCTAGCAAACTGATGCGAGTTCTCATTAGTTTGACAGCTGCGATCCCGCTCGTTGTGCTGCCGCCAGCAAGGCCGAAATACAACGGTGGTGTCGAGCGCGGTAACCGCACCTTCCGCGAAGAATTCTATGCGTGTCTTGATCTTATTGCTAACAGCATAGGGGCTATGCGGTTTGAACTTCGAAAAGCTGTCGACAGATACAACACATTCAGGCCACATCACGCCTTGAAAGGCAAGACATCGATGGAGTACCTTAGAATCAATCAGGCCGATGTCGCATGAGTCTCAAAAGACGTGAACCTATACAGTGCCAGTAATCTGATTCATGTTCTAATTAGTTTGACAGCCTTAGACAGATAAGTCAGCTTTGTCTTTGAGAACTGAAAATGCTACGTCAGCATGAAGACGTCGGGGTCATCCTTGGCAAATCCGTCCAACAGCTTCAATTGAGAGGGTAATGGTCGCTAATCCTGACAGTTTAACAAAATAAATTAGCGGCATTTAAGTGGGATCGGTTACGCAGTGCCCTACAAATTAAGCGTAGGCAAAGGTGATATCCTGCGCGCCCTCCCAGAGCACTAGATTGCCCAGCAGCATAAGGTCATCCAAGTCCGAGGTCAGGGTGATAAAATGGTTCCCGGCGAGTTGACCCATTTTTGACGAGAAATCAACGCCGCCATATGCGATGAGAATTTCTGTCTCACTGATTCCACCAGGATAGAGGATGATCTGGCCAGGAGCAGGGTGGCTAGTATGATTTTCATAGTCAACACCGAAGTCACGATCTCCGAGTGGAATCCAAACGCCTTCACCAGACCAGCGCACATGGACAATCTGCCCTAAGAATGGCATGGATGCCTCAAAGGCGGCGCACGTCCTTGGGGCTAGTTCCCTTTCGAGGCGGGCGTCGAAGCTATAGCGGCCAGCTGTAATCTGGAGTGCTGTCATTTTAATGTTCCTTATGTGGTTAAATGGAGATTTTGTTACGTGAAATGTGCCGGCCATCATCATATTTTTTAGCACCAAAGGCGATTTAATGTAAGCAATGGTTTGGTGTCTGTTTGATTGTATTATGCACAGCGCATGTTGTGATGCAAATCCCGCGCTTCGGGTGTCTTTTTGTTACAATCTTTTCAGGTTTGTGTCGCCTGATTCCCATATTTAATCCCCTGTTTACTTACTACCGGGGGGACCAATTCAAAGGGGAAGGATTACCATGACGATACACTTCTTGCTGTCATTTGATTGGACATAAACCCTCAATCATCATGAATAAACCCCGTAGGGTTTGTCAGGCTAATGAAAGCGTCGCCTTTAAATGTGTTTGGACTGGACTTACTAAAGCGGCTTTAGTAGAGTTTCTTTAAGGAATGGAACCTATGCGAGCTGTAATTTTTGATGCGCCCTACGAGGCTTCAACGTCGACTTTTATCGGAAACATACCGGTGCCAGATGTTAGACCGGATGACGTGTGCGTGCAGGTCGCCTATGCAGGTCTTAATTATGCAGATTTAATGATGCAAAAGGGGATCTATCCCCATCCAAAGGGCTATCCATTGGTAGCAGGTTTGGAACTGGCTGGCACTATTGTTTCTGTGGGAAAAAATGTAAAAAGACTTAAGGCTGGAGCAAGAGTCGCCGCTTTTAGTGAAGATGCGGGCGCTTTCGCCGAGTATTGCGTGGTTCCGCAGGAGCGCATTATCGTTCTGCCGCAAGATATGGATTTTCAAACCGCTGCGGCTTTTTATGTTCAATTCATGACTGCTTGGAGCCTTTTACATACAGTCAGTACAACTAAACCAGGAGACACCTTGTTGATCCACGCGATTGGCGGCGGTGTCGGTCTGGCGCTTACGCAGTTTGCAAAATTGGCGGGCGCAAAAGTTGTTGGCACGATTGGCACGCCAGGCAAAGAAATACGCGCAATTTCTTATGGAGCCGATTTAGTTATAAATCGATCGGAAGAAAACTTTGTTCAGCGCGCCCTGGAGTTCACTCATGGGGTGGGCGTTGACAAAATTATAGATTCAACGGGCGCTTCGATACTTGACCGGAGCTTTGAAGCAATTCGCCCGTTGGGCCACGTGGTTAGTTATGGTGAAGCCGAAGGCAAGCCATACGAAACTCTCTGGCAGCGCCTGGTGGAAAAATCTCTGACGTTCACAAGGATGCATTTAGGACATTTAGATTATTCATCAGAAAACTGGCAAATCAGTGTTAAAGCGGTTCTTAACGCCATTTCCACAGATGCTGTCAAAGTTCCTATTGAGGGCATTTATTCATTAGAAAATGTGAGCGACATGCTGTCCGCTCTTGAGTCAAGAAAAACAGCAGGTAAATTGATACTTAAAATCGTAGGTTGACTCCTTATGATGATTCAAGGCGCAGCGAACCATCCATAATCTCTGTGGGCTTTATCTTCACCGATCAAATCATCTGCAATATCATTGGAAATGGATGTGTGGTCGCGTAGCTCTGGATTTCCATACCCCCCCCCGCACGGCCCGCTTGAGATTAGTTTATCGCCGGCCCGCACTTTAAAGTAAGGCACTTTTGATGGAAGCGGGTGCTCCGTTAAATCCTTTTTTACAAGTGTTAATGTTGCTACATGCCCATCATGTCCGCCATCAAAACCCCAAGGCTCAAACGCGTGCCCGTCTCCCTCCAATGAAAACGCGGCGTTGTCTAAAAATGTAAACTCACGGATAGCACCAATTCCGCCGCGCCATTGTCCTGGAGCAATAGCATCTTCTCGCAGTTCATACCGATCCACCCTTATTGGGATATGGGATTCGATATCTTCAATAGGATTATTGCGTGTATTGGCATAAAGTGTGTCAACCGCGTCCATTCCGTCAATGCCGAAACGTCCACCATAACTGCCCTCCATGATTTCCATATGCACCCAATGTTTACCTTCATTCAAACCGGAAATTGCTACAACTCTTAAGTTCCCTATGCCAGCCGATACCTGGCGAGGAACTACTTGCGCGAAGGCTTTCATAACGGTGTCCGCCAATTGGTTTCCAGGGCAAAAACGAGCGATCACCGGCGCTGGAAAAATGGGATTTGCCAGACATCCCTTTGGAGCTATAATTTTGATTGGCCTGGTAAGGCCCGAATTCTGGGGAATGGAACCATAGGTGACAGTGTCCAAAAGAATGGATCTGATTGTCAGCCAGACCGCACAGTCAACAGTTCCGACAAGTGGCATATTGATGGGTTTATCAGGAATCTGAGGTGCGGTTCCCGTGAGATCGACCGTCAGACCATCCCCCCGCACTTTCAATGTCACGACGATAGGAAGATTTTTTCTGGAGAAATCCGAATCATCCAAAAATCCGTCAAGATAGGTTTTTGCACTGTAGTCTCCATCAGGCAAAGCACTAATAGCATTCCGCATCAGGCGTTCTGAGTAATTCATTAAATCTTCAAAAGCCGCCATGATGGTGCCTATGCCATTTATTGATACCAACTCCAGAAAACGCGCAGACCCGATGCGAGCTGATTCTATTTGCGCCTCCATATCACCGACAACTAGTTCATGCGCACGTATATTGGCGCGTAAAATATGCCATACAGGCTCGATTTTTTGCCCCTGATCATAAACCTTTATGGCCTTGAACTGGAGGCCTTCGGCATAGGTATCCACCGCGTCAACAATACCACAGCTTCCTGGTGACAAGGCTCCTATATCTAGATGATGAGCTGTTGTTACAGACCATCCAATCAACTCATGGTGCAGAAAAATAGGTACACAAAAGGCTACATCAGGGCCGTGGCTGGCACCACCGTAAGGATCGTTGTGCATAATAACGTCACCGGGGCGGATTGGATCTTGTCGTGCGGCCATCACTTCTAAGACGTTACGTACATAGCCAGGGATTGGACCAGACTGCAGTGGCGTAGACATTTTGCATTCACACATTTGACGTCCCGTTGCATCGGTCAAAGCTGCGCCAAAATCTTCAGATTCACGAATAATTGAGGAATAGGACATTCTCATTAGCTTATGTCCCATCTCTATGGCTATATTTTCCAACCCGCCTTGTATTACAGCTGCGGTCACAGGATCAATGCGGGTCATGTCATAGCCTCCAACTTAATTATTAAGCTTCCCGATGGGTGCACATAAGCAGATGTTTCTGGGGGCAGGACTGTCGTGCTATCTTTTTGTAATAAAATGGCGGGCCCAAAAAATGTCTGTCCAATAGGTAACAGATCACGTTTGAAAACGTCTGTTTTAAAGCTGTCTAAGCCAGAGGAGCTCCGAAAAACGCAGTCACGCGTGCTTTGCAGGGCCGCTTCAAAGCTGCCCTCAGCGCTGGGATTAAGATTTGTGAGCTTGGGTAAATTACCCACTGCTGTGCAACGTATATTCACAATCTCGATTGGGCTATCTTCGAAGGTATGGCCATATTCGGTTCCATGAATTTTATGAAAATCTCGCCAAAGCTGTTCAACAGCAAGAGGGTTTATGCGTCCATCGTTAATGGCAACTTTTAATTCATAGCCCTGCCCGACATAACGTAGATCACCCGAGCGTTGAAACGAGACCTCAGATACATCTATTCCATCCGCTGCAAACCGAGCTGTTAGCTCGCTTGCCATCGCATTAAAATCATTTTCAATTCGAACGAGATCAAGTGAGGATGATATTTGAAACTGGGTCCTTATTGCTTCATATTTCAGGTCTGCTGTTAACAACCCCATTGCCGAAGAGATGCCAGGATATACTGGAACAATTACCTCTGGCACCTGTAGCATCTTAGCCACTTCGGCACCGTGCAAGGGGCCAGCACCGCCCATGGCCACAAGTGTAAAATCGCGAGGGTCTATTCCCTTCTGAACTGTCCGTGATCTTATTGCATTAGCCATATTAGAATTCAAAATTGTTAATACGCCTTCTGCCGTCTCCAAGATGTCGAGGCCCAGCTCATCTGCGAGTTTGCCAATAACTTTAAACGCTGCTTTTGTGTCTAAAGTCATGTCCCCACCCAGAAAATCGTTGGTCTCAAGCCTTCCTAGAACCAGATTAGCATCTGTAACGGTTGGGTGCGTGCCCCCATTACCATAAGCAGCAGGTCCAGGAACTGCACCGGCACTTTGGGGACCAACCCTAAACGCGCCACCAGTATCTACGTACGCTATGGATCCTCCGCCGGCCCCTATCGTGTGAATGTCGAGCATCGGCATCAATAATGGAAACCCAGCTATGGATGTGGAGCGTGCATCTGTTTCCACAAATTTTCCATCTATTGAAAGCCCTATATCGGCTGAGGTTCCACCAATATCGAACGTGATTAATTTAGAGCGGTCACATTTTTCGCCGATCCAACTCCCACCCAATACCCCTGCAGCCAATCCAGACATTAGCGTAAGAGCAGGGTTTTCTAAGATCATCCGGGGGGTGGCAACTCCACCATTGGATGCCATAATGCGTAGCTCGCCACCAAGACCTAGCTCTTTTAAAGCAGTGTTTAGCCCACCTATATAAGTTCGGACTTTAGGTCCAACAAAAGTCGCTAGGGCGGTTGTTGTAAATCTTTCAAATTCACGAAATTGTGGTGAAATAAAAGATGATGTCGTAACGTAGGCTTCAGGCATTACTTCTTCGACTAATTCTTTTGCCCGCAGTTCATGTTCAGGGTTTAGGTAGGAAAATAGAAAACAAATTGCTACGGATTCGATGCCGTCAGCAAGCAATTCCATAGCAGCTTGGCGGACGCCTTCTTCATCTAGTTCATACAGCACTTCACCAGTTGGCGGTATTAATCGCCCACCAACTGTTTTTCGATAACGGCGTTTGATCAGTGGGCGGCTTTGCCAAGGAAGTTGCTGCATGATTGAATAATGCTCGACACGCTGATGACGACCTATATGAAGTATGTCTCTGAACCCATCATTTGTGATCATGCCAGTTCGAGCGCCCTTGGCTTCTAAGACGGCATTAGTCGCTATAGTGGTTCCATGAAAAACATAAGCAATATCTTGCGCCATAACAGCATTCTGGCGGCACAAAGTTTTTATTCCCTCAACCACGCCAATGGATGGGTTCCCTGGCGTGGTTGCGACCTTGTGTATGCCTAAGTCTCCAGTTTCCAGATCGCAGTAAATTAAATCAGTAAACGTTCCACCAACGTCGACGCCAATTGCCTTCATAGTTTACCCCTTTTTCTCTTGGAGAAATTGAAAACTATTTTTCTTAAGTTTACACCCAAGACCTCGGCATAACCAGTCTTTTCGGTTCATCATGTATGTATTTCCCTCAAAACCACTTGTTTGCGAGTGGTGCAGCGGCTAAATTTTTTGGATTTATTTCTATATTTCCTGATTTTGAGCAAACTTATCCCACCTGTTTAGCCTCCAGTAGACCGTAGAGAAGAAGGAACTTTGCACCGTTCTGGATATTGTGGACGATAACGGCTTAGCCATAAAAAATCATGTTTCTGACCAGGCCAATTAGCCGCGTTCGAGCCAGTCTGTATCGGGATTTATAGGTGGTAAAGGGGCGCTCTCCGCCGGAGCGCGTCACGGCAATCTTATCATTTCTGATAAGATCTGCAGCGGACAGTGGATGGCCGCGATACCCCTTGCGCTGCACCTTATCTTTGATGCCAAAGCTCTCCAGCTTTTTGAGTGTGGCGCGCGAGGAATAGGCCGCGTCTGCATACAGTGCTACCTCATCGCCCAGCAAAAGCGTATCACATTCGGTGCCATCATGGGCGTTTCCCGGCGTTACGGTTTGGGCGTGGATGAAGCCGTCCTCATCCACGTTGGTTTGGATCGAATAGCCGTAGGTGGATTTCATGTGGCCACGGCTATCAGCCTTGACGTGCCAGCCTGCCTCGAGGTCGCGCTTGGGTTGGCCTCCTACGCCTTTTCTGGGCCCTGATTACGCCGCCTCAATTGGCGTGGTGTCGATAATATTAATCCGACCATCTGTCATTATGACGTGCTGGACCTTAAGCTAACTAATGACCTCGCACAGTAATTTCTCCTACAGATCTGCGTTAACTAACCTCTTATGGAAACGGCGAATGCTGTTTCTATTCGGCACATCGCCACCCAATTTTAGGTTGCAAATTTTTTGGAAAAGCAAGTCGCGAAACAGCGTCTGAGCCAGCTCCACATCACTTGGGTGATCACAAATGCCCAAGAGGGACGCGTGTGGCAAAATCAGCAAAGGATAGCTGTAAAGACCAGTCTTGCTGGCGTAAATTCCAATCAGCAGATGCTCGAGTTTGGCCTAGTTCAGCACCGCCTCCGCCCCGTTCAAGCTTTGCAGGCTGGGGTACTCAAGGTCGGCGCTGGTTACGAAAAGTTCAGGTTGGGTGGAAAATGGCTTTTGCATGGACCAAGTTTAGCAAAATTTGGACGCACTGGGAATCTCGTAGTTACGCAGAGGTCTTTCATTGTTGATCAATTATACGCCAGTTCTTGTGTTATGGTTTAAATTTTTGCTGTTGGATTGCAGATTGAAATTTTTTTAACAAATATTTTAAATTTTTTTAATAAAAACGTGAATTTAGTTGACAAATTTTTTTAACAAATTTTAACTGATGGAAATTTTGGAGATCAAATGAAATCAACTGCAGAGAAATTGGAATTAGTTTCAGTAACTAAACGGTACGGATCTACTGTAGCTGTTAATGCGATAAATTATACATTTACACCAGGAAGTTATACATGTCTTCTTGGACCGTCAGGCTGCGGAAAGTCTTCAACCCTTCGCATGATTGCGGGACACGAAAGTGTGAGTGATGGGTCGATACACTTGGCAGGGCGTGATATTTCGAACCTAGCACCCGCCAAGAGGGGGACTGCGATGATGTTTCAGAATTACGCATTGTTCCCACATTTGAGTGTTGCAGACAACGTCGCATTTAGCCTGAAAATGAAAGGTGTGGATGCTTTGGCCCGTGGCAAGCAAGCAAACGAGATGCTGGAACTTGTAGATCTCACTAGCCTTGCCGACCGCATGCCTGATCAGCTATCAGGCGGACAACAACAGCGGGTAGCACTTGCGCGCGCCTTAATAACCCGCCCACAAGTTTTGTTGTTGGATGAGCCACTATCTGCACTTGATCCATTTCTGCGCATTCGGATGCGTGGAGAATTGCGTAACTTGCAAAATGAACTGGGTATCAGTTTTGTTCACGTCACGCATAGTCAAGATGAGGCGCTGGCGCTTGCTGACGACATAATCGTCATGAATGAAGCAATCATAGAGCAAGCTGGATCAGCAAGAGAGGTATTCAACTCTCCAAAGACACGGTTTGTTGCTAAGTTTATGGGGGGGCATAACGTAATAAATTTGCCGGACGGTGAATTTGCCATTCGAGCCGATGGAGTTAAAATTCTTACCCCCGAAGCTGGCATGATTCAGGCAAACGTTTCGGCTATAGAATACCAAGGCACGCACGTTTCGGTATTAACCAAAATTGCGGGAGACCAGGAGGTGACCGCTATAATATCGGACGCAGAGTTTTTCTCTGATCCATACTCCCCAGGGGACAGCGTTAGTCTAAACTGGGACAAGAAAAATATCCATCAATTGTCGGCTTAATGCGGGCATCTATAGAAAGGGAAGTACTATGACAAATTTTACTAAGCGAAACGGTCTTAGCCGGAGGACACTACTGAAGACCGGCGTTGCCGCTGCTGCAGGTACGTTAGCGGCGCCTATGCTCTGGGCTCAATCAAATATAGTATTACGTCAAACCGGTACAGGCGTGTCGGCTTACAATGAAATCGCAAAAAAAGCTTATGAAGATCTGGGTATAACGCTCGAAATGACAGCGTCAGACTCCGACACAGCAGCTCAGCGCGTCGCTACACAGCCTAACAGCTTTGACATTGCAGATATCGAGTACTGGATTTGTAAAAAAGTCTGGCCCACTGGAAACCTACAAGCGATGGACGCTTCAAGGCTTAAAAATTATGATAAGATTGCAGGCACTTTCCGCTCTGGAAAATTAACACCAACCAGCGAAATAGCTCAGGGTACAGCGCCGCATACTGTTGGCTTTACATCAGGAAAGAACGGAACTGATTTTGTTCAAGAAGAATCCGGTTGGATGACGCTGATTCCTACCATTTATAACGCAGACACATTGGGCATCCGGCCAGACTTAATCAACCGTCCAATCAATAACTGGTCAGAACTCCTGAACCCAGAATTTAGAGGCAAAGCATCTATCCTAGATATTTCGTCTATCGGCATTATGGATATGGCTATGGTTGTTGAGTCAATGGGCGAGTATAAATACCCAGACAAAGGCAATATGACAAAAGCTGAAATTGATCTCACTTTTGGTATATTTACTGAAGCCAAGAAAAACGGTCAATTTCGTGCGTTCTGGAAATCTTTTGATGAAAGTGTCAATTTGATGGCGTCAGGCGAAGTTGTCATCCAATCTATGTGGTCGCCTGCAATTACAGCAGTTCGCTCAAAAGGCGTCCCATGCGTTTATCAACCGCTTGAAGAAGGCTATCGCAGCTGGGGTGGCGGAATGGGATTAGCCGCAACACTCGAGGGTGCCAAGCTGGATGCCGCTTATGAATACATTAACTGGTATCTTTCAGGCTGGGTCGGTGGATTTTTAATGCGGCAAGGTTATTATTCAGCTGTACCTGAAACTTCAAAACTGTTCATGTCAGACGACGAGTGGGGATTTTGGTATGAAGGAAAGGCTGCTAAAGGCGATATTGTGAGTCCACAAGGCACAAAAATGGAAAGCGCTGGTGCTATCCGCGATGGGGGCTCCTTCATTGATCGGATGGGTGCAGTCGCTTGCTGGAATTCTGTTATGGACGAAAACCAGTATATGGTACGGAAGTGGAACGAATTCATCGCTGCCTAATATGGCGATAGATTAAAACAGTGCTGTAGGGCGCATCATGTGCGCCCTACATTTAAACTAAAATACTGTGGTAGGCGATGAAATTAAAATTAAATAATGCCTTAGCTGGTTGGCTTATGGTATCACCCCTTATGTTGGTGTTACTGATTTTCTTGGTGCTGCCAATCCTTATGATACTAATCGTCAGTTTTTGGCGAGCTACTGAATATTCGATAATTCCAGATTTTGTCTTTGAAAATTATGAGTTTTTATTTGGCTCACCGGTGACTTACACTGTGTTTATAAATACTTTTAAATACGCAATTCTAACATGGACATTTACATTTCTTATTGGCTTTACAGTGGCATTTTTTTTAGCCTTTCATGTGCGTAGCTTAACCTGGCAAGTTGTTTGTTTTCTTCTCTGTACTATTCCGTTTTGGACGTCGAATATAATAAGAATGATATCTTGGATTCCGTTTCTTGGACGAAATGGAATCGCTAATTCAGCGCTGATTTCATGGGGTGTAATAGATGAGCCCGTAGAGTGGTTATTGTTTAGCGACTTTTCTGTAGTTCTCGCGTTTGTCCACATCTACACTTTGTTTATGGTGGTGCCGATATTTAACACTATGATGCGAATTGATAGATCATTAATAGAGGCCGCGCGCGACGCGGGTGCCTCTGGGGCGCAAATTCTTTGGAATGTAATTTTGCCATTAACAAAACCTGGTATAATGATAGGAACAATTTTTGTAGTGACGCTGGTAATGGGCGACTTTTTTACAGTCAGAGTTATGTCAGGGAGCCAATCAGCTAACGTTGGCCGTTTGATCTCAAATGACATTTCATTACTACAATACCCGTCTGCATCCGCAACTGCCATCGTCCTGCTTTTGACAGTTCTCATCGTAATAGGAATTTTATTGCGATTTGTAGATATTAGAAAGGAACTGTGAATATGGAGCCGCGCACTCGTTCATTTTATTTCTTGGCTTGTTTTTTTGGCTTGTTTCTAATCTTTCTATACGGACCGACTATTACGATCGGAATTTTATCATTTCAGGGTGAGATGGGAGGACTAACATTTCCAATGCAAGGAGTATCACTTCATTGGTTCTTTGATTTATTTGAAGAACAGGCTGTGGGCGATATCTGGGGTAGTTTCCGAAGGAGTATTACGCTTGGGTTTATGGTGATGGTAACCACTATTGTCGTCTCTGTAATGGGAGGGCTTGCTTTTCGAAAAAAATTTCCTGGCTCAACAATCTTATTTTATTTGATAGTAACTGCACTGGTAATTCCGTCAATATTGATATCACTTGGTGTTGGTTTGATGTTCTCTCAGACTGGATTTGAAGTGCACTGGTCTACCTCTGGATTTGGGTCCCAGCTCACTTGGACATTACCATTCGGACTTCTAATCATGTTTGCGGTATTCAATCGCTTTGATAAAAGCTATGAAGAGGCCGCGCGGGATCAGGGAGCTACACCTTGGCAAACTATTCGATTTGTCGTGTTACCGATAATAGCACCCTCGCTAATTGGCGTGGCTCTTTTCGGCTTCACCCTATCATACGATGAGTTTGCGCGAACCCTATTGACCGCAGGCAGTAACAATACTCTTCCATTGGAAATTTATGGCATGACCACAAACGTAACGTCTCCGGTTCTATACGCCTTGGGAACCCTGACAACTGTGTTCTCGTTGATAATTATATCAATTTTTCTGTTAGTAGCTCTCAGAATAGCCAAAATTAAGGCTCGGGCGGGTTCTGATGCGGGAAAAGGTCTATTATGATTGTAATAATAAATCCTAATAGTACGGTCGCAATGACTGATGAAATGGTTCGAACCGGTAGAGACATTTATCCCGATGTTGAAATGCAGGGCTGGACATCTCACGATGGCCCACCTGCAATCCAAGGTCCTGAGGATGGAAAAACGTGTATACCACCAATGCTTAAGTTGGTTGAAAAAGCATCGGGACTAGGGGCTAAAAGTATTATAATAGGTTGTTTTGATGACACTGGTCTAGACGAGGCACGGGCCATTGCGAATTGTCAAGTAATAGGGGTTGGACAAGCTGCATACTATCTTGCAGCGTCAATAGGTGCTAAATTTTCGGTGGTCACGACGCTTGAGGTATCTGTTCCTGTTCTACAGGATAATATCCGGGCTTATGGTTTGAGCCAAAAATTGGGTCGTGTCCGGGCCAGTGGTGTCCAGGTTTTAGAACTTGAGCAAGATAGATACGCCGCCACAGCAAAGGTTTTGGATGAAGCCAGAAAGGCTGTAAGCGAGGATAGTGTGCAAAGTATTGTACTGGGATGCGCGGGAATGACATCAGTGGTTCAGGCTGCTGGTCCTGCATTCCCCGTCCGGTTGATAGACGGTGTAACTGCGGCAATCAATTTTTCTGTATTTTGATGCCGATATATAATACGCTGTATCCAAGATCAGGCCTCGAATATCCAACTTGCCTACTCGGGAGACAACCCACGTAAAAAGGATTAAATTGATGTCACGCTATCTAATAACAGCTGCTGCCCAAATGGGGCCAATTTCTAAATTAGAAACCCGACAAGATACAGTTAAGCGTTTGATTGAAATGATGCGGGAGGCAAAGGGTAGAGGGTGCTCATTAGTTGTATTTACCGAAATGGCCCTCACCACATTTTTTCCCCGCTGGATGATAGACGACGAAACTGAATTAGATAGTTATTACGAAACTGAAATGCCCAGTAGTGTAACTTTGCCCCTATTTGAAGAAGCAAATAAATTAAACATAGGTTTCTATCTTGGTTATGCAGAGTTGGTATATGAGAAAGATGAAAAACGGCGCTTCAATACCTCTATACTTGTAGATCAAACAGGAAAAATTATTGGTAAGTATCGTAAAATTCATCTTCCTGGTCACGTAGAACCACAGCCAGACAGAGAGTTCCAGCACCTTGAAAAACGTTATTTCGAACCTGGAAACCTTGGGTTTCCGGTGTTTAAAGGGTTTGGTGGAAATATGGGCATGGCAATTTGTAATGATCGACGCTGGCCAGAAACCTACCGAGTGATGGGCTTGCAAGCCGTCGAGATGGTAATGCTAGGATACAATACGCCTTTTGGACATGTCGGAAATCAGGCCATGGATAGCCTAACCCTGTTTCACAATCACCTGTCGATGCAGGCTGGGGCTTATCAAAACGCAACCTGGGTGGTCGGGACAGCAAAATGCGGAAACGAAGAGGGATCAAAAATGGGTGGGCAAAGTGTAATTATTGCACCCTCTGGCGAAATCGTTTCCATGGCTGTTACGGTTGAAGATGAAGTGATTACAGCCCGCTGTGACCTTGATATGGGTACTCTATATCGTGAAACAATTTTTGATTTTGCAGCCCATCGTAGACCGGAGCACTATAGTTTGATTGTGGAGCGAACTGGAGCGATTCCACCTAGCTGAGGGAGAAAATACATGACTACACTCATCAAAGGTGGAACTGTCATCACCGCTGACCAAAATTTTACTGCTGATATCAAAATCGACGGTGAACTAATAGTAGACATAGGAACAGGGCTGACAGCTGAAAATATTATAGATGCCTCTGGATGCTATGTCATGCCCGGAGGTATAGACCCGCACACCCACCTAGAAATGCCTTTTTTTGGAACCACAACTGCCGAAACATGGGAAAGCGGAACTTTTGCTGCGGCTTCTGGTGGAACAACAATGATTGTCGATATGGTAGTGCCAGGTGAAGGGGGAATGCTTCCTGCCTTAGAACAATGGCAGGAGCGTGCAGCTCGGCAAGCCTCCTGTGACTACGGGTTTCACATGTCGGTAACTGGATGGAATGAGAAAATTTTTAATGATATGGAGAAGGTGGTAGAAAAAGGAGTGAACACTTTCAAACATTTCATGGCCTATAAGGGCGCATTAATGGTTAATGATGATGAAATGTACGCCTCCTTTGTCAGATCAGCAGCCTTGGGAGCTTTCCCACTAGTTCATGCCGAAAATGGCGATTTGGTAGCAAGCCTACAGCAAAAGCTATTAAATGAAGGCAATAACGGACCTGAGGCCCATGCCTATTCACGCCCGCCACAAGTCGAGGGGGAGGCTACCAACCGAGCAATCACAATTGCGGATGCAGTAGGAGTGCCCATTTATATTGTACATACGTCTAGCGAAGATGCTCATGAAGCTATCCGGCGCGCACGACAAAAAGGCCAGCGGGTCTGGGGCGAGCCTTTGATCCAGCATTTGCTTTTGGATGATAGTGAATATGCACATCCAGATTGGAATTATGCGGCTCAACGCGTTATGTCGCCCCCATTTAGAGATAAATCACATCAGGACGGATTATGGGCTGGCCTCGCTGCAGGATCGCTGCAAGTAGTGGCCACTGATCACTGCGCTTTTACAACTGAACAAAAGCGGTTAGGATTTGGTGACTTCACAAAAATTCCTAATGGTACTGGCGGCCTGGAGGACAGGCTTTCATTACTATGGACATATGGGGTTAAAACTGGGCGGTTAACGAAAAATGAATTTGTTGCTGTCACCTCAACGAATATAGCAAAAATTCTCAATATCTATCCGCGAAAAGGAGGGATCCTTAAAGGAGCCGATGCAGACCTTGTCATTTGGGATCCAAAAGCGGAGAAAACAATCAGTGCAAAGACACAAAAATCAATTATTGATTATAACGTTTTTGAAAACTTTAAGGTTACCGGCTTACCTCGCTTCACTCTTTCGCGTGGAAATATAATCTGGCAAGCTGGTGCAAACTCACAGCCACAGCCTGGTCACGGAAAGCATATTGAAAGAGCCGCTTTCCCATCTGCAAACAGAGCCTCATCCACTTGGAAGGATCTAATCGCACCGCGCCCAATCTTACGCGATAAAAAACATATGCCTATAGGGGTTTGAACGTCATCCCTGTTGAAACTTAAAGGAGAGATTCATGACTAAAAAAATTATGTGTGCATTTGGTACAGATATCGACTCAGTAGCAGGTTGGATTGGGTCTTATGGCGGTGGCGACAGCCCATCTGATATTCAACGCGGTATATTCGCGACCGAAGTTGGAATACCACGATTGTTGAAATTATTTAAAAAATATGACATGCAAACTAGCTTTTTCATTCCTGGGCATAGTCTGGAGACTTTTCCCAAGGAAATGCAGATGATCGTTGAGGCCGGCCACGAGGTAGGCGCACATGGATATATGCACGAAAACCCAGTAGCGATGACCCCTACTCAAGAAGAAGATGTTTTGGTCAAGTCAATTGAGCTGATAGAAAAACTTACTGGAAAGGTTCCGACAGGATATGTTGCCCCCTGGTGGGAAATGTCAAACTCAACAGCAGCTCTTTTACAAAAATACAGTTTTTCGTACGATCACAGCCAAATGTACCGTGATTTTCAGCCATTTTATGCGCGCGTTGGAGACGAGTGGAACGTAATTGATTATACAACATCCGCGTCCGAGTGGATGCATCCACTTAAGCATGGAAAAGAAATCGACTTGGTTGATATTGGTGCTAATTGGTATGTGGACGATTTACCCCCAATGCTATTTATGAAAAAATCCCCCAACAGTCATGGCTTTGTGAGCCCACGGGACATAGAGCAGTTGTGGCGAGATCAATTTGACTGGGTGTATAGGGAAATGGATTATGGAGTTTTTGCTCTAACTATACACCCAGATGTTTCAGGCAGACCACAGGTGTTATTAATGCTTGAGCGATTAATCGAATATATCAACGGTCATGAGGGATGCGAATGGATGACTTTCGACGCAATCGCAAATGATTTTAGATCGCGGTATCCTTTCGATGGTGAGGCCCGCCCGGAGGTGATCTGATATGTGTGGAAGCTGCGGGTTTCCCGCAGCTCCGGGCCACTGGACTGAGTCCGGGGCAGCCAGCGCCCCTGACAGATTAAGGGAACGTTTGCGGCGTGTGAAAATTTTAAAAAAAGTGTTGAAAGTTGCTAGTCTATCTGTCCACGATGGGGGGCTAGTGCCTGGGATACAACTCTATGATTTAAGTGGAAGACAGGTCATAGTGCAAGATCTCGAACAGTTATGGATAGAGGCCGAAAAGCTGTCAGGTAAGCCTTTTGATCCGCTAAATCCAATATTTTTGACTGCTGATAATTAGAATGGCAGATACCCGAATTCGTCTGACAATTGTTGGAGGTTATCTAGGCTCTGGCAAGACAACCTGGCTGCGACACCAATTGCACGAGGGTAACTTTACCAGGTCACATATAATCATAAACGAAGCAGCGGAAATACCAATCGATAACACACTTTTGTCTGGAGCCTCTGGACTCAGTGTTTTGGCAGGTGGCTGTGTTTGTTGCGAAGGAAAACTTGATTTACTCAAAGAACTAAAATGTATTTGTGACCAACGCAGCGGTCTACAAAATGGTAGGCAACGAATTGATCATATTATTCTGGAGACGAGTGGTCTGGCAGACCCTGCATCGATTGTCACGTTAATACAAACTGATTCAATACTCATTCGGCAGATTGTTATTCGTGAAACTATAGTGGTAGCGGATGCAGTCAACGCTCTGGAGCAGATGCAGGTAGATGCACTTGGGCGCTCTCAAATTGAGGCGGCCGATCAAATTATATTAACTAAAACAGACTTAGTTGGCCATGAACATCTGCTGTGCCTTTCAGCATCGTTAGCAGCTGTTAATCCTGCCGCAGCGCTTAGCGCGGCCGTTTACGGTAGTGATGTCAAATTACCTCCGATCTCTCCAAACACGGCGCTTTATGAATTGCCAAATATATCAACAAATGTACGACTTCCGATCAGCGCTGTACAACTTGATCTAGGAGTGACGCCGGACTGGACGGCCTTTACTGTCTGGTTATCCGCACTTTTGCATGTACGGGGCTGTGAGATAGTTCGAGTTAAAGGTCTAATCAGTACACCTGCCGGTCTACTTTTGCTGCAAGCCGTTCGAAATGTGATTCAGTCACCGGAGGTTCTTCCTGACAATAGCGTCGAACTTATCTTACAAAATAAAATCGCTGTGATTGGGTATGGATTTAAAAAGCAAGATTTAATTAAATCGGTTCAATATTTTTCCAATCCGGGATGATTTTAACTTGGGGCTGACCCAGATAACTACTTCAAGTGACGCATAACCCATTATCTTAGCGTTATAACTGTCTTTAAGGGTCACTGTTGTTAAAACGCCACTCACATTCCTTCAAACATAGACCAAATTGAGCCCTGGGAATACCATTGAATTTGCTCATATGCCGCTTGGCTTGGTTCCAGAAATTCTCGATGCCATTGATATGGTTGTGGCGGTCGGCAAATAGCTTAGAATGGTTTATGCGGAAGTGGTGGAAATCCGACACATCCAGCACGCTGTAGCTTCTCCAGCAGTCTGAATATACGATACTATCCGGCACAACCTTGCGCTTGATGATCGGGATCAGAGTGGCTCCTGAAGTATTTGGGATAATCTTGGTGTAAACCTTTCCACCCCTTTTAATAGGCCAAATACACGGATTTTACCCACAGCACCGCGCCCACGTTTTCCGTTCCGTCTGCCACCAAAGTAGCTTTCATCAACTTCAATTTCTCCGCCAAACATAGCTTCGCTTTCAGCTTCCAGTTTATAGGCGATAATTTCGCGCAGCCGGAGAAAATAAAAGGCTGCTGTCTTGCGGTGTACACCGCAAAGGCTGGCCGTAGTTCGTGCTGTCGATCCCGAAACAAAATGCTCCATGAGGCGATCTTGTTTGTAGGGACTTAGCGTCTCTTTCTCATGCTTCCCATTATAACCTCTTCTTAGGTTATCTGGGTCAGCCCCTATAACTTTTTAAACACGACCAATTTGGGAGTTTCCCACTGGTTTCAATGAAAAATTTTAATTGATTGTAACTCCAGCCTGAGAAACCATTGCATGTAGCAGAACATTCGTGCCTGCAGCAAGATCCTGGGCTGACGCAAATTCGTCTACATTGTGACTTATTCCTTTGCGGCACGGCACAAATATCATCGCAGTTGAAGCCTTTAAAGCTATGTTGCACGCATCATGCAAGGCGCCACTAGTTATGCGCTCGTATCTATAGTGTAAATTAATTGCAGCATTTTCGAGGGTATTAACCAGATCTTTATCAAATATGGTTGGTGCTATATTGGCCGTTTGCTCTGTTCTGCTCTGGCAGCCATTAGCTAAGGAAATTGATTGGCATAACTCTGAGCATTGCCGGAACATCTCCTGCAGAACGCTCTCCTTTGGGTGACGCATATCTATCAGAAAAGAAGCTTTATTTACTATTGTACTTGGACCATCGGTAGAAGTCTGTAAACGACAAACGCTAAGGCGCGCATCTGACCCAGATGAGCATCCTATCTGGTTTACAGCATCAATTATTCTTGCCGCAGTTAAAAGAGCATCCTGTCGCATGTCTAATGGAACTGTGCCGGCGTGGCCATTCGTGCCTAAAATCTCGACATTCATCCACTTTAAACCTTGAACTGCGGTTACAATACCAACCTGTTTCTTGTGGGCTTCCAACATAGGTCCCTGCTCAATATGAAGTTCGATGAAAGTACCAAGATTTAATTCATTTCGAATATCCCCTCCCTGCCAACCACGGGCTTTGGCTTCGTCGCCAAACCGCGCGCCATCGATGGCTTGAGTTTGATTTAAATTTCCATCACTTATATTTCCAACGAACCAATTTGAGCCAAGAACTCCAGGTGAAAACCTTACACCTTCCTCATTAGTCCAATTTATGACTGCAAGTGGTGCGTTCGTTTTAATGCCTACATCTTTAATTGTCTCAATAACTTCTAGCGCAGCTAAAACTCCAGAAACACCGTCAAAACGCCCCCCATTAGGCTGAGTGTCCAGATGGCTTCCAGATCCGATTAATGGCAAGCTATCATCTGCGCCTGATAGGATGCCAAACATATTTGCCGCATGATCAGTTTTAACTATTAGGCCAGCCTCTTTGCACCAGTTTGAAAAAACCATTCTAGCCGCCGAATCTTCTTCTGAAAGCGCTAGACGACAACTTCCACCTCCTGGAATTGCCCCTATCTTAGCCAGTTCCATATGACGCGCCCACAGGCGCGAAGCGTTAATTTCCACACCATCTAAAATTTCTAAAAGTTCAGGCAAAGCTATATCTTTCTTTTCATGTCCAATGCATAAATTTGCAAGACTTTCAGTAAAGTTAGTTTGATCAATTAAAACTACGCGGAACTACTTACTCAGGCCTTTATCCATAACGATAAACTAACTCAGACTTGCAAAACCACAAATAATAAAATGCGAAATATACTTTAATAAATATTAGGCAGCTGTAAAACAAATAGGGACACCCATCAGATTGCTGGTATAGCCTAAATCTATGCGCTCAATAATTGAAGCCACTTGGCGAAAGCAGCGGCACAGTTCAGCTTGAAATTGGTGCGTGATTAGAGATGGTGTTCCCCCAATTCAACTTTACAGCTAGCCCCTGTTGATCCTTTAGCGGACCAGAATGGCCGAGAGGGATGAATGGGACTATTGAAGTCTTTTAGAAGATCGCCACTGTACCGAGCAGAGAACGTTTCTATGGCATTCCAGCATCAGAGTTTACGGTTCTGAATGTGGTCGCACCGCTGACCCTAAAGTGGCGATGGCTGAGTTACCCACAGCCGCCGTGATGGCATCGCTCAGGGCATTTACTACAAATGCTCTAAGGACTTCATGGAAGCTGGGAAGCGGCGCCTTTTTGGCGACACGGCACGTGCCGCAAACACTGACGAGGGGAAGGACCTTCGTCGTGAAGCGTGTGACCTGAAGGAAGTTGTGGCCAAGCAAACACTGGAACTCCGCTTGCTTAAAAAAAGCATGTTCGACGGTGGGGGAGGCCACGAATGAGATATGTTGCATCTGAGAAGTTGGAGATCATCAGGCTGGTTGAACAAAGCCACCTGTCAGCACGACTGACGCTGGCAAAGCTCGGTATCCTATGCACCACATTCTATAGCAGGTATGATCGTTACCTCCAGCGTGGCGAGGCTAGCCTGCAAGACCAATCACCAAAACCAAGGCACGTCTGGAACCGCATCCCAGATGTGGTCCGGCGCAAGGTGGTCAACCTAGCGTTGCAGGAGACAGAGCTGTCGCCACGCGAGCTGGCAGTTACGTTCACAGATCAAGAAGGCTATTTTGCATCAGAGGCTTCGACATATCGGGTGCTGAAGGCATACGATCTGATTACTAGTCCCGCCTTCATTGTCATCAAGGCTTCCAGTGAGTTTACTGATAAAACCACAGCTATCAACCAGCTTTGGCAAACCGACTTCACATATCTGAAGGTCATTGGCTGGGGTTGGTTCTATCTCAGAACGATCCTCGACGATTACAGCCGCTACATCATCTCATGGAAAATTTGCACCAAAATGAGGACTGAGGATGTTACTGACACGTTGGATTTGGCTTTAGCAGCGTCAGGATGTGGCCAAGTTCACGTCGCCCATAAGCCTCTCCTGCTGAGTGATAACGGCTCTAGCTACGTCTCTGCAGAGTTGGCTGAATGGTTGCAGGACAAAGGCATGAAGCACTCCCGCGGTGCGCCGTATCACCCCCAAACTCAGGGCAAGATCGAGCGTTGGCATCAAACTTTGAAGAACCGTTTCTTGCTGGAAAACTACTTCCTGCCCGGCGATCTCGAAGCCCAAATCCAGGCCTTTGTCGATCATTACAACCACCAACGCTACCACGAGAGCCTGAGCAACGTCACATCCTCCGACGTATACTTCGGACGCGACAATACCATTCTACAACAACGGGAAAGGATCAAACGAAAGACACTCGAAACACGGCGCTTGTATCACAAACCATGCGCCGCATAATGTAACCAACAAGATGAGCCAAACTATCTCTTAGTTTAAGCTGCTAATGGTGCCAAAAACCCTGACGACGGATACTATAATAAAATTACCTAGCTGAAAGTTTTCTATGAGTAGAGTTTTTCAAAGTCATATAGCGATGTTGGGATTTTCAATTTTGATTGCGGGATCCTTCTCACTTGGATCGATGGTTGCGAACGATATTTCACCGATTGCTCTGACCGCTGTACGCTTTGTTTTGGCAGCTTTTATTGTTGGCTCTGTTGCCCTTTTCAGTGGCTCAATTGCCCGCAAGGAACTGACAGCATCTTGGCGCTACTTTGTGCTAGGCGGCACATATTCGTTGTATTTAATCCTGATGTTTGAGGGGCTAAAAACCGCGAGCCCAGTTTCAGCGGTTGCAGTATTTACGCTCATTCCGGCGATGTCTTGTTGGTTGGGATTCGTTATTTTAAGTCAAATGGTAAGCGGTCGAACTTTGCTGGCCGTTGTTATTGGGGCCACAGGTTCTTTGTGGGTGGTCTTCCGTGCTGACTTTCTTGCCTTGACGGTGTTTTCGGTTGGCAGAGGCGAATTGATTTATTTTGTGGGATGTGTGGCCTATGCCTTTATGCCGATCTTGTTTCGCGGTCTCAATCGGGGAGAAAACCCTGTTATGGTAACGTTTGGATTGCTGGTCAGCGGGGCGTTGATCCTATGCTTGTTTGGCGCGGGTGAGATCATACAAACGGATTGGAAGGGGCTTCCAGGCTTGGTATGGATTGCGATTTTCTATGTGGCGGTTTTTGCAACTGTGGTCACATCTGCCTGTCTACAATTTGCCTCCATGCATTTGCCTGCGGCGAATGTGATGGCTTACACCTATTTGACGCCAACTTGGGTATTGCTCTGGGAGATTTTGTTGGGCCATGATATGCCGCCATTCTGGATATGGGGCGGGGTGTTGCTGACGGCTGTTTCGGTTATCGTATTGTTAAGAGCCTCTCCAAAAAACTAGGTTTGTGACCCCTTGCGGGTACTGTCAGACAAAACTAACTTAAGACAGGGTGGGTGGTTTCGTAGCTTCGCCGTATGACAAAACACTCCCCATTCCGCCACATTGATCTTCCCCCCTAAATCAGTTTGGGAAGGAGCATGTTGAAATAGGCTCGCAAGCGCCTTAGGCTTGGTAAGTATGGCTCGACCAAACCCACATCGCCCCTTTGTGCCGAGCCCAGAAATGGTGAAGCGACTGCCCGAGATTACAGGGAATGAAATAAATGGGCTGGGTGAAAAATTACCTCGAAGACCTGATCATGTTTTCTGGGCCCCAGACCCTAATGAAATTGCTTTTGGTGAAGTGCAGAAGTGGTTCTATATGTGCCAGCCTGACAGCACAGAAATGGCCGCCGAAAGAGCCAAAAGACAAGCAGTTTTTGATGCCGCTTTACCTGATATGAACCCGGTTGCCTTAGAGAAGTCGCCAATTGAATGGACCAACTCGTTAGACCAGTTTGTTGGATCTGGAGTTTGTGAGATGGTTGGCGTTACTACTCTGCAATCAGACTGGATATTCGAAAAGCACAGTACAACATTCCAAAAAATAATCATGGTCGGAGTTCACCATGAATATGAGGAAATAAAACACGCTCCAGATTTTCGTGCTGGGATCGAGGTGGTTCGCCAATATGGCCGCGCAGCAGCTGCAGCAAAGAAAATTACAGGCTGGCTAATGGAGCAGGGCTGGGACGCTGAAGCATTGACAGGACCAATGGCCGGAAA
>ENA-OQVM01000791-OQVM01000791.1-marine-metagenome-genome-assembly--contig:-NODE-791-length-46337-cov-18.124773_pt1 | contig 46337 bp, 48 predicted proteins | sample MGYA00237776_ERZ505498 | MGnify/ENA primary metagenome ERZ505498 (study PRJEB26159, sample SAMN06265151) | marine metagenome | isolation source: Helgoland LTER site | place: Germany:Helgoland, sampling...
TAGGCAAATAATATGCAAGACAGAGCGGCCAATTTCTTTTCACTATTCGCCTCTACTTCGACATTGATCTGCTGCGCTCTGCCCGCACTTTTTGTCGCCGTGGGCGCTGGGGCCAGCTTTGCCAGTCTGCTGGGCGTATTCCCCTTTTTGATTGTGCTGTCCCAATACAAAATCGCCATTAGCCTGTTTGCCTTGGTAATGATTGTGGTGGCCGGTGTGGTCAACTATAAAACAGCCAGAATGCCATGCCCTGCTGACCCGGAGTTGGGTCGCGCCTGCTTGCGAACGAGGCAGCGCTCACGAAGGATTTATACTGCATCCACAGGCATCTTTATCTGCGCCAGCATTTTCACCTACATAGCGCCCAAATTTATCTAAGGAGAGGCCATGACACATTCCTGCCACAAAAAGTTAATTCCCAATATCAATCGTATTTCCGGGCAGATTAATGGTATTGGCAAAATGGTTAATGAGGGTCAGTACTGCATCGATATCCTCAATCAGCTTAAAGCCGCCAAATCAGCCATAGCAACAGTTGAGGCAAAGATACTGGACAAGCATATTGAAGAATGTATCAGAGATTCCCTGCAGAGCCAGGATCAGATCGATATCAAAATCGCTGAATTAGTAAAAGTACTCAAGCGAGCCTAGGGCAGGGGTTATTCCTACGCTTCCGAATCTACCTTCCATCGGACCAAGTTTTTCGCTTTAATTCTGTTGGTAAACAGCTTGTATCTGCTTTGCTCGGACTGCCACTCAGCTAACCACTGTGCACCCGTGCGCTCCGCATCGATAAAAACTGCATTGGTAATCATAATAGGAATTAAGATAGTCAGGTGGACAACGACACTTGTTATGGTGCTATACCCTAGCCAGCCAATGTAATAGGTAGCTATAAAACCAAATGTTATGCTCCAAATTGTAAACAACACAAGCATGAAATAGGACTGTAGCGTGTTATCTGGAATATGCTTCAATGGATTGAACTTCACGTTCATCACGCGTCTCCAGATGTGCACAACTCGCATTATTAATCTTCTTAAAATGTTTGGCTTATCCATGTAACGTCTCCATAGTGAAAGTATATTTATATTTTGCCTTAGCAAATACTGGTTAAACAATATCATGAAAGACCTATGAAAGCAGTCTACCCTTTTTTAGGGAACGGTAGAGGCTGCTGAGCGATTTTTGCTGTATCTGTGGCTAGTCCGGTTTTACTGGAGTGCTTTTTCAGCCAGAGCCTTATCCAACATCTCAATCAACTCTTCGCGACTATATTGGTGCGGCCCCCAGTGATTTAATTCCACCAATTGCTGTACCTTGGTGCCTATAGCAAATGCACGCTCCTGCTGGTTGGGCGTGACCATATAGCGACGATGGGGGTTTTCATCAAACAGAGCGTGCATAAAGGCCTCTACCACAGCATCTGGTTTGGTTAGGGTTAACTCGTAGGCGGCAGTTTGCTCATACTGCTTTTGCATTTCGTCGGTCACTTCTCCACCTGCGGCTTTCACTTTGGCAAATGCTCGAAGTACTGTGTTGCGGCGGATATGAGACTGGTAGTTGCCAGGCTCAACAACACTAACTGCGACACCTGTGGATGAAATCTCTTGAGCCAGCCCATCGGTAAAGGCTTCAATCCAATGCTTGCTGCCACTGTAACCATTGAAGCTGGCGGTGGTTATAGTGCCAGCAACAGAACCTGTTGTGGTAATGCGCCCTTTAGACTCAATCACCAGAGGTGCAAATGCTTTCGTAATTCGATAGACACCTTCAACATTGACCTTATAGACGATAGTTTGCTCTTCTATTTCGGTCTCCAAGACTGCACCACCACCGAAAATGCCAGCATTGTTGACCAGTCCGTACAATCCGGTTCCTTTTTCTTTGACCATGGCAACAGCGGCATCAATTTGGTCTTGTTTGGTCACGTCTAAACGCACGGCGGTTATATTTTTAATGGTATTTAGTTCTGCCATTTCACCGTCTGTTCTTGCTCCGGCATAAACATGATAGCCCTTACCTGCAAGGGTCTCAGCCAGGCTGCGACCAATACCAGTGGTAGCCCCGGTAACCAGAATTGATTTTGCCTCAGAGTCCTGTGGCGCCATGGCAACTGTGGAGATGGGAAGTGCAAGCAGGGTTACAATAATCAGACAAATCGAAAGTGATGTACGAAGCATTTTGTTTTCCTTTAATTTTTATAATTAATTGGTTGTCTCTCAGGAGGCATAATTTTTTGGCCTTAGGCCACTTTTACTGTCGAAAAAGCGTTTAATTTTACCCATATCGCCATCCACATCACTGCTGGGCTCCATCAGGCCCTCTATGCCAATAGTTCTTGTCGCGCTGTCCACATAGACTATTAGAATGGGTACCTCAGCTGCGGTGGCTACATGATGAAACCCGCGTTTCCAGTTGGGGTTTGCGCTGCGTGTGCCCTCCGGGGTAATAATCAGCACAAACTCTTCACGCTGTGCATAGATATCAGCAATATAGCTGACCAGTGAGCTTGCCTGGGTGCGGTTGACTGGGATAGCCCCACAATAACGCAAAAACCATCCCAGGGGGCCTATAAAGAGCGTACTTTTTATCAGCACACTGGGTTTTAAGCGCAACACTGAAACAGCCAAAACAAACAGAATAAAATCCCAGTTTGAGGTGTGGGGTGCCACAATAAGCACATATTTTTTTTGGTCTTTGGGCAGCGACCCGATGACCCGCCAGCGAATAATCTTTAGGATAAGCTTGGATAGCAAACGCAGTACTGGGCTTAGAAGGGGTGTCGAAAAAAGCGTGTAGCGCAAAACTGTCTCCCAGAAAGGTTAGAGCGCCAACTTTATATCAGGTTTCGCACTATAACCACAGTGGATAAGCCAATCCACAGGGTATTAAAAGCCACCATGGTGGGTAACAGTTTGCGCTCAGATACCCAGATTAACAGCGCTGAGGTGAATAAGGTGACCAGGTGCAGTTGCCAAATCTCTTTTTGCCAGATAAGGCCTGGAAGTATGACGGCGGCCTTGGCAATCCAGGCTACAGCCTCCACCACATTGTAGTTTACCCAGTAGCCATCCTGGAACCACAGGTTGTAGCTATTGCTAATATTGGCAAAGCCGACCCTTGAATAAACCAGTGCGGTCAGGGTAAAAAAGATAATTGATGAAACAATGATTTCCAAGGCCATTCCTCTAGGGCTGTTCTAATTTATTAAGGGCCACTGGCAATAAGCGCTCAATAAACTTGCTATAAGCCAGAGTTGAGGGGTGTAGCCGGTCAGCGGCTACCAGCATAGGATCTTCCAAACCCTCTCTGGTGATGTCGGTAATATAAACATATGTCAGGCCATTGTCTTCACAATAGTCTCTGGCAAAGTTGTTATAGAGATCTATGCCAGCACTGATGCGTGTGGGCTCTCTAAATTCGCCAAAGGGGGTATAGGCGTAGTCGGGAATGGACAGCGCGATAAGCTTGCTGGGATCTCCGCCAACAAAAGAAATAGCCCTGTCTACCAGTTCTATAAACTCTGTCTCATAGACTTCAAAAGGCCGGCTTTGAGATTGGTTATTTACCCCAATTAGCAGAGTTACCAAATCAAAATCACTGGCTGGGGCTTCGCTTTCTATAGCGCTCAATAGATTAGTGGTGGTCCAGCCGGTCTCGGCGATAACTTGCAAACTGATGGTATCCCGGTCTGAGTATTCAAAAACCAGGCTTTGCTTAAGCTGTTCGGGAAAGCTGCAGGTATCGCATACTCCTTGGCCGATCGTGTAGCTGTCGCCCAGAGATAGCAGCTTAAGATTGAGCGCATCGTCACGATCGGTAGATCTAAAGAACCGCCAGATCAGCTGATAAAGGTCAAAGTCCTCTCCAAATTCGGTACTGTGACCAGTATCTTCCGCTATAAAATAGCGCACCTTCTTATTATCCAGGCAGCCGGTAAAAGTAACTTCCTCTACCGATCGTTCACCCCAGGTTGTGGATCTGCTAGAGGGGGTCATTTCGCAGTTGAAGTTTGACGCCCAGTTTTCTGCACTGTCCTGGGCGGACATAAAATCACTGTCAGCAACACCAATACCGCCGTTTAACGGCACCAGTTCGTCATCGGTGCCATTAACTTGAAATACAGAGAGAGCCTGCGATGGCACTGTTTCTCCAGTTGCGACGGTCTGCTGACTAATCAGCGGGGCAATACCGCTAAATACTGAGGCCTCTTTGGCGATTTTATTGACCAGGCCTGCACCGTTAGAAATGCCTACTCCATAGACCCTATCCAGATTAAAGCTGCTGTCAGCATCCAGGCTGTTAATAATCAGCGATACAAATGCCACATCATCAGCATTGGTTTCACCGCTGACATTCCAGCGCTGTTCATAACCATCGGGGAAAATACCAATAAACTGTCCAGCATCAATTAGATCGCTAATATCCGGGTTATTGCTTAAAACAGCCTCACCACTGCCGCCAGCACCATGGAAAAAGAACACCACAGGGTAGCTGTTATTGGTCTGTTCCTCAGGAGCGCGGATCAAAAAGGTTCGATCGACTAGCTGGCCCCTAATAGTCTGGCTGACTATATTCTGCCCAGGCACAGGGACTGAGATGGGCTCTGGGGTCGGAGTTGTAGGCTGGGGTTGAGATGCTAGGGTAGGGGAGCCGCCACCTCCGCCACCGCAGGCCGTTAGCAGGCAAACTGATAACCAGATAACTAATCTCATGCTCTATTTTTCAGCGGTCTTTTTTCGTGCGGACAATAGTAGTCTCCAGGCTGTCGTCCTGGAGACGCTTATCAATCTCTTCCATCGACAGATAATCCAGGTCCCAGTGATTGCAAATATCATTTCTGTACCTGGTGTGGTTTTTGTCGGTGGACTCTGATGTCTTTCGGTTAAAGTATTTAAGTAATCTATCGGAAATAGCCATAAGAGATATACTACAGAATCCTGACATTGGATTGTTCAGCCACCGGTCAGTGAATCGAATCCAAGCCTTCTATTTGTCGGTTTTTTTTAGTTAATGGTACCGATATCAATGGTATTATTTCTCGCCGCTATCATTAAAACATATCCCGTATTGCCTGCTTCGGTCAGTTGATACAGAGGATACCAACCAAAAAGGGTTTTTTAGGTGTACGAGATACTCTCGCTGGCTATTGTTATTACCCTGGGGACTTCGCTGTTTATCTGTCTTAAATGGCGCAATCTTGTTGTCACCGGCCCCATGCCATTATCTCTGCTGGCGTTTTCGGCAATACTGTTTACCTCTGGTCTAGACGTAGGCCTGATAATGTTCCCGCTGGTGGAGTTTCCGGTCTATGCCGCTGAAGAGGCCTATAGCTTTACCAACCCTCTGGCAATTGAGTTTGGCTTTTGGGGCTTTCTGGTCTGGGCATTCTATTTCTTAACCACGTTCTATTTTTGTATTGTCGAACCCAGAGTGAAGCTATTTGAGCTGCCCGCTATTCGCTGGCTTAACAATGCCATTATTATCGCCACCTGTGCCTTTACCGCTTTTTTATTTTTAAGCTACGCACCCAGCTATATAGAGGGCATCACAGCACCACAGCAGTACCTGCTGGTGGGCTTAATTATTTTGATTGCCGTGTTCTCCAGCACAGATATTCGCTATGTAAAGATTCTCAGCCTCAGTTCCAGTGCACTGTTTCTGGTGCTAACTCTGGTGATGCTAATGGCCTCTGGTGCCTCTATGCAGGGGTATTTAGGCTCCATAGCAAATATTGGCGGGTACTTTGCGAACCTGCATCGTTTTGTTAGTCCAATTAGCGATTACCATGGTTGGTACCTTTTTTGGTGGTTTGCCTGGAGCATTATGATTGGTCAGTTTGTAGCCAGATTTGTCAGTGGTTTAAAAACCTGGCAGCTGCTAATAGCGCTGTTGATCATTCCCTCTGTTGCTATTGGTCTGTGGTTTTCGGTGCTCTATTATTATTTCTCCAATGAGATTGCAGTGGCCGGTATACTGCGCACCACCATGGTAACCCTGGGCGTTATCTTTGTGATTAATTCGCTGGATTCATTAATCCGTCTTTACACAGATAATTTGTCGATGACTGTGAACCGTTTGGGGCGGCATCAGTATATTATGGGCAACTGGTTGCTGCTGAGCGGGCTGGTGCTGTTATACCAGCTTACCCCTCTCAAGATTGAATGGGTGGGCCTGTTGGTGATTGGTTTGTATATGGTGATTTATATTATACTATACAGGCAAAGAAGTCTGCTTGGCGAGGATTTTCCTCAGTCTCAGTCCGATCACCGGGCCTAAACATGGTGTATAAAGCAGTGCTACAGACAAAAGATTACGACTTTATTGTGGTGGGTGCGGGCTCAGCAGGTGCCATTGTGGCCTCCAGGCTGTCTGAAGACCCGGACTGCAATGTATTATTAGCAGAGTACGGCGGGTCTGATGCCAGTGTATTTATCCGTATGCCTTCGGCTCTGGGTATTCCGATGAATAGCAGTAAGTATAATTGGGGCTTTGAGACAGCTCCTGAACCCTATCTAAACAACCGACGCATGAATTGCCCGAGAGGCAAGGTCATGGGTGGCACATCTTCTATCAACGGCATGGTCTATGTCAGAGGCAATGCTGCGGATTACGATGAGTGGGAGTCCCATGGTGCTGCCGGGTGGAATTACCAAAACTGTCTGCCTTACTTTAAAAAGCTTGAAAATCACCAGTGTCGAAGTAGCGAATACTCTGGCTCTGAAGGCCCGGTAGTAATATCCGCTGGCAATAATATGCGTAATCCTCTCTACCGAGCTTTTATCGATGCCGGGGTCGAGGCGGGTTACAGCGAGACTGATGACTACAATGGCTATCGGCAAGAGGGCTTTGGGCAGAAGTTTATGAATGTTGATGCTGGAGTGCGTGCATCTACCAGCCATGCCTATCTTAAAACAGCCAAAAAAAGACCTAATCTAACAATTCTCAAGCGTGCTCTGGTGTCTGGAATCCAGTTTAAGGGTAAAACAGCCACCGGTATTCAATATATAAAAGGCGGCAAAATCAGGCAAGCCAGCGCGGCCCGAGAGGTTATACTCTGTGCTGGAGCCATAGGCTCGCCGCATCTACTGCAGGTGTCTGGTGTGGGGCCAAAAGGCATATTAGAAGCCGCTGGCATTAAACCTGTTCATGACCTACCAGGGGTGGGTGAAAACCTTCAGGACCATCTCGAATTTAATTTTCAGTATCGCTGCAAGCAGCCTATCAGCCTCAATGGCAAATTAGGGCTGTTGCAAAAGGGGCTAATTGGCGCTCAGTGGCTGCTGTTCAAGACTGGCCTGGGGCGCAGCAATCATTTTGAATCCTGCGCGTTTATTCGCTCCAGAGCCGGTGTAAAGTCGCCAGATATTCAGTATCACTTTTTGCCTGGAGCAGTCACCTATGATGGCTCCGAAGCCATTAAAGGCCATGGCTTTCAGGTGCATGTAGGGCATAATAAGCCTACCAGCAGAGGCTATGTGCGGGCGCTGTCCACTGATATCAGTCAGCATCCCCAGATACTGTTTAACTATTTGCAGACCGAGGAAGACAGACAGGGCTTTCGAGACTGCGTGCATCTAACCAGAGAAATTATGAATCAGCCTGCAATGGATGCTTATCGCGGCGAGGTTATTCAACCAGCGTCCAAGATGGCGAGCGATGAACAGATTGACGCCTTTGTCCGCGACTCAGTAGACAGTGCCTATCATCCAGCTGGCACCTGTAAAATAGGTGTTGATCAGATGGCTGTGGTGGATACAGAATTGCGGGTGCATGGTCTCTCCAACCTGCGAGTTATTGACTCCTCAGTGTTCCCCACGGTGCCCAATGGCAACCTAAACGCTCCTACCATGATGGTTGCAGAGCGCGGTGTAGATTTAATTAAGGGTCACAGTCTCAAGCTTTCCAAGCCAGTACCGACATATACAGATAAGGACTGGAAACATAGGCAAAGACAGGGTGTCCCAGCCCGTAGGGCTTAGGATTTCAAAGATAACTATGCTTACTAAAACTCATTCAACTGTAGACGTATTTAACCAGCACTGGGCTGTTGGCAAGCATAATAACGACTTTGAATCCTCATTGCGGCTTGCTGTGGAGTATGAGTTGGATCATGGCGAAATAAACACCGATCTGCTGCAGAGTCTTGGATTTAGAGACAAACTGGAGGATGATCATGGGCGGGGAGTCTATCTGCACAGCAGAATTAGGCAGCTATCAAAACGCAAAGATTCCATTGTTGGGCAAGCTACCAGAATAAAAAGAATCGAGTCAGAAATGAGTTGGGTTCAGAAGTCTCTCAAAAATTTGAAAGATAATCACGGCGAGTTGCAAACCGAACCCTCTCTAGAGTCTATAGAGGCCGCTAAAAATAGCCTTGTTTTGCAGCAAAAAGCCGAAATGGATATTGAGGGCAAGCTGGCACAGGCTCTCTCCTGGGCAGTTACTATTGCAGCGATTGTATTTGTTTTGAGCTTAATTCCGGTTTTGCTGGTTTTTCCCAGCATGGCGTCCCATCAGTTTTCTTTATCTATTTTGGCTACTCTAGCAGGCACCATAGTATTTGGAGGGTTGGTTTTTTTTGGCACTCAAAGATCCCATGAAAATTTAAATTTCCATTTGCGAACCCAGCACGATGAAGATTTAAATAACGAGGCCATGATTAAGGAGCTTGGCCTGCAAATTGAAAACGAAGAATTTCACCGCGTAGCCGCACAGATCCAGGAATTGCAAATGAATACTGCGCGGCTAAGGTATTCTCATAAAGTGAGTGCTGAGCGTCTGAATGCCCTGTTCATGTAAGGCGATGTTAAAAACGCTTTTTGCAGCCCCATTGACAGGCTCGCTTGGTTATTTTCTATTATCCTCTCAGGCTCAGGCCGCTATCAGCATAGATGGTGTGCTGGACGAACCAGAATGGGCAGGGGCAGAGCTTTACACTGAGTTTGTTACTGTGGAGCCGCTGACCGGGGAACAGGCAAAATATCCCACTGAGGTGCGTCTAATCAGCACCGCCGAGGGTATCTTTATTGGTTTTACCAATTATCAACCGGCATCCATAAAGCGAGTAAATCGGCAGTTCCCCAGGGATGCCGAGATTGAGGCAGACCGCAATGTAGTCAGCATTGATTTCGATGGCACTGCCCTGGCAGGTTATGACTTTACTGTGGGCTCAGCCAATTCACAGCAGGATGGCATAGTGACGCCTGGTAATTATTCTGCCGACTGGGATGGTATCTGGTACTCCCAGACCTCCTCAGAGGCGGATTATTGGTACAGCGAAATTCATATTCCCTGGACAGTTGCGCCCATGACTAATTCACCAGATGGCCGCAAAAATATAGGTCTTTGGTTTTCGCGGGTGGTATTTGATGAGTCTCTGCGCTTTGCTTTCCCCAATGCCTATTTCACCCGCACAAGGTTTATGGAGGACTGGGAGCCACTGGAGGTAACTCAGGTAAACACTTCTACCATGGATTGGTTTCCCTATATTAGTTACAGCAGTGATCTCTATGATGGCGAAGCCTCAGAGTCAGGCGGTAGCAATGACTTTGATGGCGGTCTAGACTTTGTCTGGCGCCCCAACAGTAACACCCAGCTCACCGGTGCTATTAACCCGGATTTTGGGCAGGTGGAGAGTGATGACCTGGTGGTTAATTTCTCTGCTGTAGAAACCTTTGTTACCGAGAAGCGACCGTTCTTTACAGAAAACCAATCGCTGTTTAGCGCTAATATCCCCAACGGCGATCAGGCCCTGTATACCCGGCGTATTGGCGCGGGGCCTGCAAGTTATACGAGCAGTCTTGTAGACATAGAGTTGGCCGCCAAACTGACCTATTTTGGCGAGACTACAGATTTGGGCCTATTTGCGGTGAGCGAAGATAGTGCAGATAGCAGTCTGGGTGGAGACTTCTTGTCGACCAGGCTACAGCATAAGGTCGCTGGTCTGACTCTGGGTCATCGGCTGACTTATGTCGAGCGATCTGAACTGAATAGAGAGGCCAGAGTTCAGGTGGCCGATATGATCTGGCAAAAAAGTGACACTACAGAAATTCGCGGGCAGATTCTCCACTCGGATATCAGTCAGCAGGGTAACAGCATTAATGACCAGGCCAGCATTAGTAATCAGGACTTTGCCGGCTGGGTCAATTGGTCCTATGCACCCAATGATGAGTGGTATCACATTCTATATCTGTCCCATTATGGCGACAGCTTTGATATGAACGATATGGGCTATATGCAGCGCAATGACTTTAGAGAGTTTTTTGGCAGCACCCGCTATGACCGGTTGCGGTTTTCTGACAGCTCGCGATTTCTCTCCAGCTCCACTGTACTGGAATATGGCTCCACAGAAACTACCGGCGGCGACCGCCTCTTTCTATGGGCAGAGCTGGATCACAGCTGGACTTACAGGTCGACCCGCAAGCTGGCCCTTGAGGGAGGTGCTGCGGCTCCTGGTTGGGATGATCAGATTACCAGAGGCAATGGGATGCTGGCCGGCTCGGCGCGCTATTGGTTGGAGACTAGATATGCCAGCCCCAGAGGGAACAATTTTACCTACAGTGTCAGGGTTAATCTGGAATACAGCGACACCGAAAAACTGGCTCTGGATATGAACTTTAAGCCCCAATTCTACCTCAGTGAAACCGTTACTCTGGGTGGTAAATTTAGCTATAAAAAACTTCAGCAATGGCTGATTTGGGACTTTGCTACAGAGCAGCTGGCAGCCTATAACGCCGATCATTTCAATGTGGATATTCGGGTTGACTGGTACCCCTCGAGCCGCCAGGAAGTGCGCCTAAAATTCCAGTGGGTAGGCATAGAATCGGCCCAGATAAACAGCTATCAGCTGACCAATGCAGGGCGTCTGCTGTCTTCAGATATCCAGGCCACGGATTTTAGCTTAAGCGATACTGCCTTGCAGCTGCGCTACAGGTATCAGCTGGCGCCTCTGTCCGATATTTTTTTGGTCTATAGCCGCGGAGGCTATTTCGATACTGACGAGGCTGATAGGGGGCCGGGAAATTTGCTGCAGCAGGGATGGGATGGATTGCAGGTTGAATCTATTATAGCCAAGCTACGCTATAGATTTTAGTGGTATTTGAAGCCTTGGTGAGAATCAGAGTGCTGGGCATCAAGAATTGAGAAATTTCTTTCCTAAAGTTCTTGGGTAAGATTGGGGTATCAGTTTTTAATGACTGAAAAATGATTAAATAGGTACTTATTTAGCTGTGCTTCTTGCATCATTTAATATGATTGATATCATCAAGATTTACCAAACAGCAATGAACCATCGTGACTTTTACAAATCAAACTCTGTGTTCTTATAGCTCATCGAATTAACCCAAAAAAACCTAGTTTTAGCTTGAATAAAAAGCCTTTATTTGTAATAGTCCCGAAAAAATTGAAATAGGATTTTGTAACAATGAAGTATCTGTCACTTTTAGCATTTATGGCTGTGTTTATAGCCTCAACCCCGTCCGCGTCTGAGCTAGATGATCTTCAGGTTGCTGCCGAAAATGGCAATCCAGCGGCCCAATACTTTTTGGGGGTCATGCACGCGCAAGGGATTGATGTTGAAAAAAATACAGCTACGGCTGTTGAATGGTACTTAAAAGCAGCTGAGCAGGGTTTTGTGGAGGCTCAATATAATTTGGCATATATGTTTATGACAGGGGATGGCGTTGCTAAGGATGTGAATAAAGCCGCTGACTGGTATCTAAAGTCAGCCGAGGCTGGTCTGCCTGACGGGCAATTTAATCTCTCTCTTATGTATAAGCAAGGAGAAGGGGTAGAACAGGATGTTGAGTTGGCGATCAAATGGGCGAAATTGGCGGCAGAACAGGGTCATCTGGATTCCCAGCGCAATCTTGGAGCCTGGTTTGGAAAGGGTGAGGGTATAGAGGTCGATGATCAAGAGGCTTTTAAATGGTATTTGATGGCTGCTAAGCAGGGATATGAGTCGGCCACTATTATAGTGGGAGGTCGGTACCTTTATGCTGGAGGGGTGGCCAAGGATTTGGTAAAAGCCCATGCTTGGTTATCCATGTCAGACAGTGACATGGCAAAAGGCTATCTCAATCAGGCAGAAAAAGAGATGTCCGAACCGCAAATTGAAAAAGCGGAAGTCTATGCGGCGGCTTGTCTTGAATCTGACTATAAAGATTGTGATTAAATTTAAGTGTATGACTCCCGTAAGAGCGGGCAGCTTAATAATCAGGATGGTCGCTATTGGCATTTTCCAAGTAGTAGCATTATTTTAGTGGGATAACAAAAAGAGCAAACCATGAAACCAGTCTGTTTAGTGATCGGCGCCGGCGCAGGTATTGGCGGTAACGTGGGTATGGGTTTTGCGGCCGAGGGTTACCATGCAGTGCTCTGCCGTCGCAGCGATCAAAACGGGCTTAACAAACTGGTGGCCGACATTCAGGCACAGGGTGGAGATGCCTCGGGCTTTCTACTCAATGCGATACAGCCAGATACCATTGAGCAAATGGTTGAGAATATAGAAAAGGATATAGGCCCTATTCAAGTGGTGGTTTACAACCTAGGTGCCCAGATCGGCGATTGCTCACTGGCAGAGACTTCATACAAAGCTTTTGAGATGGGATGGCGCATTGCCACCCAGGGTTTATTTCGCGCTGCCTCCTCGGTCTGCCCGCTTATGGAAAAACGAGGTCATGGCACAATTATCGTAACCTCTGCCACGGCTGCGGTGCGTGGCAATGCAGGTCAGCACTCCCACGCTGCAGCCATGGGCGGGCGTCGCATGCTGTGCCAGTCGCTCAATGCAGAAATGGGCCCCAAAGGAATTCATGTGGCCCATGTGCTTATCGATGGCGCCGTAGATGCGCCGGACACTCTAGGTAAGATGCTTGGGCCAGAACAGTTTCAGGCGCTGCGAGAGAGCAGGGGCCTCGAGCATGATGGCCTAATGCTGCCAGACAAAATTGCCGAGACCTATCTGCACCTGGCCCAGCAGCACAGATCCACCTGGACTCATGAACTAGATCTGCGCTCATTTACCGATCTGCCTTGGTGGAACCACTAGTACAGCTGGTTATCCCCAAGAGGCACTTCCAGAGCATTAGAGCCAGTTTTATCCGGCCCGCCCACCATTTCATCATAGGGGCCGGTGTGGCGCAGCACAGTCTCTGTTGCCTTTACCTTGGCCAGAGCTTTTTGCAGCTCAATCAACTTGTGAGACTTCAGAAAATTGCCGCTGTTATCGGCAATATAGTATTCCTCACCCTCCACCATGGCAGACACCATATACAGGCTTAAATCTACCGAATGGTAAATCAGTTTGTCGACTACAAAATATTTTTTCTGCTTTGCCAGAGGCATTTTCATAGGGCAGGTCCTGATGGGTTATAACGCGAAAAGCCCTCCGAAGAGGGCTTTTGACTGAAAACACAGCTTCTGGGTTTTATACTAGCTGAATTGCCATGTAGACCATACACACCACAGAGGCCACCCAGGAGGCCGAGCGCAGCATACTGATGCCCAGCAGATACAGCGGGATATAAACAACGCGCAGAACCAGCCAGATCATGGCCGTAGCACCAATATCCACCTGTAACTGCATAGCCAGCAGGCAGAGGGCTAAAAACGCCGGTAAGCTGGCCTGCAGATTGGCCGAGGCCCGGCTCGCTCGCTCATAGATAACCGTGGTTTCAACAGTCTCATCTCGGCTGGAGAACAACCAGGCAGTATTTTTCAGATTGAGGAACATAGGCAGCAGCCAGATTTGCACCAGGGCCAGTGCCAGGGTGTAGATAATAATATCGCTCATCGGGGTTTCCTTTTTTATTATTGTTGGTCGATGTATTTAGCTTAACAACAAAATTGCTTCCGTCGTACCCCTTTGGCGTATCTTTAAAACATTTATAAGGGTGATAGACTGCTATTATCAATGACAGGCGGCAGAACAGCTATGAGCGAAACAGCAGGTAACAGTTTTAACCAGCCTTTAGGTGGCAACCAGATGCCCAGATTTGCGGGTCAGGCGAGCTTCTTTAGATTGCCGGTTCAGGAAGATGCTGCGGGCCTGGATGTGGCGCTGCTGGGTATGCCTGTGGATATAGGCACCAGCAATCGCCCAGGCACCAGATTTGGTCCCCGGGAGATCAGAACAGAGTCTGTGCTAGTGCGCCCTTATGGCATGGCCACCCAGGCTGCGCCCTTTGACTCCTTTCAGGTGGCAGATATTGGTGATGTAGCAGTCAATCCCTACAACCTGTTAAAAACCGTAGATGCTATTGAGGCTGCCGTAGATGGAGTTTTAGCCGCCGGGGCCAAGCCGGTCTCTGTGGGCGGAGACCATACCTGCACCCTGCCAATACTGAGATCCATCGCCAAAGTTCATGGCCCGGTGGCACTGATTCATATTGATGCCCATGCCGATATCAATGACGAGATGTTTGGGGAAAAGATTGCCCATGGCACGGTCTTTCGCCGCGCTATCGAAGAGGGGCTAATAGAAACCAGCAAGATGTTTCAGATTGGCCTCAGGGCTACCGGCTATGTGGCAGATGATTTCGACTGGTCCAGGGAGCAGGGCGCCACAGTGATTACCGCAGAAGAATGCTGGTATAAATCCCTGGCACCATTAATGGATCAGATCCGCGACACCATAGGCCCGGACACGCCCGCTTATTTAACCTTTGATATTGATGGCCTGGACCCCTCAGTGGCACCTGGTACAGGTACCCCAGAGCCCGGCGGGCTTACAGCCTCTCAGGGGCTGGAGGTAATACGAGGCTGCTTCGGTTTAAATCTGGTGGGCTGTGATTTGATGGAAGTGTCGCCACCCTACGACACCACAGGCAATACCTCGCTGTTGGCGGCCAATCTGCTCTTTGAAATGCTCTGTAGCCTGCCGGGTTGTATTCGCCGCAACTAGTTGGCCGACAGTGGTGCCGGGGTGCCCTCAAACACCGTGCCCCAGATTTTAATATCTTTTATGCGCTTGGGGCTGACCTTATAGGGGTCGGCCTCAAGAATAGTAAAGTCAGCTTTTTTACCCGCCCGTATCGAGCCAATCTCATCTTCATAACCCATCACCCAGGCGGCATTAATGGTAATTGCTCGCAGCCCGGCATCCAAACTGACCCGCTCATGCTCACCGGTCAAGTTGCCATTAATGGTGATACGGTTCACCGCTGCAGACACCAGGGTCAGAGGTTCCAGTGGCGCCATGGGACTGTCCGAGTGGAAAGCAAAGGGCACGCCCAGCCGCTCCAGAGAGCCCAGCCTCACCATCTGATTGCCGCGGTCGGCACCCAGCCATTGCTCGCTGTAAATATCACTGAGAATAAAATGGTAATAGGGGTTGGCAGACACCACGGCGCCCAGCTCTTTTAGCTGCCGGTTTTGATCTTCCGTGGTGTAGGCAAAATGCTCCAGAGACAGACGATGGTCTGGTTTGGGGGTATTAGCCTGCAATGTTTTAATCAGCTTGATCAGCCGCGCAGCACTGCCATCGCCATTGGTATGGGCGTGCAACTGATAGCCTGCATCCCAAAATGCCTGGGCCCACTGGGTGGTCACATCCTCGGGCACCATCCACACGCCCTCGTGGCCATCGATATAGCCCGGAAAGTCAAATTGGGCCAGCCCACTGTAGATAGCGCCATCCATCATTAGCTTAAACCGCCTGTCGAGCTTTACCCTGTGGCTGTTTTGTGAGCGCCACTGGTCAATCTCTTTAAAGGCATCTTCTATCGAGACACCGCGGCCTAGAAAATCAGTGATAATGGGGGTTAATATAATTCTTGCCGGAGCCTGAGCGGTTTCAACAGCATGGCGGATCATGGCTATCTCCCCAGCTGGATCACCAAACACCCCAGTCCCCATATCCAGCGCGGCGGTCACGCCACCCTGATGAACCATGCGGATAAAGTTTTGCATGCCCTGGCCAAAGCGCGCTGGCTCAAAGATAAACCCCATCTTGGGTATCAGTGCATACATACCATTTTCAAAGAAGTGGCCGCGCTTCCAGCTGGTGAGTGGGTTGGCTTCAAGCTCGGCTTCTGTAACGCCCAGTAAATCCATGGCAGCATCATTGCCAATTAACTCATGGAATGAGCGGTGCCACAGCATCACGGGCTTATCCGGAAATAGCTCAGTTAGCTGCTGGCGAAATAACTCGCCGTGCCAGAGCGGGTGATAGCCCCAGGTGATAAAGGGGATATTTGGGTTATTGTGCTGGGCAACCAGTTCTTTTAACCGTGCAATATAGGCTTTAGGTGTTGTGGCCCCGGGAAATTTACCCGTAGGCAGGGACCAGTCATCCGGGGCAATAAATGGAAACTGGGTTAGCACCGCAGGCAGCGAGGGGTGCACATGGGGCTCAATAAAGCCGGGCATTATAATTTTGCCCTCAAAGCGCCGGTCGATACGGGAGTTTTTATGCTCCCTCCAGCTGCCCAGAGAGTCCAGAGAGCCCACAGCCACAATGCGGCCATCGGCCACAGCTACTGCAGTGGCTTCGGGTAGAGCGGGTTCCATGGTGATAATCTTTTTAGCGGTATAGATCACCAGATTATCTACCGGTTTTATACCTTTGGGGGTTCCGGACGCCCAGCACCAGGAGCTGAGTAATAGCCATAGTGTGGCAAGATTAAAAATTGATTTCATTGGGTGGCCCCGTAGATTATTTTTTGTAATTAGACGCCGCATTCTGATAGCCAAAATAGCCTGTTTTAGCCTAGTATGGCAACTAACAATAAAAGCGATATTTAAGAGGAATCAACTATGAAGACCAAAGCCGCCGTTGCATTTGGAGCAGGAAAGCCCCTAGAAATTGTCGAAGTCGATCTCGATGGCCCCAGAGCCGGAGAAGTTTTAGTTGAGATTAAAGCAACAGGCGTGTGCCATACCGACGCATTTACCCTGTCCGGCGATGATCCAGAGGGCGCCTTCCCGGCAATTTTGGGGCACGAGGGTGCAGGTGTGGTGGTTGATGTGGGCCCAGGCGTAAAAAATCTTAAACCTGGCGACCATGTGATTCCTCTTTACACTGCCGAATGCCGCGAGTGCGATTTCTGCCTCAATCCAAAAACCAATCTATGTCAGGCGGTGCGTGCCACCCAGGGCCAAGGCGTGATGCCCGATGGCACCAGCAGATTCTCTTTTGAAGGCAAGCCCATACTGCACTATATGGGTTGCTCCACCTTCTCCAATTACACCGTGCTCCCAGAGATTTCCCTGGCCAAGGTGCGTGACGACGCGCCCTTCGACAAGATTTGCTATATCGGCTGCGGTGTCACCACCGGAATTGGTGCAGTGGCCTTTACTATGAAAGTTGAAGCTGGCTCCACAGTGGCTGTATTTGGTCTTGGGGGTATTGGCCTTAATGTGATTCAGGGCGCCAAAATGGTCGGCGCTACCAGAATTATTGGTATTGATTTAAACCCGGCTCGTCAGGCTCTAGGCAAGCAGTTTGGTATGACCGACTTTATTAATCCGCGCGATGTGGAAAATGTGGTCGACCATATTATTGATATGACAGGCGGCGGTGTGGATTACAGCTTTGAGTGTATTGGCAATGTAGAGGTGATGCGTCAGGCACTGGAATGCTGCCATAAAGGCTGGGGTGAGAGCTGTATTGTAGGTGTAGCTGGCGCAGGCAAAGAGATTGCAACCCGACCATTTCAGCTGGTGACAGGCCGTTCCTGGCGCGGCACCGCCTTTGGTGGCGCCCGCGGCCGTACCGATGTGCCCAAGATTGTGGACTGGTATATGGATGGCAAGATCAATATCGATGATCTGATTACCCATAAGATGCCATTGCAAGATATCAACAAAGCCTTTGATTTAATGCATGCGGGCGAGAGCATTAGATCAGTTGTCGAATTTTAAGGCGGAGTTTTAAATGACAGTTGAACAGATTGGCTCAAACCAGAGCTTTGGTGGCCAGCAGCTGCGCTACAAGCATCAGTCCGCTGTGCTTAATTGCGAGATGACATTCTCGATCTATCTGCCGCCTCAGGCTGCACAGGGCCCAGTGCCCGTGCTGTACTGGTTATCTGGCCTCACCTGCACAGATGAAAACTTTGTGCAAAAGGCCGGGGCCCAGCAGCATGCCGCAGAGTATGGCATTGCCATTGTCTGCCCGGATACCAGCCCCAGAGGTGAGGGCGTGGCCGATGACCCTGAGGGTGCCTATGATATGGGTCTGGGGGCCGGATTCTATGTCAATGCTACAGAGCAGCCCTGGGTCAAGCATTACCAGATGTACAGCTATATAGTCGAAGATCTGCCAGCATTGATTAATAGCCAGTTCCCCGTGGACAGTGCTAGGGCATCAATTTCAGGGCATTCCATGGGTGGCCATGGCGCGCTAACCATAGCGCTTAAAAACCCGGGCCAGTTTAAATCGGTATCGGCATTTTCACCCATCTGCTCGCCGTTAAATTGCCCCTGGGGTGATAAGACATTAACCAACTACCTCGGCAGCAACCGCGATACCTGGGCCCAGTACGATACCGTAGCTCTGGTAGGTCAGGCCACAGAGCATCTGCCGGTGCTGGTCGATCAGGGTGAAGGAGATAACTTTCTTGAGGAGCAGCTTAAAACGCCACTGCTGATTGAGGCGGCAAAAAAGGCCGCTTTCCCAATGGATATTCGCCTGCAGCCGGAATACGACCACAGCTACTTTTTTATTGCTACGTTTATAGGGGAGCATATCGCATTTCACGCCCGTGCAATGGGGGCTGGCAAGGCATAGAGTAGCGGTCCTTATTAGATAAATAAGAGTCGCTTAGGGCCCGAATTCACAGGGTTGATGGTGATAGACTGCGGCGCATCAAGAGCGAGCTTTGAGTCTTTAAGGTTAGGGCACAGGAGCCGCTCAGCAACAGGAGTTATTTAGACGTGGACACAGGCGCACAACATACCGCTGATATCAGTCATCTTGTGGCTCAGTTTAAGACTGTGCCCGGCGGTCTATTGCCGCTGCTACATGCCATTCAGGCAGAGCTGGGCTATGTGCCAGACTCAGTGGTGCCCAGTATTGCCAGCGGTCTTAATCTCTCCCGCGCCGAAGTACATGGCGTAATCAGTTTTTACCATGATTTTAAAACCCATCCAGTGGGCCGCCATACAGTGCAGATCTGCCGTTCCGAAGCCTGTCAGTCTATGGGCTCAAGGCAGCTGGAAGCCCATGCCAAGGCACTGCTGGGGGTGGACTACCATGAGACGACCGACGATGGTGCCATTACTCTGGAGCCAGTTTATTGCCTGGGTAACTGTGCCTGCTCACCCTCGGTACGTATTAATAATGATATCCATGCCCGTGTGGATGCCGAGCGGTTTGATGATTTGATGGCTGATCTGAGCGCTCCTGCAGGAGAGCCCAAATGAGTATTTATATCCCTCAGGATACCACTGCGCTGGCCCTTGGCGCGGAAGCTGTGGCCCGTGCACTGCAGGCCGCTGGTGTCGAGCCAGTGCGCAATGGTTCTCGCGGACTGTTCTGGCTAGAGCCACTGTTGGAAGTGGACACAGACAATGGCCGTATTGGCTTTGGCCCAGTGGCCAAAAAAGATATCCCTGGTATTCTCGATGCCCTTGAGACCGATGCCAGCAGCCATCACCTGTATCTGGGGCTGGTTGAGAAAATTGAATATCTGGCCAGTCAGCAGCGCCTGACCTATGCCCGTGCCGGGCTGGGTGATCCAGTCTGTCTGGATAACTACCAAGCACTCAGTGGCTTTGTGGGCCTGAGTAATGCATTGCAAATGGATGGTCAGCAGATTGTTGATCAGGTAAAAGACTCCGGCCTGCGCGGTCGTGGTGGCGCAGCTTTTCCCGCCGGTATTAAATGGCAGACGGTTTTAGACTGCGACTCAGAGCAAAAATATATTGTCTGCAATGCCGATGAAGGAGACTCCGGAACCTTTGCCGACCGGCTGGTAATGGAAGCCGATCCGTATCAACTGATCGAAGGCATGATTATCGCCGGTCTGGCAGTAGGCGCCAATCAGGGTTATATCTATCTGCGCTCCGAATACCCGGTGGCCCATAAGCTATTAAATATTGCCATCGACAGGGCAGTAGAAGCCAATTTCCTCGGTGAGAATATTCAGGGCTCTGGCAAAACCTTCCATCTGGAAGTGCGTCTGGGCGCCGGTGCCTATATCTGTGGTGAAGAGACCTCATTGCTGGACAGTCTGGAGGGCAAGCGCGGCATGGTGCGCGCCAAGCCGCCGTTACCTGCCATTGAAGGCTTATTTGGCAAACCCACAGTGGTGAACAATGTATTAACCCTGGCGGCTATCTCCACCATTCTGGAGCAGGGCGCCGAGACCTATCAGAACTTTGGTATGGGTCGATCACGGGGCACCCTGGCGATTCAGCTGGCGGGTAATATTAAACGCGGCGGTCTGATTGAGCTGGCCTTTGGTGTGACCCTGCGTGAAGTGGTAGAGGACTATGGCCAGGGCACTCACAGCGGTCGCCCTATCCGCGCTATTCAGGTGGGCGGGCCACTGGGGGCATTTTTGCCCGAGTCCCAGTGGGATACACCCATGGACTATGAAGCTTTTGCCGCGATTAAAGCGATGATTGGCCATGGCGGTATAGTGGTGTTTGATGACAGTGCCGATATGGCAGCGCAGGCGAGGTTTGCTATGGAATTTTGCGTGGTGGAATCCTGCGGTAAATGCACCCCTTGCCGCATTGGTTCGGTGCGCGGCGTAGAAGTAATTGACCGTATAGTGGCCAATGAAAACCGCGATGATAATTTAATTTTGTTGCATGAATTGTGCGACACCATGGAGCTGGGCTCCCTCTGCGCTATGGGTGGTATGACACCGTTCCCGGTGCGCAGTGCGCTGACCCACTTCCAGGAAGATTTTTTTGTGCAAGACGCCGCAGGCTCATTATTAGAAGACGCTACAGGCGTTAGCCCGGGAGGGAAATAGCATGTTGGAATTCTACGAACCCCAAGCAGATTACGGCACCCCAAAAAGCACCAGCACCGAGCTGGTGACCTTAAGTATTGATGGCGTAGAAGTCACAGTGCCAGCAGGCACCTCAGTGATGCGCGCCGCTGCCGAGAGCGGTGTAAAAGTGCCGCGCCTCTGTGCCACAGACCAGCTAAAATCCTTTGGCTCCTGCCGCGTGTGCCTGGTAGAAATCGAAGGCCGCCGTGGCTTCCCAGCCTCCTGTACCACCAATGTAGAAGCGGGCATGGAAGTTAAAACCCAGTCCGATGAAATCGCCAAGCTGCGCCGCAATGTAATGGAGCTGTATATCTCCGATCATCCGCTGGACTGCCTGACCTGCCCAACCAATGGCGACTGCGAACTGCAGGACACCGCCGGTGAGCTGGGTCTGCGATCCGTGCGCTACGGCTTTGAAGGCGAGAACCATCTGGTGGCCGAGAAAGACGAGTCCAACCCCTATTTTACCTTTGACCCTTCCAAGTGCATTGTCTGCTCCCGCTGCGTGCGTGCCTGCGAAGAAGTGCAGGGCACCTTTGCCCTGACCATCGATGGCCGCGGCTTTGAATCCAAAGTGAGCGCCAGTCAGGCCGAAGACTTTATGGACTCCGAATGTGTTTCCTGTGGTGCCTGTGTCAATGCCTGCCCAACCGCCACATTGACCGAAAAAAGCATTATCCAAGCCGGCAAGCCAGAGCATGCCGTCACCACCACCTGTGCCTACTGCGGCGTGGGCTGCTCGTTTAAAGCCGAGATGAAAGGCAACCAGGTTGTGCGCATGACCCCCTACAAGGACGGCAAGGCCAATGAAGGCCATGCCTGTGTTAAGGGCCGCTTTGCCTTTGGTTATGCCACCCATAAAGACCGTATTACCCAGCCGATGATTCGCGACAGTATTGACGACCCCTGGAAAGAAGTGTCCTGGGAAGAGGCAGTCAGCTACACAGCCAAACGTTTTAAGGCGATTCAGGCCGAGTATGGCCGCAACAGTATAGGGGCCATCTCATCCTCAAGATGCACCAACGAAGAAGTGTATCTGGTGCAAAAAATGGTCCGCGCCGGATTTGGCAATAACAATATCGACACCTGCGCCCGGGTTTGCCATTCACCCACCGGCTTTGGTTTAAAAACCACGCTGGGTGAATCTGCAGGTACCCAGACCTTTGCCTCAGTCGCCGATGCCGATGTGGTTGTGGTGATGGGCGCCAACCCAACAGAAGCCCATCCGGTGTTTGGATCAAGACTAAAGCGACGCCTGCGAGAAGGCGCCAAACTTATTGTGATAGACCCGCGCAAAATTGAACTGGTTAGCGCACCCCATATCAAAGCCGACCATCATCTACCGGTTCGCCCGGGCACCAATGTGGTAGTTCTAAATGCACTGGCCCATGTAATTGTTAGCGAAGGCCTGGAAGACCGCGCCTATATTGAACAGCGCTGCGATATGCCCGAGTTTGAACAATGGCTGGCCTTTATAAAAGACGAGCGCCACAGCCCAGAGAACACCGAGCAATTTAGTGGTGTACCCGCTGCCGACCTGCGCGCTGCAGCAAGGCTCTATGCCACCGCCGGCAATGGCGCCATTTTCTATGGCCTGGGTGTGACTGAACACAGCCAGGGTTCCACTGCGGTTATGGGTATAGCCAACCTCGCCATGCTGACCGGCAATATTGGTCGCGATGGTGTTGGCGTAAACCCACTGCGCGGCCAAAATAATGTGCAGGGCTCCTGCGATATGGGTTCATTCCCCCATGAGCTGCCCGGCTACCGCCATATCTCCGACGGCGCTACCAGAGCCTTATTTGAGGGCGAGTGGGGCGTCACTCTGGATTCAGAGCCTGGCCTGCGTATCCCCAATATGTTTGATGCGGCACTGGATGGCGAGTTTAAAGGCCTATACTGCCAGGGCGAAGATATAGCCCAGTCCGACCCCAATACCCAGCATGTAGAGGCAGCCTTGCGCGCCATGGAATGTTTGGTGGTGCAGGATATCTTCCTTAACGAGACCGCCAAATTTGCCCATGTATTTTTGCCCGGCGCTTCGTTTTTGGAAAAAGACGGCACCTTTACCAATGCCGAGCGCCGTATCTCCAGAGTGCGCAAAGCCATGCCACCCCTAAGCGGCAAAGCCGACTGGGAGGGCACCATGGCCCTGGCCAATGCACTGGGTTGCAAAATGGACTACAGCCACCCCTCAGAAATAATGGATGAGATAGCGCGCCTGACCCCAACCTTTAATGGCGTCTCCTATGCCAAGCTGGACCAGCAGGGCAGCATTCAGTGGCCCTGTAATGACAACACCCCAGAGGGCACACCCATCATGCATATCGATGAATTTGTGCGCGGCAAAGGCTTCTTTGCCATGACCGAATATGTGCCCACCGAAGAGCGCGCCAACCGCAAGTTCCCACTGCTGCTCACCACCGGCCGCATACTGTCCCAGTACAATGTAGGCGCCCAAACCAGACGCACAGACAATAGCACCTGGCACGGCGAAGATCTGATTGAGATTCACCCCCACGATGCAGAAGAGCGCGGCATCAACCATGGCGACTGGGTAGGTATTAACAGCAGAGTCGGCGACACCGTGCTGCGCGCCGATGTCACCGAGCGCGTAAAGCCCGGCGTGGTCTACACCACCTTCCACCACCCGGTATCCGGCGCCAATGTAATCACCACCGACAATAGCGACTGGGCCACCAACTGCCCAGAATACAAAGTCACCGCCGTGCAGCTGAGCAAAGTCACAGCACCATCCAACTGGCAATCGCGACAAATAGCCTTCGACAAGCAGCAGCAAGGCTTGTTAAAGAAAGGTTTGTTGCAGGAAGCGCGTAACTAAGGTGAACACAGGCAGTTCAGATAAGGTAACACGCACCGTCTGGAATGCTGGAGAGGTCAACGAGGGAACCGACAATGTGGCCACAGAGACAGCCGTGGCCATGGTTTACAACGGTATCTCCCATGTAGTGATGATGGCAACCCCCGCAGACCTAAAAGACTTTGCCCTGGGGTTTAGCCTAAGCGAAGGCATACTAACCTCGCCCAAACAGCTGCTGGATTGCGAGCAAGCAGAAACCGACAAAGGCATAGAACTGGCCCTAACCATCACCGCCGAACCCTTTGCCAAACTCAAAGAACGCCGCCGCAATTTAGTAGGCCGCACCGGCTGCGGCCTCTGCGGCGCCGAATCATTAGAGCAGGCCATCACCGCCCCCAACAACATCAGCGCACAGCTAAATATCAGCCATAGTGCCCTGCAGCGCGCCATAGCCGCACTGGGCAGCGAGCAACAACTACAGCAACAAACCGGCGCAGTCCATGGCGCCGCCTGGTGCGGCAAAGAGGGCGAGATACTCCTGCTGCGAGAAGATGTAGGCCGCCACAATGCCCTGGATAAATTATTAGGTGCCATTAGCAAACAGGAACCCACCCAGGGTTTTGTGCTGGTCACCAGCAGGGCCAGCTACGAAATGGTCTCCAAAACCGCCAGCGCCAATATCCCCTTATTGGCCGCAGTATCGGCCCCCACATCTCTGGCCATAGAGCTGGCCGAGACAGCGGGTTTAACCTTGGTAGGCTTTAGCAGAACAGGCCGGCATGTAATCTATGCCCATGGCCAAAGAATTAACTGAGAGAAACAATATGTCAGCATCAAAACTCGATCGCTTAGTAAAAATGGTGAATCAGATTGCCCTGAATATGAGCGCCAATGGCACTGATAAAGTGGTGGCCGATCAGGTGGCTCAGCACCTGGAAAAGTTTTGGTCACCGCCGATGAAAAATTTGATTACTGAACAGGCGGGCGATGCTGATATTGGGCTTACGCCAATTGCCCAGTTGGCAGTTCAGAATCTGTTGGTTATGCAGGAAGCCAAACGCGCTTAGGTATCCCCTTCAACTATCGCCATAGCAGCGCAACCTCCGTCATAACAGCGAAGGCTGGCATCTCCGCGCAAACCAAAGAGGCTCCAGCCTCCGCTGGAGTGACGTTCTTTTGGTGGTACGTGCTATCAGCGCAACCCCCGTCATGCCAGCGCAACCCCCGTCATGCCAGCGAAGGCTGGCATCTCCACGCAAACCAAAGAGGCTCCAGCCTCCGCTGGAGTGACGGTGAGAGCTGGGGTTATGGGTCTCGGGGATTTTCCTTGAAGTATTTGGCGATTAGCCTCAGCTAAGTTACTCTTCCCACTACAACCATAATAATAACAATCCCATGGCTCAGTCTGATGCATTTATTCCCCTCGATTTCTCTGCTCAAGAGGAAGCGGCTATGCAGCAGCAGGCCAGCGCTTTTTATCAGCTAATGTCCAAGCGCCGTTCGGTGCGTGATTTTTCTCCTCAACCTGTTCCTGCCTCTGTGCTTGAAGATGCCATTTTGGCGGCGGGCACTGCGCCCAGTGGTGCCAATATGCAGCCCTGGCACTTTGTGGTGGTGCAGGATGCAGAGGTTAAACAAAAGATTCGGGAGGCGGCTGAGATCGAGGAGCGGGAGCTGTATGAAAACCGCGCCTCTGATGAGTGGCTGGATGCGTTGGCGCCTCTGGGCACAGATGCCAATAAGCCGTTCTTGGAAACTGCACCTGCTCTGATTGCGATCTTCCTCAAAAAGGTCACTATTGATGAGCAGGGGGAGAAACATAAAAACTACTACACCTCTGAGTCTGTGGGCATTGCCACTGGAGTGCTTATTACTGCCCTGCACAATGCGGGGTTAGCCACTCTGACCCACACGCCCAGCCCGATGAAATTTCTGTCTCAAATTCTTGAGCGTCCCAGCCATGAGCGGCCTTTTTTGTTGCTGGTCACTGGCTATCCTGCCGCGGGCACTCTGGTGCCTGATATCAAACGTCTGCCTCTGGATAAGATTGCCACCTTTCTCTAGGCGCGCTTTTGTACGCCAACAGCGGTTTAAATCATGTATTAGCGTCCAGACTTTGCCATAATATGGGGCAATTAAGCCTCTCTATGGTTATTGAATTCTATGTCCAAACTAACCCATCTAAACCCCAGCGGCGAAGCCCATATGGTGGATGTGTCCGCCAAGGCGGATACCCTGCGAACTGCCATTGCCCAGTCTCAGGTTGAGTTGACAGCTGCTATTGTGGCGGCGATTACCGATCACAATTTGCCCAAAGGTGACCTCTACGCGACCGCGCGCATTGCGGGCATTCAGGCGGCTAAAAAATGCAGCGACCTGATTCCTCTGTGCCACCCATTGCCGCTATCCAAGATTACGGTGGATATTGAGCTGCAGGGCAATAGCTTGTTGATTACTGCCCTGTGCAAAACCACGGGTAAAACCGGTGTGGAGATGGAAGCTTTAACTGCGGCCTCGGTGGCGGCGCTAACGGTCTATGATATGTGCAAAGGGTTGGATAAGGGCATGATTATCCGTGAGACTAAATTGCTGGAGAAGTCTGGCGGCAAGTCCGGGGACTGGAGTGCCTAATGGTTAATTTACTGTTTTTTGGTCGTCTGGGTGATTTTGCTGCGGATGTACCCGCTTCAATTGAGGCTTCCACGCCAGCGCAGATTCGAGAGCTACTGGCGGCGGATTTTCCTGCGCTGGGTGCGGAGTTGCACCAGCCCCAGGTGCTGGTATCGGTTAACCAGATGATTGTTAGCTGGGACCAAAAGCTCGCCGAGGGCAGTGAAGTGGCCTTTTTGCCACCGGTGACCGGGGGCTAATGGCTTGAATAGCCTGCGTATTCAAACCGAAGATTTTGACTTGGCGGCGGAGTACCAGTCTCTGCGCCAGCTTTCATCAGCTGTGGGCGCTGTAGTGACATTTACTGGGCTGGTGCGGGATTTTGAGGGGCAGGGGTCTATTGATTCACTGTCCCTGCAACATTACCCGGGCATGACTGAAAAGCTACTGCAAGAGATTGTGGATCAGGCCAATAGCCGCTGGAATCTACTTGGCACCAGCGTTATTCACCGCGTGGGCAAGCTCTTGCCCTGTGACCAGATTGTGTTTGTAGGCGTGGCCAGCCAACACCGGGCCGATGCCTTTGAGGCGGCGCAGTTTATGATGGATTATCTAAAGACCCAGGCGACCTTTTGGAAAAAGGTCGATCAGCATGGCCAGCAGCATTGGGTCGAGAGCAAAGACTCGGATCAGGCGGCCAGTGAACGTTGGGCGACCGATGATTAGGTGGGCAGCGTGATTAATGTGGATGGGGTGATTTTGGCCGCAGGTAAGTCTAGCCGCATGGGGTTGGTTAATAAGGTGCAGGCTAATTTAGCCGGGCGTTCGCTACTGGAGATTGTGGTGACTAAACTTAAGCCCCAGGTGGATAAGCTGCTAATTAATGGCGACCCGGCTATCTGTGGCGATAAAGCTTTGGTTGATCAGGTTGAGGGTTTTCAGGGGCCGCTGATGGGGCTCTATACCGCCTTGCTTAGCGACCGGCTATCCGCTGCAGACTATTTGATGATGGTGCCCTGTGATGGGCCTTTTGTGCCAGATAATCTGGTTGCCGAGCTGTATCAGCAGATTGTGCAGGCGGATGCAGATATTGCCTCTGTGCGCTACCAGGGTTTTGCCCAGCCAACTTTTTCGCTGTGGCATAAGCGGGCACTGCCTGATATTGAGCAGGCGCTATTAGTGAAAAGAAATGGTGGCTTTAAGCCATTGTTGCAGCGCTTAAATACTCTGTATCTGGACTGGCCGGAGCAGAACCCCAGCCCGTTTTTTAATATTAATACGCCACAGGATTTGGCGCTGGCTGAGAAGTTGCTATGCCCTTAAATGACCAGCAGTTTATGCGCTACAGCCGCCACTTGCTGATGGATGATATTGGCGAGGCGGGGCAACAGAAACTGCTGAATGCTCATGTGCTTATTGTGGGTATGGGTGGCCTGGGTTGTCCGGTGAGCCTGTATCTGGCGGCGGCTGGTATTGGTCAGCTATCGATCTGCGATGGAGATACTGTCGACCAGAGCAATCTGCAGCGGCAGGTGCTCTATACCGGCGATGACTGTGGCAAGCCCAAGGTTGAATGCGCGGCGCAGCGGCTGGCTGAGTTAAATCCTGAGGTGCAGATAAGCGCCTATGCTGAAAAAGTAACTGAGCAGATACTGGCAATGGACTATAGTTTGGTGGTGGATTGCACCGATAATCTGGCGGCGCGGCAGCAGTTAAATGCCCATTGTTATCGGCGCAAAATCCCCCTAGTCAGTGCCTCGGCCCTGGGATGGGAAGGGCAGTTAATGGCCTTTGATTTTGGTCATAACTCCAGCCTCTGTCTAAACTGTATTATCAATCAGGATTCGGCCGAGCCCATAATGAACTGCGGTAACGCCGGGGTGGTGGGGCCTGTATTGGGGGCCATGGGCAGTCTGCAGGCAACCACCGTAATAAGAGTATTGCTGGGTTATTTTAAACAACATGGCCAGGTTCAAAGGTATGATGGCAAGGCAGGGCAGTGGCTGCAGCTGAGGGCCCAGGCAGATGAGGCATGTGTTGTTTGTGCACCCTTGTCATCCTGAGCGCAGCGAAGGATCTAAACGCACCAAAAACAAAACACCAAAACCAGGAGTAGTAACCAGTGGCCCATGACGCAACAGCCCCAAGACGGTTTGTCAAAATTGCGGTACTCACCGTATCCGATACCCGCACTTTAGACACTGATACCAGCGGCAGCTACCTCCAGCAAGCCCTGGAAAAAGAGGGCCATCACCTGGCCGACCGCAAGCTGGTGATTGATGACGTTTACCAGATGCGCGCGATTGTCTCGGCCTGGATTGCAGACCCAGAGGTAGAGGTAATTCTCACTACCGGTGGCACTGGCTTTACCGGTCGCGACAGCACCCCGGAAGCACTGTCACCATTATTTGATAAACATATCGAGGGCTTTGGTGAGCTATTTCGCCAGCTGTCCTATGATGAAATAGGCACCTCTACGGTGCAGTCTCGCTGTCTGGCGGGGCTATCCAATAATACGGCAATTTTTTGTGTGCCTGGCTCTACAGGGGCCTGTAAAACTGCCTGGAATGGCATTATTCGTCAGCAGCTGGACAGTACTTTCCAGCCCTGCAACTTTGTGCAACATGTGCGTAGAAAGTCTCAATAATGCTTACAGTCTCTAGTGCGGTAAAAAAACTGATTGCTCAGGCTCAGCCTCTGGTCGATGACCGGCGCCGGGCCGGGCTTGAATCTGTGCCTGTTACCGAGGCGCTGGGCCGTGCCCCGGCTGTAGATATTGTCTCTGCCATTGATGTGCCGCCTGCGGCCAATAGTGCAATGGATGGCTATGCTTTCTGTGCGGCGGATGCTGCCGCGGGTAAATATAATCTCGAGATCAGCCAGCGTATACCGGCAGGCACTGCACCAGCGCCATTGCAGCCAGGCACTGCGGCGCGGATATTTACCGGCGGCGAAATACCTGCTGGTGCTGACACCGTGGCCATGCAGGAAAACTGCACCGAGGCTGAGGGCTGGGTTAAGACCGATAAAAAAGCTGAGGCTGGCGATAATATTCGTGCCCGGGCGCAGGATATTAAAGCTGGCGAGGTGATTGTTAAGGCGGGTACCAGGCTGCGGGCTCAGGAGCTGGGGCTGCTGTCGTCGGTGGGTATTGCCAGGGTAGAGGTATTTAAACCTTTAAAGGTGGCGATATTTTCGACCGGCGATGAGCTGGTGGAGCCTGGCATGCCACTCCACCCCGGGCAAATTTACAACTCCAACCGGGCTACATTAATTGGTCTTATTGAGTCGCTGGGTATGGTGCCGGTGGATTTGGGTGTGGTGCCTGACCGTTTGGCGGCGACCCAGCATGTGCTAAAAAAGGCCGCTATGCGCGGTGATGTGATTATCAGTGCTGGCGGTGTCTCTGTGGGTGAAGAGGACTATGTTAAAACCGCGGTAGAAAAAGTGGGCGCTATGGCGTTTTGGAAGGTGGCTATCAAGCCGGGCAAGCCGCTGGCTTTTGGGCATGTAGAAAATACTCCCTTTATTGGCCTGCCTGGCAATCCCGCCTCGGTATTTACCACCTTTATGGTTTTGGCGCGGCCGTTTTTAATGGCCTGCCAGGGCTGCTCTGAGGTGGCTGCTCGCCATTTAAAGGCACCAGCACAGTTTGCCAAGGCGGGTGAAAAGCGCCAGGTGTATCTGCGTGGGCGGCTGACTGAGGAGGGTGTGGAAATATACCCCAACCAGAGCAGCGGGGTGCTGTCGTCGGCCTGTTGGGGTGATGTCTTTGTGGTACAAAAGACTGGCGAACCTATAGAGGTAGGCGATCTGGTTGATGTGCTACCCTATGCACTGTAAACCAACCTATTTTAATTTAATCCCTTAGCGAGACTGGCTTGAATTTACATCCACCCACAGCGGCGCAACTTACCGATTCCTTTGGCCGCGAGGTCAACTACCTGCGCCTGTCGGTGACTGACCGCTGCAATCTGCGCTGCACCTACTGCATGGCTGAGGATATGACTTTTTTGCCCAAGCAGCAGATTCTGTCGCTTGAGGAGCTGCGGGATACGGCGGCCGCCTTTGTGGACCTGGGTGTGCGCAAGATTCGCCTGACCGGTGGTGAGCCGCTTATTCGCCGCGATATTCTAAAGCTGGTGGGTTCACTGGCCAGTCTGCCGGGGCTGGATGAACTTACCATGACCAGCAATGGCGTTATGCTTCCCAGCATGGCCCAGCCATTAAAAGATGCAGGCCTGTCGCGCATTAATATCAGCATCGATAGCCTTAAACCTGAGCGATTTAAAGCCCTGACTAGGGTGGGCAATCTGCATGAGGTGTTGGCCGGTATTAAAGCCGCGGGTACGGTTGGCTTTAAGCGCATTAAACTTAATGCGGTGATTCTGGCCGGCTTTAATGACGACGAAGTATTGGATCTGGCGCGCTTTGCGGTGGATAACAATATGGATATCTCGTTTATCGAGGAGATGCCTCTGGGGGAAATCTCCTCCCACAAACGCAGCAATACCCAGATTACCAGCCAGCAGATTCGCGAGCAGCTGGATATGGCGTTTAATCTGCTGGACAGTGCCGAGACTACCGGCGGGCCCTCGCGCTATGCCGCAGTGGCGGGCAGCCAGTCTAAAATAGGCTTTATCTCGCCTATGTCGAATAACTTTTGCAGCAGTTGCAACCGGGTGCGGTTAACCGCAGAGGGGCGCCTGCTGCTCTGTCTGGGCAATGAGCATAGTGTGGATTTGCGCGAGATACTGCGCACTTACCCCGGCGATACCCAGCGCCTGAAAGCCAGTATTGTGCAGGCTATGGGCAATAAGCCAGAGCGCCATTATTTTGACCCGGAGCAGGTCGATATTGTGCGCTTTATGAATATGACCGGTGGCTAGTCTCGGTGACTGAGTTTTTTATACTGGCTTACGATTACTGGCTGCTGGCCGCTATTTTGGTGATGGCCATTCTCTATTCCTCTGTGGGCCATGGCGGCGCCTCTGGCTATTTAGCTGCTATGGCGCTCTGGGGCCTGGCCCCCGAGACCATGCGCCCGGCGGCACTGCTGATGAATATTGTGGTTACCTGCTGGTTACTCTACCGGTTTAAACCCTACAGGCTATTGCCCCATAAGTTATTTTGGCCGCTGGTGCTGGGCTCGACCCCCATGGCCTTTATTGGCGGCATGATCAGTATTGATGCCGCGGCTTATCGCTTTTTGGTAGGTGGTTTATTGTTACTGGCGGCGCTGCGTATGCTGATGGTGACTAAACAAGCGGCCGTGATTCAACAGCCCAAAGTGGCTGTGGGTGTTTTGCTGGGTGCCGGGCTTGGTTTTGCCTCTGGCTTAACCGGTATTGGTGGCGGGGTTTTCTTAAGCCCCATTCTATTAATTTTTGGCTGGTGCTCTATACGCCAGAGTGCTGCGGTAGCGGCCGGTTTTATTCTGCTTAATTCTTTGGGTGGGCTGGCGGGTTATCTGGTGAGCGATCAGTTCTGGCCTATGGGTACAGGCTGGTTGCTATTGGCGGCGTTTATTGGCTGTCTGGCCGGTGCCGAGCTTGCCTCCCATCGAGCTTCCTCTCTTACCTTGCAAAAGCTGCTGGCTCTGGTGCTGGCGATCGCTTCAACCAAAATGGTTTACACCGCGCTGATTTAGCCCTAATTGTGGCTATTTTCCCCTTTGACTAGTAGTCGAGTATGTTATTCTTCTACAAAGTATAACTATTGACCCGAGTTATTTTACTTCAATGAACTCAGTAATTAGCAGTCAGGTGGCATCGCCCTTTAGCAAGGGCCGTCAGCACCAACTTAAGTTTCAGGCCATTCTGTCTGAGGCGGCGCAGCTATTCAACTGGCAGGGTTCCAGGGCCACTACCCTGGCTGATATTGCCGGCAGCATGAAGCTCACCAAAACCTGCGTCTACTACTATGTTAAAACCAAAGAAGATCTAATCTATCAGTGCTACGTCTCTAGCTGCGATATGTGGCTGGACGCTGTTCAGCGCGCTAATCAGCAGCCGGGCAATGGCCTGGATAAAATTATCTCGCTGGTCAAAGGGCACTTTTATAAGTACATAGATACTTTGCAGGGTATTGGGCCCCATCACGCCATGCTGTCTGAGATATCTGCGCTGGATGCAACCCATGCCGAAGATATTTTGCAGCGCTGGGCCAATATTTTTGAAGTCTGCCAGCAGATGGTAGAGCAGGGCATAGAAGAGGCTGTTATTGAAGATCTGGACTCTGCAGTGGTTGCGTCTGGGGTTTTTTCTATTCTGCAATGGTTCCCCGTGTGGCTTAATCGCTCCCATGCCGCCAACCCAGAGCCGGTGATCAATGGTGTGCTGGATATTATGATCAATGGTCTATCGACTAAACATTATCAGTTTGATGATATTCAGTTTCCCCAGTTAAGCGCTTTGCAGCTGGATAGCTTTGACCGCGAATATCAGAGTCGTATTAAGCGCGAGGCATTTTATCGTGTGGGCGCAATTTTCTTTAACCAGAAGGGCTACAAAGGGACCTCTCTGGATGAGATTGCCAGCTCTCTGGATGTTACCAAAGGCGCGTTTTACTACCATATAAAAAACAAAGAAGAGCTGCTATACCAGTGTTTTAATCGCACATTGGATGTTGAGAGCAGACTGTTAAATAAAGCCGGTGCCAGTCAGGCCACCGGTATCAAAAAAGTCGAACTGTCGCTGCGCTATCTGTTTAATATTCAGTTTAGTGAGGAGGGGCCCCTGATTCGCTACCGGGCATTACCCTCGCTGGACGAGCAACACCGTAAAGCTATTTTAAAGGCCACCAAAAATAACAGTAAAATTCTTGGCACCTATATAGGCGAGGGTTTTGATGATGGCACATTGCGCCCTATAGATGTGGATATTGCCCAGAATGTGTTATCTGGTGCCGTTGAGGCCAGTCCCGAGCTGGCCAACTGGACAGCAGATATTGGCGCGCCTGAGGTCTCTGCGGCTTATTTTAATCTGTTTATCAATGGCCTCTCACGGCGGCCAAAACCATAATAATACTAAGAGCGATCTATGAACGATTTTCTATTTAGCACTGTCTCCGATGTACTCTCGGGCGCTGGAACTTCTCGGCAGTTGGGTGCGTTGGCTGGCAATCTGGGAATTGGGCGAGCGCTGCTGGTTACTGATCCGGGGATTATTCAGTTTGGTCTGCTAGATGCGGCTGTCGACAGCCTTAAAGCCAGTAATATTGACTACCATATTTACTCTGATGTGGTGGCAGACCCGCCAGAATCTGTGGTTATGGATGCGGTGCGCATCGCCCAGGAATTTGCTTGCGATGGCGTGATTGGCTTTGGTGGCGGCAGCTCTATGGATGTGGCCAAGCTCCTGGCGGTGCTAATTAAAGGCGAGCAGGCACTGGCAGATATTTATGGCGTCGATCAAATCACTGGTGGTCGACTGCCCCTGATTCAGGTGCCAACTACAGCAGGTACAGGTTCAGAAGCCACTATGGTGTCGATTATTACCACTGGCGAAACCACCAAGGCCGGGGTGGTTAGTCGCACATTGTTGGCGGACAAAATTATTCTCGATGCGGCGCTCACCACAGGTCTGCCTGCCGCAGTAACCGCCGCCACTGGCATAGATGCCATGGTCCATGCTATCGAAGCATTTACCAGCAAACGCTTAAAGAACCCATTGTCAGATATGCTGGCCCGCGAGGCTCTGCGCCTGATGGCTGGCAATATTGAGACTGCCGTAAAACAGGGCGATAATTTGGAGGCACGCAGCGCCATGCTGCTGGGCGCTATGCTGGCAGGGCAGGCCTTTGCCAATGCTCCGGTGGCCGCTGTGCATGCCCTGGCCTACCCACTGGGTGGCAATTATCATATCCCCCATGGCCTGAGTAACTCGCTGGTACTGCCCCATGTGTTGCGCTTTAACGCACCCCAGGCAGGCGAGCTCTACGCTGAGCTGGCAGCGATTATTCTGCCTGGTCAAAGGCTGCCCGAGGATGCAATAGCCACCACAGGGCTGCTGGCCGATTACTTTTTGGCGCTGGCTGAGGATCTGGGTTTGCAGACTAAGTTACAGCACATGAATATAGCGGCAACCGATTTGCCCATGTTGGCCGACGAAGCTATGTTGCAGCAGCGGCTGCTGATTAATAACCCCCGCGAGGTCAGTCTGGAAGATGCGCTGGCTATCTACACTCAGGCTTTTTAACTATGACCGAATCAGATCAGCGCTCAGGCTATAAATACTTTGCCGATATCACTACCAGATGGATGGACAACGATATCTATGGCCATGTAAATAATGTGGTGTATTACAGTTACTTTGATTCGGTTGCCAATCAGTATCTGATCGAGCAGGGCGGGCTGGATATTTACAGCGCCGAGATTATCGGTTTTGTAGTGGCTTCCAGCTGTGAATATAAGTCACCGGTGGCTTATCCGCAAAAGCTGGAGGCGGGCTTTAGGGTGAATCGTCTGGGCAATAGCTCGGTGGAATATGGTATTGGTATTTTTGTGCAGGGTCAGGCCGAGGCTTCGGCCCAGGGTACCTTTACCCATGTATTTGTCGACCGCAATAGCGATAAATCTGTACCTATTCCGGCGCAGATAAGAGCAGCTCTTGAAGCTGTATTAGTCTAATAACGCATAAATAGGGGATTCAGTGGATCTTAATAATCAAGTTGTAGTTGTCACTGGTGGTGCTAGCGGTATTGGCCGTGCACTCTGTGAAAAATTTGCTGCAGCTGGCGCCAGAGTGGCGGTGGCTGATTTAAATCTGGAGCCTGCAACTCAGGTGGCCGAGCAAATTAATGGTATTGCTGTGGCCACCAATGTGGGGCTGGAAGAAGATATTCAGGCACTGGTGCGCGAGACAGAAGAGCGCCTGGGGCCCATTGATATCTTTGTTTCCAATGCTGGCGTTGCCTTTGGCGATGGTCCGGGTTGGATGGCGGCCTCTGGCTCCAACGATAACTGGATGACCAGCTGGAATGTCAATGTAATGGCCCATGTATTTGCCGCCCGAGCTGTGGTGCCCGGCATGATTAGCCGCGGTGGCGGCTATCTGGTCAATGTGGCCTCAGGCGCTGCGCTGCTCTGTCAGCTTGGTGATGCTGCCTATTCAACGACCAAAACTGCCGCGATGGGCTTTGCCGAATCCCTGGCCATTACCCATGGCGATGACAATATTAAGGTCTCGGTGGTCTGCCCACTCTATGTGGCCACGGCTATGACCGAAGGCGGACGCGGTGTTATTGGCGAGGATGCCATGATGACCGCGGATGAGGCCGCAGATTCTGTGCTGGCTGGTATGGCTAACGAGACCTTTATGATTCAGCCTCATGCCGAATTGGCAACCTATGCTGAACGCAAAGGGGCTGACTATGATCGCTGGATTGCAGGTATGCGGCGCATGCGTCAGGGCATGATTGAGCAGCATCCTGAATATGCCTACAGGGTTTAAATGGCCATTATTAAATACAGTTTTAATCTGCTGATACTGAGCTTTGCTCTAGCTGTTGCCTTTGGCGCCAGCCAGGCTCTGGCTATAGATTATGATGCCTATGACGAGGATGTGGCTGCCTTGCTGTGGGAGTATCAAAATGGCCCGGATCAGCAGGCGGCGATTAAACCCTCGGTGTTGGTATTTAACGATGCAGCCGACAGCGATACCCTGGTCGACTTTGAAACCGGTCTGGTGGTTGTGACTGCGACCAATCTGCAGCTACTGCAGCAATCTATTGTGGAGATACTGCTAACCCAGATAGACCCCTCGGTTATTGATGCCAAGACAGCCAGTGATTTTGGCCTGATCAATGACCGCACCAACAAGCCATTTTTCTGGAAGCAGATTCTCGATCACAAAGGCAACCCCATCGAACATCCCTGGACCGCGGAAATTTTTGCCGACCATTTGGCTCAGACTGCTCAGCGCAGCAGGGGCCGCTATAAAATTAAGATTAATATGGTCAAGGAACACAAGAATATTGCCGGTGGTAAATATATTCAGTATGTCAAAGCTGCTGGCCGCCAGCACAATGTACCTGCGTCGCTGATGATGGCGATTATGGAAACTGAGAGCTCGTTTAACCCGCTGGCTCGCTCAGGTTCCAATGCCCTGGGTCTGATGCAGATTAAGGCTAACACTGCAGGGCGAGACTATTTTTCGATTATTAAGGGCTATAAGCATACCCCCAGTTCTTCCTACCTGTATAACCCAGGCAATAATATTGAGGTGGCGGCGGGCTATCTGCGTATTCTCGGAACCCGTTATCTGCGGGGTATAAACCACCCTAAAAAGTTAGAGTATGCCATGATCTCCAGCTATAACGGTGGTGCCGGAAATCTGTGGCGCAGCCTGGATAAAAACGGTAATAAAACCAAGTCATTGGCGCGTATTAACAAAATGAGCGTCAGTGAGTTTTACTGGTTTTTAACCAACAGGCATATCCGCGGGGAAACCAGAAACTACCTAAAGAAAGTCAGCGGCAAGCAAAAGAAGTATCTCAATCTGTAGCTGCTGTTGGGGCAGCTAGTCTTTATGCAGACGGATTAACCCTTCCTGAATAGTGCTGGCTACCAGTCGGCCGTCACGGCTAAAGAACGAACCGCGACTTAGGCCACGGGCATGGCTGGATCTTGGGCTATCCATCACATACAGCATCCATTCATCTGCGCGGAAGCTATCGTGAAACCAGATACAGTGATCCAGCGAGGCTAGCTGCAATTTTGGACTCATAATGTTAACCGCGTGAGGCATCAGTGATGTACTCATTAGATTAAAGTCAGAGGCATAGGCCAAAACAGCATGGTGCAGTGGCTGGTTGTCAGTCTCTGACAGATCGGCGATAGAGCCAGTAGCCTTAATCCACACTTTTTGTTCCGGGTCTCTAATGCTGGGATTGAAATAGTCTATGGGGTTTACTGAGCGCATTTCGATAGGGCGCAGGGAGGAGCGGTGAGCTGCTGCTTTACCGCTAGTTTTGGCCCTTAGTTTGGTGACCATTTCTTTCCAGCGTTCATTGTCGTTGCCGAGTCCCTCAGGCCCTGGACAGTCGGGCATATCAATCTGGTGGCTGAGGCCCTGTTCCGGTATCTGAAAGGATAGCTCGGTATTAAAGATAGCCTTGCCACGCTGGGAGGCCACCACTCTGCGGGTAGTGAAGGAACCGCCATCGCGAATGCCATCAACCTGATAGAGTATGGGTACAGAGGGGTCGCCGGGGCGCAAAAAATAGGCATGCTGTGAGTGCACCATGCGATCTTCTGGCACGGTATCCTGAGCCGCGCGCATGGCCTGAGCAAAGACCTGACCACCAAATACCCGTTTGTTGGAGGTTTCAGGGGTATGGCCACGATAGATATTTTCATCTATCTTTTCCAGAGCTAGAAGATCCAGCAGTTGTTGCAGTGCTTTGCTCATGGAGTATTTCCTGCTTGAGTTCAGTTCTATGGCCCATCTTACCAGCCGGCGCGGTACTTTACTGCTTATTGCCTACCCAGTCGACAAGAGCTTTATAGCCATTGCGAATAACGGAATTTATCCGCGCAATACTTGAAAGGAACAATAACATACTGTAAGTTCAACTCCCAAATTTGCTGCGCCTGGTCTGTCTGGCTGCCACCCGTCAGGCGGTCTATAACAACCGAATACAATTGATTAGAAACTTAAAAAGCAGGAGTCCAATGTGAGTGATTTAAATGCTTTCCGGCAAGAGACCAGAGACTGGTTAGAAGAAAACTGTCCCCCAACTATGCGCAAGCCCGCCAAAGGTGGTGACGAGATGTGCTGGGGTGGGCGCAACTTTGAGTTTGCCAGTGAAGAGCAAAAGCAATGGATGGAGCGCATGGGCGCCAAAGGCTGGACTGCGCCAGATTGGCCCGCCGAATATGGTGGCGGTGGTCTGAACAAGGCCGAACAAAAAGTTCTTAAAGAAGAGATGGCGCGCATTAATGCCCGCTCGCCTCTGAGTAGCTTTGGTATCTGGATGATTGGTCCGGCGCTGCTGAAATTTGGTTCAGAGGCATTAAAGCAACAGCATCTGCCGCCTATTATTCGCGGTGAGATTCGCTGGTGTCAGGGCTATTCCGAGCCCGGTGCTGGTTCAGATCTGGCAGGCCTGCAATCCAAAGGCGTGGATATGGGCGATCACTTTATTGCCAATGGTCAGAAAGTGTGGACTTCCTATGGCGACAAGGCCGACTGGATGTTCTGCCTGTTGCGCACTGATCCGGACGCCAAAAAGCAAATGGGCATAAGCCTGGTGCTGTTTGATATGGAAACGCCGGGGGTTACGCCAAAACCAATTAAGCTGATCTCTGGCAGCTCGCCATTCTGCGAAACCTTCCTCGATGATGTTCGTGTTGAAAAAGATCAGGTTGTAGGTGAAGTCAATCAGGGCTGGACCATTGCCAAGTATCTGCTGACCCATGAGCGGGAGATGATTGGCGGTATGGGAATGGCCGAGACCGGTGGCAAGAGTCTGGGGCAGGTCGCAGCCAAGGCACTGGGTGTTGAGCAGGGTCGCATGAACAATCCACTGCTGCGTGCAGAAGTTGCTCAATGGGAAATTGATGGTGCCTGTTTTGCACTGACAGCAGAGCGGGTTAATGACGAGGTTAAATCTGGCCATGGGGTCGGAGCTACCTCAGCCATGTTGAAGTATTACGGTACCGAGCTTAATAAGCGCCGCTTTGAAACTCTTCTTAAGGTCAATGGCAGTGATGCCATGGTGTGGGAAGGTGAGGCGTCCAATGAAGGCTGGTTGCCACGCACCTGGTTGCGCACCAAGGGCAATTCCATCGAAGGTGGAACCTCAGAGGTCCAGCTTAATGTGATCGCTAAAAATATCCTTGGCCTCGGCTAGTAGAGTCGCGACAGCGTCAACAGAATACAAAGGTACAGAATCATGGCATTAGTATTAAACGAAGAGCAGCAGATGCTCAAAGAATCAGCTCAGGGTTTTCTGGCTGAGTTCGCGCCGGTGGCAGAGCTGCGCAAACAGCGGGATACAGGCAGTGAAACTGGCTATGCTGACAATCTCTGGGGTCAGATGGTTGACATGGGTTGGGCGGCCATTTTGGTTCCTGAAGCCTATGGTGGCCTGGAATTTGGTCATGTGGGTATGGGTCAGATTGTCGAGCAGACCGGCCGCACATTAACGGCTTCCCCCCTATTTGCCACTGGGATATTAGGGGTGACTGCAATTAATAAGGCGGGCAGCGAAGAACAGAAGGCTGAATTGCTGGGTGCTATTGCCGGCGGTGAAATTACCACTGCACTGGCAGTGGATGAGACCGCTCATCATGCACCGGCTCAGATCAGTATGGCGGCGACCAAACAGGGTTCAGGTTACAGCCTGAATGGCAGCAAGCGTTTTGTTGCCGACGGTGGTACTGCGGACAAATTAATTGTGGCTGCGCGCAGCTCTGGTGAAGCGGGTGATATGAAAGGCATTAGTCTGTTTATTGTTGATCGCACTGCCGCTGGCGTTGAGGTCGAGCGCACAGCAACCACCGATGGTCGCAACTATGCCAATATTAATTTTAATAATGTTGAAGTTGCCGAGAGCGCGCTGTTGGGTGAAGAGGGCAAGGGCTTTAGAGCTCTGTCTGCCACTCTGGATGCGGGCAATATATTTCTGGCGGCAGAGTTGCTGGGCATTTCCCAGGAGAGCTTTGACCGCACCTTGCAGTATCTTAAAGAGCGCAAACAGTTTGGTGTATTGATCGGTTCATTTCAGGCACTGCAGCATCGCGCCGCAGACTGGTGGAGCCAGATTGAGCTATGCAAGTCAGTGGTGCTAAAAGCATTGCAGGCTATGGATGAAGGCGATATACGAACGCCAGCAATGGCCAGTATTGCCAAAGCCAAGCTTAGCGAAGTGGCTGAGTTGGCGACCAATGAAGCTATTCAGATGCACGCGGGCATTGGTATGACAGACGAATATGAAATTGGCTTCTTTATTAAACGTGCTCGCCCAGCCCAGACATTGTTTGGTGACAACAGTTACCATACGGACCGTTTCGCTCTACTTAACGGGTATTGAGAGAGCAAAAATTAATAACAATTAATAACAATTGAGGAAGATAACGATGGATTTAGGTATTAGCGACAAGGTCAAACCCATACTTGACGAAGTTACGCATTTTATTGATACAGAGATTTTGCCTCTTGAGCAGGAGTTTCACGACGAGGTTTCCGTGGGCGACCGGTGGACTTATACTGATCGGCAAACTGAGATTTTAGAGACACTTAAAGCCAAGGCTAGAGCCAAGAATCTGTGGAATTTCTTCCTTACGCATTTTGAAGGTGGTCATGGGTTAAATACTGTTGAGTATGCCTATATAGCCCAGGAGACTGGTCGCTCTCACCTTGCGCCGGAAGTGTTTAACTGTGCCGCGCCAGATACGGGCAATATGGAAGTATTGGCCCGCTACTGTACTGAAGAGCAAAAAGAGACCTGGTTAAAACCATTGCTGGCCGGTGAGATTCGCTCGGCCTATGCCATGACTGAGCCGAGTGTGGCCTCATCGGATGCCACCAATATCTCGATGTCCTGTGTTGCCGATGGCGACGAATGGGTACTTAACGGCGAGAAAATCTGGATATCCGGTGCCGGTGATCCGCGCTGTAAAATTTTGATTGTGATGGTTAATACCAACCCCGGTGGCCCGCGCCATGCACAGCACAGCCAGGTACTGGTTCCTTTTGACACCCCTGGTGTTAAGAACCTGCGGCCTATGAATGTTTTTAATCATGACGATGCACCCCATGGCCATATGCATATGCGCTTTACCGATGTGCGTGTACCCAAAGAAAATATGATTCTCGGCGAAGGCCGTGGTTTTGAAGTAGCTCAGGGCCGTTTAGGGCCCGGCCGTATTCATCACTGTATGCGCTCGCTCGGCCTGGCTGAAGCTGCTCTTAAGCTGATGTGCGAACGCTCATTGACCCGCGAAGCCTTTGGTCGACCTCTGGCTAAATTGGGTGGCAATGTGGATATTATTGCTCAGGCACGTATCGAGATCGAAATGACCAGACTGCTGTGCTTAAAAGCCGCCTGGTTAATGGATCACGAGGGCACAGATGCGGCTCAGCCCTTTATCTCAATGATTAAGGTAGCGGCGCCCAATATGGCCCTCAAGATTATCGATGACGCCATGCAGATGCACGGTGGTATTGGCATATCCCAGGATACACCTCTGGTAACCTGGTATGGTCATCAGCGCACTCTGCGTTTTGCCGACGGCCCAGATGCAGTTCACCGTATGGTGATTGCGCGCCGGGAGCTTAACCAATATCGTTAAAATAAACTTGGGTTTTTTAATCTCAGAGGAGAGAGACGAATGACAATTCGATACGATGGACAGGTAGCTATAGTGACAGGCTCAGGCAATGGCCTGGGGCGCTCTCATGCGCTGGCACTGGCTGCCCGTGGTGCCAAGGTGGTGGTCAATGACCTTGGCGGTAATGTGAATGGTGAGGGCGGTTCAAGCGATGCTGCTATGGAAACCGTTGCTATGATTGAAGCCGCTGGCGGTGAAGCCATTGCCAATGGCGCCAATGTGGCAAAGATGGATGAAGTCGAAGCCATGGTTGCTCAGGCCGTTGAGAAATGGGGCCGGGTGGATATTCTGGTTAATAACGCCGGCATTCTGCGCGATAAAAGCTTTGTCAAAATGGGTATGGATGATTTTAAGCTGCTCGTTGATGTGCATCTGATGGGCTCAGCTAATTGCTCTAAAGCGGTTTGGGAATTGATGCGCGAGCAGGGCTATGGTCGCATTGTAATGACTACGTCCTCCAGCGGCATGTACGGCAATTTTGGTCAGGCTAATTATGGTGCGGCCAAAATGGCGGTAGTAGGGCTGATGAATACATTGTGCATTGAAGGCGAAAAGTACGAGATTAAAGTGAACTGCCTGTCACCCACCGCTGGCACTAGAATGCTCGAGGGGCTAGTGACCGAAGAGCAACAAGATATTATGACTGTGGAATCGGTAACCGCAGGGCTACTGACACTCTGTGATAAGGATGCGCCCAATCGCAGCATTCTCTGTGCCGGTGCTGGCGGATATGCCCGCACTCATATCTATGAGACCGATGGTATTTATCTGCCACCGGACCAGCAAACCCCGGAAAATGTCCGCGCCCATATCGAGGCTATTGAGAACCCCGAAGGCCAGCAGATGCTGGTGGCTGCTTTTCAGCAAACCGATAAATTTGTTGGTAAAGCTGCGGCCTACTTGACTGACAATAAATAAAAAAATCAGGAAATCATTATGAGAGCATTAGTCTGTAAGGAATTTGGCCCCACGGAGAATCTGGCACTGGAAGAGGTGGCTACACCAGCCCCGGGCAAAGGGGAAATTCTGATGGAGATTAAGGCGACGGGGGTTAACTTTCCCGATGTGCTTACGGTACAGGGCAAGTACCAGTTTAAACCCGAACTGCCATTTATACCCGGTGCTGAATTAGCTGGCATAGTCAGCGCCGTAGGCGAGGGTGTTACCAGTCGCAAGGTTGGCGACAAGGTGATAGCTACAACACAGGTTGGTGCCTTTGCCGAGCAATGTGTGGTTAGCGAACACACCACTTTTGAGATGGGTAATACCATGTCCTTTGAGCAGGCGGCGGGTTTTGCTATTACCTATGGCACTTCTTACTACGCCTTAAAGCAGCAGGCTAATATTCAGCCAGGCGAGACTCTGCTGGTATTGGGCGCTGCTGGCGGTGTGGGTATTGCGACTATTCAGATTGCCAAGGCCATGGGTGCCACTGTTATTGCAGCGGCCAGTTCTGAAGAGAAACTGGACTTTGCCTGTGAGGCCGGCGCTGATTTGCGCATTAATTATTCCACTGAGAACCTGAAAGACAAGGTTAAAGAGTTGACTGGTGGCAAAGGTGTGGATGTTGTCTATGATCCTGTTGGCGGTGATTTTTCCGAGCAGGCGTTCCGTGCAATAGCCTGGGATGGTCGCTTTCTGGTGATTGGTTTTGCCTCTGGTCCAATTCCTGCTATGCCACTGAATCTAGCCTTGCTTAAAGGTGCATCTCTGGTTGGCGTATTCTGGGGTTCCTGGGCTGCTCGTGCGCCCATGGAGTCGCGCAAAAACTTTGATGAGCTAATCGAGATGATTGATAGTGGCAAGTTCTCCCCTCTGGTCACCGAGGTCTATTCTCTGGATGACTATAAGGCGGCATTTGCCTCAATCTCCGAACGTCGAGCCAAGGGTAAGGTTATTTTATCCAACGCCTAGTTGTTTTGAAGATATAAAAAAAGGCCCGGCTATTGCTAGTCGGGCCTTTTGCTTACTAGGGGTTGCTAGATATTGTATAGAACACCAAGCAGTCCGACTATTGTCAGTACCACAGTGTACGGCAGAGCCATAATCACCATGCGCATATAGGACAGTCGGATCAGCGGAGCCAGCGCAGAGGTCAGCAGAAACAGGAAAGCAGCCTGGCCGTTTGGCGTTGCAACACTTGGCAGGTTAGTACCAGTGTTAATGGCAATTACCAGCTTGTCGAAGTGCTCGCGGCTAATATCGCCAGCATCCAGTACAGCTCGTACCTCATTGATATAAACCGTGGCTACAAACACATTATCACTGATAGCCGACAGCAGACCATTGGCCAGGAAGAACATGCCAGGCTGCACAGATTCATCCATCGCCAGTACCCAGTGAATCACTGGAGAGAACAGATGCTGCTCATGGATAACCGCAACAATGGCAAAGAATACCACTAGCAGAGCGGTAAATGGCAGGGCCTCTTCAAAGGCATGGCCGATCCGGTGCTCTTCTGTGATGCCGTTAAAGGCAGTTAGCAGAACAATAATCATCAGACCAATAATGCCAACTTCAGCTACGTGGAAGCCCAGGGCTAGCACCAGAATACCTGCTACTATGGCCTGGGTAATCAGGGCTGCTTTGTCCTGCTGGGTACGTTTTGAATCTTCATGGTCGCTGGATTCTTTAAGCACCTGGCGAACAGTGTCGGGCAGGGTGGCGCCGTAGCCGAGAATCTTGATTTTCTCCAGCACTATGCAGGTGATCAGACCACAGACAAACACTGGCATGGTGACTGGCGCCATGCGCATAAAGAATTCCATAAACTCCCAACCGGCACGCTCTGCAATTAGCAGGTTCTGTGGCTCGCCTACCAGAGTGGTTACGCCGCCCAGGGCTGTACCAACAGCACCGTGCATAATCAGGCTGCGCAAAAAGGCGCGGAAGTCTTCGAGATCTTGACGGTGTTTGGAGATCAGGCTCTGGTCATTAGCATGGTCATGACCTTCATCGACAATTTTCTTGCCTGATGCCACCTTGTGATAGACCGAGTAGAAGCCTACTGAGATGGTGATTAGTACCGCGGTAACCGTGAGTGCATCCAGGAAGGCGGATAATACTGCACCAGCGAAACAGAATAAAAACGACAGAGCCGTCTTGGACTTAACGCCGAGCAGAATCTTGGTAAAGGTAAACAGCAGTATGTCGCGCATAAAGTAGATGCCGGCAACCATAAACATCAGCAGCATGATCACTGGGAAGTTACTGACGGTTTCCTGATACACAGCTTCGGGGCTGGCCATGCCTAATGCGATAGCTTCGATTGCCAGAAGGCCGCCCGGTTGCAGGGGATAGCACTTGAGGGCCATTGCCAGAGTAAAAATAAACTCTCCAATCAAAATCCAGCCAGTCACAAATGGGCCAAAGAGGTAGAGGCAGATGGGGTTTAGGACTAAGAATGCAATAATTGCCGCCTCGTACCATCCGGGCGAGTTGCCGAGAAAATTCTTTTTAAATGCCTGTGGCAAAGTTGGAGTCATGAAGTATCCCTCAAGTTTATGTCAATAGTTTTAATTGTCTTGCAGACTGGGCAGTCCACCGCGTTTATTCATGTTAGACTAGCCCGAAATCAGGCTCAAACCTTAGCCGCAGCACAGCCAGTTTGCAAGCTATATGAGTTCTAACAGCAGTCATTTATCATAGCCAATTAGAATGCCCACATAGAAGGTGTTATCTCGTTGTCCAGCGCACATATTGTCAATGGCTTTCATGCCAACCCCAAGCCTCTCAATACCGAAAAGCAATGGATTCTGGCTGTGGTTGGCCGGGAAATACTGGTGCCCAATGGCGCTGAGCCAGGCTCGAATGTGCTAATTGGCCATGAGATGGCTGACCAGCTAAAGTTTTTTTGCGAGCGGCGGCTGTTGCTGGGGCAGTGGCAGGGTGTGGACTGTCAGGTCTGGGCGCTGTCTGAGGATGCCAGAGCGGCCTCTGATTTTAGTGCGATGGAGCTGCGCGGCCTGCTGGCCAAGTCTGGGGATGAAGAATTTACTATGGTCTGTCGCGCTGTGCAGTTGCTTGATTGGCAGGATAAGCATCAGTTCTGCGGCAGCTGTGGCACCCAGATGGACTCCTCGGCCACAGAGCATGCTATGCGCTGCGAGCCCTGCGATATCAATAACTATCCTAGAATATCTCCCTGTATTATTGTGGTGGTCACCCGCGGCGACGAATGTCTATTGGCGCGTCAGCCAAGCTGGCCCGATGGTATGTTTAGCACATTGGCTGGGTTTATTGAGGCTGGTGAGAGCGCAGAGCAGGCTCTGCACCGCGAGGTTTTCGAGGAGGTTGGTGTGCAAATCACCAATATCCGCTATCTGGGAAGCCAGTCCTGGCCTTACCCGGGGCAGCTCATGCTGGGCTTTATTGCCGATGCTGTGACTGATGAAATTGTGGTGGACGGCGTTGAGATCAGTGAGGCCCACTGGTGCCGCTATGATGATCTACCCCATTATGTGCCGCCACCCACCATTATGTCCGGCCGGCTGATCAAACATTTTGTCGACGAGGCTGCGGCCCGTCAGTAGCTGCGACCAATTTGAACTATAATTTACCTTTTGAATATTGTTGGAGTGAAACTTGGAATTCTTAGCTGAATATGGGCTGTTTT
>ENA-OQVM01000793-OQVM01000793.1-marine-metagenome-genome-assembly--contig:-NODE-793-length-46266-cov-6.862716_pt1 | contig 46266 bp, 39 predicted proteins | sample MGYA00237776_ERZ505498 | MGnify/ENA primary metagenome ERZ505498 (study PRJEB26159, sample SAMN06265151) | marine metagenome | isolation source: Helgoland LTER site | place: Germany:Helgoland, sampling...
GAGATAATAATCTATTTTATATTGGGCCGCATAACAACTTGCGCTCCAAACAATCGTTTGATTACGAGTCTAACCAAACCTTTTCCGTACGCTTACAGGTTAGAGATGAGCACAATGCCTCGCTTGAACAAATATTTGAGATTCAGGTGTTGGATGTGGACGACACCGCCCCGGTGATCACCCTCCTCGGAGACGCTAATATCACTCACGAAGCAGGCGCGGAATACATCGATGCCGGAGCGGAGTGGACGGATGTCGTGGACGGAACGGGACAGGCACGGGTGAGTGGCGAAGTAAACGCCTCCAAGCTTGGGAGTTATTTACTTAGCTACCAACACACCGATAAAGCAGGCAATGCATCAACCCAGAAAACTCGTGAGGTGCAGGTGGTGGATACAACCTCACCACAAATAAGCTTGTTGGGCGATGGAAACTTAACGCATTTGGTAGGTTTGAACTTTATAGACCAAGGTGCTGTATGGACTGACGCGGTGGACGGGCAGGGGCATGTACTTGGGAGTGGGCAGGTAAATGATCTTATGGTGGGTACTTATTTTCTATCCTATTCTTACAGAGACTCGCAGGGAAATAATTCGCCAAATATTATTCGTACAATCCATGTGGTCGATAGTGAGTCTCCTGTGATTAGGCTCTCAGGTGGATCCAGGGTTATTCACGAAGCAGGAATCAAATTTGTGGACCCGGGTGCTACTTGGTTTGATCAGGTAGATGGCAATGGAGCCCCTCACATTACTGGTGATGTAAATAGCAACCTGCCCGGAGAATATTTGTTAACCTATTCATTTACCGATTCGAGCGGGAATTCTGCGGTTACGGTCTTTAGAACTGTGATTGTGGCCGATCGAACAGCCCCCACTCTAGCTTTAAATGGAGAGACTGTGTTATCAATTCCTGTGGGAAGTAATTTTACTGACCTTGGAGCTGGTTGGACAGATGCGGTTGATGGTGCTGGCAAAGTCATGGGAATAGGGCAGGTGAATACTTCTATTCCCGGAGATTATCTATTGATTTACGAGCACACAGACCAAGCTGGAAATAAGTCCAAAAACATCGAACGGTTAGTGAGAGTATTTGGTAATGCTCCAGAGAATTTGGTTTCGGTAGGTAAGCTTACAATTAAAGAAAACCGGCCAATTGGTTCTGTGGTTGGGCATTTTCGTGCCAATGATTTGAATGAATCTAGCCTGCGGTTTGAACTCATCTCTGGTGGGGCGGATCATGATCGATTGCTCTTTTCTTTGGACGTCAATGGTACTTTAAAAACGGGCACTGTATTTGATTATGAATCCGACTCTCAAAGGTTTCCGATTTCTGTCCGGGTTTGGAATGAACATAATAAATCTACTGAGAAAAACTTTTATGTATCTGTTATCAATACCCTTGAAGATATGGATGGAGATGGAGTTGAGGATGTTATTGATGATGACAGGGATGGAGATGGGATTTCCAATGATGATGAAATGGACAACCAAACCGATCCGGATAATCCGTATTCGCTCTCCAATAAGCCAATCCTGATTACTCGTACCACTTCAATCAACGAGGATGATTCGATCGATTTAAAGGGTAGAGTTCTATCTGACGGTCAGGGCCAAATCACTGATTTTGGATTTGTTATATCATCCGGGGTTTCCATGGATCCTCAAAAATCCAAAGTTTATTGGGTGAGAGGTGTGGGCGACCCTTCCACTTTCAAACTAAAGGTCACCAAAAGTCCTTTTGAAAAAACGATGTATTTCCGGGCATGGGCTAAGAATGTTGCAGGTTATGGAATTGGTGCAGTAAGGAAGGTGACTATCCCTGAGGTTCCTAAGCCTTGGTGGGGAGAGGTCGAGGAACGAGAGGGCGGTTGGAAAAATTCTAACTGGTTTGGTAGTTTTATCTACAACGAGAGGGGCTGGTTGTACCATGCTCATCTTGGATGGTTATACTCATCAAGTGCCAAGGAAAATAGTGTCTGGTTGTGGCGTGAAGAAAACGGATGGTTATGGACAAAGGAAGATACATGGCCCTACTTGTGGTCCCATCAAACTGGGTATTGGTTATATCTGACACCGAGCAAAGCCGGTCAAACTATCAGGTTTTACGACTACTCCACTGAGTCTTATCGCTAAAGTCTAGGTGTGTTGTCTTGTTTTGAGGTAAAGCGATCGTTGACTTTGCCCATAAAATCAAGAGGATTATAAGCTTTTTAAATTTTCAAATCAGATGGCGAACAACGATCAAAACGAAGAGCCCAAGCAAAACGAAGAACCAGTTGAAGAACAGGTGGACGGACTGACAGCTGAGGAAGCCGCAGGAGTTCGTCCCTATGATGAGGTAGAGGTATGGAAAAAGAGTAAGAATACTCTTTTTTCTGTTCTTGGTATCATTGCCCTGGGAGTTGCAATCTCTTCTTTTTACAATGATTCAAAGGAAGAAGAGTCTGCCGAAAGAAGTTTACGTTTTTTGAATGCTAGTTTGGGAGAGGTTGGATCCGAAGAAAAATTTCTCTCTTTTGCGGAGGATTATGAGGATACTTTAGGTGGAGTAGCTCAATACCGAGCGGCTTCTATACAGTATGGAGATTCCCGTTTTGCAGAGTCGGCAAAAAGTTTTTTAGCCGCAGCAAATCGATTAGTGGGCGATCCGTTGTTAGGGCGTGCGAAAATTGGTCATGCGGTCTCCTTGATCAAAGATGACCAAAAGGATGATGGACAAAACGCATTGGTTTCCATTTCCAATGATGCAAGTTTACTCAATGTTGACCGGTTTGAAGCTAGGTATTTGTTGGGTGTTGATGCTTTGGGGAATAGTGACGAGGAAGGATATGAAGCTCAACGCAAGGCTTTGAGCGAAGATCTTAAGGCGGCTGATTATTTATCACGATTGGTAGAATATGAAAGATTGAACAGATTGTATAAGCAGGCGAAGTCTCTTCCTGAAATCAACCTTGCCAAAAGTGCCGAATACCTTTCGAAGCAACGAAAACAAAAAAACACCAAGGAAACCGAGAGTGGTTTATTATATCAAGTATTGAAAAAAGGGGAGGGTGATCAGCCCACAGCTGAGGATGAAGTGGAAGTTCATTACCATGGCACTCTGATCGATGGTTCAGTATTTGATTCCTCTCGTGATCGTGGAGAGCCTGCGAAATTTAAAGTTGGGCAGGTAATTGCTGGATGGACTGAAGCTTTACAGTTGATGAAAGTCGGTGCGAAATGGAAACTTTTTATTCCATCCGAACTTGCTTATGGCAAACGCGGGAACAACAGTATTGGACCAAGTGAGGCACTTACTTTCGAGGTTGAATTGCTGGGGATAACCCCACCAATTGTCGAACCGGAACTGCCTGACTTGAATAATTCTGAACCTTTGCCTGCGGTATTCCCTGAGGATAAAAATCAGTCAAACAAATCTGTTCCTGTTCAGAATAAGCCGGTCAAGGTTGCCACACAGAAAGACAACAAGGACGGAAATTCGTCCAAGTAAACTTTTTAGAAGAATATAAAGATTCATCTTCGCTACTATTTAGGCGTGTATAGAAGCACGAATTTCTTCGGCTTTTACAGACCCGCAAAGTAATTCGACGAGGCTCAATCCAAACTCGATCGCAGTACCCGCACCACGGGAGGTGATGATCTTTCCGTCCTTAATGACGGCTTGATTAGAATGCAATCCGGGTAATTCATTACTGATACTTTCATGACCAGTGACCCTTTTTCCAGCTAACAGCCCAAGGTCATGAAGTAATAGTGGAGCTGCACATATTGCAGCAATTGGTCTCTGAAGGTCCGAGAAATCCTTAATAAAGTGAAGGAAGGATTCATTTTTACGTAGCTCAAAAATGGCGGGACCTCCGGGTAGAACAAGAAGATCGAACTGGATTAGGTCAGAGTCTCCTATGAATTTGTCTGCTCGAATAACGATTCCTGAACGTCCACATACTTCGAGCTCGCTTTCGCATGATGCGGTAACTACCTCGACCTCAGCTCTTCGTAAAAGGTCGATTGGACAGGTGGCTTCAATCTCTTCGAACCCACGAGCGAGGGGAACGAGGACTTTTGGGGTCATGAACCTTTTGATTTGAGGATCAGGTAGCTTTGACCTTTTCCTTCTTTGGTTTGGATTCTTTTTTTGTCTCCTTGGTGGCGGGCGTTTCCTTGTCGCTTGTTCCGGAGTCGGCAGTTTTCTTGTCTTCAGTCCCGCTCTTTTGCTTATAATCAGTTTCGTAAAACCCTGTGCCCTTAAAAATGAGACCCGCTCCTAACCCAAGCAAGCGCTTGGCTTTGCGTTTTTTGCACTTAGGACAGCTTTTGACGGGGGAATCGTTCATAGATTGAAAGAGTTCCCATTCGTGCTTACAAGCCCCACATTGATAATCATAAGTTGGCATAAAGGAATATTTTAAAGTGAATAATCGAAGAAGTCAGGAAAAATTCTTCATTCTTAGGGCACTTGAATAAGCAATTAATATCCAGGCACCGATAAAAAAAGAAAGTCCATATAAAGGAATCGCCAGCAGGAAGATTCCCCAAAATGCAACCACGGGCAAAGCCAAAGGTTTCCAGCCGGACAATACTTCTTGCAGGAGGATCCGAATTTGAAACGCATCCCTGAATTCTTCGTGTTTTAAATAAGCCATGAAGGCAGAGAGAAAAAACATCGGAGAAAAGAAACCACATATGGCCAGGGGAAAGTAAGCAACGACTCCTAGTAAGCCAAAGGTAAGGAAATAAAGTAATATACTAACAATCCATCCCACCAACATTGGCAGGCCAATATAGAGAATTAATAAACCGAAGAGTCGAAGACCGCATACAAATAATTCTGGCCAATTCATTTCCGACCATTCGGGGAGGTCCACCCGTCCACTACGCCGCAATTGACGTCCGTAAATAAAAAGATAACCCAACGCAAATAGGTTTAATCCAGGAATAAAGGACAAGCCTCCTCCTAGTAAAACTTTCGGGATCCATCCCGGACGACCGAATAATCGGGTGCAGACCGCTTCCAAACTTGGCATATAAGAATTATGATGCCATGCTTTATTTCCTCGGCAAGCCATGAATTTTCCAGAAAAACTAAAATCCTTTCAAGAGCAGTTTGAAAAACGTTTAGTTTCTGACCTTCCTCAATCAACGGAACGCCCCTCTCGTTTGCACGAGGCAATGAATTATAGTTTGCAGGCTGGTGGAAAACGATTGCGTCCCGTATTGGTTTTGTCTGGTCACAGTCTATTCCCAAGTAAGTTGGACCCTATGCCTGCAGCACTGGCAGTTGAGATTATTCATACCTATAGTTTAATTCATGACGATTTGCCTGCAATGGACGACTCCGATCTTCGCCGTGGTTCTCCCTCTTGCCATCGGGCATTTGATGAAGCTACTGCTATTCTTGCAGGGGATGCATTAATTCCCTTAGCTTTTGAACAATTAGCAAGAGCATACCAGGGATCTTCTTCACTTGGGCTTGAACTGGTAGGTTTGTTGGCTGTGGCTGCCGGAAGCCAAAAGTTAGTTGGTGGACAAATGGAGGATTTATTAGCCGAGGGAAAAAGCCCGGAGGCAGATACTCTATCCTATGTTCATGCCAACAAAACTGCGGCCATGATTGAAACTTCTCTACTCATGGGTTTTTGTCTGAGCGAAAATGGGGGCAATATAGAATTAAGAAGTTTGGTTTCCCAGGCAGGTCAATCCTTGGGATTGGCTTTCCAGGCGGTTGATGATTTGCTTGATGTAACTTCAACCACTGAGGAATTGGGCAAGGAAGCTGCTCATGATCAAGATACGGAAAAGATGACCTGGGTACGTATGCTTGGAGTTAAACAAGCCAACGAACTTGCTCGTGAACACACTGAACAAGCTTTGCGAATGATTAAAGAGATTGGTGGGGATAACCATTTTTTGCTGAAACTTGCGGAGCATATGCTTCGCAGAAAAAATTAGTCACGATGACTCCTTCCGTTGAAGGATTGGATTCTCAGAACTGGCGTGAACGGCTTGGGGTTTCCAGGGAAATAGGAACTGGATTTGCGGCCCCTGGTGGTGAGTTTACAAGGGCTTTGTTCGAATGGAGCTTTACGCCCCAAGGAGCCTTTTTAAACAAGTTGCTCAAGGGTCGAAGGGTGGTAGAACTCGGTGCGGGAATGTTGCCCCATGGTTTTGCGTTGTCAGCTCATGCGAGAGCCAAAAATTTTGTGGCGGTCGAACCGTTCTATGCAGATAAGCAGGAAATTGCTCAATTAGCCTACTTGGAGAGCGAATTAAATCCCAATCTTCGAATTCCCCGAAAGGTTGTAGCTGAGGATATGCTCGAATATTTAGAAAAAGAGCCTGATCATCTTTTAACGATCTTGGCCTGTGGAATTGAAGACTGTATACTTCCGGGCCACGATTACCGGAAAAAGGTGGAGGGTGAAATTGAAAGAACCTTAGAAGAGGATGGTTTTTTTATTAGTTCGCACAGCGATTTAGCACCCAAAGGCTTACCTCATCTTGAAGTACTTTATTCTCGTCCATCTCATCCCGGTTTGGTGGACCGTTTAAGATTACATGGCAAGAAGCATGCGTTCGAAAGGTGGGGAAATCTACTCCCCCTCGGGAATTGATTCTTCAGTATTGGATGAGTTTGCGGCGAGTCGTGCTTTCATAATGAGGTACAGTTCACGGCTTATCCAGGCATCTGTGGCAGCATAGGTTTCTTGTGAGGGAGAAAGCGGGCTTTTCTGCCAATTAGAGAGCTGGGCAGACTTGGACAGTCTTTGGGAGAAAAAAATCGCTGTCAGGTTTCGCAAACCAGTTTGTTCGATCTTTAGCGATTGTGCTAATGGTGCAAGATCTTCAAAGCCACCAGGGGTAAATTCTTCTATCTTTTTGAGGTTGTACGCATCGTCTTTAATCGCCACTCCAGTTTTAACTATATCTGGATTCTCTAAGATATCGATTAGTGGACCAAGTTTCATTACCGGATAGAGGCGAAACAGAAAGGCTTGGTCAGCAGTTGCCAGTTGAATTAAAGCAGGGGGATTATTGGGACCACGTTTAAAGTTTGGCTTACATTCGATATCAAAACCGAGGACTTTTTGTTTACTCAATTGGTTGACGAACTTTCGGAAGGATTTGTTATCTTCCGCTACTTGGATGGAACCATGAAAGCGAATGAGTGGAAGTTCGTTAATTTCGCTTTTTTCAAGCCTGGAAGGAAGTTCTCCTTGATTGGAATGGAGTGCCGACATCTTGAAATTAAAGTTCCATGGTTAATCCGTCGTAAGCGAACAAAACCTCATGCGGAAACCCCCGGGGCGAAGGAGCTCCTGGGATTCCTGGTATGGATTCTCGAACTGCATGCCTGGATCCGGTTAAAAACTTTCTTGTATGAGCACAGAATTCAGAAATATTTTCGTCGGTTGCGTTCGGATCATGATGGAAAATGGCTAGTTTTTTAACATCAGCCCTAGCGGCTAATTCAACTCCCATTACATTGCTCGAATGTCCCCAATGTTCACGATTTCCAATTGATTGGTATAGGGTGAAGGGGGCGTCAAAGATAAGCAGGTCTGCTCCTCGGATAAAATCTAAGTAGGGATAGTTTTTTGAATGAGCTTCGTTGGTATGTTCGCAGTCTGTTGAATAAACCATGGCTTTTTCCTGATTTTCTATACGATAACCGTAGGATAGACCGGGATGATTTTGTTGAAAAAGAGTGACTCGTGAGTCGCAAACTTCAATTACATCTCCGGGTTTGTGTTCTTCAAAAGATATTTCTGCACCAAGAGTATCAAAACTGATGGGGAAAAATGGTTCGCGCATTTGTGCTCTTAAAAACTTCTCAATTCCCTCGTGCCCTCCATGGAAAACGATACGATTACTTGGAGCATAAGCAGGTGCAAAAAAGGGAATGCCCTGAATATGGTCGTAGTGAAAGTGGGATAGGAAAATATGGAAGGTCGCACCGCTTACTTTCTTGGCCATAATTTCTTTGGCCAAGGCTCTCAACCCTGAACCGCCGTCAAGGATGAGGTAATCTGCTGAGCCAGTATCCACATGAATACATGGAGTGTTTCCTCCCCAGTATGCACGGGTTCGGAAATTAAGTTTATCGTAAACAAATTCCCTGATCTGTCTCTCTGAACGGAGTTCTTTTCCACGAGCAGCCATCATGGAAGCAATCACCTTCTCTTCAATTTCTTGAGCGGTTGGGGCTGTGGGTATCGATCCGCGAGTACCTTTAAAATGAACGAACATAGGGATTCTTTTCTTTTTACGTATTGAGGTTTTTGGCAACGTAAATTTCTATTTCGTCATTTTCTCCTGAAATTTCTTTAAGTTGTTAGCTTGAAGATTAGGGTTTGTATGAACATGATAATTTTATGACTAATGACGAAAAGATGGCGGTTCCCTTTTATCGAGTAGGTCTGGAGCGTTTAAATTATACGGAGATACTCGAACTTTTTGTAGATCCTTCCAAAAAGAGTGGGAATTTCCACCGTATTTCAGATATGCATGTTAAAATTGGCATGCCTATCAGTTTTCGTACTGATGATGAGCTTATAGCGGTTGATAGGGGTACTCCTGTAAATGAAGAGGCCTTGCTTCATATGTTGAGTATTCTTTTAAATGAGAAGCAAATTGCTCAAGTTACTGATCCTGATCAACCCCAAGATGTCGATACAGCATTTGAGTGGGCAGAGCAGGGGGTTAATTTTCGTCTAAATGTTTTCAGGGATCGGGATGGATTGGCATATGTTATGCGGGTACTTTCCTCTTCGATTCCTTCAATTGAGGAAGTCGGGTTACCTTCAGAAATGATTTGGAAAGAAATCACAAAGCTTAAAAGAGGACTTGTTTTGGTAACTGGAGTTACAGGGAGTGGGAAGTCCACCACTATTTCTTCTCTGATTAATCATGTTAACCGTACGCGGAAATCTCGAATTATAACCCTCGAAGATCCAGTCGAATTTATTTTTAAAAATGAAAGCTCTATGGTTTCGCAAAGGCAGGTGGGTCAGGATGTACCAAGTTTTTCTGCTGGGTTAAAAAGTGCATTGCGTGAAAATCCTGATGTGATTTTTGTGGGCGAGATTAGAGATACAGAAACTGCCACACTGGCTTTAAGTGCAGCCGAAACAGGTCACCTCGTTTTCTCCACCCTTCACACTCGAGACGCGAAAGGAGCCTTGAGCCGTATTGTTGATATGTTCCCCGCCGAACAATCCAAATTTATCTGTCTTCAATTATCGTTCAGTCTTTCTTATGTTCTTAGTCAAAAATTAGTTCCCCGGGAGGACTCTGATGGGCGTATCCTTGTCATGGAAGTTTTAAAAAATGTACCTGCCATTGGTAATTTAATTAGAACTGGAAATTGGCAACAGGTTTATTCTGCAATGGAGACCCAATCTAAAGAAGGTATGCTTACGATGGAACAACACCTTTTATTCCTGCATCAGCACAATATCATAAGCCGGGAATCAGCTATCTCTTATGCTAACGATGCGAGCCTGGCAGAGCGGTTGGGTGAAGTGGTTTAATCCATGATCCTAAGGAATGTTATTACACGAGTTCAGCACGTAAGCAGATTAATTTAGGATGTATAGAATGCCAGAAGTAAAAAAATCCTTTTGGGGAAGACTCTCTTCTTTCATGTTTATTTGTGTATCTTTATTTTCAGCTATTTATTTGTGGGCTAAACAATCTCCTCTGGTTGGAGATAAAAATGAAAAAATAGAAACCCCAACGATGATCGAAAAAACAGAAGAAGAATGGAAGGAACAGTTAACAGCTGAGCAATATCGAATTTTACGCAAAGCCGGCACAGAACGTCCAAATGGTACTGTTTACAAAGAATTTAAGGAACAGGGTGCAGGTGTTTACTTTTGTATCGGCTGTGATACCGAGCTTTTCTCATCTAACGAAAAATTTGACTCTCATTGTGGATGGCCTTCTTTTTTTGACCCATCAAAAGTTGAGAATGTAAAAACTTCGGTTGATCATTTGCTTGGATATGCCAGAACTGAAGTTCTTTGTGCTGTATGTGATGGCCATCTTGGTCATGTTTTTTCAGGGGAGGGGTTTGATACGCCAACGGACAAAAGATATTGTATAAATGGTACTGTTTTACGCTTTCGTCCGCATAGTCGTACATCAGATACAAATGCTTCTAACATTCCAGCATCGGATGCCCCATGATTAAAACCACCGCATGACTTGTATCTAAGTTTTAGCTATTGTGATTTATAAATTTAATGTTCTGCTCCTGCTTCTTTTTCTGGTCAGTTACTTAAAAGGCTTTGATAGTAATTCATCTTCAAACGGTTTTTTTGAAGTTCGGATTCCTACTTACAACGAAGCGGGAAGAATAAATTGGGAATTACATGCTGATGAATTGGATCAATTGGACGAGGGTATTTATTCTGCTCAAAATCCGAAAATGTTTATTTTAGAAGACCAAAGGCTTGCGACCATTGCTAATTCAAATTCCGGGTTTTTTAACCTTGGACAAGGGTTGGCAAAGGGGAGGGAGCATTTGTTTGTTGAAGGAGACGGCTTCGAGGCCATTGGAAGGCCGTGGACATTTGAAGAAAATATCACAGATGCGAGGAATTGTTTGGCTTTTTCCGAGCAGGGGAAGATAGGTTTTGAATCTCAAGTAAATGCTGGATTTGTTGGGGTTGCTGACGAGGGAATGAATAAGCGGTCCAAAAAAAGTAAGCCCAGTTCTACTGCTGACGACATACATTCCATCGATTCGCCTAACTTTTCAAAAAAATTTCCCACTACTGCCTATGGCAGGAAAATAGATATATTTGACTTGGGTGATGGAAGGAGAAAGTTTCTTTTGCAGACAGATGTACTAATTGAAATGCAAGACATGGAGTCCAATGGCAGTGATCCTATAATATCCACGATTTCTTGCGACTGGGCAGAATTATTCCTTGGGTCTGACGGTAATAGTAGTACGAATTTATTTGGGAGCATTTCTAAAATACACGCTCTTGGTAAGGTAAAACTTAACCAACCCTTGAGGGAAAGTTCAGCTGATGAATTGAAATGGTCTGAGGAAAGTGGCCAAGTTAACCTGCATGGGAATGCTAAAGTTTCACACCAAAAATGGGGTGTAGCGATAGGTGAGCATATCATTTTGCTCGAGGAGGACGGCCGTGCAGAGGTAATCGGAGGAAATAAAGGCAGGTCGAAACTACTCTTACCTGCGTTGAATAAAACAAATGCGACCCAGTAATTCGATGGATTCGAAAACTTATATACCTGAATGAGTAATTTAAGTGGCGAAGAGGTTCCCTGCTTGAAAACCGTTGACTTGAAAAAAGTCTATGGTCGAAGGGAAGTGGTAAAGGGCGTTTCTTTAGAAGCAAAAGGTGGTGAGGTCGTTGGATTGCTTGGACCTAACGGGGCAGGAAAGACCACAACATTCTCTATGGTTGCTGGTTTTGTTTCTCCAACTTCAGGTTCGGTTAGTTTAAATGATCAAGTATTAACCTCATTACCAGCTTACAAGAGGGCTCGGCGGGGACTGGTCTACCTACCGCAGGAGTCTTCTGTGTTTCGCAAGCTTACCGTGGAGCAAAATGTCCGTTGTATTGCAGAGACTTTGGGTCTTTCCAGGGTTAAGGAAAATGAAATGGTGGAGAAAAGATTGGATGAATTAAGGCTATCAAGTCTTTCTCATCAAAAAGCTTACACCTTGAGCGGGGGGGAGCGCCGTAGACTAGAGATCACCCGTGCACTTGTATTGGAGCCTAAGTTTCTTATGTTAGACGAGCCATTTAGCGGGGTAGATCCAATAAGCGTTAGCGAGGTTATGGCGATTATTAGGCAACTAAGGGATTCAGGGATAGGTATTTTTTTAACGGACCACAATGTTCGGGAAACTCTAAAAGTGGTTGACCGAGCATATCTTCTTTACGAGGGAAAGGTGCTAACGCAAGGAACTGCCGATTTTCTTCTTTCGGATGCTGAGACCAGAGAGAAATATTTAGGCCACGACTTTGAGGCATGAAACAATAATCCCTTAACTCTTATGAAATCAATTTCCTTACCCGAGTATGTCGAAAGTATTTCCGTTCGTGATTTCTACGATTCATTTGCCGAGCGTTTACTTTTAAGGTTGGTTACTTCTCGTAAAACTTTATCAAGAAGTACTATTCGCGAAAGAAGCTTAAATCGGCCTGCATTGGCTGTTACGGGTTACTTTAAATACTTTGCTAACAAACGTATTCAACTCTTCGGGGCAGGAGAGATGGGCTTTTTACGTGAACAAAAAAAAGAGCATCGTATTCAAGTTCTGGAAAAAATGGCAACCAAGCGTATACCTTGCGTTGTAATTTCGAGAAATTTGGCCCCGACACCAGAAATGATTGAGGTGTTCGAGCGTTTTGGAGTTCCGGTATTTCGCACGAGCTTAGCTTCAAAAGCCTTTACTACTGAAGTCACAGTACTACTTGAGGAAAGGTTTGCTCCGAGGACTACTGTTCATGGAACCCTTCTTGATATACGGGGAATCGGAACCTTGGTAAGAGGAGAAAGCGGTGCTGGTAAAAGCGAGGCCGCACTTGCACTCTTAGAACGCGGGCATAGCTTAGTAGCTGACGATATGGTTCGTGTTAAATTACTTAGTGATCATACTCCAGTTGGATTTGGGGATGAGATGAGCCGAGGTTTTATGGAATGTAGGGGCATTGGCATTATCAATGTAGAGGAATTATTTGGTATACGTTTTGTACGTATTGAAAAAAAGATAGAACTTGTAGTCACTTTTACTGAAGATCTAGAGGATGATCAGATTGACCGAACAGGTTTGGACCGAAAAAACTTTGATATTTTGGGTGCTGATGTTCCACATATGGAAATCCCACTGCGTACTGGAAGAGATATGGCACGCCTCGTTGAGGTTGCGGCAATGGTTCAGGCAGCAAGACAACTAGGTCATGATTCTGCAGATGATTTTAACCAAAAATTAATTCAGAAAATGAAGCAAGAGAACTAATTTATGAATAATTTCAGTAATTAGATTTCTCTAAATACCTTAATTTTTAATGGCTTACGAAGCAGGAATGTTTTTTTCATTTTGCAACCCCAAAATCTTCAAAAACTTACTTTCAATACGATGTGAATAACTTGTGAGAAACTAAAAGATATCAGATGCTTTTTTTTCTTGGTTTAGTGGGCAAAGTACTTCAAAAAAGCTCTACACCCTTTTTTCCCCTTATTACCCCAACCCTTCACCGATCATCTTGATTTATGTCACTAAGTATTAATTGTCAGAGACTTATGCATTTAATTCGTTTTAGAACTCTTCGCATACTCTCTTAATAATTGATGCATTAGTATATATTTCATTTTCGGAAACTCTTCATTATCAGCAGGTTTTAGCCCCTTCGCAATCCCTGTGAATAATTCAAACTCTACCACCCTATGACACAATTAACCGCCACTCCCGAAACCTTTTGGAGTTCGCTGCGCGAAAACCTCCTTGAGGTAATTCCTGCCGATACATTCCGAGTGTGGTTTGACAATATCCGAGTCGGACACATGGACGAGGATGGTTGCGAATTATTAACCCCCAACGAGTTTTCTGCGATCTGGATTCGTGACAACTACCTTGATGTCATCAGGCAGGAGGCAGACCGTTTAGTTGGTTATCCGTACTCCGTAGAACTACTTGGTTGTTACGAAGATGATTCACAGCAGGACGCACACTCAAATCGTCTTAAGAAACCAGTCCAAACCAAATCAAGTCGGACAACAGGACCTTCCTTGCACGGACGCTCCCTCGGGATTAATCCAAAAAATACTTTTTCTAATTTTATCGTGGGTGCAGGGAGTGAACTTGCCCATGCAGCATGCGTTGCTGTTTCTAATGCTCCAGCACATGCATACAATCCTTTATTTCTATATGGTGATACTGGTTTGGGGAAGACGCACTTAATGCATGCCGTAGCACACCAAGCATTAAACCGTAACCCCGCATGCCGCATTGCATATGTGTCTTGTGAAAGGTTTACCAATGAGTTCATCCGAGCCATCCAAGAAAATTCACTTACCAAGTTCCGTTCCCGCTATCGCAGTGTCGATTACCTGATGATCGACGATGTTCAATTTTTGGCTGGTAAAGAACGTATACAGGAAGAATTTTTTCACACTTTTAACGAGATCTACGAATCACAAAGACAAGTCTTTTTAACTAGCGACCGACCCGCGGGAGAAATTGACAAAATTGAAAGCCGTTTGCTTTCCCGTTTTCAATGGGGGTTGGTTGCAGATATTCAAGCACCAGACTGGGAAACCCGGGTTGCCATCCTTACCTGCAAGGCTGAAGCAATGGGAATCTCGATCGAACCGGACATTCTTGAGTTTTTAGCCAAAAATATTTCTCGAAATGTGCGCCGTATGGAAGGTGCATTGACCCGAGTCGCAGGTTATGTGGGGTTGACCAGAAAAAAAGCGGATTTGGAAACTATTCAGCGTTTACTCCGCGACATTCTTCGCGAGGAAAATATTAGCCGAATTACCATCGAGACTATCCAGAAAAAAGTGGTTGATTATTACCATTTAAGAATGGCAGATATGCTTTCACGGAGGCGCCCTGCAAACATAGCCTTTCCGAGGCAAGTAGCAATGTACCTTTCCCGTATTCTTACAGAACATTCCTTGCAAGAGATTGGAGGAGCGTTTGGTGGGCGAGATCATGGGACTGTGATACATGCGTGCAAAACCGTTGAGAATATGATGGATCAAGATACATCAATCAAAACTGCAGTTGAGTTGTTAAACGAGCAATTGTCCCAGTCGATGTCTTGATCGATCTTTTTATCTTCCAAGCTTGATCAATTGCTTGGATTCTCCTAATTCATCCGTTTAACATGAACGATCATAATATTACAGACTCCTCCGAAGCAAATTTTTCTTCGGGCGTTGATAACCAAGCGGTCAAACCTTCTGAACCTACTCAAGAGCAGAAACTAGAAATTGCCAAGTGGGTGGCAGGAGGTATGGGGCTTTCAGATGTTCAAAAAAAGATTAACACCGATTTTGGTGTGGTATTAACCTACATGGATGTACGCTTTCTTGTTGATGATCTTGATTTAACCCTAGTGGATCCCGAAAAACCGGCTCCGCCTAAAGTTGAAGATTCGGTTTCTAATACCCCATCATTAGATGATCAATCGGTTGGTGGAGGTGGTGTGCGAGTTGAGGTAGATGGGGTAACTCCCCCAGGATCTATGGCTAGTGGCAGCGTAGTCTTCTCGGATGGAGAATCCAAGAAATGGTCGGTTGATCAGTTTGGTAGGCTTGCTATGACTGGTGGGTCACCAGATTACAAACCAAGTGATGAGGATGTTATGGAGTTCCAACAGCAACTTGAACAATCCCTTCGAGGACCATCCCTTTAATTCACCTTAATCCCAATCGTTTCCAGTAGCGGAAAGCGTGGGGTATTATCAAGTATTATTGATCAGCATTGGTGGATTGAATTAATTCCCCGATTGCTTCAATCAAAATAGATAATTCTAAATCACCCTCGCTCTTCTTGGGTTCAGCTGCAGGCCAATCTGGGAGGCTGTTCAATAATTCGATCGGTCCCTGAGAGAAATTTTTTATCCTAAGTTTTCCAAATTCTAGATAAGCCAACTCGCCGCTCCCGGCTATTTCAGTTTTGTAAACCTTGGATGAGGCCTTTGGATCAATTTGATTCAGGGTAAAGACGGTTCCGCGGTCTGAAGAAGCTGGTGGTGAAAACCATATACCTTTTTGTTCAAGCGCGTGGGTTAATAAAACTTCTCTGCCCTTTGAAGTGCCTAAGTATGAAACCTTTAAATTTTCATTGGCTTGTTTAATAAAGTCTTCAAATTTTCGCCCAAAGTTTAAATTGAAAGAATAATTAAAAGAACCTGTATTGGCGTCTCTAATGATTTCAATCTTAGGCAAGGGATAAGCACCACCGGTGATGAAAGATATATTTTTTCCAGAAGAGGTGAATATTCGGCTACCATTTGGAGAAACTTGATAAGAAAAGAATGGTTTTTCATTTTGCTGGAAATGAAGCACTACCTTTTCTTTATTTTTGTCTACTCCGATTTGAAAATTTAAAATCAGTTTCTCATTGGGATGCAACCATGCACCTTCAATCAAAAAGGCATCTGCATCCTTTTGCCAATGCTCGTAGAGTTTTTCAAGTTGTTCAAGGAAGAGAGCTTTTCTACTTCCTTCAAACTCGGTGCCATCGCTCAAGGAACGGGCAGTTTCTATCCAAGTGTCTGAGGAGTTAGGATTGGAATCACACAGGGTTTTAAGCAGGGAAATTGCACTCTCTTGATTACCTCTAAGTAAATGAGCAAAGGCGGTGTAAACCTGATATTTGGGAGAGGTTGAAAGGTCGTTTGGTAAATTGGATAAATAGGTTAATGAAAGATCGGCTTTGGGACTTACTCCAAAAAGGGCTGATTGAATTGAAGATTCTAAAAATAATTTAGATTTTTTCTCTTCATTTGTAAGTCGGTTAGTGAAATATTTGATGTAAAACTCAGCTTCGGGATGACTAATTTGTCGAAGACGAGTAATCTTTTCCATGGGAGCATTCTCAGCACGGCAAATTGAAACCAATGATCCAAAATCTTTGTTTTTCTCTTCGGTGACATCAAGAGCTTTTTCTAAACTTTCTAATAGTCTTGAATTATCAGACATTTTAACGATTAGGTAGGTGCGAAGGAGCAACGAGGGGTCGGCCATTAGCTCAGGACCGTGAATACGGGCAAGCAGTACGATTGCATCAGCAAAGGATTGCGCAAAATCCTTCTGATTTAAATCTGCTTCAGCAATCTTGACTTTAAGGAGCTGATTTAATCTTGGTGAGCCCTTGTCAAAAGAGCTAATAAAGTGAAGGCTCGGAAGTGTTCCTAAATATTTAAAAAGCAAAAGGTCGGTACCTCGAACCACCGACTTTAGGTTCTCGGCAGCCTTACCCATCATGATCAAATCCAGAGCAACTCGCGGTGCCTCTTTTGAGTCAGGTTTTTCGTCCAAGAATCTATGAGCTAATTCAAGGTATCCGCTGAGGTCTCCACCCTCGATAAAATCTTCGTAGAAAGGGATACGTTCCTGTGCTTGAGCGAGGGCGGATATTATTCCGAAGTAGAAAAGCAAAAAAAGACTGATCGCTGATTTAATCATTAAGTTTGTTATTTCTTTGAGTGAAGTAAAAGGTCAACAAAAACAACTAAATGAATCCTCAAAAATTTCCAATGTTTTAGAGATATCAATTTTCTGGTGAGCTGCACTGATAAAACAAGTTTCGTAAGAAGAAGGGGGTAAATAAAGACCTCTCTTGAGGCATGCATTGAAAAAGGCATTAAAATTTTCATGCTTTGCCTGGGTTGAGTCTTCAAATTGAACCACCGGGTTTTCGCAGAAAAATAAACAAAACATCGATCCGACTTGTGGGACTTGCAATGGAATCCCTCTAGACTGAGCCATATCTTTAAGACCGGAAGAAAGCTCCCGTCCCATTGATTCCAATCGATCATAGGGGGGCGATTCTTTAAGCAGTTTGAGGGATGCAATACCAGCAGCCATCGCCAGTGGGTTTCCGCTTAATGTACCGGCTTGGTAGACAGGTCCGATAGGGGATAGGTGATCCATGATTTCTACTTTACCACCAAAGGCACCCACGGGAAGACCGCCTCCAATTATTTTTCCCAACGCCGTTAAATCTGGTGTGATTCCGGTCCTTTCTTGGACGCCACCCAAACCCAGGCGAAATCCGGTCATTACTTCGTCAAAGATCAGGACTACCCCGTATTTGGAACAAAGTGTACGCAAGCCTTCAAGGTAACCGTCCATTGGTAAGATTAAACCGCAATTTGCCGGATAAGGTTCGACGATAATGGCGGCTACCTGTTCAGAGGATGAAGCCAAGGTATCTGCTACTGAATTCAAGTCATTATATGGGAGCACAAGGGTTTCGGCGGCAAAAGATGCGGGTACTCCGGCACTGTCTGGATTTCCTAAGGTCAGGGCACCGGAGCCCGCCTTCACTAATAGGCTGTCCACATGACCATGGTAGCAACCTGCAAATTTAATGATTTTATCCCGACCAGTATAACCTCTAGCTAAGCGAATAGCTGACATAGTAGCCTCTGTTCCACTATTGCACATACGAACCTTTTCTACCGAGGGTACGAGTTCGACAATTAATTCGGCCATTTCCACTTCAGCGGGTCCTGGGGTACCAAAGCTCGTACCTTTACTTAAGGCATCACTAATTGCTTCACGAATTTTTGGATGATCATGTCCGTGAATGGCCGGTCCCCAAGTGCAGACATAATCAATTAATTCCTTATCATCTACTGTGGTAAGACGACTGCCAGATGCTTTAGCAGTAAAAAAGGGTGTGCCGCCCACAGAGCGGAATGCGCGAACTGGAGAGTTTACACCTCCCGGAATAATTTTTTTGGCTCTTTCAAAAAGGGATTGTGAATTTTTCATGGAAACAATGATAAATTAATTGCTGTATTTTTGTACGATAGGCATGCGCCTACCGATTCCAAAAGCGAGAGAGGTAATTTTGAGACCTGGAGCTGCTTGTTTTCGTTTGTATTCGTTACGGTCGACGAGACCAACAATTCTCCTCACGGTATGTTCAGTGTAACCTTGGTCAATAATTGCATGTATGGATAAGCCATCTTCAATATAACTCTGTAAAATTCCATCCAAAATATTGTATTCAGGGAGGGAATCACTATCTTTTTGGTCTGGGCGTAGCTCAGCAGAGGGAGGTTTTTCAATGGTGCTCAGCGGAATTATTTCCCCATCTAAATTCATGTGTCTGGCTAGCGCAAAAACTTTGGTCTTGGGTATATCGGAAATGACCGCCAGACCGCCACACATGTCACCATAAAGAGTACAATATCCAACCGCTAATTCACTCTTATTTCCGGTGGTTAGCAGGAGAGCTCCTAACTTATTGGAGACTGCCATGAGTAAAAGCCCACGGCTTCTTGCTTGAAGGTTTTCTTCGGTAACATCTGGGCTCATGCCAGCAAAGAGGGGAGCAAGTTCACTTTCTGCAGAGTCCACAATTTTTTGAATCGGTAAAGTGTGGTATTCAATACCGAGGTTTTCAGCAAGGTCCCGTGCATCGTCTTTGCTATGGTCGCTTGAAATCGAAGAGGGTAAACTTATGCCAATAACATTGTCTCTTCCTAATGCTTCAACTGCGAGTGCCGCGGTTAGTGCTGAATCAATTCCACCACTCAATCCAATTAGCCCTTTTTTGAACCCGCTTTTGTGGGTGTAATCACGCAAGCCTAGAACAATGGCTTGGCGAATACATTGAAGTTCATTGTCCTTTAAGGGTTCAATAGGCACTGTTTTTTCTAAATCGACTATTTGGCAACTGCTTTCAAAAGATGGGGAGAAATGGGTCGGATTTGCGGAGCTATCAAGGACCACGGAACTCCCGTCAAAGATAAGTTCGTCGTTTCCTCCCACTGAATTGACATAAACCAATGGGCAATTGATTTTTTGCACCACCTCCTGAAGGATTGAAGACCTTTGCATTTTTTTATCAACATGCCAGGGACTGGCAGAAAGGTTAATCAATAAATCCAGTTTCTCTTTTGCGATATCTGTGATTGGGTTTTCTGAATGTTGGTTGCCATTGGAATTCCAGATATCTTCGCAAATAGAGACCGCAATTTTTTTTCCCAAGAGAGAGAAATATAAAGGACTTTTTCCGCTTTCGAAATAGCGGTCTTCATCAAAAACATCGTAAGTGGGTAAAAGTCTTTTGCGAAAAACTTGTTTTACTTCGCCGTCAAAACAGAGGGCAGCCGAGTTGTAATAAGATCGGCTTTGTTTTAAACCTATCTTCTCAGGGTAGCCTAAAAGGGCAGGGCATTCACCGGTAAGTTTTGCAAATTGATTTAATTTTTCTGCACAATCCTCACCAAATCGTTTTTTGAGCAATAAGTCTCGGGGAGGGTATCCACTTAGGGCAAGTTCAGGAAAAATAACCAGGTCGGCACCATCGCTCGAAAGTTCATCGTAGGCACATCGAAGGATGTCAAAATTACCGGTTAAATCTCCAACAGTTGTATTTATCTGAGCAATTCCAATCTTCATCTTGTTGAAATGTGGATATCAGTTAGCATGTAAGTAACTACCTATTATGTCTGCCGATCTTAAAAAAGCCACCCAGAAGCCCAAATATTCTTTTGTTTTGGCATCCGGTTCTCCGAGAAGAAAGGAACTACTGGCCAGTCTTTTGGAGAATTTTAAAGTAGAGACTGCATCTGTATCGGAATTGAAAGTACATCCGGATGGACCGATTGCATTAGCAATGGAAAATGCCAGGTTGAAGGCTGATGCAGTTTCTCAGCGTTACCCGGATAAATGGGTTTTAGGAGCTGATACATTGGTTGTTTTGGGAGATGATTCTCTGGGTAAACCAATTGACTTAGCTGATGCCAAATCGATGTTGATTCGATTGTCAGGAAAAACTCATTCTGTTCACACAGGAGTTTGTTTAGTGAACCGCTCCCAAGAGATCGAAAATTGTAAGGTAGTTAGTTCTTTGGTTAGTTTTAAGGTTTTGGACGATTCCACCATAGAAGAATATTTTCAAGTTGTTAACCCCTTGGACAAGGCTGGTGCCTATGCTCTTCAAACCCGTGCAGATTTAATCGTATGCTCGTTCGAAGGTTCGCGAAGCAATGTTATTGGGCTCCCGATGGAGCTTTTAAGAACATGGTTTGATCAACTTGATATTGTAACCCTGAATAAAAGCTGAGTTTACACTTCGATTGTCGGCTGATGTACTAAAGAGTAACTAACTTTAATTTTGATTAAAAAATCTCTTATTGTTTTAGCCTTATTATGGGTAGCTTTTTTAGGAATCATGATTTTTCGCGAAAAAATTGTGGAGCTTTTAGGAGGATCAACAAAACCAAAAGAAATTGTTAAACAGGAAATCCCTCAAGTTGTCACTCCCCAGCCAGTCAAAGTGGAGCCAAAAACTCTTGAAGCTATTCCTTTTGAGCCTTTGCCCGATAAACCAGCTGCACCCCCTCCGGTGTTGGAGAAGGAAGAAAAAAAAGAAGTAGCCCTTGTCCAGAAGCCTACCAATCAAGAAACTCAAAGTGAGAAGGTGGAAAAAATACCGGAACCTACATTTGGTTTGATCTGTACCAAGTACGAAAAGATTCCTTCTCGATTTCGTTTGGCGTCTTGGGAGGGTGTTAAGAAGGTAGAACTTGAGGATTTAAGCAAAATCGACCCTGTAACCAAGAAACATCCGAGGTATTGGTTGCGTCTTCGAATCCCATACAAAGAGTTGATTCATGTGACTTCCAAAGAATCGTTTTTTAGACCAACAAATATGCAAGACCCCAACAAGAGGTTGCTGGTCCAATCATTTGAGGTCAAAAAGGAAGCACTTTCCTATTCAACCCTTAAAAAACCGATTGGCTATTTGATATTGCGTGACTTTAAAATGGGTGGACCTCCTTTTCAGTTAACAAGTGAGATGGATTCTCCGATGACCTCCTCATATTATTTACATTTCGAACAAATCATGGGTCCAAAAAAATTCTTTCATGATTTAACTGGTAAAAGAAATGGTCATAAATTTGGTGGGTGGGGAATCGAGTATCAAGTTACCAATCAAAACTTTGTCCAAAATAAAATAACAGTATTGAGGAAAGACTTGAAAACTCTCAAATTAGCTAAAAAGGACTTGAGTGGTCCAACCTCTCTTTAAAAACTTTGTATGTAATGATTATTAATAAAAAAATCCTCCTAAGCTTTTTTCTTCTGTTATCTGCATTACATGGTCACCAACCGGAGCAAGAGTCTGATCGTTGGATCAATGTTACTGGAACTGGAATAGTAAGTGCGTCCCCCGATCTCGCCATTCTGCGTATGGGTGTTTTATCCACTGCTAAAACCGCAAAATCAGCAACTGAGATAAATAATGCGTCAATTTTGAAAATCTTTGATGTACTTGAGGAGATGGGCGTGGATGAAGAACATTACGAAACCGCTCGATTTCAAATTACTCCGCAACGCCAATATCGTAAAGGATTGCCACCGTTAGTTACCGGTTATCAGGTATCCAATATAATCGTTGTTCGCATTTACGATCTCGATCGGGTGGGAGAGATTATGCAAACCACTGTTGATGCTGGCGGAAATAATTTTGAGTCTCTCAGCTTTGCGTTGGATGATAATGAAGAATATGTGGAAGAAGCCAGAGTACGGGCGATGGAAGATGCATTAAATAAGGCAGAAATTCTTGCGGGTGCTCTTGCTTCTAAAAAATTTCCTGAAGTTAAAGTAGGACTGCCCCTAACGATTCAGGAATTGAGTGGTTCCAACCGCCCGTTGCATGCACGTAGATTGATGAATTCTGATGCGATGATGGCAGAAAGTGTCCCCGTCCAAGCCCCAAGTGACCTCAGCACTGAAGTAAGGGTACAGGTAAAGTTTGCTTTGGAATAAGGCTTACTCCTAAGACTCTCTGGCGACCTTGGAGAGTTTACTTTGTTGCCTGCTTAGCTCAGTCAGTAGAGCAGAAGACTCTTGAAATTACCTAATTCTTTTTAAAATAGGGTATCGCCTTTATCTATACCAACTTAATGAGAGGTGTTGACTCAACCCGGCAGATATTCTCATGAAATTATCAGATAGAAACCTTTGCTTACCCAATCCTTTCACCCACAAATGCCGTAGATTTGAAATCAATTGTCGAATCGAGCAGTTGGTAATGGTAGGGGCGGGGGGGCTCGAACCCCCGACAAATGGATTAAGAGTCCACTGCTCTACCAACTGAGCTACACCCCCAACGAAAGTGAGAACTATAAAAGTCCACCTTTTATGATCAATGATAAAAAACTATTCATTGAAAAAGTCCCGAGCATATTCTAACGAGCCTCTTTACTTATGGCTCTTAACCGAGAGCTATGCCCCAGTTGCAAACATGGACGAACCAGATCTTGCGCTAGCATCTGAGGTTGTAAGATTTATTTTCATTGGAACAAAGGACTTCAATGAAGACGTTTCGGGGAGATTTCCACATTTTCTCAATCTGTATTCGTCCCGTTTTGAGAGTGGTTTCCTGTTCGAATATCAGAGATTTGTTGATGCAATATTGTTATTTCAGGAGAGGAGTAAGCGATTGATATTGTTATTGTAATAGAGACAATGTTGACAACTTACTCGTCAAAAGCCTAATTCCTATTATCGGTGAAAAATATTATGTAATGAATTTAAAAATTTAACTTATAAAATATTTTAAACTTTAAAAATCTACATACTTAATCTTTTATGCCTAGGTTTGAACCCCTCCGTCGCTACCATTTTAGTCATTTTAAGGTAGTATCAATACTTTAAATGCTCGGTTTTGAGGGATCAGTTTAGGAGAAGAACCATTTCTGTAGCTTAAGGATAAGCCCTGGAATGGAAATACTCTCCCGTATGCTACCTCTTTTCCAAAGCTCATTCCTGAACCTGTGGCCATAAAAGATATTCTATTTCCATAGGGAGACCCTATGATCGTTGCCGAATCCATTGCCCCAAATTTTTGCCCCTTATATTTGGCATTGGTTGTCATCCATTTTTCCTTGTAAGGAAAAATTCGGGTTTTGCCAGATGCTGGTTTTAGAACAAGGGAGCCATCGCCGATGTAAGGCATGACTTCTTCCATCGATTTATTTTTGGAGTTGGGAACAATCCCGGGTATAGAAGTGTTAATGCTAATGTTTGTTGGTTCTTTTTCTCCATTTGGATCACTCATTTTGGACCATAGAGTTAATCCTTTATCGTTGATTTGAATATCGTACTGAAATGTACCACCGTTATTTAAAGTACCGGAAATAGTGGTTTTTTCTCTCTTCATAGAAGCCTCCGGGGGATTTTCGAAACCGGTGATCTTCCTGGATCGCCTGCGATGCTTTTCCGGGTTGGTCCTATCTGTATACCGCGTGCCAAAGCCGATTCCAAAAGTTTTGAACGGTTTGGATGGATCTTTACTATTTTTAAGCCAGATCTTAACCGAACTTCCCGACGAGCTTAAGGCAGCATCGAACCTCTCGGACTGAAAAACAGTGTTGTATCCCTTGAACGGCCCGTTGGCAAAAGAGGCTAACCTTGAGCCTTTTGCAGGCGAAATCGATGGGGCACGGTTTACGGTTAAACTCTTTCTTCTGAGAGCTTCCAGTAAGATCTGGCTATCGGAACTAAACTTATCCCAGGGTAGTTCAATGGGGTCTATTCTGCTGGCGAGTACGATAGTTACAACAAAATCATCCGCGTCCACAAAACGAGCACGGATCGATGCCCCGTCGGTATTAGTAAGTTCCTGCATCTGATCCAAGGCATCAGCACTGACTGTAGGAACTTTCATTTTACTTCGAACCTTAGCGAAGGACTTGGCTCTTTTTTCTTTTTGATCTAACAAACTTTTAAGTTTTTCAGCCAATGCAATGGCTTGTTTAGAGAGGTTGTCGGTGTGGATTTCCACTTCATTTCCAGATCCAGTTTCCAGAGAAACTTCGTCACCTTCAAAGCCAATGAACTTGGCCTTCAGTGGGCGACCATCCGCACTGACCCATACCTGTGGGCCCGATAGGTCAAGTGGACCATTAGGGTCTGTACCCTTCTCTTCACTTTCTTGCCTGGTTGCTGCAATTTGGATTTCCTGCGGGGTCGGTTGCTTGGTGAGAGGTTCACTTTGATGGGCGAGTTGTCTGGCTAGGTTCTTAGATTCCTGACTAAGGAAGGAGAATGAAAGTTCAACCGTTTGCCCGTTGAAAAGTATTTTGACTGCCGAACTGTTTGCACTAATAAATTCCGCTTTAATGACTCTGCCTTGAAGGTCTTTCCAGTCGTAAAGGGGCTTTGATTTTATTTGAACGGGTGGGGTGGCAGTTTGGATAGTCTTGGACTCCTTACGAAGCTTGATTGCCAATGCCTTGGAGAATGCACTGAGCGAATCAATAGGGAGGTCGAGTTCCTGTCCCTCCATCGATATGGTGACAGTACTTTCATTTGCTCCCACGAAATCTGCCTCAATCTTCTGTCCGTTGATATCTGTCCAAATGTAACTTTTTGCACATAGCAAGGGTAGGTCGGGTGAAACCGTGAATCCTAAAAGGATGAATGCTACTCGTTGAAACATAATGAAGGGGCGTTTTACTTGAGGGCTTATTTAAACAGTGGGGCGGGTTGTCACAGGTTTACAATGACTAAGCTCAATTTATTTTAAATTAAATAATAAAGAAAACCACAAATTGCGTAAGATTTCTGTTTTGCTAAGCCAAATTGAATGATTGAGCTACCTTACTTGGAGTAATTTCCAAGCACCAAGCACCCAGTATACTTTTTGCTAAGCCAAATTTAGCAGAAAGACTCCTGTAAATTTACCAGTGAGATTTTTGCACACTCGTACGAGTTGGGGTAATAATCGAATGCCTCCACGGATACCCATTTGTCATAGCCTGTATTGGTCAAGGTTTCCGCTACTTCTTTGAAGTTTGTGGCTCCCTGTCCGGGGCCCCGGAGGTTGGAGTCGTTAGCATGGAAGTGGATACACTCTGGATAATATTCGCGGATGGCATGGCATACCCCATCTGGCTCTGCGGTCATTGCCTTGACATCGAGATGCAGTCCGCAGGCTGGATGGTTCACAGCTTGGACAAAATCTCTTCCCTGCTCGCAGGAACTGAGAAAGTCGGTTTCTACTTTGGCAAGGGGCTCAATCGCAAAAGCCACTCCATCACCTTCGATCTCCCGGCAAACTTCCTGCATCAGCGATACCGCCCGCTCAAAGGCCTCTTCATAGGATACGCCAGGCAACAGGTTGCGTTGCTGGGGGCTGCCCAGCACCAATATTGAACCATTCATTCTCGCGGTTAACTGACCTAGTTTAATTAAGTACTCTTTGGTGACTTCCAAAATAGCAGGATCATTGTGAGTCAGATGCAATCCCTCCGTCTCTGCCATCAACCAATGCAGGCCCACCACTTCCAATCCCGCTCTTTCCGCAGCCGTTCGGCAACGGTCGGCATCAGATTCACTCAAATCTCTGGGATTTGTTTGCAAGGTAAAGGGGGCAACTTCCACACCCTCATATCCGATGTCAGCAATTTTTTGGAACGCGTCCTCCAAGGTAAGGGTGCGAAAAATTTCATTACAGAGAGCAAATTTCATAGTTTTAAAAGGGATAAGAAAGGAATTTAGACATCATTTAATTCAGGCACTTTAAATTCGGCATTATTTGTATCCTGCAAGAGTTCATTCGCATCATCTGCATATTCACCAGTGTGCCTCTCCTTTTTTGCATCAAAAGTTAACCAAGGGCCTACTGTATAAGTGTTCTCTTTCTCGGGGATGCCGACACCCTTGCCCATAATCTCATGGAGTTTACCAAAGTGTTCGGATGCCTCCTTATTATCTTCGAAATGTCCTGCTTTCTGATTGAACGGCACCTTTTTACCTAGCCTGTAAGAATTGTTGATAAGATGACCTAACACACAACCATAGTGTGCATCTTTGACATTCCCGTTAGCCATCTCTGGTTTACCAGCTCGACAAGCAGCAATGAAACTACCCCAAGTGCCACCTGGTGTTACTTTGCCTTTGCCGAATTCAATCTTTTCACCCTTATCACTACCTTTCGGATAATAACTTTTACCAATGATTCGACCGCCATCCTCAAAATAATACTGATTCTCAACCTGGCGCTTATAACCCTTATAGTTTACATTTCGCACATTGAAGAAAACCTGCTGACCGTTTGCGTATTCAGCCATTCCAAACATTGAATTAGGGGTCTCCCCTTGATCCTTCCATTGATATCGACCGCCAATCGCCATGGTTCTAACGGGATGGGTCTGATCATCATCAATTGCCCATCGAGCCACATCCAGTTGATGGGTACCTTGATTATTTAGGTCGCCATTTCCGGTGGCCCAGAACCAATGCCAATTATAATGTACATAGTTGCCGTGGAATTTCTCGATTACGGCAGGCCCTTTCCAAAGGTTCCAATCAAGATGAGCAGGAGGGGGGCTAATGTTTTTGTGACCGATGCTTCCCCGCGGCTTACAGCAATAGCCGTATGAGATTTTGAGGCGGCCCCACTTTCCGGCTTTTATCTGCTCATGCAAGCCAGCACGACTAGCATCACTTCGCTGCTGAGTGCCGTGCTGAATAACCACACCATATTTTTGCTGAGCTGCAACAGCGATTCTGCCCTCAAAAACATCATGGCTCATTGGCTTTTCAACATATACATGCTTTCCGGACTGAGCCCCCCAGATCGTCATTAACGAGTGCCAATGGTTTGGAGTAGCAATAGTCAAAGCGTCTACATCTTTATCTTCCAATGCTGTCCTAACATCTGTTACTCCCTTAATATTCTTCTGCCCCCGCCCCTTGAGACTCTCAACTGTACGGCTTAATAGTCGCTTGTCTGGGTCAATGACATAGGCAATTTCAACATTTTTTTGACCAAGGAAACCATTGATGTGACTCTTTCCTCGACTATTTAATCCAGCAACAGCTATTCTAATTCTATCATTGGCTCCAATGGCTCGATGTGCGGACTTAGTGTTTGAAATCAAGGGAAAACCGCTAAGAGCAAATGCAGTTGATTGGATGAAGTGGCGTCTATTCATCGAGGGCAATTAGTTGTTTGTTTTTATTTGCCCGACGCAAGATAATCCTCGGGGTAGCCTGGATGCTTTGGCATGATAGAAGTGGGATGTGCCGCTTCTTGGGCATACTGGGAAAACCTTTCTTCAATCTCAGCTTCTTGAGGCGTTTTAAAAGAATGGAAAATAACTTGGTAGCGAAAGCCAATCGAATCCCCTTTGGCTAAAGTTTTAGGGCCATCTCCCCCCATTCTATCTGGAGCAAATGGGTTGGCGGAAATTAAGCCATAGTCACGGGCGTGCCACCATGCTTTCTGATTGTTTTTTGATGAGTTGGATGGGTGGCTAAGAAAAGCAATGCCGGAGGGTTTGCCATCAATTTTGCCAAAGTAGTGGACCCAGTCTGCCCGTTTTCCCCAAATCTTTTTTCCTACAATTCCTTCGCTGTTTACTGCCTGCCCAAAAACTTCTTTCACACCGTGTTTGGGATTTGCGGTGAGTCGTAAATCTGGATGGGTACGGATACCGACAAACCCATCCTTAAAGGCAGGAAAGGTCATAGGTTCATTAGTTGCATGAAAATGAATTTCAATATCGATGGTGCGGGAAGATTGATCTCCCCAGAACTGGAGGGTCCGAGTATCTGCAAATAGGTTTTTTCCCTCCTTATTGTTCCAGGCGTTCAAGGTTTTAATTAGGGCACGGTCTTTACCCTGCCTCGTTTCGATAAGTCTGCGTTGTTGTACAGTGCCTGAGTTTTTCTTGTCGATATGCCAGAAGTTCGCCCCATTTGTACCCTCGTGCCCAATGAAAACCCCCTGATGGTGGATGTGGTCATGTGCTTCACCGGGAGTATCTTTTTTCATTGGATAATCCCGAAGCATAGACTGACCACTGGGTCCGACAATGGGCCAGATTGTGGGCTTGGTTACCGAGGCAATATCGTAGGAGGCAAAGAATTTTCCTCCTATGGATACATCCAGGCCCTTTTGTGAGGGAGTAATGGTAGCAGTATGTTTTGTGTCCGGTCTTTTTAACCGGTTGAGAGTGTATTGTACGAAGGGGTCCTTCATCAAATGGCCATCGATGCTTTGTACAGTAAAGCTAAGTTCGAAAATTCTTCCGGGAGCGAGGTTATCAAGCTTGATTTGGTAAGGGCCGTTATCGCCGAGCTTTTCAACGGCGAGAATTTTATGGGTTTGTTTGTCGTGCTGAGCAGAGCCGTATCTATAACCGTATTCAAAGCGGAAGCTTCTTGCCTTAGTATTTTCTAAGAGTTTTTCGGGATTTGAAATCGGTTGGGTGAACCCAACCAAAAAACCATCGGTTGTAAGCGAACATTGTGAGATATGAAAGGGCACATTTCCATTGTAGGTAAGCCTTTGGATGCCTTCATCTGGACGCTGCCATCCACGGGTAGTGGATCCGTAGTAAATTGACTCACCACTTGGGCTCAAGGCAATGCGTACTCCTCCTGCACGAAGTTTATTGTCTTGATAAAAGAGAGTTGCTGCACCCTGCACACCGCTGTCCACTTCTTCGGGCATCAGGCGAACGATTCGCCTTCCGTTCTCATCTGGTACTAGAATCTGTCCGGAAAAGGGACCAAAGCTTTTTGAGTTAATAACCATGGGTTCCCCAGGAGAATGCATCATATTACGGGGTAGATCCATAGCTGGTTTATCATACAATTCGTCCAATAATTTGCGTGGATAAAACAGGGGCATACCAAAGGGCTGGTACCGTGCATCCCATACCAGGCTTGAGGGGTGCCCATAAAACCCGCCTTTTTTGATACAGTAGATGGGAGAGCCTCCGCGCCAGTCTCCCTGATTGTCGCCGCACCAGAGATTGCCAGAGTCGTCCCGTGCAATTCCATTTTGCATACGAAAACCGTTCGCATAGGGAGTAATACTCCCGTCTTTGTGGTAGTGCAGAACATAGCCCTTGTATTGAACTGCCGAAAAATTTCTGCCCCTTCTGCCATCCTTACTGTATTGGCCACGGGAAGTGTAAAAGGTCGGTCCGTTGTGAGATGCCGTGCCCAAGGCGATAAAGAACCCACCTGCACCATCCGGGCAGATCGCATTGGTCTCATGGTAATTTCCACTGATGCCGAAGTCCGAGCAGAGATTCCGATAAAGATCAGCCACTCCATTCCCATCAGTATCTTCAATAAGAGTAAGTTCGGCCATTTGACTAACCACAATTTTTCCGGGGGCCAAAATTTCCATTCCCATTACGTTGTGCAAACCGGTGGCAAATACTTTCCACTCTAATTTGGATAGATCTTTCTGGGGTTTACTAACCAGAACATCTCCCCGGCGCAGGCAGGCATATAGTTTTCCATCCTTATCAAAGGCGAGGTCGCCAATTTCGGGTGGTAGATCATTGGGGAAGGGAAGGTTTTCCAAGCGGTAATTTTCGCCGCAAAGTATCAGCGAGTAAAAAAGAGCAGGTAGAGCCAAAAGCCAGTTGGTTTTCATAACAATTTAATCAGGGAAGGTTTTGGATGAAGAGAACCAGAGATTCGTACTCCAGAGCTTGTAATTGGTAGGGGGGCATCATCCCCGCGAGGTATCCCTTGACCGTCTTGGCACTGGGGTTCTTGATCGATTCGTAAAGATAGTCGGAGTCGGCTTTTTGTGGTTTGGCACTAATGAATTCGCGCAGGTTGCCGTGGAGTCCCTTGAAGGTGGGTCCGTGGTTCAAACCTCCGTCAGTAGAATGGCAGGCAATGCAACCCATGCTTTGGTAAAGTTCTTCGCCCTTTGCGATGGTGGCCTCAGTAAGTGCCACCACCTTTTGGTCTGTCTTATATCGTTTTCCTGCATTAGGCCTTACCATAACAACTAGTTTTCCGGGCTCGTTCGTTTTTATACGAACCTGGGTTTTGGGGGAGGCAAATGACAAAGCTTCTTTATTTTGTGAACTGTATGTTAGTTCAAGAGTTTGCTTCCCTGTCCCCATGCGGGGAGAGATCTCGAAAGTGTGGCCTCCAGTTGAAAAAGAAAAGACGGGTTGCTGTGAATGGTCTAATCTGTAGCCAAGGTATTTTGGAGTACCAAAGGAAGATATTGATTTACCGTTTACCCTCAGAGGGTGGACGCCCACTGCCTTGTAAAAAACAAAACCAAAAAGCCTAGGTACATAATTAAAACCCTTCCGTCGACCGCCTTCTTTATCACCCCAGTAGTTTTTCATATCCAAAAAACCATCTGTCCAGGCATATAATAATCGGCATTCGGTGGTATCCCAGACATAGGAGAGCCTATTTCCCAAGTTAATAGCGATAGCTGCAGGTATGCCCGCGATGGGTTTAATATCCCTGCCTGTTGTTTCTTTTCCTGATCTGGGGCTGTACCTTGGGGCAGGGGTTCCTTGTGAATGATTACCCAGAACAAGTTTTTGGTCGAGCTCGAGATCCGGGCAGAAAGTGCGCAAAATCAATGGTTTCTCCAGGCTGCCCATGGGTTTCTGGTCGAAGGTTAAGAATCCAGTGTCTTGATAATTTTCAGCCTTAAGGAGGGTAGGGCTAATACTTAGGGTAATGCAGATAAAGAAATTTCTTACTCCTACAAAACTGCTCTGTCGTTTGGTCTTTGGTTGGTTCATCCGTGGATTATTTTATTTTAATGGAACTAGCTTTACATGAGTAAAACTTAAATTTCATTACGATTGCAACCCTAAGTCATGTTGTTTCTAGGATTAAAAAAACTGAGTCATCGCCTGAACTATAATTTTCTTTGTCCTAATAGGTGGACAGTTTGATATTTGGTATTAAGTTTATATATCAAATGAAGGTGAATGTAGAAGATAAATACCGCGTTCCTGGCTTAGAGCGTGGACTCCGTGTAATTGAAATACTCAACGAAAGACCAGGGGGTATGAGTATGAATGAGCTGAGTGTTAAGCTGGGAATACCTGCCAATAGTGTCTATCGGATATTAGCCACCTTAGAGCGTGGGAATTATGTCCGCAAGCAAACCGAGGGTTCCTTGTATGAACTTACATCTAAGTTGTTAACCATGTCCTCTCCAGTGACCAGCACTCCTTCATTTGTGGAATCTTCCTTGCCTCACATGCGTGCTTTAAGGGACGAGACTAAAGAGAGCGTACTTTGCGGCACTCTGATTGGACATGAGGGAGTGGTTTTGGAACAGGTGGAGGGAATTCACAGCTTTAGTTTCCGTATCAAACCAGGTCTGCGTTTTCCTTTGCACACTGCTGCCCCTGGCAAGTTGTTTCTTGCCCACATGGCAGAGCCTGAAAGAAAGAAATGTTTAGCCTCTTTAAATTTTGAAAAATTTACCCCCAATACTCTCACCACCCAAGATGCTTTGCTCAAAGATTTAAGAGGCGCATTGGATGATGGATTTGCTTTCGACCGGGAGGAGGAAATGATCGGGCAGGTTTGTATTGCTTCAGGAGTGTTTAACCGATCAGGGCGAATCATTGGAGCGATCTGGATGGTTGCACCCACCAATCGTGTTCCCCGTAAAGATTTACCGGTTCTGGGTGAAGTCGTCCGTTCTCATGCAGATTCCATCTCCCTGAAATTTGGGTATTCTCAATTGCGGGTCGCCTAACGCTTTTTTCATGAAACCGTATATCATTCCTTCTGGTTTATCCATTTTGGTTGGTCTGTCTTGCTTATCGGGAGCACCGCGAAGTTATACTGATGAGCAAATTGCATTCTGGGAGGATGAAGCCTTTCCCGTTTTGGAGGAAAATTGTTGGAAGTGTCATGGGATCAGTAAAAAAATTCGTGGCGGTTTGATTCTCACCACCCTCGAGGGAGTGCTCAAAGGAGGAGAGTTTGGACCTTCCGTGGATTTAAAAAATCCAGAGACCAGCCTTCTTCTTAAAATGACCTCTCACCAGGATAAAGATCACGAAATGCCACCGGATGGCAAAATGTCGGATGAAGATATTGCCGTGCTCGCAAAGTGGATCGAAATGGGAGTGCCTTTTCCAAATGCCGATGAGGTTGAACCGGAGGGTGAAATTGTTCACCACGGGCCGGATTATGAAAAAGCCAAAAGTCACTGGGGCTTTAGTAAACCAACTAAGCCAAAACTTCCCCTCCATGCACTGGGAGAACATCCGATCGATCGCTTCATTAACCTCCAACTTAAGGAGGCTAAGTTACCTGCGAATTCTCGTGCCGAAGACGGTCTTTTAGTAAGAAGGGTGTTTTACGACCTAATTGGATTACCGCCTGCACCTGAAGAAGTGGATGCATATGTGAATGACGAGAATTCTGAAAAATTCAGCAACTTAGTCGATCGTTTGCTCATGTCCTCTCATTACGGTGAAAAGTGGGGTAGGCACTGGCTCGATCTTGTTCGTTATGCAGAGACCAACGGTTATGAACGCGATGGTAATAAACCAGAAATCTGGCGTTACCGTGATTATGTGATTGATTCATTTAATCAAAACAAGCCCTACGACCGGATGATCCTGGAACATATTGCAGGAGATGAATTACCTGATGCTGATGCCGCATCCATCACCGCAACGGGGTACCACCGTCTTGGGGTATGGGATGACGAACCGGCTGATCGCACACTTGCCCGCTATGACTACCTTGATGATATCGTGCGTACTTCTGGGGAAGTGTTTCTTGGTATGACTATCGGATGTGCCCGATGTCACGACCACAAAATTGATCCCATATCAGCGAAAGACTACTATTCCATGCTTTCTTTCTTCGCTAATGTTTCTCCCCATCGTAATGCACAAAGTAACCTGATCAAGGTAACAGCTACAAAGCCCGACCCGCAATTGGTTCATACTCGGAAAAACTGGGAAGCACGAAAACAACAACTAGACAGGTCAGTGGTTTCCTTTAAGAGCGATTTTTTCTCCAAGCTTGAACCAAAACATTTGCCCAAGTCTATTCTGAACATTGCGGATGCCCGCACCGGTGGAACAGACTGGAAATACACTTTTTCCGCCCCTGCTGACGATTGGCAAACCAATGGATTTGGGGATGCTGATTGGGCGGTCGGGAAATCAGGCTTTGGGTTAAAGGGTACCCCCGGTTCGATTGTTCGTACCGATTGGAATACTCCTCACATTTGGATGCGTCACAAGTTCGGATTGGCGGAATTACCTGAGTCATTATTCCTTTCCTTTCATCATGATGAGGATATTACCGTTTTTCTTAACGGCAGGATAATTTTTCAAAAATCGGGATATTCCACCCATTATGAAACTCATGATGTTACCGAGACTGCTCATGCTGCATTGCAGACTGGGCAGAATGTACTCGCAGTTCATGTGAAGCAAACAGCTGGTGGGCAGTATGCTGATATTTCCTTACGTGGATTTTCCAAGAAAATTAACCTTGATGGCCTGATCGGAAATCACGGTTCACGGGTGATGACCGCAGGTCGTTTTAATTCTTACAAGAAGGATAAGAAAAACCTTGCGAATCATTTGAAGTCTGAGCCCTCGACCAATCAGTACCCCGTGCTGGCAGTTGCGGAGCAGGGCGATCATCCCGTCCACATTCTCCGTCGAGGAAATCCAGCCCTGCCTGGTCCTCAAGTTGAACCTGCATTTCCCAGTATTTTTGGCGATTCTGAGACGAAGATTCCAGCCAGTTATAAAAAAGGAAGTTCCAGTGGTCGCCGCCGGGTGCTTGCGGAGTGGCTGGCATCTCCGGAAAACCCCATGACTGCGAGGGTCATGGTCAACCGTATCTGGCAATATCATTTCGGGCGTGGGATTGTCCGCTCATCCAATGATTTTGGTATACAAGGTGTGGCTCCTACACATCCTAAGTTGCTCGACTGGTTGGCACATCGTTTCGTGGAGTCAGGCTGGGATATCAAGGCCATGCACCGTCTGATTATGTCGAGCCATGCCTACCAGCGTTCTTCTGCTCCCAATGATCAAGCCTTACTCAAAGATCCGTTGAATAACCTCTTTTGGCGTTTTGATATGCGCCGACTTCAGGCAGAAGAAGTGCGCGATTCCATCCTCGCTGCACGTGGGTCGATTAATCTTAGCCTCGGTGGACCGAGTGTGACCCCCCCTTTGCCGGAGATAATTCTAAAAACGGCATCGCAACCAGACAAAGCATGGGGAAAGTCCACTCCCGCTCAGGCCAACCGTCGTAGTGTCTATGTTAAAGTAAAACGTTCTTTGCAGGATCCCATTTTGCTTAGTCACGACATGGCTGATACGGACAGCACCTGTCCAGTCCGCTTCACCACCACCGTGCCCACTCAGTCACTCACCATGCTCAATGGTGAATTTGTCAATGACTCTGCTCTCTCATTAGCCGACCGTATCCGGCGAACTGCAGGTCCATCTTCTGCCGAACAGGTGGAGTGTGGTCTTTCGATTGTTTTTTCCCGCAAACCTCAGCCTCAGGAGGTTCAGGCGGGAGTTAGAATGATGGAGGAAGTGGCCCGGGTAGGTAACCTTTCTCCGAAGGAAGCACTCGACCGTTTTGCCCTGCTTGCCCTGAATCTCAATGAATTTATTTACCTGGACTAATCATGAAACAAAATCAGCCAAACTTTTGTAACCAACTCAACCGGCGGGAATTCATCAAGGATATTGGAGGTGGGTTCGCTGCCCTCGGGCTTACTGGGATGCTTGCTCAGGATGGTTTCTTCGCCTCCAAGGCTATTGCCAAGGTACCAGATTTCGTCAATCCGCTTGCTCCAAAGGCACCGCCTCTCCCAGCCAAGGCAAAGTCGGTAATCTTTCTTTTCATGTACGGTGGGCCCAGCCATATGGATACCTTTGATTATAAGCCTGAGCTCTACCCATTGGACGGAAAGACCATTCAGGTAAAAACATTCGGCAGAGGTGGGCATCGTAATGAAAGCCGGGTGGTTGGACCAAAGTGGAAATTTAAACAGTATGGCCAGTGTGGGAAACATGTCTCCGATCTTTTCCCTAACATTGGGGAGTGTGTGGATGATATTGCTTTTCTACACTCCATGACTGCGGACTCTCCCATTCATGGTTCGGCCATGTTGATGATGAATTCAGGAAATTTACTTTCCGGGCATCCATCTATTGGATCCTGGGTGAACTATGGCCTGGGCAGTGTTAATGAGAACCTGCCCGGCTTTATGGTTATGCTTGATAAAATGGGCGGTCCTATTAGTGGAGCGAAGAACTGGTCAAGCGGTTATATGCCTGCCAGTTATCAAGGCACTGTATTGCGCTCACAGGGTACACCTATTCTCGACTTAAAGAACGCGAAGGGAATTGCCGGAGCCGAGCAGCGCACATTACTTGATCATTTACGGATGATGAACGAGGGCCACTTATCCAGCCGTTACGATAATACTAACCTTTCTGCCCGAGTGGCCTCTTATGAACTGGCTTACAAAATGCAGTCCTCTGCTCCCGAAGCGGTAGATTTGGATAAGGAATCAACCAGGATTAAGGAACTTTATGGAATCGACGGTTCAAGGACGGAAGACTTTGGACGGAAGTGCCTGCTTGCCCGCCGAATGGTGGAGCGTGGCGTCCGTTTTATTCAGGTCTATTCGGGTGGCCACCATAACGATGCAAACTGGGATGCGCACGGAGATCTTGTTAAAAATCATGAGTTGCATGCGGGCAATACGGACAAGCCTATTGCCGGATTACTTAAGGATTTAAAACAGCGTGGATTGCTTGATGAAACTCTTGTGGTCTGGGGAGGAGAATTTGGCCGCCAGCCCACTGCTGAGTACAAAGAGGGTACCGGGCGCGATCACAATGCTTATGGCTTTACCATGTGGATGGCTGGGGGCGGAATCAAAGGGGGAGTGTCCGTGGGTGCGACCGATGAGTTGGGGAGCATGGCGGTGGACGATAAATTCCATGTCAGGCGTCTTCACGCCACCATTCTCAACCAGCTCGGTCTCGATCCCAACAACCTTTCCTTCTTCCATGGTGGTTTGGACAAGAGCCTCGTCGGGGTGGAAGGTGCGGAGCCGATTAAGCAGATAATATCCTAAATTTTATTGAGGTGACTTCGGTTGCATTTGTTTTGCGCAGATTAAATTAAATCGTTTTCATAAGTTCTAATGAAGCCCAAACTTACCTGCCCGCATTGCGATAAAGATATATCTGTAATTGCTAATCGGATTGAGATCAAACATAGCTGGAAATATGCTTTTCTTTTCCTAGTTCTTCCTCTTCTTTTCTTTATTCCCACATATAAAGTTGTTTATTTTAAACCGGTTATTACTGAAGATCTTTCGATTGTAGATGTATCCACTTCTTTAAATAGATGGGGTTTTGAGCTCCATGGAGTGGTGGTAAACAAGAGCGATAATGTGTGGAAGTCCTTAATGATGGAGGCAGAATTTTTTGATAAAGACGGTAACTTTGTGGATGAAGCAAAAGCTAGTATTTTAACCACCATCAATGAGCATTCCCGTGAGCACTTTAAAGTTCGATTAAATGGGCTCGGTAAAGAGGCTTTAACTCTCGAGCCCAGATTGAAGCTATCCGGCGGGCGCGTTGAGTGATCAATTTTGGTTGAGGCTGATTTCTCCCTCGTCAATCGAGGAATGAATGCTGTTTATGGAAGGATGATTCGTTTCTTGGTTTGGATCCTTTTTCTCCCCTCCATTCTTCTTGGCCATTCTGAGCTTTGTCAGCTGAAGGAGGCGGGTCTTTTTCGTTTCGAGCAGGCAGAGCATGAGCAACCGCTTAACAACTTGGGTTCTCCGCATTTCTACGACTCTTCGATTTTTGTTTTCAACAGAGAAACCAGAGTCGTTTTTCTTGAACATATTCCAGGTAAGGGAGACCGGTTAATGAGCGGAAACATTACCAATGGTAAGCTGGTGGGTGCTTTTGCTGTTTTTCCGGGTGTGGGCACTTATAAAAATCCCACCGTTACTGTAGATGCTGCCAGCAATGAATACCTGAGTTGGGAAGAGTTTAAGGAGGATCGCTGGCAGGTGATGGCCACCCGTTTAAAGGAAGGCAAACCCAGCAAAATTATGGTACTTAACCAACCCGCTTCTTTTTCAGTAAATAGTTCAGCTACTGCTGTAAGTAGAAGCTTTGGCAACGGGATCAACCATGCGACCGCGCCTCACCCGCTGGGCGGGTTGTCTATCGTCTGGCAACAGGATGTAGGCGGGCAGTTCGATATCGCTCATGCCTCGGTCTCTGTAGGGCTGGAGGTTTCCGAACAGAAAATTCTTAGCAATAATTCCCGTGGAGACTGGGCACCCCGCATTGCCACCAACGAGCAAGGAAAAAGCTTTGTCGCTTGGGACAGTTACCATGAGCAGAGTTTTGATGTTTTGGGTTGCTGGGTGGATAAAAAAGGTAGCGATCCATTTGCTCTTACCGACGGTCCCTTGGCTCAGTTCCGTGCGGATATTATCTTTGTGGGAGAAAAACTCTTTGTTCTTTGGGAGGAAGCCGCTGCCAACTGGGGAAAGGATTACGACGGAGGTTTTGGTCAATGGACTAATATTGAGGACCACTACGGACCCCTGCACAAGTTCCGTCTGCTTAGAGTGGCGGAAGTGGTCGATGGCCAGGCTGTGGAGTTACAGAACAGTTTGCCCCATGCTTTGCTGAACCATGCGACTGTTCAGAAAGACCAGAGGGATAGTCTCGAACAACTCGGGGTCTTTTATGAACGTGGCCAGTTTGTGACAGACGGGCAGGGCAGGTTATGGTTGGTACATCGTTCGTTTCATGCTCCCCATGTCCGTACAAATAAGCCGGTTATTCACCATATTGAATCTGGTTGGCAGGTTCAGGCACGCTGTTTCGATGGGGAAAATTGGTCGAGGCTTTACTCCTTCGAGCATCCGCAGCGTGATGGTTTGCAAAGAATGTCAGTTGTACCTGCTCCCGATGGATTTTACATAACCTATACCACCGGTCGTACCCACCGAAGTCACCCATCCGCACACCGTGGAGTCTTCTTTGGATCCGTAGAAATGGAAAGTTTTAATGCGGAGGAAAAGCAGTTTTCATTTCCCATAACCAAACCGGCGCGGTTAGTGCAACCCTCAGCACCAACAACCCAAACCATGACCAACGTTGGTGGTAAGTCTTACCAACTCAGTTTTGGCGATCTGCATCGCCATACCGATCTATCTCTTTGCTTTCCTTTTTTTGACGGTAGCTATGACGACCAGTTCCGATATGTCATAGAAGTGGCGGAGCACGATTTTGTTGGGATAACTGACCATGCCCGTGATCTTTCCAATGGTCAGGTGGACAGCTTGGTTTGGAGGCGGAGTGTTAAGGAAGTGACCAGGCACCGCCTTAATGGCGGGTTTATTCCTTACTTTGCCTATGAGCGCAGCCAGAGCCAGACTGACCACAATGTAATTTCCCTGCGTGATGATTTGCTCCGCCCGTTTGAGCCGCACATTCGGGATTTTTGGAAGGAGATTGATGGTGATACCTTTACCATTCCTCATAACACGGGAAGGACTCCCGCCATGGTCCAGGCCTTGTGGTCCATACATGACAATGAAAAGCGCCCATTGATGGAAATCTTTCAGGGCTGCCGGGCAAATGCCGATCAAAACATGGCAGCGATGGTACGGCTTGGGTATTCCAAAGGGTACCGCTTTGGGCTAATTGCCAGCAGCGACCACCTCTCCACTCATCGTAGTTATGCCTGTGTGTGGTCGCCCAAGCGGGAGAGGGAGTCCATCTTTCGCTCCCTCCAGTCTAGGCGAACCTATGGGGCGACTGACCGCATCGGTCTGGTCTTTCGTTATGGGCAAAATTGGATGGGGGAAGAAGTGAAATACCGGAAAAAAGATTCTCTTTTTTTACAGATTACGGGCACCAGACCGGTGAAAGAAGTACGGGTGATTAAAAATGGAAAGCCCTGGAAGTCCTTTAAGCCGGCTGAGCAATCCCTCAAATTTGAGCAGTCTCTGGCACCGGATCCGTTGGATGAAAAAGAGGATTACTATTTTGTGGAATTGGAACAATCGGATGGCAACCGGGCATGGTCCTCGCCAATATGGATTGTTCGATGAAGACGATCTATTTGAAACGAACTATTTCTAATCGCTGCCCCCGTTGTGGAGAGGGTAGAGTATTGAACCATCCCTTTGAGCGAAGAGATGAGTGTTCCGTCTGCGAAATGAAGTACGAACGTGAGCAGGGCTTCTTCCTTGGGGGCGTACCGGTTAGCTACTTTTTAATCTGCAGCCTTTGGGTGCTTCCCATCATTACTATGTGGTTTTTGGGTTGGGTTTCGCTCGAATGGATGCTCGGTTTATGTATCGGGGGCGGCGTGGTATTTCCGGTTCTTTCGTATCGCTACTGTCAGGCTCTTTGGTTGGGGTTGTATTTTTGCTTCGCCTGGCATGAAATGCCTTTGCGGGAGGAGTGAATGAAAGATGCTATTTAGGGGTTACCTTAAGTTATCAGCAAATTCCAGGTTTTATCCTATTATAAAAATCACCAAGAATTTTCCGCCCATGTTTTTTTGTCTTCCACACAGATGCCCACATACCAGTAGATTGAGGTGTACAAAGCTACCTGAATCTCAAAAAACGGGTGTGCTTGCTCGCGAGTTTTACATCTAAATGTTCAAATGGGATGGACAGAGATTGAACCCAAGTAAGTGTCTTTTTTTACAATTGCCGGACCGGGCAAATGTATGGTTGCAGTCTTTACCTTCTTTTTAAAATGAATAAAACAATACCAAGAATTTGGATATACCTCGGATTGGCTTTTGTGCTATTCTTTATCTCCTCTCAAATTGTGGGCTTTTCTTTTGAGCTAAGTGGATTATTTGAAACTTTTAGGTTATTTTTAACTGAGTGAGTTATTGAAAATCATAAACCACTCGGAGATAATATTTCATATCCATTTTTTCCAAATCTTCATTGGGGATTGAATCATAGGTGCCGGATAATCCTGACCTTACAGAAAAATCTTTATCCTCCGATATGGGAAATACTAGAGCTGAATCGTGGCTTAGTAAATAGTCTGATAAATCATCCGCCATCGGAAGAAAGCTAAGTTCACTTTCTAGGGACATGAATTGATTGAATTCGTGGAGGTATTCAATACCCAAATCGAGAGCAGGATCTTTTTTTGAAGCAATTGTCTTGTTGGTCGAGTCTTCGTATCGAAGAGCACCACCGAAACGAGTCGAAATTTGATAATTTTCTTTATCAATCCAACGATATTTTAAGCCTAGGCCAGTAGTGGTACGCAGGTTGATCTGCTCGACGGTATCATGTTCGAAATCGCTTCTTAAATACCAGGCCAATTGTTCATGGAAGATCGAATCGTACTCAGCACCTCCCTTGGTTTCATCGGTGTCGTTTACTCCATTTGTGGTTTGGGTGTTGTAAGAAAGGAATAAATCGAGTTCACGAAAGTTATTTGAATAAATACTATCCATGCGAAATCCTGCCCCGAGAGAATCGGTGTTTCCGGATGAGCCGACCAAATCAAAGCCCAATGAGTTTTTCCATTTCATCAACAAACCTTCGTTATATTCCTGCTCTTCGATAATCAATGGATCCTCCCCGGATGCGGGCCAAAGATGTTGGATCTTTTCGAAGGACAAGTTTTTGGATTGATTGGAATCTCTAAGGTTTAATTGTTCAACCGGTAAAGGAATGGATTGCCCCGAGAGGGTTTGGTTATCCTCATCGCGTACGGTGAGAGAAGAGGAGGAGGACATACTTAGAATGGCAGTCAAAGGAATGTTAATCGCATTTGAATAGGTGGTCTCGAAGGTCAGGTTGCCATCTACGACTTCGATGATTTTTCCGTAAAAGATTGAACCGTCTTTGGTTTCCACACGATCGGCCAATAAGTGAAAACTAAAGACAAGTATATTTGCCCAAAAGATAAAGCTAAGTCGCATGGTATGTACTTACCCAGGAGGCCACTTCATTTGTCTACCCCCAAGCACATGTACATGCAAGTGGGGGACTGTTTCTCCAGCATGGATCCCGTTATTTATAACGGTACGGTAACCATCTACCAGTCCTAGTTCTCTGGCGACTTGAGAAGCCGTAAGTAAAAGGTGACCAAGCCTTGATTGATCGAATTTTTCTGCTTCTCCTAGACGGGCTATGACTTTCTTAGGAATAACTAAAAAATGAACCGGTGCTTGGGGCTCAATATCTTTTATCGCGATACAAACTTCATCTTCATACAAGATCTCCGCAGGAATATCTCGGGCAATGATTTTTTCAAAAAGAGTGCTCATTTAAGAATATTTATGAAAATAACTTATTTGGATGTCCATATTCGTAGAGATGATAGATAAAAATCCTCCAAAGCCGTTTCGTCTTTCAAATTTACCTCCATAAGCCGGACATTTTTTTCTAAACAAGCTAAAACCCTTGAAAGTTTAATTCCTAGTTGAGGAAGAATTTGACGGTTCTCGTTCTGAACGACAAAGGAACGGGTAGCTTCTGCTAATTGTTTGAGGATCCTGGAACGAACACCCCGCCTTACTCCAGCATCCAAGGCATCCTTTTCTTTGTCATCCATACTTGGTGCATCATTTTTAGCTTTTTTGGCTAAAGTATCAGCTTCTTCTTTAATTAGGCCAAGCAACGAGGTTATAAGTCCATACGAGGCAAAAAGTGGGCTAACCCGATCCTTTCTCAGGCTTTCACGATCCAGGAGTGCCAGAATCCATTGTTGATACTTAGACTTCCATGCTTCCCATTGTTCATTACCTAAAACGGGAGCTACTGTGGGCAATCGAGCCATGAGGCATCGACTTCGAATGGTTGCGAGTAAGGAATAGGGTTTTGTGCTTAGTAGAAGCAGGTAGGTACCCGACGGTGGTTCTTCCAAGGTTTTTAAAAATGCGTTGGCAGATTCTTTGCGCATCCGGTCGGCTTCGTGAATGATTGCAACTTTACTACCACCTTGGTTGGATGTGCGGTTAAGTGTGGCAATCAATTCACGCGTTTTTTCAACCGTTATGATCCGGGCCTTTCCAGTTGGTCGCAGATTAAATAGATCGGGATGATCAAACCTCGAATCATCCAGGGATAATAAACATCTAGCCAGAGCCAAGGCTGCGTCTTGGTTTTGTTCAACTGACTGACCAAGTATAAGGATAGCATGATGCAACCGATCCTCAGCAAATCGGTGCTGAAGTGCCTCGATAGGATCGGTATTTGAATTAGGCATACTTACCTAATAACAAGAGAAATAGTGGTGAACTAAGAATTATTCCTGGGAGTAAAAACGGGCATGAATTTCATTCCATATTTCTAACTCGATTTCCTCGGGATCTCCGTTTCCGTCAACCACAAAGAAGCGCTCGGGCAGGCTGCGGGCAAGGTGGAGGTATCCTTTTCGGACTTTTCCATAAAATTCAATATTTTCCTGCTCCATGCGGTCGGGCATGTCAGATACACGGTGTTTAATCCTCTCAAAGCCAACTTCTGGTGGTATGTCTATTACAATGGTAAGATCAGGAATAATCTCACCAACCGCGAACTGGTTGATCATAGTTACTGGATCATCTGCAATTTGCCTAGCAACACCCTGATAAACTGTTGTTGAATCAAGGAATCGATCGCATAGAACGACTTTTCCATTTTCAATGGCCGGAAAAATAATTTCGCGGACGAGTTGTGCCCGGCTGGCAGCGAATAGTAGAAGCTCGGTTTCCGGTAAAATGCTTTTGGAGGAATCTGCATGCATCAGAAGATGTCGAATATCTTCTCCGATAATAGTTCCCCCAGGTTCTCGGGTGACAATTACGTCTCGGTGATCAATTTCTTCCAAGCGATCAGCAATACGGCGAATCTGGGTAGATTTACCACACCCTTCTGATCCTTCGAAGGAGATAAGTAGGCCTTTTTCGTGACTCATATAGTTTAAGAGTTTTGTTTAAGAAGTTCGATTACTTGTGATGTTGATGGGCTTTGGGCAGTACGAACATAATGCCCAGAGGTACAAGTTGCCAAAGCAAGAGATGTTAAGGGGGAAAATCCGCTTAGTCTGGCACTGCAAAAACCGGCATTAAAGTGATCTCCCGCACCAGTCGTGATCTTGGGATTATCACAAAAAGGCCCCGTAGTCCACCAAGCACCATCTTTAGTGGCACAAGCGGCTGATTCAACAGGATGCAGAACTATTGTGGATATACCAAGTTCCCTGCGGATGTCTGATGCCATTTTCTTGAGGGAATCTTCGTCTTTGTCTCCACTCTTCAAACCTAGAACATCACAAACTTGAAGCCCTTCGTTGTAATTGAGGCCTAAAGTTACCTCAGCATGAGCTTGGAAACGGGAGATGACGGTTAATACTTCCTTAATATCAGAGCTCGAACGTTTTGCAGGATCAGCTAAATCAAAGAAAAAAGAGCGTGTATCCCGCGGCGGTAGGTTGGGCAAAATTTTATCAACCAATTCGACGAGAAAGTCAGTCATTTTGGGAATCATTGTCCAATTTACGATGGATATTAAATCTGCTTTGGATAACAGGTCTATAAATTCGCCTTCTCCGCATGCCCCGATAATTCGGGAGTAATCAATTTCTTCGAGGCTTAGGGTATTTCCAAGCATTACCTTTCCGTCCTTGAATTCCATAGCAGTGGTAATTCCTGGCTCACTGATAGAAATTGCGTTGGTTTTTCTAGCGAATTCTTCAAAGACAGGATGTATGTTAGGGTTACCCAGGCCACCAATGTAACGAACACCCATACCGAGGGAGAGCATTGCATTGGCCATAATGGGGCCATTGCCTCCTAATTTTTCGAACCTTGGATAGAGTTCGATGTTGGCACTTTTACCCGCGGCAGCCGAGATTTTAGCACCCATTTCTGCAATGGTGGGCACGGGATCAAAGTTATCTCCCAGACCGTGTCTCTTTTCTACGGGAGCAACAATTTTATCAACAAATCCATCCAAACCGACGATCGAATTTTTCGAAGAAAGGGAAAATGTCGTTGTATTGATTTCATCTAGAACTTTTTGAGTTACCTGCATAAGAGATTTTGCCTAAGATGCTTTGGATAATCGTGCAAACTTAATCGATTTCTCTGCTACACTTTGTGCAAAAGATGCGTTTTTCGTTGATTTTTAATCCTTACGCCTAAAATTGGGAGTTTGGTGTTGGATTTTTGAAATATTATGAATGTGATGGGAAACTTATTAACCGAAGATAACTTTGTACCTTTGCTTGGGTCTGCTGACTTATTTAGCTATTTTGCAGATTCTAACTTTGCGGGGAAGGTCGTTATATTTGTGCTGGCTTTGTTAAATTGCTGGGCTCTCTCGATCATGTTCAACAAAAATTCTGAACTGAAGCGAATTCGTCGAGCAAACGCTCGGGACGAAAAGAAAATTAATGAGCTTCCCAATATGGTAGACTATGACGATGCAAATTTTCCCGGTCAATCGAGTCCATATCTTCGTGTTTGCTCGAGGGCGATGGCAGCTGCTCGGGCAAGTTCTAAAGATGGTAGGGTACGGATGAATTATGTTGAAAATGCAATTCGCCGGGCAATTACCGAATATGAAGACAGGTATGAAGAAAAGATGTACTGGTTGGCAACGATTGTTTCCGGAGCTCCATTTCTTGGATTACTTGGCACAGTATGGGGAGTGATGGACGCTTTTGGTACGATGGATTCGGGGGGGGCTACAATTGAACACCTTGCCCCAGGTGTGTCAGGGGCATTGTTGACAACCGTTACTGCTCTGTGCGTAGCCATACCCATTGTGTTTGCCTATAATAATCTCTCTGCTCGGACCCGGGGGGAAATGACAAAATTAGAAAACTTTGCTAGTAATCTTGCTGATCGCATTGAATTGGAGACCAGTGCCTGAAGGAAGTATCAACGAGAATTCGAGACATCTTTGGATAATTAAATGGCAAGAAGTTTTACAAGAAGAAACAAGCTTTCAGTAATTTCAGAACTGAATGTTACCCCGTTAATCGATCTCGCTTTTTCTCTACTGATCATATTCATGATCACCACTCCAGTGATCGAGCAATATAATCGGGTAAACCTTCCCGAACAGTCTAGCTCTGCCAAGCAGCCTCCGCCTCCGGTGGAGGATAAATATATCACGATTGATGAGTCAGGTGCTTACTTTTGGGGAAAGGTCCCTATCGGGAAAAAGGAGCTACAGGACCGACTTGACGAAATTTCATTAGGTGAGGGGACCGCTCCCACTATACACATACGTGGAGATCGCTCCTTGCCTTATCAAAAGGTGATTGATGTGGTTAATATGTTGAAAGAGAGAAACTTGACCAAGCTCAGTTTAGATACCCGGGCAAGCTAATTCTCTTCATTCATGGGATTTGCCTAAGCAGCTTGGTCAGGACATTTCCAGGTCCACACTCAATAAATTCATTCGCTCCATCCAATCGCATCTGCGTAATTAATTCAGTCCATCTTACAGAGCTATGTATTTGCCGCACCAACAAGGGAGCGATGGCATCGCCATCTGAATAAGGGGAAGCCTCCACATTTGAATAGACGGGGAATTGGGGGGAGGAAAAACGAATTTCTTCCAGAAATTTCCCAAATTCTCGAGCTGGTTCTTCCATCATTCGCGAATGAAATGCACCACTGACCTTTAAAGGAACCACCATCCGTGCACCAGCTTCTTTAAGTGGAGCGAGTG